>Ga0194125_10000854_pt1 | contig 52048 bp, 40 predicted proteins | sample TA2KigC250mmetaG_FD_148626 | JGI IMG/M metagenome (GOLD analysis project Ga0194125, IMG submission 148626) | Freshwater microbial communities from Lake Tanganyika, Tanzania - TA2015034 Kigoma Deep Cast 250m | ecosystem: Environmental > Aquatic > Freshwater > Lake | place: Tanzania: Lake...
CAGTGCCGGTGCCGGTGCCGGTGCCAGTGCCGGTGCCAGTGCCGGTGCCAGTGCCGGTGCCAGTGCCGGTGCCGGCACCGGCGGTCGTTCCAGTACCACTAACAACGACGGTATCTGTAGCACCTTCAGATAATGTTATTGTTAAAGTAGCATTTCTAGAACTAGCCTGAACTGGATTAAACACAACTTGAATTGTTGTATTTCCGGCGCCGCCTGTTAAATTACCGCTATCTGGTGAAACGGTAAAATCAGATGTATCACCGCTTTTGGTTATTGTGAAAACTTCAGTACCATTACCAGAGGCACTGATTGTGAAACTTTGTGTTATTGGTGTACCAACATTTGACGAACCAAAACTCAAACTTGATGGGCTTCTTGTTAAAGCAAGAGGCGGCTCTTTATAAAAAAACATTTTTAAAATCCTCCGAATAAATAAAGAAAACATCCTATAAAATAGGATTGTTATATAATTAGTTTTCTTTTTTTGTTTGTAAGTATCCTGCTCTCGCTATTATCCAACTATCAGCCATATCGTAATAATAATCTCTTATATTTTGGCTATTCTTTTTCTTTTCAACTTTAAACCAAGTTTGATTTTCTAACATCCATTCCATAACTTGTTGTTTGGCTGGTTTTCCTTTAAGGATTTTTATTCCACAAGTTTTTCTTGCTGTTGTTGAACCAATATATTTAACCTTTATCGCCATCTCTTCCCAAATCATCCAACAAAGAATGCCATTAAATTTGGCAAGTGAAAGAATTGTTTTTGCGGATGAAAAACCCGGACAAAATGCCTGTAGACTTTCTTCAACAAAGACTTCGGTTATTGGATATTTTTTTTTTAATTCTCGTATTTCTGCTTTTGCTCGTTGTAGTTTATCAAATACATCATCTTCTTTGAACTTCCAACAATCATTTAAAATAACATTACCACTATAATCTAAAACGGTTATACCAGTACAACTTGTTGAAATATCTAAACCTAATATCATCCTACACCCGCAGAACCAGACCAACTATTAACAAGTTCAGTTGCTGGAATATTTGTTAATCCAGCTAACACACTTGCTGATAATGGAGTTGCATTATTGCTCATTAGATACATTTTAGTCAATTTTATTTCAGCTGTAAAGGTAGTAGATGCGGGAATCAAATAATGATTTGAACCCTTTACACCAGCATCGCTAAAACCTAATCTCATGATACCAGCAGTAGTATTATTAATTGTTATAAATTTAGTAACTTGTGGAAAAACTACTTCTAAAGCGACTGAACCGCTAGCGGGAACGGCAAGTGAAGAAGTAGCAAATGGTTTTCCAGATACTTGATAGCTGGCAGCATTACCTATACCTGGTCTGTGTAAACTCATGAAATCTGTTGACATATTATTCTTTATCCTCTGTTATAAATAGGTTGCTCTTTTTAGAATGCGTCTTCTACGAATATTTGGAAGTCATCAAAATAGGTTCGACAATTTGTATCAGCTTGACTTCTAGCAGAAAATCCATAAGAAGCTGTGCTTACTGTTCCAATTACAGGCGCGCTACTAATTGTATTATAAGAACCCCATGGAACGAAATTGTTTCCATCTACTGTTAGTTCTGTTGTGTATACTTGACTCCATGTATCTGGTGTACTCAAAGAAGCAGTATATAAAGTTATTATATCTTTGAAGATTCCACTAGTAGGTGCTCCGTTTATTATACTATTTACATGAACGGGAACAATATCCATTCTTAAACCAACCCACTTATTTATACCAAGATTAGTGAATCCAGATATTGCTACCGAAGTAGCGCCGGTATTTGCTTTATAATTCCCAAAATTATAATAAAGAGTTCCATTATTTTGATCTCTATATCCAAATTCATATCCGGAATATGGATATGAATTATTAGTCATATAATCTGCTGTATTATATCCATTATGTTTCGCCAACAAACTAACTCTTTGGTAATCTGAAAAACTACTATCTGTAAATCTAGCCCACAATCTTAAAGATACTGATTTCGTCTCTGGAATATTGGTTAATACTCCTCCACTCACAGATGAGCTTACAAAATATAAACCATGTATGGCAGCAAAACCAGAGAGATTTTCCTGATTATATACCCTACAATTAATAGAAGAAGTTAGCGGATTTGATAGATCACTATTTAAAATAGCTGAACCGGTGTAGTATGTTCCGCCTGCGTTATCTGCATTTCCAGCTGTAATCAAAAAATCACTTTGAGACATGTTTAAAAACTCCTATTAATATATATAAAAATAATTACCAACCACCACTTCCAGTTTCAAAACTATCTGCGAAATCTGGTGATGTAAATGTTGTGTTGCCGGAAAGAACAGTTGTTATATCAACAGCGTCATTCCAATTGCCTTCAAATTCAAAACTATCTGTGAAGTCTGGCGATGCAAATGTTGAAGTTCCAGAAAGAGCAGTTGTTATATCAACAGCATCATTCCAATTACCGGCAAATTCAAAACTATCTGTGAAGCTTTGAATTGAACTTGGCGGGGGGTCTGGTTCGATTAAGAAATCAAATAATCTAGCGCCATCTTGTGAGATTGAATCGTTGTTATAATATAGGCTTCCGGAATAAGTTAAAACTCTTATTCTTGGATGAGCTTTTATACGATTTACAAATATGTCGCTACTTTCAAATTTTTTTAACATTTTACATATCCATTTTTAATTTAAATGTATAACTATCTAATTCTCTTTTTCTTACCGGATTTGCTAGTTTGGCAACACCTATTAGATTTTTTTGCTCATCGTATATTGCTATTTTCGAAATATAAGTTGTTTTCTTGAAATCGGGCTCTTCGTCAACAAAAGATGAACTAACCATATTTTTTATTAATAATTTACTATTTTCTATATAACCAAAACTTCCAGTTGTTGGTTGTTGTTCTTGCCCGTATTGAATATAAGTTGGATTGTTTGAATGATTTAATTCACCTTGTTGAGCGTGGGCCAACATTGTTATTGTTGGTATATAATTTGTTCCTTCAAAATCTAATAAGAAACTGGAAGAAGGAGTTAGGTTTACTTCCGATGAACCGGTGTTCATGAAATATTTCCACGATGCGGAATAAAAAGACGAATCTAAACCAAACTTATCTGTATAAGTTGAATGAAGACTCCAAGAGCCGGTTAATAATATAAAGCCTTCTTTATATAAAACAACACCAGCAACACTACCAGAGCCATTACTGCCACTTGGACCAACTTGTATTAATTCGCCATTTCTATTTATATCTTCCAATTCTGCTATAAGAGTTCCAGTTAAATACCATTTACAATTTATACTACCTTTGCGGATCGAAGAACCATAAAAAATAGATGGTATTGTTATAAGACTTATTTCTTGTGTTTCTTTGTTTCCCAAAGAAGAGCTATAAGCAAAATGTGGGCTTGAATAAAGATAATAATCTAGTGTATTTTTTAATGCTTTAACATAATCTCTGTCTTGATAATCATAAACATGATATCTTGTTATGTTTGCTGTATATGGATATTCACTACCAGTAATAACATCGCCATATTGAAATTGGCTAAAATTATTAGCGGAAACTGTTTTAAAATTATTTAAATTTCCGTCTTTTGTTATAAATTGTTTTGGTCTTGCCATAAATAAAAACTGCCTAAAATAAATAGGCAGTTTCTTTGTTTTGTTGATTTTATACTAAATAAGGATTGTTCTTTTCGGTCCACTCTTCAAATATCATTCCATTCTCTTCATAATATTTTTGTACTGCTGAAAACTTGCGGAGTGTAAAGCAACTTTCTTACACCGGTGTAAAACTAAAAATCCAATCTAACTCTTAATATCATTTCATTTGTCGGATCTTTCTTTAGAGGTTCACTTAATTTAGCCACAGCAAGTAATTCGTTATCTGCTGAGTAAAGACCAACTGAAGTTATATAACTTACAGGATTGTCGATAGCATTATTCTTGACAACAATCTTACTTGAACTTAAATATGTTGGATTAGAACTATAATTAAATTCATTATGGTTTAATCTACAGAAATAAATTGTTGAATTAAGCTCTGTTGTATTGTTGAATTCAACATTATTTATTCTTCTTCTCAACGAATCAGCAGCAACCTGCATCGAACTTGTTTGGAAAAGATTGCTCACATTTCCAGTTGAGCCGGTCATAGTTGCTCCAACAAATAGTGAAGCAGTAAGAACAGCAATACCGGCTTGATAAAATAGCAATCCTACACCGGTTCCTTCAACAGCAGCAGAGCCGGTATATAAAATACCATATTCACCGGCTGGGGAATTTACACGATATTCATTTTGAGCGCCATAATCACCAACAACTTTTAAAGTTCCGTCATATGGAGTACTAAATGAACCGGTTCCAAGACTTAATCTAAATGTATCTTTTTTGATTTCATCTTTAACAAGAAGTCTTGAGAAGTTTACGAAAAATACTTCTTTTAATTTTGGACCGCCACCAACAATATTGCCATCTTGATCAAATTCAAGTATGCTTCCAGTGATATCATTACCAGCAAGAACTTGCGCCATTTGATTATAGACATTTATTTTTTTAGCATTTTGTTGATTCAACGAACTTGATAATGCTGAATTTGGACTGAATCCAACAGTTATATCAAATATATGATTTGCTGATGAACTTAGATAAGGATAATCATATACAGATTGAAACATGCCGTGAGCATAATTTTTAATATTATTATCTGAATATGTTCCCGATACTATTGTTCCTGTAATTGGAATTGATTCGTGTAATAATGTTCTTGTCGAAACAACATCGTTATTTAGAAATGTTTTATATATTGTTGCCATCTTTTTCTCCTAATCTATCAAGTTGGTGGTGTGTATTTTATAAATCTTACAGGAATATCAACTCTATAGCCTGTTGTAGCGCCAATTACTCTGATATTTGTATCGATATATTTTACTGGTTTTGTGCCCTCTTTTAAACCAGTAATATTATCTTCTCCACCAAGTTGATCAAACAAGAAAGTGGTATTCTGTAAGTCAATTGATGATCTAATAGAAAAATTTAATCTTGTTCCTCTTGGACCGGTTATAACTTGTCCATTACCAGCAGCATTAGTTAAATTATCTATCTCATTAACAAAAGCAGTATCGCTTCCAAGTGAAAAGAAATAACTCGCTATATTATCATCATCTATATAAGAAGCTCTCGCAACCGTGCTGCCATTTTGTCCCGGAGCAATAATATTGCCAAGTCGATTATCAATTTCTATAATATATTGAGTTTCAATTAAATCAGCATCTAGTCCATTTGTTGGAGAAACTTCATAATTTGTATCTAAACCTTGATCTATTTGTACATAATTATTTGTTGTTTCATTTACGGTTACGCCTTTTAATGTGCCAACAACTGTTGTACCATCGGTCGTCAACATTATATCTTCTGTAGTTTCATCAACGGCGACCAAAAAAGAACCATTAGCATATCTTTTTGTTAGGCTGTTTATTTCATTTAATTTAAGAACTGGGAGATACAAAAGATTATTTCTTGATATTGTCATCAATTTTGATTTAAGACCGGCAGCGTTATCTGTAAATGCCTCAAGAATTGGTGTCTGTAATATACTCAAATCATAATAAGCAGAGCCGCTTGTATTATTTTTGTCGTAGAGACGATAATTTATTTCATCATCACCAAGAGCAAACTTGGCAACTCTAAAGCTTCCATCGCCTTTTGCTAATCTGTATCTTCCTGTATCTGTTAATACAGCATCCAAAATTATGTCGCCACTGTTATCAAGAAATGCCATTATGTATTCTCCTACGGTATAAATAGTGTTTTATGGATATTATTCTGGTTTGTAATTAAATTTAAACTTAAATTCACATTTTTTACCAGTTTGTTTTGAAGTTAACACCATTTTAAATGTTTTTCCCCAAGGAACAGCAACATCAGACAATCCAAGTTTTATTTTTCTTAATGATTGTTGTGCTGTTGTATCGTTTTGTATTTGTGAAGTTTCAGAATTTAAAAATGTATGTTGAGAAGCTGGTTTTATTTTGATAAATCTTCTTATTTCTTTTACATTTGAATATGTTGGTTTTTCAAATTCATAATTTTTAATTATTGGAAATACCATACCTTTTTCATTCACCATTTCAACTTCGAATATTTGACTTGGATTGGATAATTTTTCGTGAGTATCTACTGTTCTAAAACAATAATAATATTTTTTATTTGGTTCTATTGTATCAATAAAAGTTGCCGCACTAGCATTTTGTATGGTTGCTGGATCCACATCAGTATTTACTAATTTTATAAATCCTTTTGAGAAATCAGAATACGAATTTGGTTTATTTTCTAATTTCATAATTTCAAATCTTTTTGCTATATCATCAGATTTATATAAAACAGTATTGTTTAAGTTTCTTTTATATAAAGATGTTATTTGTTGATCTGAGTTTAATATATTGATCGGTTCTAATTTTTCTTCCCCAGTTCTTCCATTTAAGAATAATCCAATTTTATTATCTACACCAAAATAAGGCACAAACAATATTTCTGGAGATAGAGGAGGAGTGTCAGCAACTCTTTTTGTTGCTGACAAAAGTTCAACTTCCATTAAATTGGCTTCTGGTAAATTTTCAACATCAATCTTAAAGGTATCGGCAGTTGTTCCTTGGTTATTGTATTTTTGAGTTATTCTATTTCCCAAAACAAATTGATAAGCAAATATTTTATATACATATTCTTTTTCGTATTTAACTTGAGTATCTACAATGCTTAATACATCTAAATCTGGATTGTTTGGAATCCAATAATTTTGTATAGGCGAATTACTTCCAACTTCGTATTTTGATATTCTAAATGCTACTGTCTCATTATAACATTTTTTACCATCTAGAATATCTCGATATGTTCTATAGCTGCCTCTTACAAATGTATTTAATTTAGAATTAAATATAATATTTCTCAATCCATTTACAAAACTCATAGAGTTTGTATTTGTTCTCATATATTTTGTTGTATCACCTATAACAGTATAGTCTGATTTATTTAAATCTATTGGACTTTGTTTAATATCTTCCAATAAATCAGAAATATTTAAAATATTTATATTTTTTCTTTTTGAACTAAATGTTTGACTTGTTTCTGTTTGTTGATTACCTGGATTTATTTTTTGAGTAAAAAGTGTTTCTGTAATAATAGATTCTTTGGATTGAAATCGCCTCTGAGAATACAAATCATATAACTTCATCATAAAGCTATCGAGCAAATCTGAATCCATCAAGGTTCTTGTTATAGTTGTTGTTTTGTCTGTTGGAATCGATAATTCTACCGACATTGGAAACATATATTTCTTTTTATTTATTTCATTTAATTTGCTTGTTGAATCAGATAATAAAATTATATTATTAAGTTTCTTATTATAAGAATTATATAAATTTTTATTAGTTGTTTTTAAATTTTCATAATTTAAACCAAATAAATCAAAATATTCTCCAATTCCATCTTTTATGCCAAAAACAACTCTTTCAGAACTGTTTAGTAAAAATCGATTCCCATTTTGTACTTGTCCATCCAAAGCCGCGAGTGAAGATAGGAAATCTTTATCTTCTGTTTTTTCTTCAAGGATGGCATTTAAAACATATAAATTTGGAAAAACATTTTCTTGTGATTCGGAATATTCTTTCGTAGCTATTTTTTCATATTCTTTAATATAAAAATTATAATTTTCTTTTATATCAATAATAGAAGCGCCAATTAAATTTAATGTGTTTAATAATTCAGAATTTTCAAAAGGTAATTGTAATGAAAAACTATTATCAAATAAATCAATATTTTCATTTACTAATTGTTCAAAATTAAATGTATTTTTATTTTGATTTAATATAGAACCAGTAAAAGAATCCCCGATTATAAAACTGTTTTTAAATCTTTCTGAGTCTTGTGAATTTCTAACTCTTAAATCTGAACCAAACCTAAAGGAATAACTCTCTAAAGAAGCACTGTTTAATGTAGCACTATTATCAAATGTGCTAAGTTTATCTAATCTTGTTGTATAGTATTTTTTAAAATTTAAATTTTTATAAAATTTTAAATTAGAGTTTGTATCGAGAACATAAAAAGAACCGTTAAAATACTTTATATGATCTGTAATTAAGCTTTTTTCTATACCATAATCTCTTGATAAGTTTGCTATTGGAACGGCATAATCATCTCTGTCTATTATTGTGGCAGTTCTGCCTAATCCAAGAAAAGGTGAATCTTGAAATGCTGATAAGTTAGGAGAAATCGATTGTTGCGATTGAGAATCTAAAGCGTTTATAGCGTCTTCAGATGGCTCTGGTGGCTCTTCTGTTGCTACGGTATTACCAGAATTATTATCATATGAAGGGATTTTAGGTCTAAACATATCTCTAACTGGCTCCGCTAAAGAAGTGATGCCACCTTGTGGTAATCTGCCTCTTAAATCAGCCAATCCGATTGCGCCAGAAGTGCCAGCAGCTGCTTGTGTTCCATTTTGTCCCGCTGCGGTGTCGTCATCATCTACACCTTGTTCGTTCATGTTGGCTAGAATGTTTTCTAAATCTCTACAGCCACTTCTAAAACCTAAAACAGATGGCGGTCTAATTTGTATAACACCTTCTGGTAATGTTTTTCCAGTTGAAAGCCAGCCAGCCTGATAATTCATTATATTAAAGCTAAAACCTCTTTCTTCTGCTGGAGGTTCATAGGAATTTCTTTCAGCATCGGCGGCGCCTTTACTTCTTATATCTAATATTTTATTTCTAGCATTTTGTTTTGCTGCTTCTTTTGCTGCCGCTATTGCTTGTTGTCTATTATTTGCCATATATATTCCTAAATAATTATATCACATTCCTCTAATTCTTGTTGCTCTTTGTCTTATATTCTGTTCGACTTGTGTTGTTTTTTTAGAGATATTTCTATTTGGAATATGATTACTGCTTCTAAAATTATTTGATATATTTGATTCTTGAACCGCCAAAGATAATGCTTGAGCAGCCGCAAAAGCAGATGCTGGAGTTGGTGGTTTTCCGACCTTTACATCTATATTTTTATTTATATCTTTTGCTACAATATCTTTAATATCTTTAATATTAGTTATTTGTCTGTTTCCGGAACTATCAGTTCTTATTATTTCAATACTCATTGGAATCATTGTGGGCGCTGTAGCTATATTTGTAGACTCTCTTATTCTTATTCCCGGAAAACCTTGTCTTAATGAATCTAATAAGTTTTCAACAATAGGATTACTAAATATTCTATCTCTTGTTAATGGTGGCGCTTCTGGTAGTGCTGTTGTTTTTATTATAAAATACTTATCATAATATCTTTTTTCTAAATCAGAAGAAGAGCGAATTTTTAAATTTAAATTTTCAAAAGACTTGATACGACATAATATTTCTTTTTCTGCTTGTATGCTATCAATATATTCTTTATCCAAGGTTTTCCAAATTGGATTATTTAAATTTAAATCATCGGTGTTTTCTATTTTTTCAAAACCACTTAAATATTGAACTTCAGCAATCATTTCAAAATTAAAATAATTTATTGTTTTATTTTTTATATAAGTTGAAAAATTAGCCGTATAATCTAGATTACCATTTATGTTTGTTGATAATTGTTGTGGTTTTAAAATCAAAGCTCTGATTTGATTTGGAATCTTGTTTAGTTTAGATACGCTAAAAGTTCTTCTTCCATCAAATCCTAGAACTCTACCATTTATGATTTTAATGCTATTAGCATTTTTATTCGCAAGTTCTTTAACATAATCTAATTCTGTATTGGAAATGATATTATTTATGTTAGCCGAAGAGTTTGTTGTGTATGATAAATTATTTGATTGCTTGTTTCTTATAGCACCAGAAGAAAGTGAACCCATCAAATTATTTAATGATTTTATATTAGAATTTCCAAGAACAACTGCGGAATCTGATGTTTGAAATTTGTTAATTGTAATACTAGCAAAATCTGAAAATAAATCATTTAATTTTCTCGATGTTCTTACTTGCTCTCTTACTCTGGCTGCGGTTCTTTCGGAAGGAGATAAATTGGGTCTTTCTTGTTGTTCATTAGAAATTCTTTGACGATTTTTTCCATTCACATCCAGTTTAAAATTTAAAATATCCGCATAAATAGAAAGAGCTTTTTCGTATTGCGTTGATGAATTATAAAAATTTTCTAATACTCTATTTTGTCCGGTATTGTTGTCGTTTTCAGTTCCAGAAAAAACAACAGATCTATTTCGAAAATCTAAACGAGTTGGAGTGAAAAAAGAATATTTTATATTTTCCGATACTGCTTGTTGTTCTCCGGAGAAATTAAGTGTTAAGTTTTCACCGGTAAAGAATTTAGACATCTCATTTGAAACTCTTTCAACAAGTTTATTTTTGTTTAAAACGGCTAATCCATCTTGCCTTCCTAATTCGCCTGGTGTTGTTGATAAATAATCGATATTAAAAGATTTTAAAAAGTTAGAATCAAATATTTCACTAAAGAACTTAACAACCTTAAAACTCTTACTTGTTCTAGAACTCAAAGGAGAAACAGCAGACACATCATTTCTGTTTTCTACATGTATATCAAATGTATTCGATAATGAAGATATAAAATAATCGATTAGTTCAATTATTTTTGATATTATACTTGGATTTGTTGAATTAGGCATTAAATTTGTTGATAGAAAATTAATCATATTTCTTCTATCATCATCGGTTTGTATGCTATTACTGAAAACATCTAAAGCAGTTCCAAAAATAGCAACAGAATTTACCCAAGGAGCAGTGGCAGCTTTATTTCCTCTATATTCTCTCAATAAATTACTAACTAATTGTGGAGAAAGTTTATTAGAAACTATATCATATCCATAATCAGTTATTACGGAATTATTTGAAGTTTCTTTTGGGGAATCTATGTGTGGATCTTGTGATTCTAATAAAAATTTTCTCATAGTTGGCTTACTAACTTTATTGTAATACTCAGTAAGCTGGTTTTTTGCCAAACTAAGATTTAGTAATTGATCTTTTATAACTTGTATCGTTCCATCTTCCAATTCAAATTCAATATAATATTGATAAACTCCATCACTTAATTGTTTAAAGGTTTTATCTACACCGGTAAAATATCTCATAAATTCATTATCATTATCGACAAGCAGTTCTGTTTCTCTTATGCTTGCCTTTTCATTATTTAAGTCTAATAAATTTTTCCAAGATATATCTTTTGTTTGTAAAATCAATTCATCGGGTTCATTTTCATCTAATTTTTCTAAATTTAATCTAGCACCGGTATTATCTAATAAAACAGAATTTTTTATTCTTCTTCTAAAAAGTTTTAAATCTAAAATTTTTGTATTTGAGATTGTTTCCCTTTTAAAAGTCTCGTTATTTGAATCGTATAATTTTGAAAATTTAGAATAATTTTTTAATATATTTACAAATTCAATACCAAATAAAAATTTAACATTTCCTTCAGAATCAATAGAAGAAAACGCATCAGTAAATTCAGACATATTTTTATCAGCTTTGTAATCAACTGATTGTATTTTAGTAAATTGCCTTAATGTGTTGTTTAAGCTAAAAGAATTTTTTATAGGAACACCTTGAGCATTATATTGTTGATTAAAATCTAAAAACATTCTTTCTATTTCAGCAAGGTTTCTGAAATCTTGTATTTTAGTGTTAGAAACTGTAATTCTGGAAAGTGTTATTGAGTTAGTAGTTTCATCGTCTCCACTTCTCCACTCTCCAGCATCATTTTGATGGACCGGTCCAGACCAAGCCACGCCATTATTATCAACATATACATAACTATAACCGGCTATTTTTGAATCTTGTATTATTACTTCTGAAACGACTTTACCGTTTTCTTCAAGTGATTCTCCTATATCATAGTCGATTCTTAAATCAGAACATAATGTTGGTAAATCAATAGAACAAACAGCAAAATACGCTAAATGTTGTGGTTCAACATTATTTTGTAATGAAAAATTTGCTTTATATGATATTTCGTATACCTTTTGTCCGTCGCTATTTGTATAGGCGGGATAATCTTTTATGTTTTTATTTCCAGTATCCGAAAGAGAAACGGCAACTCTTGTTGTTTTTGTTTCTAATAATCTTAATAATTCTCTTAAACTTTTCTTTCCAGTTAAATAAGAAAGTGCTTTAATTCTTGTATCTGCTGTTGATTTTTTACCTCTAGAAAGATTACACAATTGTATCATATCGTTCGAAAACGAAAGTGCCTCTGTTAATTGCGCATCAGTCGACTGAACAACATCGATTAAGATATATTTTTTAATATTTATATCATCAAACCAGCTACCAAAAAAATTATTATCTAATACTTCTTTTATGTTTAACTCGACACTTATTATTAGATTATCTGATTGATTTGATAAAGTAATTTTTTCAATAGATACTCTTGGAAGTATACCAGATAAAATTTCTTCTTGTGTTGTAGCAGCCACTTTTATACCTCTTTAACACTTCTTAACATCATCTTCGTTATAAGATGGTGAATACAAATCGCCTGAAGTTCTTTGTTGTTCGGCTAATTGTTCGTTATATTCCGCACAATCATACATCGGATCGTATAGCGTATTGTTGTCTTTCATCTTATTAATTAATTGGCAAATAAGATTTTTTTCTATTTCATTATCAATTAATATATTAAAAAAATTCTCAACTCTAAACTGATCTGTATTCTTTTGTTGATTTAAAATAGAACTGGTTTCTATATCTGTTGTTTGTGGATCTAATAAAATTCCATTCTTATAGTCTTCAAATTTTTGGTCGAAATGTAGTGGAATATAACTTTCTTCACCGGTAGTTTCATTCTGTTCGCAAATAAACATTTCTATATCAAAATTTTTCATTTCATTTTCAACATTCTTTTCTAAAACTTCAATTAATAGATAATCTTCCTCTAAAGCAACTGAAGTACCATCTTGATATGTTGATATGTATGTAATACCTTCTGAGGATTGAGGTTGACTTCCAACTCTTTTTTCTGATAGTAGATAATCTACATCTTTTAATTGTAATAGTGGAGTTTTAATTAATGGTTTTGAATCTAGTGAACCGGTTTGTAATAATGTTGTTGATTCTATTTCTCCATTTAACATTGTTATATTTAAAGAAGCAACTTTATTATCTCCGAGAAAGGAAGTTCCAATTCTATTGTTTAATACATGGTGTTTATCTGCCGTTGGAACGAGTCTAAGTGAATCCAGTGTTTCTTTTCCGGATTTTATTAATTCTAAATTCTTTTTTACTTGTTCTTCTATTCCAGTAAAAACATATTGAACTTTTGGTCTTGGAACGCTTTTTATTCTTTCAACAGCAGTTCCATTATTTTCTTCAACACCAGCATATTTCGCATCATAAATAACATCATCATCAAAGAAAGCATAATATACAGGTTTTAATTTTCCTCGTGAAAGAAGATATTTTCCATATTGCGTTAATTCAATTTCTATAACTTCTTCTTTTTGATTAAAAAAGGTCATGTAATATTACTTCCTGATTTATTTATATATTCTATTTCAACATCAACTCTCGCTGTTTCAACAAGCGAGCAATAATCATAAGGCCAATTAAAGCTATATGGCGATGGTGGCTTACCAGCTTGAATAGATGGGAACAATCCATCGTCAGTTGAATCAGCTGTCATCTTATAATAATTAATCTCTGCTCGTTTCTTTGCCTTAAAGATCAAGAACTTAACATCTTTCGGTAAGCCTTGACCGTGGAAGAAATCAAATATAGAATTCTTATGAGAAATAACTTGCTGTTCTCTTTCGGCTCTTGTAGCAATTTTAGGCATTACACCCTGCCAGATATCAGCTAAATCTTGTTTATCAAGAGTGCTTGTAAATTCAGAAATATACATAACAAACGGTTTGATATCTGGATTTATTAAGAAATCAAAATTTGGTGGAAGCACATATTTGCTCATCAATTTTATCATTCTACTGATGCTTGTTTCTACTACATTTCCTTCCAGATCTAAGAAGAATTTTTTATCTACAGCTGGTTTGTTTGATGAAACATTTTGTTTTTGGTGATTAAACATAGTGCGATCAATCGTGAAGAAGTTGTGTCCTTCTATTGAAACAGTGCCATTTCCAAATAGCGATTGAGGATCTTCACCTCTATAATATATTATATTTTGATCGTCTCTGCTATTATCTAAATATGGAATTATAACAATTGCTTCTGATATTTCTCTTGAATCGGCAAGTTCACCAATCTTCTTTGAAAGCTCAGAATTAACTTGTTGGAAACCGCAAGCTTGTAATAACGAAGCGGTATTTGTTTGGGTGAATGTTTTTGTTGCTGGATTGTATTTTCCAATTAATTCCGATGGATAACTTTCTCTTAACTCAACAAAAATACCTTTATCTCCAGTTGGTATTTCTCCATATCCGCTCCACATTCCTCTTCCAAAACCGGAAGCTGTTGGAGGAGTGTGATAAGAATGTAGTGCTTTTAATTGTTGATCGGCATATGATTGTGTTAAAATATTTGATGAAGTAATAAATTCTTGATTACTAAAATCTAACACAGGGACTTCCATCTTTGGAGATATAACCCACTTTTTTATATTTGTTGCGTTTGTTGCTGTTCCTATTCCCGAAGCTAATATATTATTTGTTAAATTCCCAATAATATTATTTACCGATGCTAGATCGATTGTTTGCTGTCTTTCTTCAATCTGTCCTTTTAATTTTACAGACGATTCAACAGGCATTACGAAAGAGGAATATAAGCTACCAGAAGTATAGACTGTATCATCTATAAATCCAGTATTTATACTTTCTATTTGTAGTTCTTGAAATATTTCATTTAAAGTGTATCTACCAGTTGTATTAGGTTTAAAAGACAATCTGGCTATAGCATCCCCATAATAATATGGTGGAGTATAAGCACAATACGCCGGATCTCTTAGGGTTTCGGCCAGTAATAAACCATTTTGTATTCTATCGAAATCACCAGATGAACCTGTCCAGAATGATGGACCAAAATATCTACCACTCATTTTTCCAAAATTATAAGCAAGAGAAGAAGAATGAGCTTCACATATAACTATATCTTTTTTTCTTAAAACAATATTCATGTAATATGTTTTTGTTGAATCAAATTCAGCAAAATCTGTCTCTGGTTTTGATATAAAAGAATTTAATTTTGAATCCTTTAAGAAAAAATTTATCGTTTCAGCTAAGAAGTTATTAATACTTAAAGAATATAACTTAGAACCTTCTCCAATTCTTTCAAAAAATCCTTGGAAAGAATATTCATCACCGGTTAAATAATCAAGAGCAGAATAAGAGCTATCTATTTCTTTAAGTTTCATTATTCTATTTGCTTCGCTTTGAACAGAAGACGATATAGGTATATTTTTTAAATCCAATAAAGATTCAAAATTTATTTTATAATTTGGAGTTTTTTGTAGGCCAACAAATAAACCGCCACCATCTTGTGTTGGCAAACTTCCCGTATATACCGACCAATCTACTGCTATTCCAGATTTAATTAAATTGTAAAATATACCAGGTGAATATAGAGGTTCCAAAAAAGATGATTGTCTATAATATTCTATTAATGGATCGCTATCATCATAGATAATTGTATCACCAGCAGATCTCCTAAGAAGCAAACCGCCTCTCATAACATTAGTATCTAAATAAGACTGCTTTAAATAATTAATAAGTTGTATACTTCTATCTTGTGGATAAAACCCATTATAAGGAAGCAATTTCTTGATTCCACTAACAGCTATACTTATAATATTTTGTTCGCAAAAATTACTATTTTGTTGTTCTAACAAGTCTCTATAATTAAAGTTTTCTGTTTTTTCATAATTATTCAATGCTATCTTTTTAGGATCTCCACCATATTCACCAATTAATTTATCGATATTATCAGAAATTTTAAATTCAGATATTTTTGAATAAGCTTTCAAATTATCGTTTGATAATGTTTTTATATCTACATAATAATCTTCATAAGAATCATGCCAAGGTTTTTTACCGGATATTAATTCAGTTATCCTTGTTAATCCAAGATCGTGTGTAAAATTATTATAAATTGATTGTGGTAAAACAGGGTTAGATAAACTTGAGGTTACAATCCAGCAAGAATGTTCAAATATAAATGATGGACAATAACGCAAAGAAGAAGGATCTGTTGTGCTTACATCTGGATATTCTACTTTGTTTAATATTACATTATAGCTTTCTCTGCTTGGATCTCCACTTCCTTTGAAAAAATATATTTCTGGATTTTGAGATACAGAAGCTAATTTAAATCTATATGAAGGACTTGGATTGAGTACATATCTTGATTCTATAAAGTTTAAATTTTGATTTAATTCGGAGCAATTATAATAAGATGTATCTAAAAAGCTTCTTTTAATGTTTGCGTTATTATCTTTAATATATTCAACATTTTTTGATTCGCTTATAAATTCAAGAGCTGCCACACTTGGAGTCTGAAATGGCAAATCTAAATATATAGAATCAAAAGTATTTCCAATAGAATTAATATAAGAATTTCGAGTTCTCATGCGGTCTTCTTGATTATCTCTCCAGAATACTCGTTGAGTTCCTAGTTGCCTATCATATCCATCTAATCCATATCCCGGTTCGTCAGTTATATAATCTGTTCGCTGACGAACATCTTTTAATAATGCTTGGCCTGATTTTGGAAATACTGTTTCGCTATATGTATATCCAACCAATCTTTCTATTGGATTTTCATTTTCATCTGTATTTCCATTATAATAATCTAATAAAGTATCATAAATCTGTCGTTCTTTTTTACCCAAACCAAGTGTATCATTTAATTGTTTGTTGGCAAAATATTGTAAATTATTTCCATATGTATGCGTCAATTCAAAACCAACATTTTGATCCGTTGAATCTTTTAGAATAAATTTATGCTTTAATGGTTTGTTGTTTATATAAACAGGACTTTCTTTGATATTTAAAATTGTCCCTTGTTTTTTTGAACCTGGAAGAGTAAATCTTACTTGAGTTCCATTAATATTTCTGTATACATCTAGTTGTCCTTCTGGGACAACAACCGAAATAATATTTGTATTTTCAGTAGTTAATTTTCTTGTTATTGGATGTTCAGCATTTCTTATTGATTTCCAGCTTGCGCCTTGATATGGGCCGTTGAAATAAGTTGAATAACTTATTAGACCAGTATTCTGTGGTTGTAGATTTACGGAAGCAGTAAAATTAACAAGTGTTCCATTAGTATTTCCTAATTCATCTAATAAGGTTGTAGTATTTTCTTCTACTCTTGTTGAATAAATATGTATTGGCGTGGGAATATTTGGATTATCTAATTTGTGTTGTAAATATTTTTTTGGTTCTTTTCCAAAACTTGATTTACTAATCCTATAAACATCATTGATCTGTTCTTCTGTTAAAACTGAGTTCCATAACATTATATCTTGTAAATTATAATTGCTTCTTCCAAGGTTTACTTTATCTCTTGAAGATAAAAACAGTCCAGAAATATCTAATTTTTTATATAATTGTGTTGCTTGTGTTGCTAGTCCGCCGTCAACATATATTTTAGTTATTGTTGTATTTACCGCAACATCTCGATCAATAGATTGTAATCTTCTAATTCGTGAATTCAAATCGCTGACAAGAGTAATTAAATGCCAATCTCCATCATTAATATTTGGAAGTGATTTTATTGTAGTTTTAACATCGGTTCCACTTATATATAAATTTGAACCAGATGGAGTTATATTTAATAATAAATTATTATCTGATGATGAGCCGCTATATTGTAATAGTGGAAGTGGCTGATTGACGATGTTAAATTGATATATTCTACGATCATCTTCGCCAACATAATATAGTTTTTGTCCAAATTCATTTATATAGATACCACGAGATAAGAGACTATATACACTTAAATCCAAACTATACTGCTCAATAGCAACTAATCCGGAACTCAAATTCCATGGTTCGTTAAATGTGTAATATTTTAACTCGTCAGGGCTGCTATCAACTATAATTAATCTTTTGCCATTTTTTGATATATTTACACTTCTTGGAGATGCAACAGCTGTTAGTAAAGTTGAAACAACAGAGCTTGTGGTGGTCAAATCCCACGGAATAGACAAAGTCTTTTCATATAAAGTATCAGTATTTGTTCCGGCTAGATATATTTTAGTTCCATCTGGCTTAAAGAAAATTGATGTAGGATTAAATTCTTCAGAAACTGGATATTGAATAGCGCTTCCAGTAGTATTAATGCTCCATGGAGTTGATAACGTAAATTGTATTAATTTTCCCCCATTTGCAGTTATATAAAGCTTTGTTCCATCTGGTTTTATATACATACCTCTTGGATTAACGGTGCTGCCATTAATAGGAGATATAGAAGCTGTATTTGTTGTTATGAAAGTGGGTGCATCAGATAAATCCCATCTTGTTGGTAAATCAAATTCAAACACTTTCCTATTAGTAGCCCCTAAAACATATAATTTACTACCATCTGGTTTAAAAAATATTGCTTGTGGGGATGAATCTATAGAACCAACACCAAAACTATCTGATAAAGAAGAAACAAATTCATTTAAATTATAAACTACATCTTGAACGGATTTCATCCAAAAAGATATTGTGAAATCTTTTTCACTTATTTCTCGAGAAACAGAGCTTAAATCAACATAAGTATTTGTTTCATCAAATTCAAAATATTTCTTATCCCTATACATCGTATTTGTATAGGTGCTTACAAACATTTCATTTTTATCAATGGCACCACTTATACCAAGATGATCTCCAAATGGACCGGTTAGTTCAAAAGATAAATCACTAAAAGCACCATTAGAATTATATAAACTTGATGTAGAATAGGGAAGATTATAACTTTGATATTCTATTGGTTGTTGACTTGAACTTACAGAATCAGCAATCCACTTATATCTTAAGTCTGTTCTTGGAATTGCGTGTTGAACCCAGAAGTTATCATATTTAGAACCAGTAAAATAAGAAGAGCCTGTTATAGAAACTTTTTGTAATGTATTTCTATTAATGCCGTGTATTGTTGTCGCGTTTACTGAACCAGTATCTGGCAATAATTTATAAGTGCTGCCAGAATTAAATTGAGCTGAATGTTGTGTTAATTGATTATAATATGGTTGTCTAACTTTTATATTTCTTGTTGTTAAAGAATTGTTTGGAGCATATTCTTCACCTTCTCTGTCAAGTGCTCCTCTTGAAATTTCTTCTTTTCCACCAGGAGCGCTAAATCTTTCAACAAATATAGATTTGCTATTATTTATTATGTTCGGAAGGGAGTAGTCATAAAATATAGAACCACCACTAAATATTAGTGATGAAAAAGCTGAAATGCCAGCTAATGATAGCCCCACAAAACTAGCGGTAATTTTAGGCACACCAGAAACCCAATTGCTGGTATTATTTATAATAGACACTAATTGACTAGCTGTTTCTACTTGTCCAAATCCAGAACCTGTTTTACTTGAATTGATTGTTATATTTTTACCAGATTCTACTATGTTTGTAGTTGGCTGGCCGTACACTAAGCTTAAATTTATGCCATATCCTGAATCAACTAAATTATTATTTTTTATAATTTTTGCCGTAAAATAAACGGTGTAAAAACCTGCACCTGTTGTGCCTATAGAAGCACTAGCTGGTGTTATTATTTTATTAGAGAGCAAAAATTGACTTGTTAAATTACCACTTGCTATAAAATTATCATTAACAAGATTATTACTAGTTCTGCGACCAACGCTTTGAACAACTTGATAATTATGTTCGAAATTACCGGCAATATTCCCACTAGTCTCTATGTTTTTTATGTTAACTGGCGATTTGGCAGTTGTATCTCTTGTCAATAAACTTCTTGGCTTGTTTATACCTTTTATATCTGGACCGTATACTTTTACAGAACCAACAGAAGCAGAAATTATATAACCTTCTGGTCTATTATCAGAATTATCATTTCCATCATTTAATTTAACATGACGGTGTTGATTTCCGCCAACATGTTGATTTGTAAATGGACCTTGTAGTGGAGAATTTTCTATGCCACCATATTCATCTTTATGATGGTTGACTATATCAATATTATAACCAACACTAGAAGTTAATTGTGCTGCGTATCCAGTATTTACTGAAGAACTTACAACAGTAAACGGGAGTTTACCTCTTGTGTTAATGTCAGTCATTATTTACTCCTAACCTATTCGTCCGTACAATCTTTTTTCTCAATAATTTTAAGTACATCAATCTCTAAATATCCGCCCGAACCAATTTTTGTTATAGGTTTTATAACATCTGTGTTCGATGGATTTTTATTTACATATATTTGTATATCTGTACCAAAATCTGCCACTCTTGTAAACTTCTTTTTATATTCCGTAGATAATACTTGAAATATTCCATTTAGTTCACTACTTCTTTCACTTCTTTCTTTCCACCAAATACAATTTGTATTTTCTGTAAGTGGTATTGGAGCATGACCGTATTTCCAGTTATATTTTAATTCTCCAATTGTTTTAACAGAACTTATTGGTGGCTCTGCTCCAAGTTCAATTGAAGGCAATTTCCACATGTATTTGTTTCTTTCTAATACATGACTTTCAACAACATCTGAAATATCTGGCGAGAAATCAGCACTTGCCGGAATCAACTGATAAGTCATTTTGGTTATGGCGCTGTCTATCCATTTAAAATAATCAACATATTTTTCTAGGTCTGGGGTATTTGATATTCTTTCGAAAAACATTTGTCTTAATTTAATCAATTCTCGATATTCTCTTTCGTATCGATATTGTGGCTTACCAATAATATTATTAAATTCGGTTATTGTTCCAAAGAATTTTATCATTTCTTCGGAAATTGTTTGATACATACTCTTTTCAAGAGCAAAATAATAATTTACCGGTCTTGATTCTCGCGTAAATATTTCATCGTCTTGATTTAATATATTTATTAAATCAGAATTCATCATATTTTCTGGTAATCTATGTTTCGCAATAGAAATATAACCACTTTCTACCATATCATTATTATTTCTAAAAAAGAAATCACCAACACCGGTATAAGTTTTATTTGCTATTTGCCCGATTAATCCATAGTTGTTTGTCAAAGAACCGCTAGATACATCTAAAACTGTAAATTTGGCGTCAAATGAATTTGTTGGACCTACTCCAGTTCCATTATCAGAGCCACTTACAAGATTAAAATCCCAATGTAAAGCAAGGGTTTTATGTTGTGGTAGTTCATTTAAACCGCCGCTGTAAAGAGTTTCTATATTTGATATTGGAGAACTTTGTCCGAATATTAACGGATCTTTCGCATGCTGTTTTATAATGTCGTTTTCAAGATAAGAAAGCCAATATCTAACACTTGATAGTTTTATATCGCTATTTTGTAATATAGAACCGGTAAAGTTTTGTCGATGACTACCAGCATATATTCTTTTTGAATCAGCAAAATAATTTTCTGCTATTGCTTCTGGTACTGAAGCTGTTAAATATATTTCTTGTTGTATGAAGTCTTGAATTGTGTTTATAGCATAAAATTCAAATATATAATCTCCAACATCGGCACCAATAACCTTTAAGCTGTTTGGATATTTTTCATGCTTTAATTTAACAGCAATATTCCATTTTTGATTTGTATATAAATCTTTTATAAAAGATGAAGTTAAATTAATTCCCAAGTAAGAAGATGTTAATTGGAAATAGCCATCACTTGAATCCATATCTGGCTTAATAATATAAATTTGTAAACTCGATAAGTCTGAGCCGTTCCAAGTTGTATCGCCGGGAGAAGATGGATTCGCAGAGTGAACACCAAGAACAGAAGAAGTTAAAAAGTTTTTTGGAAAATAAAATTTTTCAGATGGAGAAAAATTTAGTGGCACAACTATTTCTGCTTCTAATGTTGAGCCATAATATGATAATTGTGAGTCTCCAAGTATAAACGAAGTTGAATTAGCATCAACACTTGATGTCATCTGATAGATGGTGCCTTGAACTCTGTCTTGATCGTTAAAATTTATAAGTTTTTTCTTATAATATGTGTTTAAAAATCTATCATCAAAAGTATAAACAGAATCATTCGAATATATATTAAGTTTTATTAATTCTTCATCAACACCAAAACACCTCAATAAATTTCTTATTGATTTTTCTGTTCCTTTTGATTTTTGAATATAAGATAGATTGTTATAAATGTTTTGATATATATGATTTTTTATATTAAACAATCTTTCTTCATACAAAACATTTTCATTTCTATTGCCAAGATTTTCTAATATACTTGAATTTGTAAACAAATCTTGTGTCATGAAACCCATAGATTCAAGAAGTTTCATCGCATATGGAAAAGCTCTTCCATTTCTATAAGATACTTTTTTTATTGAGGGCAGATATTTTATTTTAATAAACAATTCATCAAAATATGAGCCAATTATTTGAGTTAATTCATATAATTTATTACTATCATTTTTTTGATCGTCTTCAACTATCCAAGCCGGGACAGTATAATAAATCATAGAACTATTGTTATTATCGTGTAATGTTCCCAGTTCTTGTTTTTCTATCAATAATGATTGAACATCCGGATGAGTTAGATAGATAACTGGATCTTTAAATTCTTTTGGTGCAGCAGAAGATTCGACAATTGCCGAATTTGTTGAACGACTTCCAGAAATATATCCAGTCCAAAATCCATTAGAAAATCTACCAGAATAATCTAAAATTTTATTGTCGTATCTTGTATCTGTTGAGGTTGTATCGTAAATTCCTTCATTAAATTTATAATATACACCAAGATCAGTATTGGCTGTGTCTGTATTTGTTCCACCATTAACATCGGTAAACCAGAAACGAGAAATTTCTTTCTCTGTTCTTTTTGATTTCCAATATCTAAACTCATCTAACGAACCAGATAGTTTGCCATAACCTAAGTCAGCATTTCCACCACTGACAGCAGTTCCAAGAGATCCTATATAACCAAGCATTGGACCATATACCCTTGATATTGAACTACCTGTTATAACTTTTTCATTCAATATTCCGTCTAAGAAAAGCTTAAACTCTATATTACTTCCACTATTTATTGCTGACAAAGAATAATGGTGCCAACTACCACTACAAATATTTAAATTTTGTCCTATAGGAAATTGTGAAATTCCATCAGAACCAGAAGACATTTCGATAAAAAATTCGTTTTCTTCGCCACTTATTCCTGGATGTATTTCTAATCTAAATCTTCCATAATCACTTCCAAAACTACTGCTATTCCAAAGATCAAATACAACTTGTTTAGAACTACCACTAAGATTATTTTTCTTTAACCAAAATTCAACAGTTATTCCGTTGTCTCCGTCTAAAAGTAAATTACTTTCTCTATTTTCATTTGCGTCTAAAATATTAGATGTTCCAAATAACTTGGAAACTTTAAATGAATCTAAATTTTGTGCTGTATTTGGACCACCTTTTATTGATATATATTCTTTATTGGCTGGATTAGAATAATTGTCTGTTGATACTGATGATGTTGCTCCGTAAACAAATCCAAGATTTATATAGCCATTATTTCTTGGATATTCATTATCGAAAATATAATTTTGTAAATCAGAAGAGTTTTTTACCCATTTTAATTTTTCTGCCGAACTTCCATCATAGGGATATTTCTTGGCTATCGATTCTATGGCATCTGTATAATATTTGTTTGCTGAACCGAAAAAAGCAAAATTTTTAGGATCAGTATAATCGATTTCGGGTTTTATTAATTTTCGTTCTTCTAATTCTTGAACAATATATTCAGTCGACTCTACATCTTTAGATAAATCTTCAAAATTAGTAGAAGTTAGAATTTTTGTTGATTTCTTGCCGAATAAATCTTTTAAAGACATTATTTATCAACCCTAAATTTAAATGATTCTTTTGCTTCATAAAACGAACCATTATATTCGAAACCAAATGATAACTTATAAGCGTAGCCCGGTTCAAATAAATTCATATCAAGATCAAAATAGTTTCCTTCACTATCATAGGAAGTTAGAGTGTGCTTATATGTTCCCGTACCATATGAAATAACTTCATAGTTATCAGCCAATCTAATGATCTTATAATATAAATTTTCTATATTTGTTTTTTCTGATTCATATGCGGCAATATGATAAATATTGGAATCCCACATTTTATTTTTTATTTCAACTCTCATTTTAGAGAACTCAGAATTTCTATAACTTTGTCTTAATTGTGGCATCGACAAAATATATTCCGGAACTTGGCTATCATCCGAACCGTCATATGTATTTGTATATATTACTGAACCAGTATATAATTGATTGCCACTAAGATTTGACCAAACATCATAAATGTGTTCATAATTTCCGCTCAATCCAACAGAAGCAGTATAAACTCCAGTTGAATAATATCCACCAGTTATAACTGTAGCCGAACCATTTAATAAAGCTAAAGGAATACCTGTTGGACCACTTGTTATTGTTCCAGTATATAAACTAACTAATAATGTTCCAGTTCCAACAGAAGGAATGTTTTTAAGTTGTCCTCTAACACTGTTAACTAAAAATAATGTATTTAAATTATCTTGTGATGACAACAAATCGCTACTTAAATAAAAATTATTTCTCTTATCTTTAATTGCCGAATTACTTCGAACTTCTATCCAAGGTTTTTTATAAAAAAATTCACTTCTTCTGGCAAAAAACTTTTTAACATAATAAGATTCTGTGTCTCCCTCAAGCAACGAGGAGAGCGATATTAAGAAGCCGTTATTTGGAATTGAATTAGATATCCAATTTTCTACAAAATTAGTTATATCAACTTCTAAGTCGTCAGTTGAGTTTTCTATTAAATACTCTAAAGAAGAACTATAAGTATCTCCACCTTGATTTACCCAAGCTGATGTTGAAGAAGCACTAATCCAATTTGCCGCTCCAATATCAGTATAACCTTCCATATCTAAGCCAATACCTTCTTGCCAAGTTCCGGAAACAGCAGCAATCGCAACAGTTATATTATCTGGAGTGGGATCGCTGTGTGAAGCATTGCTTAGTTTTAATATAAATTGACAACTTCCACTTGCGGCAATTATTTTATTATTTCTATCCGAAACTATATCTGATATTGGAAACTGAACCAATGCTCTTGCTTTTTCATAAGAACTACTCGTTATTTGGCCATATATAGAAAATATTTCTAAAGTGTCAGAAGCTCCCATATTTGAAAGGGTGCCTCGACTTGTCTGATTCTGCTTATAGGCATCAGTTATAGTTGTATCTTTTTCTGCTATGTATCTTTTAATAGACATCAACTAATTTCTCCATATATATCAGAATTTAAAAATCTTATTTCAAATATAACATTTTTTGGCGCTTCTATGTATCTTCCGTCTCTAGACATAAATCTGTTTACATCAAAAAATACATCAGAGTAATTTAAGCCATTTTTTTGTTCTACTTTAACATTTTTGACATCGTTTACGCCTTGAACATTTTTTAATATAGTGTAAACATCACTTATAAAGAATGCTTCCCCAATAAATTTTGTTTTAGAATATTCTCTTTGAAGAGCAGAAATACAATCTCTTAAAACTTGAGAATTGTCTGCTTCTAAATCTGAAACAACACTAAATTTAATTGATAAATTAACAATTTTAGCGTCCAAAATATCAATTGTATCATTTATCATCTTGTTTTTATTGAGCCAAACTTTTATGTTTTCTTTAATAGATTGATTGCTGTTTGTTAGTGTGCCAGCTGAATCTTCTGATACAACATAAATATTTATATTTCTTTTAAAAGAATCATAATCTCTAACTATTGAAGATCTTTTTATGCTGCCAAATTCCGGTGGCATATTATAAATGAGTGCTTCATAATCTTTTTCCGTTACGGCTCTATTCTGAGAACCAAAGGTATTATAAACTCTAAATTTAAGTTCTTCTGAATTTATAAGTGGAGTATCACCGACTATTGGCTCTTCGTTATTTACTTCAAGCGAAGCACGAACAGAGTTTATTTTTGTTGTATCAAGACTTCTTGCGTCTCCAAAATCAAACAAAGCACTGCCAACAGAAACTAAAGTCCCAGCTCCAGTATTAACGTTATCTGAATTGTTTGCGCGAGCAATAATCCTTAAAGTGGTATTAGATGGAACAACGCCGAGTTTATCTGATCTTATAAGATTATTTGGATCAAAGTCTCGATCTGAGATGTAGTTTTTTCCATATATTTCCAACGAAACTGCTGATGGATCAATTAATTCAGAATTATAAGTTTCACCTGTGGCATCGCCAGTTCCAAATTGTAAAAATGTTTTATTTTTTTCTCTTACAGTTATAAATCTTCTTGGAACGGAAAATGGTTTTAATATACTTTTAACTTCTGTATTACTATCATTATTATCTCTATTCAATATAGAGCGATAAACGATATCTTGACTTAAATAATCAACTTCATAATATTCATTACCATCTAAGTCGACAACTGATACTATTTCAGTTAGATAATCAATATTTACGGGTATTTTTAAAAATCTTTGATATTCGCCAACATCATAGAATACTTGCGTTAAATATCCCGATTGAACTCTTCCGTGTGCTTTTACAGCATAAGTTAATGGCAAACCGGTTGTTTCGTTTACTGTACCAACAACAACTTCGTTATCTGCTCTATTGAAATAAACATCATCTATAAGAGAAAAAGAAGTGCCAGTTCTATTTTTAAATACGCTATTCTTTTTTAAAATTGGCAGATAATTTTCGTCTGGGGCATTACCAGCGGCATTTGCTGGAACTAAAATAAAAAATGTTGCTACACCATGGGAAGATGGGTTTTCTGTATATTTAAATCCAAAAGGTTTTGATAGTTTAAGAATATTATCAAATTCGGATGCTGTATCTAAAAAAGTTTCATTAGCCGTATAATCTAGATAAAAAGATAAATTATCGCCCACATATGAAACTGTATCAAGCATCAAGCTTCCAAATCCAACTTCACTAAAATCCTTATAAGTATCGGGATAATATTTTTTCGCATGCTCAACGAGAGCATCTTTTATAGATTGGAAATCTCTAGCCAAATAATCAATTGGTATGTTTTTCTTGGGCATTAAAAAATCCTCTATTATAAATAGAACTTCATGAAGTTATAATATTACCATTTGATTCTATGGTTAAATTTACACTATCCCCGAGAGGTATTATAAAATAAGTTATTACAACACTCAGCAAGGAACCATCTATATTGGTATTTCCATAATCTATATTTCGTATGCTTATATAAGGAGCATATACTTGAATTTGATTTCTAAGTCTTTGTTCGAAATTTGTTTTCAATATAGGACTATAATTTTCAAATAGCAATCTTCTTACTCCAACTCCAAAATTGCTATCCATTATTCTTTCACCTGGATTTGTCAATAGGAGCATCAAGAAGTTTTGTTTGCTTAATGTTTTTAAATCAGAAATTAAAGTGTAGCCTTGTTCTGTTCCGAGTTTTAAAGGTAATTTTGGTCCATATCCAGCCATATATTATTTTCCTACAATAATTATCACACTCCATATTTTTTATAGCCAGATAAATCAATACAATAATTTCTTAACTCTTCTTTGATTTTTTCATTTTCTATGTTTATATCTAGATTGTCTGAAAATTCTAGCGAAAGAAGCAATAAATCCGCCCCAAGTAAAACCATGCCTGGTATTGTTAGTGGCGGTCCAACACCTATACCTGCTGGTGGAATACCAAAAAGAGTTATTGGTAATTGCGCCAAAGAATATATTGCTAGTGGACTTAATTCTAGCGGCAATTCTGATGGAACCGTTGGGCCACCAAAAGGATTTGGTATTTGAGAAGCAACACTCAAAGATAACTTAACAGCATTTCTTATTAACAAAGCCAAACTTATATTTGGATCCGTCATTTGACAATAATATTGAAGAACATATATCGCGGCCTTTAAAGATATTTTTGGAATAGCATCCGCATTAAAGTCTTTAAAGTATTGAGGACTAGACATTTTTTCAAATAAATCCATCAAATCGTTTTCATTATAAATTGATAACATTTTTGTAAAAATATTATTTATTATTAATTTTCTCGTAGTTCTAAAGGAGCCAACAATTTTATCATCAGAAAGTATTTGTGCGCTTGATAATATTGTTAAATTAGAAAGTAAATTTTCATTTGTAAATATTGAATAAAATTGTTTTAATTTTTCATTACAAGAAATTTTTGTTTTTAATAAATTCGTAAGAATATTTGATTCACCTCTTTGTAATGTTGGTATTAACACTAGCATATCAGAAGCGGTATTGATACCAGCAAGACTTAGCGATTGTTCTTCTTTTATTATTGGGAAAGCATTAATAACACCAAATTTTCTTTGTCCCTCTCTCAATTGTGGACCCATAAATGGAATAGCATAAGTTTTATCATATCCATTGTTAATGGCATCTATCGTTAGGTTATTCATCCAAAATCTATTTTTTCGCTCACTATAAAGCGAATTGAGATTTTCAGTTATTAATCCTCTGCCTTCTCTCTCATTTAAATTAAAATCAAAATTTATTGATGTTTCTGGTTTCAATTCCGTATCTGGAATGTATACCATTCTCATTCTATAAGTTAAATCTTGATTAAAATAAGAATTTAATTCATTATTATTTGGAATAAATTCTAATAACTTTTTAAATTGACTAAATGTTTGCGCGCCAAAGCAATTAAATTGATCTTGTCTTGCGACTAAATTAAAAAATTCAGATTTAACATGCGGGACATTAATATAATGTTCTATTATTAAATTTGTTCCTGGCTTGTATTTCTTTTCTTGTTGTTCTATAAAGTTATCTACTGTGGTATTGTCTGTTGTTATTTCTTTTAAATCAGACTTAATTAAAAGTTCCGGTATCAATATAGATAAGAAATCTTTTTCTTGTAAATTTTGATCTATATCGGCACATTTACCATCAAGTTCTATTTTGACTTTTTCATTAGTCGAAGTGAGATAAGAAAGCTTATCAAACATTACTATTAATTCGTTGTAAGCTATGTTTCTTATTTGTAATAATAATATTTGTTTATATTTATTTTTTATTTCAGAACTTAAACAAGCGATATAATTATCTATCTTTTTCTTGTAATCTTGATTAGATGTTTTATTTGTTTCTGTATATAATTTTCCTAGATAAGAATTAATAATTTTTCTATCTTCTTCTAAACTAGTAATTTCTGTTTTTAGTCTTTTTATTTTTCTAAATAATTTATTATTTTCTTGCTTATCTAATTCATCTGAAAATATAAAATCATGTATATAATTTACATGTTTTTCTGTTAATTCTACTAAGCTTGATTTATTTGATAAATTAGATATATAAACTATTTCGTTATATACTGTTTCAGCTATGTATGTTGGCAGCATTAAATCGTCGATTAATTTTCTATTATATCCAAACACTCTTAGTGGAAATAATGTTCTTAAAGATATTTCAGCGCACGCTGTTCGAACAAGAGATAAAAACATGCCATCTATCAAAGAAAACTTTAATAAATTATCTTTATCTTTTAAGATATCTTGTAAATCGCTTAAGTTTGTTAAATCACTACTTCTTTGATCCATTATATCAGAAATGAATTCTTTTAATTCAATTTCTCCAAATAATCCTGGATCTACTTTTGATTCTTTTTGCTGTTTTGTTGGCTTGGGACAAAAATTAATATATTTTAATGGTGTATCAATATTCGGACTAACTATTGGCGGTAAAGAATTTCCTTGTAAAGCTTGAGATAATCCTGGAAATATTGTATCCAACCCATTCTTCATACCAGTAATGTATTTTTCTTTTTGTAAAGAATCTAAATTAATTGGCTTTAATAATCCGTCTTCCGATATTGCTTTAGTTATTTTTTGATATATTGAAGATAAAAATTTATCATAAGAATCACTAGCATATTGTTCAAATTCTCTGTCGAATATTGATCGATCTAATAATGAACCTTGAGAGGTATAAAGAAAATTTAAATTTCCAGTTATTGAATTTTTTAACATAGTTTTAAATTCTTCTCTAGAATTTAAAATATCTTCATACAAAGAATTTGTATCTATGTTTTGATTATCAACTTCAAAAGAAAACTTAATATCTTCTTGTGTTTGTGAGTTTCCTTGATAAATTGTTATATTATTTTCATTATTAGAAATAACACTTTGTATTTTCCAGCTGCTCCCGGACATCGAAAGACTCATTTCTTTTTCTGATAGACTTGAGAAACCCCTTGAGCCAGTTAAAGTTATATTTAATCTTTCCGGAGTGCTATTAATTGATAAGCTATCTGAAGAGCCGTAAAAACTGTCAGAGAACAAAGCTCCATATACGAATTTTGTTTCCTCAATCTCTATTGGATCCGGTGCTCCACCCTCTACATAACCACCTTTGTTTACTAGATCTTTATATTCAGAGTTTTCATATTGTTCTGAATTTCCATCTTGTTTTAAAAATTTTGGAACTTTTCTTTTAAATGGTTTTTTGGCTACAAGATTAGAATAAAAATCATTACATCCAGTTTTAAATTTAGTAGAAATATCTTTTAAATTTGAATTTATAATGTCTGATTTGGCTTTTTCAACTGCTGGAATATTATTTCCATTTGGTAATTTTCCAATAAGAAGTGGTTTAAATACTGAATCTTCTATTTTGTTTTTTAAAGTTTCCGGAGAGGCACTTAATAAATCTTGTAATAAATTTCTATATGTATCGGTTGGCGATGGAACAATAGTATCTCCATCTGGTAGAGTGAACGGTTCGTCTCCCAAACCTCTATCGGTATCTAAAATAGGAGAAATTGGATCAAGACAAACAACATTTCTTGTGTTTAAAGAATTAGAAGTATAAAAAGTTGACATAGCAATTAATTCTTGTCTAACAGAATCTAATCCAGTTATATTTCCAAGATAAGTAAATATTCCAGATAAAGTTCCGGGAGTTAATAAATAAACTAATTCTTGTCTATTTTGTCTTATATGCTGTTCAACTTGTTTGATATCTTGTTCTGCTGGCTTATAAAACAATCTCATAAAAGCATCGGCAGACATTATTCTAGATAATTCTGATATTAATATTGTTAGAGATTGTTGTATTTCTACTTCTGTAGTAGCAGAACTTTTTGCTACACTTAATACTTGTAAAGTTTTGCTTCTAGAAGAAATGTTTGCTTTTCCTATTCCCAAATCAGCATTTATATCAAGTTGAGCGGTTTCTTGAATAGCAACTGGGTTTAGTGTTTTAGAAACATTTTTAAACGCTTTCTGATAGGCAACAGGGTCGATTTGTGGATTGCTGCTTACGAAGTCATCTAAATCAAATCTACCTCTTCCTAGTTGATTTAAAGCAGCAGCAGCGGCACCGGTAATACTTCCTTCTGCTTCACCTGTTAATGCTGCTCCTATTAAATTTTTTATTCCACCACAAGTCAATAATTCTTGTAATATTTTTACTATAAAAGCAACAATACCATCAAATATAATTTGAACAACTGCTAAATCTAAACTTAATTTTAATTCTTGAAATATATCTATTTCTGGTAGTTGCGGTAATTGTATCGTTCCAAACATCGGACTTATATTAAACAAATCAACAATGCTACATAAAATTTCTGTATTTATTCCATATTTTGTTTCAACTAAATCTAAAAAGTCGTCGATAAATCTTAATTCATCTAAATCCATTTCTTTTCGTGCTTTTATTTTATCTAAAGCATTTTGTTGAGATGATTCTTGATTTAATTTTAAATCTTTATATTGTTTTAATTTAGATTCATATGTTTGCTGTAAACTACCGTCTATTTGAATATTTGAAGTAATTGTTCTATCAGCAATGTTGAGTGCTTCTCCGGGATCAGTTCTTTTGTCTAACTCAATAAAAACAATTCTTTTTCTTTCATTATTTTCAATTGCTCTTTCTAAATCTCTTATTTCTTTAAGAAGCTTTTTTTCTCTTTCATCTTTTAGGTTATCAATTTTAAATTGTTTAATGTCTTTATATAATTCAACATAAAGACTTTCTGGAAATGCTCTGTTGAACATACTCTCAAGTTCAGAAAATCTAAAGCCTCTCAATATGTCTCTACAGTTTCCAATTTTTGGTAAAAAACAAGTTTGAAATTCTTTTAACAAACAAGATAAATTTGTTCTAGCAAATATAATATCTTGTAATCCACTTAAGCTCTGTCTGCCTGCTTGTTCTATTTGTGCCGATAATCCTCCGATTTTATCAATAATTTGTTGTATAGAATTTGGATCAGAAAAAGAATCTCTTTTTGCTTCATAAAGACCAAAAAATCCATTATTTAATAATGCTTCTCTAAATAATTGATTTGAATTTGGATCTCTTATAAGTATAGCAGATGGAGTATCTGCGCTGGATTCATAATAATATTTACTATTTTCGAAAATAAGATTTTCTGCTTTATTGCGACTTAATTTGGTTTCAATTGATTCATAAAAAGAAATAGCATCCGGATAATTGTTCGGTATAAAATATAAATTTGGAAAATTAATATAATTAAATGCTTGTGGATTTGAATCAACAAAGTTTTTATCCTTAGTTAATGGAGAAGCATCTTCTATGATTTGGTTGTTTTGATATTTTTCTCTATTAATTCTAGTATTTTCTTGTAATGATTGAGGAGTAGGGCAATAAAATGGATCAATTTCAAATATATTTAAATCGATATATTCAATATCAGATAGTATTGATAAAATTGTTGGATTAAAAAAATCAAAAGAATATTGATTTTCAGCTATATCTGAGCCGCCTATTATAGCAACGAATTTATTGCTTTTATCCAAAGAGCCAAAAGGACTTTCAAATTTTAGAAATTGCTTATTAACAAATTCAATATTTAAATTAGATATTCCTTGTTCTTTTTCTTGTAGCAATACTTGCTCTGTTTGTCTTAAAAATGTTATTCTAAAAAATAAATTTTCTTTTTTTATATTTAAAGATTCGGTAGATGAATATAATCTCTGTTCAGCAAAATTATAATAATCATATTTTGACTTAAAATCACTTAAAAAAGTAATCGAAGATAATTTTTCTTGTAATGATTTTTTAATTTCTGTTCTTATTAAATAATCGATTAATTTTATTCTTGCTTTTTCTATAACTTTTATATCGTATTTAACATCAGTATTTTCTATCTGATCTTTAAGTAATTTTTCACCAATAACTGAACCAATTTCTTGTGCTGGATAAGCAGACATTACTGCTTGTATATTATTATCTGGAAATATTTTGTCTTTCGAAGTATCGTTAAGTTCGTAGAGATAAGAAAATATTAAATTATCTGCTATTGATAAATTTGGTATTTTTTCAACTAAGTTATATAATATCTGCTGTTCATCCGGATTAGAAGAAGAAACAGAACTTTTAATAGATAATATTTTTTCTTTTATTTCTTTTGAATAATTTACAGAAGAGATTTCATAAATACCATTAACATCTACATAAGCATATGTTATGGAATCTAATTTTGTTAATAAAAAATTTAAATTATTATAATCATAAGAAGCGGTAGCTACATTCTGTAGATACGTTTTAATTTCTGATTCTTCAAAAATATCGACTTTTAAATCCCTATAAGGATTGACGCCCAATAAATTTAATATTGTATTATTGGGATCTGTATTTGTAGCAGCAAAAGCGTCGAATCTTGAACCAAAATCATCTAAAGGTTGCTGAAGAACAAGATCGGTATTACTCATTAATCCTTGAAGGATTAAATTTGTTCTAGTTTCATTAAATCTTCTAAAATAAATATTATAAACAAGAGTCGATAAGCTCTCTTTATACTTTCTTTTATCTAAAGAATTTATTATAGTTTTATAAGTTGGTTGAAAACTTATAAAATCTTTACCGTCATCTTTTAAATCTATATCGCAATTTTTTAAATATCTTACTAACTTATCTACTTTTTTATCGATTGTGGATAAATCAACACTAAAACTTGTAGTAAGTATATTTTTTTGCTGTGGTGTTCTCATATTAGTTTGTTTTATTATAATAACTGTTTATATAAGTATTGGGATTTTTTAATAAATAGTTTTTTCTCAAATTTTCAATATTAGGAATTCTTGTTGTAGAGTTATTAATATTTACTATTTGTTTTATTTCACCATCATTAAGGGTTATTTTCTGAACCATATTTGGATCTGTTAGTGGCAATAAAGCTTCTGGTATAAAATTAGAAAGATGTGTATGTTGTTTTACGGCATCATTTATAACGCTTTGTTTATCACAAACTGTTTGAATTAAAGCATATATATTATTTATTTCATTTAATACTTTATTTAAAAATTCTTCAAGATTTGTTCCAAGAACAAGTGGCTGTAAGTCTCCTAAATTATTGGCACTATTATTTGCTATTAAATGTATTCCATTAAACTCTAAATCACTATTTGGATGAGATGGTGCGTTTGGATCTGGTGTTGGTTTATCTGCTCGATCTATTCCTGTTATTATTTTAACTGAACCACGAGAAAACAATCTAACTTCGTCAGCCTTTAACGCTATAGCAGAACGATTTCTTGCTTTTTCATCTTGTATTCTTGCTCCAAAGTTTGAATCTATATCATCTGTTTGTTCGCAAATTTGTAATACAGCAGAATCATAATAGTGTTTTGGGCTAAGAGTTAATTTACCAGCGTCTAATGGAGGAGGGCTATTTTTTATAGCAGTTCCCATACCAGAAACAAGTGTAATCGTTGAAGTATATGTTGACTTTGCTACTTCTGGTCTATTCTGAGGGGAGCCACCAAGAATTATTGTGTTATTTAAATCAGACTGAAAAACAACTTCATTTGGCCCTCCATCATAAGGAGCAGCTTTTCTTACACTAACATATTGAGCGGGAAGCAATTTACTTTGCTTTTCTATTTCTACTTGTAGATCTGATTTTTTTGTTGCCATGTACTACCTTTAATTATTCCGACTGTTCAAGTGATTGTTCAAAAGAAGATTCTTCTGGATTTTGTTCTTGTTGTATTGGAGTGGTTTCTGCTTGAGTTTCTGAAGGCCCAATTGTTGTATTTGCTCTATCTAATTGTTGCTGTGTTGGAGTGATGTATCTATTACTACTGAAGCAAGTATAATATTTTGGAAAACCTGAATAATTGGAACCAAAGCCGCCTGCTATGGAAATGTTATTTTTATTTTTTCCCGGAGGAAAACCAGCGTGTGCTGATCTCGGATTGGCACCATCTTCATCAACTTCAGCAACACCCGGTCTAACTATTGCTGTGTGATGAACACCGACTCCGTCTCTTCTGGCTCCATAATAAATCGCCACAGTTGCCAATCCTTTATTGGCATTATCTTGGGCTTCTTGAGCGGAAATTTCTTTCCATCCATATCTTGGACCGTGAACTTGAAGCCATTGTATCATTCCTTCAACGCCTAATTGCGACCATCCTCTTTTAAATTTTGCCGCCATAGGTTGTGGATTACCATTTTCATCAATTTGCCACGGAACAGGAGTTCCCATGGCCCATGTAATATCCGCAACAAAAATATTACAAAATGTTCCATTTTGTCCACTTGGCAATCTTCGGGTTTGATATCTTGGATTTGTCTCTACATTAAACTGGTCTATTATTCTGTTGTATGTTTCAGAATTTGGTCTTGAAGGATCTCCTATATATTCAGCTACAACATCTATAGGTGGCCAAGTTGAATCACTAACAGAACCAATTTCTCCAGAAATCGCTCCAGCTACTGCTGTTGGAGAAGATGAATCGCCATATGATTGTATATTTGGCAAATTAGAAGTTATTTGTTGTATTATATTTTTTGAACTATTAACTGCTTCAATATATTTTTGTCTAAAAAAACTAAAAAAATTTAATAAATCTTCATATCCTTGTTCGAATATGTCATCATCATATATTTTTTCGTAAAAACCAGATATTTTAATACCATTAGATATGTGAGAAGCTTTAAATAATTCTACTTTAACAATTGAATTTGATTTTGGAGGACTACTAATCAAGCCACTAGAAGTTTTGGGTGCCAAAACTGTATGTTGTGTTCCAACAGCAGAATGAATTCTTTTATATAACAAAACTTCTTCTGGGTTATTTTTATCAAAATTTCCAAATGATTTTTTTGCCCCAGTGCTTTTAGGGTTTGTTTGTGTATATTCTTTATATAAACTTTGAGGACTTAAAGTTGAAGCTAACGTGCTAGCATCTAAAATCTGAACATATAAAAGAAAATCTTCAAGTTCTTTTTTTTTCGCCATATTTAAAGATGGAATAGTGTATTTTGTTTTTAAACTTGAATTGGGTGGACAATAAACTTCTAAAACTCTACCATAAACAATTTGATTATTGAAATTTTCTACACGATTTACTTTATTGTGTAGAGCGACCAAGCCTGGAGTTGGATTTCTATCTAATTGATTAGGATGAATCTCTCTTTTATCAATAATTCTAAATTCTTCATTTTTATCGAGTTCATCTGCCATTTTATTCTGTCTCCTCTATTTCATTATAGAGACTTTCTTTATCTTTACTATCTAAATCGCCATATTTATCTTCATCAACTTTTTTCATTAAACCAATAAGCTTAACTAATTGTTCATTAGAACGCTGAAGAGTTTCTAAATATTTGGCAGCAACCATACCTGTTGTTGAATATCGATCTTTTTGTTGACCAATATATTGAGCAACATCTTCTAATAATTCGTTTGCCGCTTCTCGATCATTTTGTATGTTTTCAATAGCCAAATCAATTAGTTCTTCTTTTGATAGTTTTTTCTTCATACTAATAAATATATTCTAACTAAATTTCTCCGTCATCCCAAGTTTTCTTAAACTCTTTGTATTTTTGCCTTATTTTGTTGAGATTATTGACAACTTGTTTGGTATTTAGGTCTGTTATCTCTCTCACGTATAAATAAATTGCTTTTTTGTTAAATATTTCAATAGCATCCGGATCTTTCAATAAAACAACTATAGCATCCAAGACCTTTTTTTCATTTACTTTTAAATCTAATTGTTTCCAATTATCTATCTCACACCAAAGGTGTTTCCAAAATTCATCTACTTCTCTTTTTGAATCTGTGTCATTATGAACGACTAAATTATCATAATCTAATTCTTTTTGATACTCAGCATCATCAAGAAATATTTCTTTTTTATTCTGACGGCTTACTTTTTTAACTTTATGGATAAACCAATTTTTAGTTATAACACTAAAATAACTAAATGCTTTTGAGCCTTTAGACGGATCAAACTTCTCTAATATCGTTGTTATCCAAATTTTACATTCTTCTTTTAAATCTTCTATATTTGGAAGACTATTAAATTTATAAGTAAAAACAATCTTATTTACCATTTCATTAAAAGCTGGTCCAATAAGATTTCTATATAAGTCTTGTCTTACTTTTGGATCTTTTGTGGAGGCATATTTTATAATAGCGTCTTCATGCTCCTGAGTAAAATACAGTTTTTCCTGTTGCTGTGGCGAATTTTTCTTCGCTCTTCTCGTCTTCCTCGGATATTTCGTCTCTTTCGACATTGCTTTCCTCTTCGATTGTTTGATCGTTCTCAAGAAGCTCTGATACTTCTTTGTATTTTTTCATATAGTTTCTTAGATCGCGAGAATGACGAATAAGATTTTTCAATGTTTCATCACCATAATACATTTCAAGTTCATAAATAAAATTTATATGCTGATCGAATTCGTCTAGTCTTCCGTATAATTCAGTTAAATTATCAGAAACAAAATTAAGTCTAAATACCAATTTATAACAAAACCACCCCAATAGAGCAGTTGAGGCGGCAAATAATAACAATAATAAAATTAATATAGTCATCCTGGTACAAAATCCGTTGTTTTTAATTTCTGCTTTTCTTGCTTTATTTCTTCACGCGTTTCTTGAATATAGTTGTCAACAATAGAACCAACTTTTTGCTTATTTTCTTTTTTGACTATACCACTAAAATGTGGAACCTTTAATAAGGTTTGTTCCTTACAAACTTCACATTGGGTCTTTTTTTCGGAAAGAGTGTGATAGTATTCAAAGACACCATCACACTTCTCACAATGATATGCGTATCTCGGCATCACTCACTTACAAATTGTGGTGTATCATCTTGTTCTTCTGCTGATACGCGGAATGTTGGAGGATTTGATACAATTAATTCTCCATTTTGATCTGTTAGTAGTTCAAAACCTTTTAATACTGGAACAATATCTGTTTGTGTTAATAGGCTGTTTTGTAGGGCCATCATTATGGCTCCTAATGCTTGATTTGATAATTTTAATTTTTCCATTTTACACTCTCCCATATGAATCTTCGTATCTTACAATGTCTTCTTCAGAAAATGAAGAACCTGTTTGTACTTCTATCACAACAAGATCTTCTGTTCCCATATTCTCTAAACGATGTTTTGTTCCGGCTGGAATAAAATATATCATTCCTGCTTGTATTGGAGAAATTTCATCGTCTAGTGTTACTTCTCCGGTTCCTTGTAGAACTGTCCAAAGCTCACTTCTTTTTTCGTGAGTTTGTAGACTAAACTTTTGACCTGGATTTATAACCAGTCTTTTTACTTTACATTTTTCTTCTTCGTGTAGAACTTGAAAAGTTCCCCATGGTCTTGTTTCTAACATTTTAAACTCCACTTAATTCTTTTTTAACTTTTGTTAAAGCAGAAGCAATTATCTGATGCATATCATAATATTTATATTCTGCTAATCTTCCACCTAATATATAGCGATTTTCTTTTTCAGTTAATAGCTTATATCTGTTATACATATCTAAATTTTTTTCATCGGATATTGGATAATATGGAACTTTTGTATTATCGTATGAATCTGGATATTCTTTTGTTATAAATGTTTTTTCTTGTGTTCCAAATTCAAAATGTTTATGTTCTGTTATTCTTGTATATGGAACTTCTTTTTCAGTGTAATTTACTACAGCATTTCCTTGAAAATCTCCATCTAATATTTCATTTTCAAATTTTAAACTTCTATATTCTAATTGTCCATATTGATATTGAAATAATTCATCAATTTTTCCACTAAAAACTATTTTATTTGCTTTTTTTTCAAAATATTCTTTATCTTTTAAAAAATCTACTTCTGTTATTGTTTCTATTCCAGATAACATTTTTTCAAATATTTGTGTATATCCACCTATAGGTATACCTTGGTATTTATCATTAAAATAATTATCATCATAAGTCAGACGAATTGGAAGTCTTTTTATTATTGAAGATGGAAGATGTTTTGGTTCTCTTCCCCATTGTTTTGTTGTATATCCTTTTATAAAAATTTGATAGATCTCTTCTCCAACTTGAGACAATATCCAATCTTCTAAATTTAATGGATTATCATTTTTTATTTTAACTTTATCTAATTTCTGTCTTGCTTCTTCTGGGTTTTTAGTATCCCATAATTGATATAAGGTAAAAAGATTAATTGGAAAAGAATAAATATTATTTTTATAATTTACTTTTGGTCTATTAACATAGTGGTTGAAATCAGCAAATTGATTTATATAATCCCATATTCTTTTATCATTTGTATGAAATATGTGAGGACCATATTTATGGACATTTATGTTTTCAATTTTTTCTGTGTAACAGTTTCCTCCAATATGATTTCTTTTCTCTAAAACAAGAACTTTTTTACCAATTTTATTTGCTTCATGAGCGTATACAGAACCAAATATCCCACTTCCAACTATGATATAATCATATTTATTCATTTACAAATAATCCATTGGTTTTCATATATTATTATTTTATTTTCATAAATATGTGAATTTTTTAACTTGTTTGATATATTAATAGTTTTTTTTAAATCAATATTTATATGTGAAGAAAATTTAATTACATCATTTCTAACTGAATCCCAATTCCAGTCATCCCCAAATAATATTCCATTATTATTTAATAGTGAATAACATTTTTTAAGTTCCAAGAAAGTTTCTTCTTCCAAATGAGCAGAATCTAAATATATAAAACTAGGAAGACTGCTTATTCTTTTTTCTTGAAAAAGTCTTTTTATTAAATCTACGCCTATCAAACTTGTACATTGTATAGGTAAAATGATGTTTTGATTTTGCGTATATATTATATTGCTTAAAAATCTATTGTAAATTGTTGGCTTGCCATCTTTTAAATTTAAAAATTTCCATTTATTATTTTGTAATAATTCTTTTTCCCAACACCACATGTTAACATCGCCACAAAAAGGATCGATACATATAATTTCATTTATTATATTCATCTATTTTCCCTTTAAATTAAAGAGTTCTCTTGTAGTTAAGAGATTGTCCCCAATTTGCTTTATTTTTATAAAGGTCTAAAGAAGGATAGTATTCTGTCCTTCTTTGCCCGCCAGTATTATACCAATTATTGTTATCTACAACAAGAAAATGATTAATATTATTATAAATTAATGGTTTTGGTTCTGTTTTCCATAAAATATAATCTTCATTATTAACTCCCCATTTTTTCCATTGATCTAATGAAGATTCTGAATAATCAGAGTTTTTTATTGAAATAATTTTTTCTCTTACACTTAAAAGATAATCATATCTATACGAACCAATTGACATAGAAGGACTTGTTTTTAATGCTAATTTTTCCGGTTTTTCAGATGGAATATTGTATAATAATTTTTTGAAATTCAAGCCAACTTTACAAGTATCGTGAATTAAAAACCAATATTCTGATTCAATTTGTTTTTCACATATTTCTATTAATGGAGTATAATCTATAGAATTGTGCTCTAATTCATAATATTTTATATTTGAAATTACATATTTTTTATATTTATTAAAACCACCAATAAAAACATTTATATCTTTTTCTTCAATACCAGAATCTATCAAACTTGGTATTAAAATTGGCAAAGTTTTATTGTAAAAATTAATATTTGAAGCAATTGCTATTTTAATCATTTAATCTTTTCCATATCTTTTAAAAATTGTGTATTCATATAATTTATGAAACTTTTTTGATCTTCATAAAAGAACTTTGAAGCATGTTGATACAATGAATCAGTTACACTTTTTCTTGCATCTGGATGATTGTGTTCCAAATTTATATTTGGAAAATACTTTAAACATTTTAAATATTTTCCTATTTCCATCCAAAAATTATCTACATACATGTGCTTTAAACATTCCGGACCCATAAACCCTAAATCTTTAATTATATTTGAACTCATGAAAGCATGAGTGCAAAGTCTTTCATGTTGAAGTCCATCGTCTCCATAATACACACAATATTTATTTTTTTCTGCTTCTTGAAGAAAGATATTTTCCCAATCTTTAGTCATAAAAACACAATCGTTTCCAACAAAATAAACATATTTATAATTTTCTAAATATTTTGATGTTAAATAATTAATTTTTTGTATCACATTTAATCTAACTTCATTAATATCAATTATGGTATTTTCAAAATTAATTTCACCATGAATCAAATCTTCTTTATCCATGCCTATTAGAAAATCAGATTTTCCAGAAGTAGTCTCTTTCCATGAATTATAAAGAGCTTCTAAGGTTTGATTTCTTCTTCCACCAGCACTATGATGTGGAACCATTACTAAAATATCTTTCATATTCTCTCCAAACTAATGATTTACTTTATAAGTTATAAAATCTGAAATATAAATTTTTGCCTTATTATCAGAGGCTTTTTTTATAAATTCAAAATCTTCAGACTGACTAGAATTAAATGATAATTTGTTTTCTTTCAAAAAAGAAGTTTTTATTGCAAAAGATATGCCAACATTTCCAATATACAAAGAATTACTTCCATATCTTGGAATTATTGTTCCATCTTTTAAGACCATTCTAAATATACACAAATCAAAATTATTTTTACTAGATTCTAATTTAAGACCTTCAACATAATCAGACGCTAAAGTATCATCATCATCTAAAAAACCTATCCATTCTGATTCAATATCTTTTTCTAATAATTGATTTCTAACATTTCCTGCTTTACTATGAATTGCTTTAAAGTCAACATTTTTTAATAGCCCACTTTTTGGAAGATAAAAAGTTCTTATTCTATTATCTTCTAGTGGTTTTATTTTAATTTGTTCTTCATTTAATCCGTCAAAACCAATATAAGCACACCAATTACTATTGGTTTGTTTTATTAATGAATTTAGTGAGTTATTTAAACTATCTCTTGCAACACTTGGTATTATAAATGTAATAAAATTTTTCATAATATTATTTTTTCTCTTACATATTCCATATCTTTAATTTTATTATTAGGTATAACAGTAATAAAATCTTTACTTGATGACCTAAATTTATTAAATTCTGATAATAATCCCAAATAAGAATTTCAACTGCTCCCCAGCTAGTTGGAGGAATACTCATTAACCCTGGTCCAATAATAGCAATTTTCACTGCAACAACTCCTTGATAACATTTTTATAAATTTTAACTGAATCATCAATATTAAAATTACTTTTCCATTCTTGGCGAATTACCTCTGAATTAGAATTTTTAATACTTTTAGAAACACTCTCATAAATCTCATCTGAGCTTGGTAATCTATTTGTTAAAATGATTCCAGAATTTGTATTTTTAAATACCCCTCTTATTCCACCAACAGGAGTAGAAACCCAAGGCTTTCCGGCACTCATAGCTTCTAAAATACATAAAGGTAATCCTTCTGCTAAAGAACACAAAAGCAAACAATCAATATTGTTTAATAATTTTTTTATTTTATCTTGATCGTTTGAACCTTTAATAAGATGAACGTTTTTCAAATTATTTTGATTTTTAATATTTAAACATTCTTTTAAATAATTTAAATCAGGGGTTGCTCCCATGAAAAGAAAATTGAAATTTCTTAATTTTTCATTTTCAGAAATTTTCTGTAAAACATAAACTTGATTTTTTCTACTCTCATAAGAAGCCATATAGCCAATCGTTGGATTTTGTGGATTCATTTTTAATGAAATTTTTTCTATATTTGTTGCTTTATAATCTTTAGAAAAATTAGGTATATAAATATTTTTTATATTATTTTCTTCAAGAAATTTATTTGCAATTCCTTCTTTTGTAAAAGAAATTACCATAGAAGAACTTTTTAGATTATTTAGCGCATTTGGAAAGTTATCTTTCCAAGAATAAGAATTTTCATCTAAATTTAGAATAACAACTTTTTTTTCACACCAAATATTTTTAAAACGATTTAACTGTCCACTATGCAAATCAGAAAAAAACAAACATAAATCATATTTTTTAACATTAAAAAACACATCTAAATCAGAATAATCATTATCAGAAAATTCAAATACTTTGTGAGTAAAATCAAATAAATTTCTATCTTCTACTTTTGAAGTTATCAAATCAACTTCATATTCTTCTTGCAAAGAAGATAAGATTGTTTTAGCAAGAGTTTCTGTTCCTCCTATTTTCGGATAATAATTTTGCGTTAAAATAGCTATCTTCTTTTTCATATATCTTCTAACTGTGATGTAATATCTGTTTTATTGAAAATAAAATCAACAAACTTTTGTTTCTGTTTTGATTCTGCAAATTCCACTAACACATGTTCTTTAAGTTTTCTTGCATTAGCAAGAGCGGCAGGATGGTTCTTTTGAACTTTTCTCATAGCATCCATAACACTATGTTCTTTTACAAAACACCATTGACTATCTGCTTGGATAACTCCATCCCATACTGCTTCTTTGCTTACATTTGCTAAATCAAAATCAACAGTTGTAAAATGATTTCTCATTCGCACTTTGCCGTCTTCTTTTACTGGGGCAAGAAGGAAGTCAACATGACCACTCCATTTTGGAGCAATTACAGGAAGACCATTGCAAACTGCTTCAAACAATGGAAGACCAAAACCTTCACCGTGAGTTGTTGACACGATTGCTTTAATCTTTGGATCAGTATAAAGAGAATTTAATTCCGCTTCGCTCATATTTCCATGAAGCAGATAAACTTTACATTTTACATCCGGAACACTTTTCTTTACTGCTTCAATTCTCTTCTCGCAAGCCATTCTATCTGCAACGCAGTTCTTAGCAACATTTAGCTTCAACACCAAACCAACATCAGAGTCGTTTTTAAACTCCTTTAAAAAGGATATGAGCGTTAATTCAACATTTTTCCTTGGTCCCCATTGAGCAACAGAAAGAAAATTAAAATCGGTTTTTAAATCAAGATTTAATTCTTTATTTTCTGTTTTCTTTACTGGGAAATGAACGACTTCAACTGGAGTTGTGTTTTTAAAATCAATTATTTGACCGTTTTGTTCGTTCTTCAACTTATATTCAGTTAAATCAAATACTTGTTTTGAATGTTCTGAAACAACAATAATTTTATCCATCAATCTTGCTTTATCAATCCACTGTGGAGAGACTTTTGTTGTTTCAATACCAGCAGTATATCCAATATTAACAGGTGCAATCTTTTCAAATTCGTTTGGTATTGTTACTTGTATACTTATATCAAATGGACCTTTTTGTTGAATGTATCCGTGAGTTTTGGCCATTAATTGCCCTATCCATTGTGTTTCTTCCGATTCTTCAACTGTCCAGCCGGTTTTTCCCCAAGGGATATTAACAAGAAATATATCAAACTTGTCTTCATGTTCTCTTAAAGAGCGAAGAGCAAAACGAGTTTGTTCGCCATAACCAGACATACTTAATGCTGGTCCTTTAACCAATACTTTCTTTCTCATGCGATCTCCTTGAGGGTCCAACGATTATATCCTTTTCTATTTTCCCACGAACCACGTTCATTGTAAACTTTTGTGAACAATTCATCCCACTTATTCATAAGTGTAGACATATTGTAGTTTGTTTGTAAATGATTTCTGCCTGCAACTCCAAGTGCTGTTCTTTCTGCTTCGCTCATATTAAACATTTTTAATAAAGCATTTATAAAGTCTTCTTTATTAACACGGTCTTCATAAATAAATGGAACTTCTTGTGAACCAACAATCATTTGCGAAGCAACTGGAAGTTCAACTCCAAAATGCTCACCGGAATCATTTTTAACTTGTTCTTGTAAGCCACCAGTTCGTGGAACAATTATCGGTGTTTCACAAGCAAGACTTTCTAGTGTTGAAAGTCCAAAACCTTCAGCATCGGAAAGACTGACTGTTACGTCTGTTACATTATACATACCGGCTAAATCTTGTGAACCAATTCTTCCAGCAGAGAACATCACTTCTCCGTTTGTTAGATTTAGTTCTCTTATTATGGCTTCAAGATCTGGACCATGTGGATCTTTTGGATCCGTGTGCATCAACAGTCTTGCTTTATCTTTTCCTACAACATTAAGGAAATCATTGAACCACCATACAACGCTACCAGGGTTTTTTCTACGAGCATTTCTGCTATTCCAAAATACTGTAAACTTCTTGCCTTGATCTTTTGGAAATACTATTTTTCTAAATTTATCAACTTGTTCGTCGGGCAATTTTTTAAACACATTCATATCAACAGCGTGTGGAATATAATGTGTTTCTACTTCTGGTGAAACATTTCTTACAATATCATCGGTTACCTTTGATATTGTTGCGATTACGTCATTTGATAGATAAAATGGTTTATTAAACTTTGGATATGGTTTGTTGTCCCAAACATGATAATAAACCATAGGAACATTACAACGAACTTCGTCTTCTATTTCCCAAAGCCAAGTATAAAATCTCGGATCAGTCATAAACCAAAGAATATCTGGTTTTATTTGTTTTAATAATTGGCGTATTAAGTCTTGCGTTCCATATCCATCAACTGGAATAATGATAAAATCATCTCCCCATTCTTGGGTTTTTTGTATACGATAATCATTGTGCTTCATCGCGCCACCAAGACACACAAACGAATATTTGCCAGTTTTTAACATGGCTTCTATCATATATCTGGTTTGTGTGCCGACACCGCTCGGTGATAATGGATGATCACTTATGGTTAGTATCTTCATTTTTTTATTCATTAAACTTCCTCATGGACAGTGCTGTGTTCTGTGAAAAGAACACATAGAACACGATAGTTTATTCTTTATAAACCTTTCGTGGTCAACATTATGCACGCATTCTTGTAAAAGTTTAAGAGCATTATTTACTTTTTTATCACCACTACTTACACGAAACAGTTCAACCTTGTCTTTCTTGGCTGTTCGCTTTAGTAGACCAAAATGAGTTTCAATTTTATCTGCTGGAATATTATGTTTCTTGGCGAAGAAATGTTTATAATAGGTCAGCTGATAAGTGACCATGGCATCATTTTTCTTTTGTGGTTCCCAGCCCCAACTACAAGTCTTCCAATCAATAATGTGATATTTGCCGTCTTTGGTTTTTAATACAAGATCAATATATCCCTTGTATTTATAATCATCAATCTTATATTCCTCGATCTCTTCAAGCAGATCTTCTTCTGCTGAAAAACATTCGAATTCCCCAAAATAAGCTTGTGCAGCTGGAAATGTAAGATCGGCAAGTTCTCGACCTTGCTGATCAAAGTCTGTTAAATCTTTTTCTGATATTGCTTCACGGATATCTTTTGGTAGGGTAGAAATTTCTTTTGTGAAGTTAGAGGAAAAGTCTTTTGCATAATCAAAAGATCCAGCCTTCTCCTGTTCAAAGATTTTTTCATTGGTGGAGTGGAGGGCTTTTCCAAAAGCGGTGTGAATGGACTCACGACCTGCGGGTATTCTATCAATACGAGTAAGTTTATAATAGTGAGGACAAAATTTCCAATCTTTGATTGAAGAATAGCTAACATAATCTGGTTTTTTAGTTGGTTGTTCAAGCAAAATACACCTCTGTTAATCGCCCAATAAAAGTTCTATCTTTTCAAAAACAGCAGGAGATATTTTCTTGACATGGTCATATTGACGTCGTGCAAAATATTCCTCAAAGCAATTGGCAAAATATTCTCTTAATGAGGTTGCTCCATATGGAGATACAAATAAGTTTGGAGTAAGTTGAGTTAAGGTAGGATAACCTACTATTAAATAAAGAAACTCATCAAACTTCTTGCTAAACTCTGTATTTCCGTATGCCGCATCTGACACCTCATTGTAGCCGTAAGCCTTGAGAATGTCAAATAGAGCACGTCTCTTACGTAAAAATTCTTCCTCTATCTTCCCATCTTCATATATATCCATGCCATAAGTTTCTTCAACGCAATGCGCTATTTCATGAACAATATCTTCGTAAACATCTTGTTCATCATCTTGTTCTGGAAGAACATAAATAGCTCCATCTTTATAAAGAGCATTAAGATCTCTCTTTAAAAGAAAGTCATATGTTCCAATATAAATGCCATCAAGATTTTGTATAAAGTGTTCTGGGATAATGATTTCTAATTTTTTTAGTATGTTGTTTAAGTTAATGTTATCCGGCATTTGTTGTTGCTGAATAACATTAACGGTTCCAAAAATTGTTTGTTCTATTAATCTAATTTGGTTAGCAGATTTAAAAAACTTATTGAGGCTTTTGTTCATTCCCAGATTTCTCCATATCATTAACGCATTGCTGGTAGCCTCTTAAAAAATTCTCTTGTGCTACAAGCAATAAGAAATCTGGAAATTCTTCTGCTAACACTTGAACACACATTTCAACGGTTATTTCGCCGTTTTCTGGTTTTAGTTTTTCACCAATATATCTAACAAATAATTCTTTTAGTGGATTATCTGCCGCAACAACTGTTTCTTCTAATTCTCTATTGTCCATATTTATCTCCTCAAAGTATTTTGGCTGCAAGGGTTGCAACCGCTGAACGCTCACCTTTAAGTAAACTTACGTGACCAGCTAAATGCGTATCTTTAAATTTCTCTACAGCATAAGCAAGACCATTACTCGTATCGTTAACGTAAACATTATCTATTTGCTCTATATCGCCCGTTAAAACGATTTTCGTGTCTTCGCCTACGCGAGTCACGATCGTTTTGAGTTCGTGTGCTGAAAGGTTTTGTGCTTCGTCTATAACCATGAAAGCCTTGGCGATACTGCGACCACGGATATAGGTTAAGGCTTCAATTTCAATTTGACCACGAGCCATATATTCTTGAAGCAATTCTTTGTCATTGCCTAATAGAAATTGAAGATTGTCTTGAATTGGGCTTAACCAAGGAAGCATCTTTTCTTCCATTGTACCCGGCAAGAAACCAATATCTCGACCCATGGGTTGAACTGGACGCGATACTATGAGGCGAGTATATAAACCTTTTTTAAGCATTTGTTCCATGCCAGCAGCAATAGCAGTAAGTGTTTTACCGGAACCCGCTTTACCAACAAGTGTAACAACTGGAACAGTTGGATCTAATAGCAGATCCATAGCAAAACTTTGTTCTCTGTTTCTTGATTCAACACCAAATACTTGATTACGACCTTTAAAATCGGCTATTTTACGTAATGAAGATTCTTTGTTAACGAATCTTGCAAGAGCTGTTTTATTTGCATTTTTATTTGAAATAAGAGTTAAAAATTGATGAGGATATAGACCAGCTGCTTGTTTATCATCAAGATACATTAATTCACCTTTGTAAAGGCGTTCAATAAATTCATCATCAACAACTATTTCAGCAAAACCTGAATAAAGCTCTGAACTGCTGGAAATAACTTGATTTGCGTCATATCCTTCCGAACCAAGGCCGATTGAATCGCAAATAACACGCATATTAATATCACGCGAAACAACAACTATTTTTTTATCTTCATGTGTTTTGGAGATACCAAATGCTGTCGCAATGATCACATGATCTGGAACTGAAAGATCTAGATCTTGTGGAAAATTTGCACATACAAGAGCAGCAGAACGCAACATACCTTTGCCTTTTTGTAGCCTTACTCCTTCTTGTAGTGAACCTTTTTCTCGTAGTTCATCAAGAATTTTAATAAAACTACGAGCATTTTGTCCTACACCATCTTGACGATTTTTATGCTTATCAACCTCTTCAAGAACTTTTAGTGGAATGTATACATCGTCTTTTCCAAAACTATAAACTGCATTTGCATTCGCCAAACATACACTCGTATCAAGGACAAATATTTTTTTCATATTTTACCAACTTTTGTTTATAATAAATAGATTTTCATCTTACGGCAATATAGTTACATATATGCCGCAGTTACTTCGACAGTTAATTGGCATAATGTTACTAGTAGTATACAGTGCTAGTTGTGGATGTGCTACTCTTTTTAATTCAGTTAGTTTCAAAGAAGCTCCACGTAGTTCATTTGTAAAAGTTGAAATTCTCACTGATGAATACGCCAGTACTGGTTCTGGAGTAATTATCAATCACATTAAAAATTCTAACACAATTATTCTTACTGCTGGTCATATTTGTCACGATAACACAATCGCAATGAGAGTTTTAGATATAAAAGAAAATACTTTTAATGTGAATACTTTTGTCAGAGCAGTAAAAGATGATTTATGCTTATTGGTTACTGATGGCTTTATTGAAGGTCGCCCAATCAAACTCTCTGATACAGCTCCACAAATCGGAGATCACGCATACAATATTGCAGCTCCAATGGGCATACATGCACCAGATATGGAACTGATGTTTGATGGATATTTTCAAGGAAAACTAAAACTTCCAATAGAACATTATCCATCAGATATTTATAGTATCGCTGGAATGGGTGGCAGTTCTGGTTCTCCGATATTTAATGATAATTGGGAACTAGTTGGAATTGTTTCTAGAGGTATGAATGGATTTCAACATATAATGTTGTCAGTTGAATATCCAAGAATAAAAGTTATGTATGACTATGCTTTCACAGATCAATTTACAGTTGATTATACAAAGAGCATGGGAAGCATAGAAAGAAAAATGATGGACTTCATGGAAAAATTAATGAGTTTATAAAAATAAAACCACCCTTTCGGGTGGTTGGTTGGGGAACAGGGATTCGAACCCCGATAGGTGGAATCAAAATCCACAGTCCTGCCGTTAGACGATTCCCCATTAAAATTATTTATTCTTTCCAGTATACGTATCAGTTTGACTATGACAATTTGGACAAAGCATTCTTAGATTTTCTAATCGATTATCAGTATTATTTCCATTAATATGATCAAGATGTAGATTAATTTTTTTTCCATTCCAAGTATCTTGTAAACCACATTCAGAACATTTATTCACAATTAAATCTTGCTTAATTAAGCGATTTTTTAATTTATAACTTTGATAATTGGAATTTTCTACTAATATATTTTCTAATGGAAATTGCTTACTCCAATTGTGAGTTTTTCCTTTTAAATGGGCTTTGCCGGTAAAATGCGATATATCTAAACCAAATTCTTTTATTTTTCTCTGCAATATTCTATAATTTCCACCTTTTGGAGCAAGACCAATCTTTTTCAAAACTTGTGCAAATGAAAACGAATTTTTAACTGCTTCTTCTAATTTTTCTTTTTCAGACATATGGAAGACACCTCGTATTAATAAATAGTTGTCTCTTCCGTTTTGGTACCCCCGATGGGACTTGAACCCATACGCCCGAAGGCAGTCGATTTTAAGTCGACCTCGGCTACCATTACGACACAGGGGCAGCAACAAGATCAGTATAGCACCGATCTCTAGGGCTGTCAAACTACTAACTCTGCAAATTTTTACAATATTGTGGAACTCCTTCCGAACAGCGTGCATCATATAACATATCTCTACAAATATTTAATTTTTCAATAGAAGCTTTTGAATCTTCGCATGTTCTATCTAGACTAGCTATAGAATTACAATATGTACTTGAAACATCATCACATTCAAATAATTTTTAACAAAAAATTTCTTTTAAATCTAAACATATATTTAATTTTGTTTCTTGTTTTACAGGAGTTTCTGAATCAGATGAACAAGAAATTAAAAGACTAATAAATATTAATTTGTTTTGTATATTCATATAACATAATATTGGCGGCTTGAGCAGTATTCAAGCACCATCCGATTCCTGGCATTGGAATCTCCACAATGTCACTGTGTTGAAGAATGTCTGTTGGGACTCCGGTTTGTTCATTCCCAACAACAATACAGACTTTACAATTTCTCGGATATTTATAATCATAAATACTCCTTGAGTTATCTATTAATTCTGCAGATACAATATGAATATTATTTTTACGTGTATATTCTAAAAAATCATGTGGATTGCTGAAGTTTTGAACTTCAATAAAATCACTTGTTGTCCCAGAGAGTTCACGGAGTTCTTTTGATTCCGGTCCAGAACCAATAAGATTGACTCTGCTGGCTCCAAAACAAGCAGCGGCCCTTATCACATATCCAACATTTGGTTCGTGTTTAAAATTTATACAAGCAATTTCAACAGGAAATTTTTTACTTACTTCTTGTTTGTTCTTGTAACGCTGCCGTCTTGTTTCACTACGCATTTTTACTCCATAAATAATGTGCAACTTGCTGGCATATTATCTTCACATTCAATATGTCGTAATTCATCTTTGCACCGATATATAACTTCAATATCTGGAAGATTTACATCGCACATATTGTTTTCTTTTACAATAGTATCACAATTTTCTACTGCTCCTCCAGTGCAAGCATGAACTTGAACACACATCACTTCATAAGCCTGCTGACAAATTGTTTTTTTGTGATTAAAATTAATTTGAGTATCTAGTAATACTTTTCCCACTATTCCTAAAGTAAAACCACCAGTCAAACCAACAACAGCAAGAAGTGTTGCGTTATATGGTTGCTTTATAAAATCAATAACTTTTTTCATGTGTTTAAACCTTTTCTTTTTGTGCCGTCATTTCCCTTGTGAACAATAAAATCAGCAGCATAAATAGCATAAATAGAATCTGGCTTACAATATGCCTTAAACCCCATGGATTCAGCATAACCAATAGCACTTGCTACAAGACGGCTTGATTCGTATGTTATATCTGGATTCAAATCAAAATCTATACACTCAATATCAACACTATAATCATCGCGTAGCGTTGTAGAAAACTC
>Ga0194125_10000855_pt1 | contig 52027 bp, 41 predicted proteins | sample TA2KigC250mmetaG_FD_148626 | JGI IMG/M metagenome (GOLD analysis project Ga0194125, IMG submission 148626) | Freshwater microbial communities from Lake Tanganyika, Tanzania - TA2015034 Kigoma Deep Cast 250m | ecosystem: Environmental > Aquatic > Freshwater > Lake | place: Tanzania: Lake...
TAGTGGTAAAACTTTGTTCACAAGACTTAACCCATTGATATACAATATTTATTTTTTAACAACTGTCGAAGATGGGTAATACAGAATCCCTTAAAAAGGAAGATAATCTGTCGGAGTAGTACTAAATAACATACAATAATCGAAACCTGGTCAAGGGACCGGGACTGCAGGCCCTATGGGCGTCCAGGCGTCGCCGGGGTCCCCGGAGGTTCGAGTCACCTCTCGAGGCCCGCATATCTGCTGATGAAGCGCGCCAGGGCGCCGATCTCCTCAGGGGCAAAGACCGGCAAGGCCGACGCCGACGGCATGGGGCTCACCAAAGCGATGAGGTGGGGGTAAGGCGGCATGAGGTCCGGCTGACGGGGGTCGATGAGGGCGATTTTGGGAAGGCCTCCGGATTTATAACCTTCCACCAGGATCAGGTCGGCTTCCGGGGCCAGGAGGGCCAGGACTTCGTCCAGGGCCGGCTCCCCCTGGGGAAAAACAGTGGCCTGGAGCCACCCCGGTCCCCACCAGCCCGCGGCCGCGACACCGGTCCGGTGGAGGCGGCGGGCCATCTCAGGGGCCATCCCCCACCCGGCGTGGTGGCTGTGCTTGACCACCGCCACCCTCCATCCCCGGGCGGAGAAGTGCTCCACCAGGCGGCAGATCAGGGTGGTCTTGCCGGAGTCGGACGGACCGGCCACTCCGATGGCAGGCGGCACTGCGGCCTGAAGACCGGTCATGGCAGCACCAGTTTATCTGAAGATAGCTTTCCGGCGTCGGCTTTCAGGCAAAAAAATGCGGGCCGGGCTCCGCCCCCCTTGGCGGACGGTCCCACCGTCTTGACCTGGCCGCCGGGGTGCGGTACATTGCCGGGGTAATGGCCAGGATACTGTATGCAGTCCACGGCACCGGGCACGGACACGCAATCCGGGCGCTCACCGTGGCCCGCCGGCTCCGGGAGCACGACCTGCTCTTTATCAGCCACGGCGCCGGCCTGGAACTGCTGCGGCCCGAATTTCCCGTGGAAGACTGCCCCAGCCTGGTCACCGTGATCAAGGCCCACAAAGTGGCGGGGGCGGCCACGGTCAGGGCCAACCTCAGGATCCTGCTGCAAAGCCGGGCGGTGCTGGAACGCCTCCATGACATTATAAAACACTTTCGTCCGGAGGTCGCCCTCACCGACTACGAATTTTTTCTCCCCCGGGTCTGTCGGCGTCTGGGCCTGCCCTGCCTCTCCCTGGATCACCAGCACGTGCTCACCTGTTGCCGCCACCCGGTGCCGCTGTCCCGTCGGCCGGCCTCCCTCGTCACCCGGCAGGTGGTGGCCCGTTTGTTCAGCCGGGCCGACGCCTTCCTGGTCACCTCCTTTTTCCGGCCCCCCCTGAAACCGGGCCTGGACAACGTCCGGCTGCTGCCGCCGCTCCTGCGGGAGACGGTGCTGCAACGTCGGCCGGAGCCGGGCGGGCACGTGGTGGCTTACCAGGGCTACGCCACCTTCCGCCGGTTTTTCCCCTTTCTCCGGGCCATCCCCCGGGAGGTGCGGGTCTACGGCTTTGAGAGGGAAGGCCGCGAGGGCAACCTCATTTTCAAGAGGCCCTCCGAGGCCGGCTTCCTGGACGATCTGGCCTCCTGCGCCTATGTGGTCTGCGGCGGCAGCCACTCGCTGCTCTCCGAAGCCCTCTACTACGGCAAGCCGGTCTTGTCCTTCCCCATCCGCAACGCCTTTGAGCAGTATCTCAACGCCTTTTACCTGGAACGCCTGGGCTTCGGCCTGGCCTGCACCGGCTTCCGCCCCAAGCCGACGCTGATTTCCACCTTTGAAGAACGCCTGCCCCACTTCCGGGCCGCCATCGCCGCCGGCCACTTTTTGGGCAACCCGGAGATCTTGAGCCATCTGCATCACTTCATCCGCCATCACACCCTGCCGCCGGTCTGAGAATCCGGGGTCCCGGCCCCTTGGAGTCGGAGCAATGCCAACGCCGCACGAGACCCCGGTCACCCCGGCCCTGCCGTGCCGCTCGAGGCCTGGTCCCGACCACCGGGACCGCCTCCGGACCCGTTAAAAATCCTGCTTGACAGATGAAGCTTTTGGCTATATGAACAATCTTCAGTGGGAGAATGGAACTCCCTGCGGCGGGAAGTCCGGACAAATCCCGGACAATTCAGGGAATAGCCCCGGAGAGTCCCCGACCATTCCGGGCTGACCTTAGAGTTGTTTCCGGCAGTAACCCAACCAGGGGAAATTCATTCGGCCAGAGCCGAAGAAGCCCTTTTCACAGACTGAACCTTTACCCCTGAAGAAAAGGCCATGAAGGTCTGGCGGCCAGGCGCCGCCCGGTTTTCATGGCTTTTTTTTTCCCCTGTCCGGACCGCGGGGGCAGGGCCGCAGCACCAAAAAGGAAGGGCGGCCTCCCGGCAAGGAAATTCCGCCCTTCCCCCGGACCGACACCCTGAGGGGGATTTCCGGCCCTTCGACTTTCTTACCAGAACAGGGGCCGGCATGCAAATCGAAAGGAGAAAGGAACATGCGACACAGGCTCCTGGCAGTATGGTGGGCGTTTCTGGTCGCGGCCGGAATTATTCTGGGAGCGGGGGCGCCCCTGCCGGCCGAGGAAGTGAAAATAGAGGAAGCTCAGAAAAAAGAAGCCCGGGACAAGACGGAGGCCCTGCCCGAAATCGTCGTCGGGGCCACCAAGACGGAGCGCAACCCGGCGGACGTGCCGGCCAGCATCACCGTCATCACCAAAGAGGACATCAAGCGGAAAAACATCCAGACCACGGACGAGGCCCTGCAGCAGGTGCCGGGGACCTTCGCCCGCCGGGGCAAGGGCCTGGCCGACACCCTGTCCAGCGTCAATCTGCGGGGCTTCCCGGCGGACGGCCAGAAGCGCACCCTGGTCCTGGTGAACGGCCAGGACATTTCCACCGGTTACACCAACAGTGTCACCTGGGCCAGCATCCCGGTGGAGAGCATCGAACGCATCGAAGTGATCCGGGGGCCCTTCTCCGCCCTGTACGGCGGCACCGCCATGGGGGGGCTCATCAACATCGTCACCAAGATGCCCCGGAAACTGGAAATGGAGCTCTCCGGCGGTTACGGCACCTATGACAGCTGGACCTGGTACGCCTCAGTGGGCCACCGGGTGCGGGATAAGTTCAGTTTCCGGGTGGACTATAAATATCAGGGCATGGAAGGCTACCCCACCAACCTGGTGACCCGGACCGCCAGTACCGGCACCGCCGTCACCAAAGTGGTGGGCTGGCGGGGCACCACCACGGCCCAGGGGGCGCCCACCTACATCACCGGGGACAGCGGCGACAATTCCGCCTTCAACCATATCATTTCCACCCGCCTGCAGTGGGACGCGGCCCCGGGGCACCGGGTGGACTTCACCGCCCTGTTCAACTGGACCGGCTACGGCTACGGCATGCCCAACAGTTACCTGCGCAACGCCGCCACGGGGGCGCCGATCCTCAGCACCACCACCAACACCCAGTTGCTGGGCCTGAACAGGCGCTTTGCGGCCATCCGGCCGGGGTCGTGGTCCAGTGGCGACGGCCAGGAGCATACCCAGGTTTACATCCTGAGCAGCGAACACCGTCTCCGGGACACCACCACCCTGAAACTCCGGGCCGGCGGCCTGGTTCAGCCCGAGAACTGGTACACCACGCCTTCCTCCACCAGCACCCAGACCAATTTCGCGGGCGGGCCCGGGAGCATCGCCAAGACGCCCAGCCACAGTTGGAACGTGGAGGCCCAGGTGGACCAGCAGGTGGCCCAGAAGCACGTGCTCACCGGCGGTCTGGTTTACAAATCCGCCTGGGCGGCCACCAAGGAATACGCCCTGCTCAACTGGACGGAGATCAGGACGCAAACCCGGCGCACCTACCAGTCGGAAGGATATGACCGCACCTTCGCCTTCTACCTGCAGGGGGAATCGAACTGGCACCCCAAACTGACCACCATCGTGGGGGTGCGCCTGGACTGGTGGCAGACCTACGGCGGGCTGTACCAGCTCTCAGCCACCGCCCCGGTGGTGAAGCTGCCCAGTCGGGACCAGGTGTCGGTCAGTCCCAAGTTCGCGGTGCTCTACCGGCCCTGGGAGTGGTGGTCCTGGCGGGCCTCGGTGGGCACCGCCTTCCGCCCCCCCAATGTCTATGAACTCTATCGCACCTGGGTCTCCAGCGCCGGCACCATCTTTAAAGCCAATCCCTATCTCAAGCCCGAAACCAACCTGGGCTGGGAGGTGGGCACCACCGTGAAGCCCTTCAAGGGCACCACCATCACCGCCACCCTGTTCCAGAATCTGGTGGACGACCTCATCTACCGGGTGACGGACCCCACCGATCCCACCGGCAGGACTCGGGATTTCCGCAACGCCGCCGAAGCCCGCATCCTGGGCGGGGAAATGGAAATCACCCAAAAGGTGGGGCCCTGGCTGGAGCTGTTCGCCAACGCCACCCTGCTGAATGCCCGCATTTTCAAGAACCCGTTGGACCGCGCATCGGTGGGCAAGAAGATCACCTTTGTGCCGCGCCAGCAGTTCAACTTCGGCGCCAACGTGAACTACCGCTGGGTCAATTTCAACCTCACCGGGCGCTACGTCAGCAAGATGCACACCCGCAGCGACAACGACGACACGGTGAACAACGTTAAGGGCTCCTACGATCCCTTCTTCACCCTGGACACCAAGGTGACCGTCACCCCCCTGATGGACGTCAATCCGGCCCTGGGCAAGACGTATATCTCCTTTGCGGTGAACAACCTGCTGAACCGCCAATACTTTTACTCGTATGTCACCCCCGGCCGGACCTGGTGGCTGCAGATGGGGGTTAAATATTGAGGAGGGCTGTGTATAATCTGAACAGACAACTCCGCGTCGGGGCGCTGGCAGGGTTGGCGCTGGTGAGCCTGCTGCTGGGCGCCCCGATTGCCGCCGCGGGCGCGGACGACCTCATCCCCCCCGGCGGCGCCCGGCGGGTGGTGCTTTTCGAGGGCTACGAGCTGGCCGCGGCTCTCCACCCCTGGGATCGGGTGGCGGGCCTCTCCCGCTATGCCTATGACAATGACCTGTTGCAGCGCCTCGTGCCCCACCTGCGGCAGATCCCCTCGCCGGGCAGCGGCTTTGACGTGAATATCGAGGGCCTCCTGACCATCAAGCCCGACCTGGTCATCACCTGGTCCCGCAAGCCGGAGACGGTGGACTACCTCAAACGTCGCGGCCTGCCGGTGCTGACCATCTACCCCGAGGGCATGGAGGACCTGGCCCGAGACCTGGTGCTGCTGGGCCGGGTCTTCGACCGGGAGGAGCGCGCCCGCCGGGTGGCCGCGGCCATGGCCGGAAGTCTGGCGGAACTCCGGCGGCGCCTGTCCGGCGTCCCGCCCGGGAGCCGGCCCCGGGCGCTGTGGACCTGGGGCAAACCCACCATCGTCAGCGGCAACAAGGGGGTGGTGCCGGAAATGATGGAAACGGCGGGCGGCAGGAACCTGGGGGCGCACCTGGAGGACTTCAACCGGGAACTTTCCATGGAGACCATCGTCAGCCAGGCCCCGGAGGTGGTGTTCATCTGGGGCTCCGCCTCCTATGGGGTGGATACTCTGCTGCACGACCCCAAATGGCAGGCCACCCCCGCGGTGAAGAACCGGCGCATTTTTAAAGCCACGCGGGCCTCCACCTGGTCGCCCCGGGTGGTGGCGCTGGCCTGGTGGATGGCCGGCTGTCTGCATCCCCAGCATATCAGCGAGGCCGACGTGCAAGAGGCCACCGAGCGGATTTACCGGGAATGCTTCGGCATCCCCTTCACCTCCCTGCCATGAAGAGCCGGGGCCTGTGGGTGTGGCTTCTGAGCCTGGCGCCGGCGCCGGTCTTCGTCCTGGCCCTGCACGTGGGGGCGTATCCCATCTCGCTCACCGAGCTCTGGCAGGCGCTGACTCCGGGCTCCGGCGTCCCCGAGCAACTGCGGGCCGTCATCCTGCAGGTGCGCCTGCCCCGCATCGTCCTGGCGCTGCTGGTGGGGATGGCCCTGTCCCTGGCCGGGGCCACCCTCCAGGCCGTCTTCCGCAATCCCCTGGTGGACGCCTACATCCTGGGGCTGTCCGCCGGGGCGGCCTTCGGCTGCGCCGTGTCCGTGGCCTTTCTGCCGGCCTGGCCGGTGCAGATCTGCGCCTTTGCCTGCGCGCTGCTGGCCGCGATGCTGACCTTCGGCCTGGCCCGCACCCGGGCCGAGGTGCCCACCCTGTCCCTCATCCTGGCCGGCATTGTGGTCTCGGCCCTGTTCACCGCCCTGGTGTCTTTGATAAAATTTCTGGTGGACCCACACAAGCTGGCCAGCATCGTCTTCTGGCTCATGGGGAGCCTCTCCCTGGCGGACTGGCACACCGTAATGAAGGCCCTCCCCTGGATCGCCGCCGGCGCCCTGGCCCTGTGGCTGAGCCGCTGGCGCCTGAACGCCCTGTCCATGGGCGACCAGGAGGCCAAATCCCTGGGGGTGGAGGTGGGCCGGGAACGCGGCTTCTTTCTGCTGGCCGCCGCCCTCATGGTGGCCGCGGCGGTGTCGGTGAGCGGCATCATCGGCTGGGTGGGGCTCATGATCCCCCACCTGGTGCGCATGCTGGTGGGCCCGGACCACCGCCGGGTGATCCCCCTGTCCATGACCCTGGGGGCCGCCTTCCTCATGCTCTCCGACACCCTGGCCCGCACGGTCACCGGCGGGGAGATCCCCGTGGGCATCATCACCACGGTGTGCGGCGCGCCCTTCTTCATCTATCTCCTGAAGCGGGGCGGCCAGGAGTCCTGGAAGCTATGATCAGCGCCCAACAGGTGAGCCTGCGCCTCAACGGCCGGGAGATTCTGCACCAGGTGGACCTCACCGCCCGGCCGGGGGAGGTCACGGTCCTGCTGGGGCCCAACGGCTCCGGCAAGACCACCCTGTTTTTGTGCCTGAGCGCCCAGCTCACGGCCGAGCGCGGGGCTATTTTCCTGGGTGAGCAGGACCTGCGCCGGCTCTCCCGCCGCCAACTGGCCCGCCGCCTGGCCACCGTGCCCCAGGAGCACCACCCCGTTTTCCCCTACCTGGTGCGGGACCTGGTGCTGCTGGGACGGCTGCCGCGCCTGGGCTTCTTCGCCCAGCCCCGGGGGGCCGACCGCCGGGTGGTGGAGGATATTTTGGAACTCCTGGGCCTGACGGACCTGGCGGACAAGCCTTACACCCGCATCAGCGGCGGCGAGCGCCAGTTGGCCCTCATCGGCCGCTGTCTGGCCCAGGAGCCGGAGATCCTGCTGCTGGACGAACCCACCAGCCACCTGGATCTGCGCAACCAGGTGATGGTGCTGAAGCTTCTGAAAAACCTGGCGACCACGCAAAAATTGACGGTGCTCCTCACTCTCCACGACCCCAACCTGGCGCTGCTCTTCGCCGACCGGGTGGTGCTGCTGGAAGCGGGCCGGGTGCTGGCCCAGGGATTGCCCGAGGACGTGGTCAACCCCGAGAACATCAAGAAGCTGTACGGCCTGGACATGGAGATGATCTCCCAGGGCGCGCGGCGGCTGCTGTATCCACGTCTGTCATGATCGTCACCCACGAACTGAGCAAGTATTACGGCAAGACCACGGCCCTGGAAAAATTGTCTTTATCCATCGGCGAAGGGGAGATCTTCGGCCTCCTGGGCCCCAACGGCGCGGGCAAGACCACCACCATCAAGATACTCACCACCCTGGCCTTCCCCAGCGGGGGCTGGGCGCGCATTGCCGGATATGACGTGGTCCATGACCGTCCCCGACTCAAACCCCTGATTGCCGTCTGCCCCCAGGAGATCAACCTGGACAAGGAGCTCACCGCCTTTGAGAACCTGTGGTTTTACGGGCGGCTCTACCGGGTCCCGGAGCTCTCCCGGCGCATCGGTGAACTGCTGGAGTGGGGCCAGTTGGCGGACCGGGCCGGGGACCGGGTGAAGCATTTCTCCGGCGGCATGCAGCGCCGCCTGCTCATCGTGCGGGCGCTCCTGTCCCGGCCCCGGATGCTGTTCCTGGATGAGCCCACCGTGGGGCTGGACCCCCAGATCCGCCGCCAGCTCTGGGACCTGATCCGGCAGCTCAAGGCCGACGGCATCACCGTGCTCCTCACCACCCACTACATCGAGGAGGCGGAGATGCTCTCCGACCGGGTGGCCATCCTCAACCGGGGCCGCCTCATGGCCCTGGACACGCCCGCCGCCCTGGTGGCCCAGGTGGGGGGCTACGTGGTGGAGACCATCAACGGTCACCACACCAGCTACCATCTGGTTCAAAATAAGGAAGAAGCCTACCGTCGGGCCCGGGCCCAGGCCGCGGGCGTGCTCATCCGCCAGGCCAACCTGGAAGACGTCTTCATCCAGCTCACCGGGGAGCGCCTGAGCCCATGACCTGGTTCACCATCTTCCTCAAGGACATGCTCCTCTTCCAGCGGCGGCTGCTCCGGCTGGGCTACGTGATTTCCACCCTGTTCGCGCCGCTCCTCTATCTGGGCGCCTTCGGTCTGGGGCTGGGCAAACGGGTGGTGATTTCCGGGGGCTCCTACCTGGACTTCCTGCTGCCGGGGCTGGTGGCCATGAGCTCCATGACCAACTCCTACACCTGGGTGGCCAACAGCCTGAACATGGGCCGCCTGTATTTCCGCACCTTCCAGATTTACCTCCAGGCGCCGGTGTCCGCCGGTGCAATTGTCGCCGGGCAGGTGGCGGCCGGGATGGTGCGGGGGCTGTTCGCCTCCCTCATCATCCTGGTCCTGGGGCTGGCCCTGGGCAGACGCATGCAGTTCAACCTCATGTTCGCCCTGGGCATGCTGGCCAACGGCCTGGTATTTTCAGCCTTCGGGGTGGTGGTGGGGCTCAAATCCCGCTCCCACGAAGACACGGCCACCTTCACCAATTTTTTCATCCTGCCCATGGCCTTTTTCTGCGGCACCTTTTTTCCCGTAGACGAACTGCCCTGGGGCCTGCGCGGCCTCATCCGGACTTTGCCCCTGACCCATACCAACGAGTTGCTGCGGCATCCGGAGATGAACCGCGACAACCTCGTTTCCCTGCTTATTCTGATGGGTTATGGGCTTCTGTGCGTCGTCCTGGGCATTATCTTCATCCGGAGGTACAGCGAATGAGCGCCAAATTCACCGGTGTGGTGGTGATGTGGAACTCCTATGTGCCCACCCTCAGGGAGGCGGCCCGGGACTGCCCCTGGCTGGACCTGAAAGTTTACTCCCACCGGGCCTTGGGCGAAAAGCCGGAACTCCTGGCCCAGGCCCTGAAGGACATGGCCGCGGCCCACGTCATTCTCCTGTACCGCACCCCGGACGCCTTCTGGGACGCGGCCGACCGGGAGCTCAAGGAGATCGCCGCCCGCGTGCCCGTCATCGTCACCGGCACCGACCCCTCGGTCTGGGGGCAGTCCGGCGCCCGGGCGAACCTGGCCGCCCAGGCCTATCTTTATCTCATGCGCAACGGCCGGGAGAATTTCCGCCGCCTCCTCACCCTGCTGGGCCGGGAGGTGCTGGGGCTGGACCTGGAGGTGCTGCCGCCTGAGGAACTCCCCTGGGAGGGGTTCTATCACCCCCAGGCGCCGACGTATTTCCCCGGCATCGAAGCATACCTTTCCTGGTACCGGGACGCCGGTTTCCCGACGCAGCCACTGGTGGGCCTCATGTTTTCCCGCTCCGACTGGGCCGGCGGCAGCCTGGAACTGGAGGACTTTCTCATCCGGGCCCTGGAGGCCCGGGGCCTGGGCGTGGTCCCCATCTTTTACTATTCCCTGAAAGACGACGGCCTGGGGACCCGGGGGGGCGACGAGATTATCCGGGACTGGCTGACGGACGGCGACGGCAAATCCCGCATCCAGGCCCTTATCAAACTCACCGCCTTTTTCCTGGGGAGCAGCCGGGGGACCGCCGCCGAGGGGGCCACGGCCCGGTCCGGGGCGGAACTGCTCCAATCCCTCAATATTCCACTGATTCAGCCCCTCACCGCGTACTACAAAACCCCGGAGGAGTGGGAGGCCGACCCCCAGGGGCTGGGCATGGAGGTGGGCTGGAGCGTGGCCATGCCCGAGTTCGAGGGGGTCATCGAGCCGATGCTGGTGGCCGCCGGAGTGGAGCACCGGGACGGCGACGGCGGGCTCATCGCCGGGCGCACGCCGGTGGCGGAGCGGGCCCAGCGCCTGGCCGAGCGGGTGGCCCGCTGGGTCAGGCTCCGGCAAAAGCCCCCCCAGGAGCGCAAGGTGGCCATCATCCTGCACAACAACCCCTGCGCCTCGGTGGAGGCCTCGGTGGGGGCGGGCGCGCACCTGGACACCCTGGAGAGCGTGGCCCGCATCCTCCACGCCCTCAGGCAGGCCGGCTACGCCATCGACGCCCCGCCCGCGGACGGCAGGGAGCTCATCGAGACCATCATGGGCCGCAAGGCCATCAGCGAATTCCGCTGGACCACGGTGGAGGAGATCGTGGCCAAGGGGGGCCACCTGGCCCTAATCCCCGTGGACGATTATCTGCGGCGCTTTGAACGGTTCCCGGAGAAGCTGCAGGCGCGCCTCACCGAGGCCTGGGGCGAGCCGCCGGGCCGGGCCCAAAACGGCATCCCCGCGGCCATGGTGCACCAGGGGCGCATCGTGGTCACCGGCGTCCCTTTCGGGCATGCCGTGGTCTGCGTCCAGCCCAAGCGGGGCTGCGCCGGGTCCCGCTGCGACGGCCGGGTCTGCAAGATTCTGCACGACCCGGAGGTGCCGCCCCCGCACCAGTACCTGGCCACCTACCAGTATTTGGAGGAGGAGTTCGGCGCGGACGTCATCGTCCACGTGGGCACCCACGGCAACCTTGAATTTCTTCCCGGCAAAAACGTCGCCCTGTCCGCGGCCTGCAGCCCCGACGCGGCCCTGGGGACCCTGCCCCACCTGTACATCTACAACGCCGACAACCCGCCCGAAGGCACCATCGCCAAGCGCCGCAGCTACGCCGCCCTGGTGGACCACATGCAGACGGTGCTCACCTCCTCCGGGCTTTACGAGGAACTGGGAGAACTGGACCGTCTCCTGGCCGAATGGGAGCGTCTGCACGTCCTGGAGCCGGGCCGGGCCCATCTGCTGGAGCACCTCATCATTGAGGCCCTGGAGAAGAGCCGGCTCAACCAGCAGTTGACCCTGACCCCTGACCTGCCTTTCGATGAGGTGGTGCGCCGCATCCACGAGGGGCTCTCGGTCATCCGCACCACCCACCTGGCCGACGGCATGCACATCTTCGGGGAACTGCCGCAAGGCGAGCGCCGGGCCGACTTCCTGCACGCGGTGCTGCGCTTCCCGGCCGCGGACGGGCCGTCCTGGCGGGGGCTGTTGAGCCGCCTGCTGGCCGTCGATCTGGACGATGACGCCTCGGGCCGCGCCGCCGAAGCCGTGGACCAGGCGGGCCGGACCCTCATCAGCCGCTGGCTGGAGGCCCCGGACCGGCCCCTGGCGGAGGTGGTGCGGCAGGTGGCCCTGGCCGGTCATCTGACGGCCCTGGAACAGGGTGTGACATATTTCGACCAACGCCTGCGGGACCTGGTCGCCCGTCTGGAGGCATCGAGGGAGATGGACGCCCTGCTCAACGGCTTAAGCGGCGGCTACATCCCCCCGGGCCCCTCCGGCCTCATCACCCGGGGCCGGGACGACGTGCTGCCCACGGGCCGCAATTTTTATTCCCTGGACCCCCAGCGGGCGCCCACCCGGGGCGCCTGGGAGGTGGGGAAGCGCCTGGCCCAGGCCCTCATCGAGAAATATCTCGTGGAAAACGGCGACTACCCCCAAAACGTGGCCCTCTTCTGGATGGCCAACGACATCATGTGGGCCGACGGCGAGGGCATGGCCCAGATCATGGCGCTGTTGGGCGTGCGGCCGGTGTGGCAGAGCAACGGCCGCATCAAGGGCTTCGAGGTGATCCCCCTGGCGGAACTGAAAAGGCCCCGCATCGACGTCACCGTCAAGGTGTCGGGCATCACCCGGGACAATTTCCCCAATTGCATCGAGCTCTTGGACGAAGCCATCCAGGCGGTGGCGTCCCTGCCGGAAGACCCGCAGAACAATTATGTGCGCCGCCACAGCCTGGAACTCCTGGAGAAGCTCCAGAGCAACCCCGGCGACGGCCCGGCCTGGCGCCAGGCCACCTACCGCATCTTCGCCAGCAAGCCCGGCACCTACTCCGCCGGCACCCAACTGGCGGTGTACGCCTCGGCCTGGAAGGAGGAGGCGGACCTGGCCCAGGTCTTCCTCTACTGGAACGGCTACGCCTACGGCAAGGGGGTCTTCGGCGAGGCCGCGGCCCCGGCCCTGGCCCACAGCCTGAGCCGCACCTCCGTGACCTACAACAAGGTGGTCACCGACGAATACGACCTGTTCGGCTGCTGCTCGTACTTCGGCAACCACGGCGGCATGACCGCGGCGGCCCGGCACCTCTCCGGGAGCCACGTGCACACCTATTTCGGCGACACCCGAGACCCGCATCAGGTGGCGGTGCGCACCCTGGCAGACGAAATCCGCCGGGTGGCCCGGGCCAAGCTCCTCAACCCCAAGTGGATCGACGGCATGAAAAACCACGGCTACAAGGGCGCGGGGGAAATCAGCAAGCGGGTGGGCCGGGTCTACGGCTGGGAGGCCACCACCCGGGAAGTGGACGACTGGATCTTCGACGACATCACCCGGACCTTTGTCCTCAACCCGGAAAACCGGGAATTCTTTGAGCAAAACAACCCCTGGGCCCTGGAGGAGATCGCCCGCCGCCTCCTGGAGGCCGAGCAGCGGGGCCTGTGGCAGGCCGCCCCCCAGGTGCTGGAGGAACTGAAACAGCTCTACCTGGAAATCGAGGGCTGGCTGGAGGAAAACATGGGCGAGCACGCCGGCGGCCACTTCCAGGGCGGCGCGGTGGATGTGGTCACCGCCGAGGAAGTGGAGGGCTGGAAGCAGGCCATGAACAAGGTCCTGGAAAAAATCGGCCACGGAGGCAGGAAATGAACGGGGAGCGCTGCACCTATCCCTTTGCGGCCCTGGTGGGCCAGGAGCGTTTGAAAAAGTCTCTCATCCTCAACGCCGTCAACCCCCGGCTGGGCGGGGTGCTCATCCGGGGGCAGAAAGGCACCGCCAAGTCCACCGCGGCCCGGGGGCTGGCCGCGCTGCTGCCGCCTCTGACGGTGGTGGCCGACTGCCCCTTTCACTGCCACCCCGAGGACCCGGAACTGATGTGCGACGCCTGCCGCCGGCGCCGTGCCGCGGGAGAGAACCTGCCCCGCCGCGCGCTGCCCATGCCCCTCATCGACCTGCCCCTGGGCACCACCGAAGACCGCCTGCTGGGTGCCATCGACCTGGAAAAGGCCCTCAAGAGCGGCGAAAAGCACTTCGAGCCGGGGCTGCTGGCCGCAGCCCACCGGGGTATTTTGTACGTGGACGAAGTGAATCTCCTGGATGACCACCTGGTGGATGTGCTCCTGGACGCCGCGGCCATGGGCGTCAACGTGGTGGAGCGGGAGGGCGTCTCCTTCACACACCCGGCGCAGTTCATCCTGGTGGGCACCATGAACCCGGAGGAAGGGGAGCTCAGGCCCCAGTTGCTGGACCGCTTCGGGCTCTGCGTGGAGATCGCCGGCCTGCCGGACCCGGAGGCCCGCATGACCGTGGTGAAGCGCCGCCTGGAATTTGAGGCCGACGCGGTCGGCTTCGCCCGGCGCTGGCAGCCGGAGCAGGAAGAGCTCGCCGCCGGCGTCCTGGCGGCCCGGGAGCGGCTGGGCGGCGTCGCCTACACCGACGACATCCTGCACCTCATCACCACCATCTGCCTGGACCAGGGGGTGGACGGCCACCGGGCCGACATCTTCATGCTCAAGACGGCCCAGGCCCTGGCCGCCTGGCACGGCCGGGAAGAGGTGACCGAAGCGGAGGTGCGGGAGGCCGCGGAGCTGGTCCTGCCCCACCGCATGCGGCGCCAGCCCTTCCAGGAGCCCCAGGTGGACCGGGAGAAATTGGAGGAGAGCATCCGCAAACACCAGCAGGAGCAGCAGCGCCCCCACCAGCCGCCCCCCCAGGAGCCGCCGCCCCCGGAGCACCAGCCCCAGGAGCCCTCCCAGGGCCACGACGAGACGACCTTCGCCCCGGGCGAGCCCTTCCCGGTGCGCCGCCTTGACCTGCCCGCCGAGCGGGAGGCCAAAAAGGCCAAGGGACGCCGCACCCAGGCCAGGACCGACGACCGCCGGGGCCGCTATGTCCGGCCCACCCTCACCAAAGAGGGGCCGCCGGACCTGGCCCTGGACGCCACGCTCCGGGCCGCCGCGCCCCACCAGGCGGTCAGGGACAAAGGCAACCTGGCCGTGGCCGTCACCGACGCGGACCTGCGCCATAAGGTGCGGGAGCGCCGCATCGGCCACCACATCCTCTTCGTGGTGGATGCCAGCGGCTCCATGGGGGCCAACCGGCGCATGGTGGAGACCAAGGCGGCCATCCTGTCGCTCTTGACCGACGCCTACCAGAAGCGGGAGCGGGTGGGGCTGGCGGTCTTCCGGGGGGAGTCGGCCCGGCTGCTGTTGCCCTTCACCAACAGCGTGGAGTTGGCCCGGAAGCGCCTGGAGGAGCTGCCCACCGGCGGCAAGACGCCGCTGCCCCACGCCCTGCGCCTGGCCCACGAGGTGCTGAGCCGGGAGAAGGCCAGGGCGCCCCAGGACTCCTTCCTGCTGGTGCTCATCTCCGACGGCAAGGCGAATCTCAGTCTGGGCGGGCAGTCCCCCCGGGCCGAAGTGGCGGAGCTGGCCGCGGCCATCAAGGCCTTGGGCGTCGCCGCCCTGGTCCTGGACACGGAAAGCGGCTTCCTCAGCCTGGGCTGCCTGCCCGAAGTGGCCGAAACAATGGGCGCCAGATATTACCGCCTGGAGGAGCTGCGGGCCGCGCAGGTGGTGGCTAGAATCGAGGAAATGGAGGGATTGCCAAAGAAATAATCATCCTCGCCTTTTTCCCTTGACGCCGGGTTGCGGGAGTCCTATGATAGAACCCGTAATCGGCGGTACAGGCGCCCCCAGGGGCTTAATAGGGAAGCCGGTGCAAATCCGGCGCGGTCCCGCCGCTGTAACCGGGGACGAAACCTGCACGGCCACTGTCCTGGCACACCGGGATGGGAAGGCGCAGGGAGTAGGGCGATCCGGAAGTCAGAAGACCTGCCTGTACATGACTTGGCCGCCGCCGACGCAGGATTGGCGCGGCCGGGCTGGAGAGGGACGGCACACCTCTCCGGCGCCTCCTGAGGATGAAGCAAGCTGGGTGCAATCCTTGGGTCCCCGCGGACTCAAGGATTTTTTTGTTCCGGGGGCCGGGCGCCGCCGCCGGAAGCCGGAGTGCATCCATCTTTCCTCAAGGAGGTCCCTATGGGTCCGGTATTGATCGTTTATCTCCCGGGGCGGGCGGTGCTGCCCGAGGATTTTTGCCCCCAACATTACAGCCCCACCCTGGCCCGGCTGGCGTCCCACCTGCACGTGGTGATCGCCCGGCCGGGGGTCTATGAACTGGACGAGGCCTGGCAGGACCTGCGCCGCCTCGGCCACGCCCCCATCTATCTGTTGGTGAGCGATCCCGCCGCCGGCGCCTTCCAACCCCAGCACCCCCTGGTGCGCCTGGACTGGGTGCAGCGGGTGTCCGCAGCGCAGTTCGACGGCGCCGCCTGGGCGGGGGGGCTGCAATGAGACGCCTGGGGCCGGTGGTGGGGGGCCTGTTGTGGGGGTTGCTGGTCCTGATGGCCACCCCCCTGTGGGCCAAGGAAGCCAAGGGCGAAAAGGCCCAGGTGTTGGAGGAGGTGGCGGTCACGGCCACCCGCACCGAAGTGTCCCTTAAGGAAACGGGGGTGGCCACCACGGTGATCACCGCCCAGGAGATGGAGGACCGCCAGGCCACCCGGGTGGAGGAGATGCTGCGCACTGTCCCCGGCGCGGTGGTGAATCAGACCGGCAGCCGGGGGGGAACCACCTCCCTGTTCGTCCGGGGCGGCGAAAACGACCACACCCAGGTGCGCTTCAACGGCATCAAGTTGAACAACGTGGGGGGCGACTTCGACTGGTCCATTCTCACCACGGACAATCTGCAGCGGATCGAGGTGGTGCGCGGTCCCATGAGCGCCCTCTACGGCGCCGACTCCCTCACCGGGGTGGTCAACCTCATTACCAAAAAGGGCAAGGGTGCGCCCAGCCTCAGCGTCACCACCACCTGGGGGGCGCACAGCGAGGGCCACAGCAAGAACAACCTCATCGGCGAGCAGCGGGCCGGCCTGTCCGGGTCCTACAAAATCTTTTCCTATGCCATTGCCTACAGCCGTCTGGACGACACCGGCATCCTCTCTATCAACAACCGCTTCGGCAGCAATGTGCTGAACAGCCGCCTGGATCTGGATCCCACGGAGCAGGTGTCCTTCACCTTCCACACCCTGCTGCTGGACAGCTATTTCGGCTTTCCCACGGTGAACTCCGGGGACCGCTTCGACGCCAAGAACGTGGGCGGGCCGGGGTTGGACCCGGACCAGAACAACCGCCGCTTCGACCTGGTGCTGGGCCTGACCGGGAGATACCACCCCACGGACTGGTGGGACCATGAAGTGGTGCTGAGTCACGCCTATTTCGACCGGCGCTACCGCAACCCGGCCAACCCCCTGGCCACCGACGCCGACCTCTTCGGCTCCTTTTTCAGCCGCAACCTGGAGCGCCACTACACCCTGGACTACCACACCAATTTCCGCTTTGGCGACAAGAGCCGGGTGGCCTCGGTGACGACCTTGGGGGTGGAGCTCTTCGGCGCCCAACTCAAGGCCCGCACCGACGGTTTCTCCACCTGGACCGGGCCGTACTTCACCCAGGACAAGTTCCGCCAGGGGAGCACCTCCTGGTATCTGCAACAGCAGGTGGCCATCCGGAATCGGCTCTTTCTCACCGCGGGCGGCCGCCTGGAGGACAACCGCGCCTTCAACAAGCTGGAGTTCGCCCCCCGGGGCTCGGTGGCCCTGCGCTTCCCGGAGACGGACACCACCCTCCGGGCCGGGGGCGGCCGGGGGATCAAGTCGCCCAACTTCCTGGAATCGCACGCACGGACCGCCTTTACGGTGGGCAACCCCAATCTCAAACCGGAGCAGAACGTGGGCTGGGAAGCGGGCATTGACCAGTATCTCTGGCAGGACCGGTTCCAGGTGGGCCTGACTTACTTCGAGAACCACTTCAAGGACTTTATCACCCTTTACAATATCGGGCCTTTTCCGCGCACCTTTGTGAACCTGGGCGCGGTGCGCACCACGGGCCTGGAATTGGCCGTGCGGGCCCGCCCCGGCTATGGCCTGACCCTGAGCGCGGCCTACACCCACCTCTTTCAGTTCCAGGTGCTGGACGACGGCGGACTGGGGCGGGTCAACCCCTTCTTCCGGGCCGGCTCCCACCTGCTGCGCCGTCCCCGCAACATCTTCTCCTTTGATGTGGACTGGAAGTGGAAGCGCCTGGGCCTGCACCTCAACGGCTTGTACACGGGCCGGCGGGACGACAACTACTACGACTGGGCCACCTTTGCGGCCAGCCGGGTGGTGAACGGCGGCTTTTTCGTCCTCAATGTGGCGGCCTCCTATGAGGTGGTGCGGGATTTGGGGTATATTAAATCCGTGCAGCTCCTGGCCCGGGCCAACAATCTGTTCGACCGGTTCTATGAGGAATCGTACGGTTATTCCTCCCCCCGCTTCAGCATCGTGGGGGGCGTCAAGGCGGTATTCTGAAACACCGGGTCAGGGTGGCGGGGCGCCTGCTGCCCCTCCACCTGCCCAAGCGACCTCCGGCCGAACTGTGAACCTGAAGAGCCTTCTTTCCCTATTGTCGGCGCTGGTTCTGTGCTTTCTGGCCCTGCCCGGCGGCGGACATCCCGCCCCCGAGGGGAGGTCAAGCCGGCTGCCGCCTCCCCCTGACCCCCGGCGGGTGGTCACCCTGGCCCCCAGCCTGACGGAAATCGTTTACGCCCTGGGCCAGGAGCACCGGCTGGCGGGAGTCTCCCAGGACAGCGATTTTCCGGAAGGGGCGAAAACCCTCCCCAAAGTGGGCTCCTATGTGCAACCTGACCTGGAGCGCATCCTGGCCCTGCAGCCGGACCTGTGTCTGGGCGCCACGGACAGCACCCCCGCCCCCCTGGTGGCCCGGCTGGAGGACCTGAAGGTCCCGGTGCTGCTGGTCCATCCCCGCAGCCTGGATGAGGTGGTCCGGACGGTGGAGCACATCGGCCGGGTCCTGGGGGCGGAAGCCCGGGCCGACTCCCTGGCCGCCGAGCTGCGGGAGCGCCTCCGCCGGGTGCGGGAGCGGGTGGCGACGGCGCCGGTCCGCCCCCGGGTCTTCTTCCAGATCGGCGTCACGCCCCTGGTGGCGGTGGGCGAGGGCACCTTCATCCACGAGTTGATCGTTACGGCAGGCGGGCGCAACATGATCAAGGGGCCGGCGCCTTACCCCCAGGTCGGCCTGGAGCAGGTTCTGGCCGGCCGGCCCGAGGTGATCATCGTCACCACCATGGCCCGGGGCGTGGACATGGAGCGGGTGCTGGCGGGCTGGCGGTCCTACCCCGCGTTGCCGGCCGTGCGCCTTCGCCGCGTCCACGTGGTGGACTCCGATATCTTTGACCGTCCCGGCCCCCGGTTGGTGGAGGGGCTGGAAATACTGGCCCGCCTGCTGCATCCGGAGCTTTGGGCCTCGGAGGGGAAAGTTGTCGGCGGGGAAAGGCCACAGGGGCCGTTGGGCCCTTTGCCATCGCCGACCGGCCGGGCCGGACCAGAGTTGTCCTCCCGGCGTTCCTCGGTCGAAACTAGAAGCATTCCTGGCCGATGCCTTGGCCGTTGAGGACGGGCACCTGGCCCCCGGCGCAGACCCGGCAGAGCGTCTGCTCTTGCTGCTGAACAGCCCGGGAAGCCATCATCTGCTCGCCGCAGACGCTGCAAAGCAGGGACTCAAAGATAGGGGCATAGGCCGGCATGGTGATGTGCAGGGATTGGATCTGGAACTGGTCTTCCAGGGGGGTCTGCAATTCCCGGCGGGAGATGGCTTCAAAGAGATGGTGGAAGCGATGCCTCTCTTCGGGGGTGCCTTGCCGCTCAACGACGATCTTCTCAAATAACGGGGCGGCATTGGGGTACCTGGCCAGCATTTTGGGTCGGTAGTCGGGCCGGACGATGAGGCGCACTGCCATGCCGTCCTCCCGGCGGGCCACGGTCACCGCGGTCTTCCCCAGGTCCCGGAAGATGAGGGCATTGTTCCCGAAGGTGCAGCCGGTCACCATCTGGATGCCGTCGGTGAAACAGTTGTTGCACTCCACGATGGCCACCACTTCCTCCATGCCGGTATTACGCCGGTTCAAGGCGGCCATGGCGTATTGGCCCGCCTTGACCCCCAGGCCGACAAAGGGGCACAGGTGGCCGTGCAAGGTGTGCGCCTGATGCAACAGGCCCTCCAGGTCCCGGTTTCTGATCATCGTCTCGATATGTCGCCGTCCATGGGCATGTTCGTGCATGGTTTCCTCCGGATGAGTCGTCTCATTTCCTGCATGATCAATCGGCCAGGTGGAACTTCAGCGGGACCTGGATGGTGAGGCGCTCCCGGTCCAGGTCGGCGGGGAAGGGGGGGAATTGCCCCACCCGCCGCACCGTCTCTTGGGCGGCCTGGTCCAGGATGCCGTGTCCTGAAGATTTTCCGATGCCGGAGGATTCGAGGCGACCGCCCCTGCCGATGGTGAAGCGCACCACCACCACGCCCTCCATGTTCTGCCGCCGGGCCAGGGGTGGGTAATGCTTGTTCTGCTCAAGCAGCCGCCGCACCTGCTGCAGGTAGGCCTTCAAAGCCGCCCCTGACCCCGGTCCCGTCCCCCGGCCCGCCGCTCCCGTCCCGGCCCCTGGGCCCGTGCCCGACCCTGTTCCGGCGCCGACCCCCGTTCCGGTTCCCGTGCCGGAACCCGCGCCGGTCTCTCCGCCGGTCCTGCCCCTGCCCGGGGTCGCACTCAACGCGGGGCTGGGGGTGGGCGCCGGCGCCGGCGGGGCGGGCCGGGGCGGCGCCGTATAGGTGGGCGCCGACGGCGGCGGCGTGGGCAGAGGCTCCGGACGGGGACGGGGTTTGGGAGTGACCCGCTGGACCGGTTTGGGGGGCGGGGGGACCACCTTGGGCTGCACCGCGGGAGGAGGCGTCGGCTTGGGGGCCGGAGGTGTCTGGATTTCCCGACCGCCGCCGCCCCGCCGTCCGGGGGAGCCGGGCACCAGGGAAACGGCCTCCACCGGCACCACCTTTTTCACCTTGGGACGCTCAGCCACCGGAGTCCGATGCACCAGCGCCAACAGCAGGGCATGCAGGATCACCGACCCCATGATGGCCAGGGTCCAGGTGCGGGCCTGGCTCCGGTTGAGCGTGAACGCGCCGTTCATCCCTGCCTTATTTCTGCTCCACTTCAATGCCGATCTTGTGCACCTTCAGCGTCTTCAGGCGGTCGATGACCTCGATGAGCCGCCCATGCCGGGTGTCCTGGTCCGCAGCGATGACGGCCGCCGGCTCCTTGCCGTGCCCCTGGGCCTGAAAAACCTTTTCGAATTCCCCGTCCTGGGTGAGCCTGATGCCGTTGATGGCGATTTTTCCTTCCCGGTCGATGCTGACGATGACCGGCACGCTCTCCGGCTTGTCGGCCTGGGCCGCCTTGGGCAGCGCGATACCGAAGGTGCGGGGCATCATCACCGTGGCGGACAGGAGAAAAATGATAAGAATCACCAGGACGATGTCCACGAAGGGGGTCATATTGATTTCCGTGATGGGACCGTGAATATTGCCTTTCATGTCCGTCCTCCCGCCCGCAGGACCGTCCTGGGTTCGCCGGCGTCGCAGGATTCCGCGGGTTCCTGGAGATATGTCAGGAGAAGCTGCGACAGCCGCCGGGAGCGCTCCAAAACTACGTGCAGGCGCCGGTGAAAGAGATTGTACATCACCACCGCGGGGATGGCCACCAGCAGGCCCACGGCCGTGGCCACCAGGGCCTCGGCGATGCCCGCCATCACCGCCGGCCCCCCGCCGCCTTCGGCCAGGGACAGGTCTTTGAAGGCGTGAATGATGCCCAAGACGGTGCCGAACAGCCCGATGAAGGGCGCGTTGGCCCCCAGGGTGCCCAAGAAACTCAAACGTTTTTCCAAGAACAGACCGGCATTGATGCGCTCCCCCTCCATGGCCTCCTGGGCGGCCTCCCGGCCGCGGGGCGCCTGTCTCAGACCGGCCAGCAGCACCCGGGCTTCCCAGGCCCGGCTTTGTTCGCACAACGCCATGGCCTCCGACCACCGGGCCTGGAGCAGGCAGGTCTCAATCCTGGGCACGAATTCTCTTTCCCGGAAGCGGTGCCGGTAGAAAGTCACGCTGCGCTCCAACATGACGGCCACTGAAGCCAGACTCAGCCCGATCAACAGCCAGAGCACCCAGACGCTGCCCCCCACCGCCATATTCAGCAGGGTTTTTGTTAAGTCATCCATCTCAGGCTCTCCAAAAAAAAGCCACCAAGGCAGGGGTTCACCCCTTCAATGCCTTCGTGGCTGATCATTCCTGGTGCAGATGGTCCGCCGGGTTATCCCGCCGGGGCGAATTCATTCGCCGATTGCCGTGAGTATATACTCTTCAGACCGGCGTGGTCAATGGATTTTCCCCTTCGGCGGCCGGACCGCAAGCCCGGGCGCGGTTTTCCGGAAAGACTTGACAGCCACCTTCCCATTTCCTATCTTCCAGGCAGTCGCGCATGAGCCGAGGGCTCACCCGCAACTCAGGAACTCGCCCCCACGGCAGGGTTTTCATCCCCGGGGGCGGCCCTCCCTCGCGGCTGCCATCATGACTGAGCCTTTGCTGGAAATCAATGGGCTGACGGTGGACTTCCACACCCCCGGGGGCTGGCTCCGGGCCGTGAGCGGCGTGGATTTTGAGGTGCATCGCGGCGAAACCCTGGGGTTGGTGGGAGAGTCGGGCTGCGGCAAGACGGTAACCGCCCTGTCCATCCTGCGGTTGCTGCCGCCGCATCTGACCCAGGTGTCCGGGGGCGTCCGCTTTGCCGGGGAAGACCTGCTGGAACTGGACGACGAGCGTCTGCGCGACCTCAGGGGCAACCACATCTCCATGATCTTCCAGGAGCCCATGACCGCTTTAAACCCGGTCCTCACCATCGGCGACCAGGTGGCCGAAGTGGTCCGGCAGCATCGGCAGGTGAGCCGTCAGGAGGCCGAGGAAGCGGCAGTCCAGGCCCTGACTCGGGTGGGGCTGCCCGACGCGGCCGGCCGCCTGCACCAGTACCCCCATCAGCTCTCCGGGGGCCTGCGGCAGCGGGTCCTCATCGCCATGGCCCTGGCCCTCACGCCCCAGCTTCTCATTGCCGACGAACCCACCACCGCCCTGGACGTCACCATCCAGGCCCAGATTCTGGCGCTGCTGGCCCGGCTCAAGGCGGAGATGGACCTGGCGGTGCTCTTCATCACCCACAATCTGGGCATCGTGGCCCAGACCACGGACCGGGTGGCGGTGATGTACGCCGGACTCATCGTGGAAGCCTCCCCCACCGCGCACCTCTTCCAGTCCCCGGCCCACCCCTATACCCGGGGGCTGCTCCAGGCCGTCCCCCGCCTGGACTTTGAGCACCAGCCCGGGGCCGTCCTGGCCGCCATTCCCGGCCACGTTCCGGGCCTATGGGAGCACACGCCGGGCTGCCTGTTCGCCGACCGCTGCCCCAAGCGCCATGACCGCTGCGAGCAGCCGCCTCCCTGGGCGGAGGTGGGGCGGGCGCACCAGGCGAGGTGTTGGCTCTATGGCTGAGACGCTCCTGGAAGCCCGGGAGGTGAGCCGCACCTTCCGCCTGGCGGGGCCCTGGGGGCGGGGGCCCCTGCTCACTGCGGTGCACCGGGTGAGCTTTGCCTTGCAGGCCGGTGAAACCCTGGGACTGGTGGGGGAGTCGGGGTGCGGCAAATCCACCCTGGGACGATTGGCCCTGGCTCTCCTTCCCCCCACCGGGGGGCAGGTCAGGTTTCTGGGAGAGGACCTCTTCAGACTGCCTCCCAAGCGCCTCAAGGCCCTGCGCCGGGAGATGCAGATTATTTTCCAGGACCCCTATTCCTCCCTGAATCCACGCCTCACCGTGCGCCGGATCCTGGAGGAGCCCTTCATCATCCACGGCCTGGGCAGCCGCTCCCAGCGTTTGCAGTGGGTTGAGGCGCTTCTGGCCGAAGTGGGGCTGGAAACCGAGCATCTGTACCGGTATCCCCACGAATTCAGCGGCGGCCAGCGGCAGCGCTTGGGAATAGCCCGGGCTTTGGCCTTAAAGCCCCGGCTGATCGTCGCCGACGAGCCCGTGTCCGCCCTGGACGTCTCCATCCAGGCCCAGATTCTCAACCTGCTGGCCGAACTCCAGAGCCGGCATGGCCTCACCTACCTGTTCATTTCCCACGATCTCTCCGTCATCTCCCAGATCAGCGACCGCGTCGCCGTCATGTACCTGGGCCGGATCGTGGACCTGGCGCCCCGACAGGTTTTCGCCCGGGGCCGGTTGCACCCTTACTCCGAAGCCCTCCTGGCTGCGGTGCCCCTGCCCGACCCGGCGCGCCCCTTCCGTCCCCCGACCTTGAAAGGCGATCCTCCCTCGCCCATTCACATCCCTTCGGGGTGCCCTTTCCATCCCCGCTGCCCCGAGGCCCAACTCCCCCGGTGCCGGGAGACGGAGCCGCCCCTCAGGGAGTCCGCCTCGGGCCACTGGGTGGCGTGTCATTTCCGGTGAGGCGGAGCAGGCGAGGGCAGGTTCCGGTTGCCGGGCGCCGGCAACCCTCGTTCCCAATCTGTCCTTGGGAACGGGGTCTTCCGCCAGGCTAAATCTGGCGGCCGTTTTTCTCCGCGCCGCGGCGGGAAAAACATCTCTCGCCTAAACACAAAGACGCAACGGCTTATTTCCCTAACGGGGAACATGCGGGACTACCTGATGGGAATCATCCAATTGCTGGTGGGGCTGGGGGTGATGGCCCTGCTTCTGTACCTGGGGGCGACGAGCGAGGGCTGGTTGGCCCTGCTGTGTTTTCTGGGGTTGGCCGTGGTGTTTCACACCTGGTATGCGGTGTTGCTGCGCCTGGCCCGGCGCAAATTGGGATGCAACCCGGATGATGACGACCAGCCTTTCTTCCCGGGTTAAGGAGCTGGAACCGCCGCCCTGGCTCTATGCCCGGCTGGCGGCCGGGGGCCGGTTCCGGCGGCTTTACGCGCGCCTGGCCGCGGACCTGGCGCCCCGGCTCCCCCTGGGGGGCCGCCTCCTGGACGTGGGCACCGGCCCCGGGGGCCTGCCCGCGGTCCTGGCCTGCCGGCGGCCCGACCTGACCATCGTCGGCCTGGACCTGGCCCCGGCCATGCTGCGCCAGGGCAGGAAGCTGCTGCCGCCCTCGCCGCCCTGCGCCGCCGTCGCCCTGGTGGCCGGCGACGTCCACGCCCTCCCCTTTCCCGCCGCCGCCTTTCAGGCCGCCTGCGCCACCTTCAGCCTGCATCACTGGGAGCACCCGCTCCAGGGCCTGCGGGAAATGACCCGGGTGCTGGCCCCCGGCGGGGTGGCCTGTCTCTATGAACTCAACGGTGACGCCTATCCCGGCCAGGTGCGCGCCTTTGCCCGGGCCGAGGGCCTGCCCGCCCTGCTGGTCTGGGCGGCCGTCAGAATCCTGGGACGGCGCCACGGCCTGAGCCGCGCCCGCTTCGTCTCCCTCCTGGACCGCACGGCCGCCGCCCACCGGGAACTCGCCCCCTTCCACCACATCTTTTGGCGCTGCTCCCTCACCGCGCCGAACTGACGCCGCCTGGCAGTCTGGCAGCGACTCAGACTAAAAAACCTGTGGGAACGCAGGGTTGCCATTAGCACCCGCCTCCCCCAACCCCCTCCCACCGGGAGGAGGGGGCTTAATATCATGTTCCGTTTCCCGTGCAACAAACGTTTATGCAGGGGTGGTTCGCGAACCGCCTCTACGTTATTATCTTATTTCGAGGCTCATTGCAGGTTAATGTGAAAACGGTAAAAAAACATGCCACTGCAAAATCCCTAATAGAATGCCAGCATGTTTTGATATGATTAAGGAAGGCAGATGGCTGTCCGTTGTGTTTCAGCATTGGAAGATGTAGTATTTTGAGCCTTATACGTATTCTGCAAAAATTATTCTGATAAAATAATTTATGGGGAATATTTTCTTAATCAATTGGCTCTTGAAGCATGGAAATTCGTAATAATAATAGGATTAAGATTAAAGAAAGAAGATTATTCCCCTGGGATCGTCTCAGTAATAGCAGGTCAGGCCGAATTGGAGAAAACCGACGTTGAAGGCGGGATTTTCCTTGTAGAGGCCGGCGTTGGAGGAATGCCGGAAGCGATAGGCGAAGGTGAGGCCCCAGTGCTCCCCGAGGGCCACCTCCACCCCGGCCCCGACCTGGGGGGTGAAGTTGAAGGTGTGGCCGATGGCCGGACTGTTGATGCATTCCCAGATGACGCCGGCGCCGCCCTCCAGAAAGAGAAGAGCCCGGCGGCGGAGGGGCACGCTGAGTTTCAGGAGAGGGGTGAGGCCCACTTCCCAACCCGGGCTTTCGGCCTCGGCGCCGCCGATGACGCCCTCCACCACGGCGGACAGGCCCAGGGGCCCCAGCCAGCCCTGGCCGGGACGGGAGAGGAAGAGACCCCAGCGGGGAAAGAGGCAATAGAGGTGCACTGACGCCTTTTGCAAGGACTTGCCGTAGGCGAAGCGGAGGCCGGCCTCCCGGGAAAATTTCTCCAGGGCGAATCCCTGGGCCTGCGCCTCGCCGGGCAGCGCCGCCGCCATGAGCATCAGAAGCGCCAGTCCTGGCCACCCCAGCAGACCTTTCCGCAACTTGCTCCCCCCCAGGGAACCCGAATTCTTCCGTGACCGCGCCGTCATATGGCCGTCAGGCGCCTTGCCCGGCCCCTGCATCACCCCGCACCTTAGCAGCAGTCCGGCCGGGTGTCAAAGATTTTTGCCGGGGGGCGTGGTCAACCGCCACCGCCGAGGAACTCATGAGTTCGCCGGCCATCACCGTGACGACGGAGACGCCTCTCAGTGAGGTTGCCCATATCTTTGTGCAGCAGGGCGTCAGCCGGGTTCCCGTGGTGGATGGGGAGAGCCGCCTCATAGGCTTGGTATCCCGCTCCGAACTGGTAAAGGCGGCTCTCAGGAAGGCCTCAGTAAAGGGGAAAGAGGCGCGATAACCGGGGGGCAATCATCCGGGGGCCTGTGCGGGCGGAGGCAAGGGCGTGAAGCGGGGCCGGCAGGGCGCGTACCGGCGGGCCGGCAGGGTTGTCCCACCCCCATCAGGTGCGCAGGGAGAGCCTCTCCACCAGACGGTCGGCGAAAGCCAGGATGAAGTCCCGCTGCTGGCGGGTGGCATAGGCGATGCACGGGCAGCGCATGGTCTTCTCGCTGCGGATGAGGAATTCGAAGCGCACGAAGCGGTCGCCCACCTCCACCGCAAACCGGAAGGGTCGGCACTCCTGGTGTTCAAACTGCACCGGCCCCAGCAGGTCGTCCCCCAGGTTCACCCACCAGACGTCGTCGAGCCTGGAGGCAAGCGCGTGTTCATCCAGATATTCCCTGATGCGGGGCAGGTCGTCCCTGCTGATTTCGTCCAGAAGATATTGTCGCATGGAATGGTCCTTGGCAATGAGCGTGATGTTCCGGCCAGGCAGAGCCTGGCGGGCAGGTCCGTTCCCAAGCGGAGCTTGGGAACGAGGGGGAAAGATATCCCTCCCATTTGTCCTGCGTTTACACCGTCGGGGGCGGCGGCGCTACATTTTCAGTGAGGGATTCACCGGCGAAACGCCGGCGCCACCGGCGCTTGCCCTGAACCGGTTATGCACCGAAGACCCAAGGCCTGAAACCCGGAAGCCAATCCCCACCTAAAACCCAAAACCCAAAACCTGGCACCTGGCACCTGGCACCTGACACCTGCCCCCTACTCCGGCCGGGTGCGCCGGGGGAAGGGCAGGTATTCCACCGAAGGCGTCTGGCGCACGGGCTGGGGGAAATAGCTCATGAGCTCCATGATCTCCTTGGGCATCTCCGAGGAGACCGGCAGCCCCAGGGATTTGGCGGCATCGAAGGTGATGGGGAAGTCGTGGGTCCAGGTGCCTTCGGAAAGCAGCCGCGCCAGTCCTTCGGCCTCGGCAGGCGGGAATTTGTCGGCGATGAGCTCGATGATGCTGTTGCGCACCTCGGCGATGGCCATCTCCGCCTGGTGGGCCAGGATGAGAGTTTTGTCCTCCAGTTCGTTGACGGACTTCTTGGCCACCGCCTTGAGCAGGGAGACGGCCGGGAACTGGGCGATCTGCGGGTCCACCGGCCCCAGCACGGCGTGTTCGCACATGACGATCTCATCTGCGGCCAGGGCGATGAGGGTGCCGCCGCTCATGGCGTAGTGGGGCACGAAAATGGTCACCTTGCCGGGATGGCGCTTCAGGGCCCGGGCGATTTGCAGCGAGGCCAGCACCAGCCCGCCGGGGGTGTGCAGGATGAGGTCCAGGGGCATGTCGTCGTCGGTGAGGTGGATGGCCCGGATGACCTCTTCGGAATCGTTGATGTCGATAAATCGGAAGATGGGGAACCCCAGGATACCCATGGTTTCCTGGCGGTGCACCATGATGATCACCCGGGAGGCGCGCTGCTGCTCCAGGCGGCCGATGAAGCGCTTGCGGGAATAGTCCAGGGCCTTTTGCCGGAAGAGGGGCTGCAGGAAGATGAAGATGAGGAAGATCCAGAGGATATCGGTGGTGGACATCAGGCCTCCGGAGGCGGCGGGCCGCCGCGCAGACCGGCGTCCAGGGCTCCGTAGGTCCACACCGCCAGCAACAGGCCGCCGGGAATGAGAAACATGGGACTGGTCGCCATGGATGCCAGGATGGCCCGGATGATGTCTCCGGTCAGGGGTTTGGGGTAATAAACCGCCAGATATTCCTGGGAAAAGAGGATGACGCCCACCAGAGCCGTGGTCCCCAGCAGGAGGTTGGCCAGGAGGATGAGGAGGATGCCCTTGCCCTGGTCCTGCTTATAGAGCTGACCCAGGCCGGGGAAGACGAACGCGGACAGCAGAAAGGCTTTGATAAACACGGACCGCCCCACTGACAGAATTGACGCCGGGAGGTGGAGGCTCACACCCCCGGCGAAAAGCTTTTTGTATCTTATCCGAAGGGTTAATCCCGGTCAAGCCGGGGGCGCAGCGCACGGCAACCCTTTGCTTTTCCGTGTCAATGCGTTAAGATGAAGCGGACCCGAACCCGGAAGATAGCTTTCAGGTTTCAGCTTTCAGGTTTTGGATTTCGAGTGCGCCCCGGACCAGAAAAAGCACTGGTGGCACCGGCGTCTCGCCGGTGATTCCCTGACCCCGCTCCGAATCGGAATATTGCGGCCGGTCGCCCGGGAGCCTGCAGTTCACACTAAAAAATATCGAAAATCAAATAGTTATGCTGCGCGGTGCGCACCCTGCCCAGACTAACCCGGAAACAAAGGAGGCGCCCGCCTCGTTCCCAAGCTCCCGCTTGGGAACGCACTTGCGCGCCAAGCTCGGCTTGGCCGGAGTGTTGCCGCATCGCCTGGTGGGCGGAGCCCACCCTACGTTTTCCCAGGCTGAAAGCTGACTGCTGCAAGCTGGTTCCGGATAAAGGCATGGTGCGCAGACCCACCCGACGACAAAATTATTCAAGAGGCCCGGATGGACTATAAAGCAACCCTGAACCTGCCCCGGACACCTTTTCCCATGAAGGCCTCCCTCACCCAGCGGGAGCCGGAGATGCTGCAGCGCTGGGCCGCCATGGACCTCTACGGGCAGCTCCGCCGCCAGGGCGGGGGCCGGCCCCGCTTCGTGCTCCACGACGGCCCGCCGTACGCCAACGGACACATCCACCTGGGGCACGCCCTCAACAAGATACTCAAAGACGTCATCGTCAAGAGCCGGCAGATGGCCGGCTGGGACTGTCCCTACGTGCCGGGCTGGGACTGCCACGGCCTGCCCATCGAACACCAGGTGGCCAAGGAGCTCAAGGCCGAGGGGGCCTCGCTCAGCCAGGTGGAGGTGCGGCAGCGCTGCCGGGCCTACGCCGACAAGTTCATGGACATCCAGCGGCGGGAGTTCGTGCGTCTGGGCGTCCTGGGGGACTGGGAGCGCCCCTACCTCACCATGAAGCCGGCCTATGTCGCCGCCATTGTTTCCGAATTCGCCCGCTTCTTCCTGGACGGCGCGGTCTACCGCAGCAAGAAGCCGGTGCATTGGTGCGCCCACTGCCTCACCGCTCTGGCCGAAGCCGAGGTGGAGTACCACGACCACCGCACACCCTCCATCTACGTGAAATTTCCCCTGGTCCGCCCGCCCGCGGCGGCCCCGGAGCTGGGACGGGGGGCCGTCGCCCTGGTCATCTGGACCACCACCCCCTGGACTCTGCCCGCCAACCAGGCCATCGCGGTGCATCCGGAGCTGGATTATGCGGCCCTGCAGGTCAACGGGGAGGTTTTGGTGGTGGCCGCGGACCTGGCCGCGGGATTGCTGTCCTACCTGGGCCTGACGGGCCGGGAAATCTGGCGGGGGCCGGGGACGGCGCTCCAGGGCGCGGTCTGCCGCCATCCCTGGCTGGAGCGGGATTCCCAGGTCATCCTGGCCGACTACGTCACCCTGGCCGCGGGCTCGGGCCTGGTGCACATCGCCCCGGGCCACGGCCAGGAGGACTACGACAGCGGCCGCCGCTATGGCCTGGCCCCCTATTCGCCGGTGGACGACCACGGCCGCTTCACCAGCGAGGCGCCGGAGTTCGCCGGTCAAATGGTCTGGGCCGCCAACGCCGGCATCATGGAGTTGCTGCAGGGCCGCGGGGCGCTGCTCCAGGCAGAGGAGACCACCCACAGCTACCCCCATTGCTGGCGCTGCAAGGAGCCCATCATCTTCCGGGCCACGGAGCAGTGGTTCATCTCCATGGCGACCAACGGCCTGCGGGAAAAAGCCCTCACGGCCATCGACGGCGTGGCCTGGATCCCCCGCTGGGGCCGGGAGCGCATCTACCAGATGGTGGAGGCCCGCCCGGACTGGTGCATCTCCCGCCAGCGGGCCTGGGGCGTGCCCATCGTCGCTTTTCACTGCCGGAGCTGCGGGGAGGTGCTGAAGAGCGCAGAAGTGCTCAACTCCCTCATCGCCCGCATGGGGCGGGAGGGCGCGGACTTCTGGTTCGCCTCGCCCGCGGCCGACCTCCTCCCGCCCGGCGTCCGCTGCCAGGCCTGCGGCGGCGCCGACTTCACCAAGGAGACGGACATCCTGGACGTCTGGTTCGACTCCGGGGTGAGCTGGGCCGCGGTGTTGGAGCCCGACCCCGGCCTGGCCTTCCCTGCGGACCTCTATCTCGAAGGCTCCGACCAGCACCGGGGCTGGTTTCACAGCAGCCTCCTCACCGCGGTGGGCACCCGGGGCCGGGCGCCCTACCGGGCCGTCCTCACGCACGGCTTCGTGGTGGACGGCGACGGCCGCAAGATGTCCAAATCCCTGGGGAATGTTATCTCCCCTCAGGAGATCATGGAGGCCTTCGGGGCGGAAATCCTGCGTCTCTGGGTGGCCGCGGAAGACTACCGGGACGACGTCCGGGTCTCGGACAACATCCTCAAACAACTGGGCGACGCCTACCGCCGCTTCCGCAACACCGCCCGCTTCATGCTGGGAAATCTCTTCGACTTCGACCCGGCCAGCCATTGGGTACCCTATGACCGGCGGGAGGAGCTGGACCACCTGGCCCTGTCCTGGATGGCCCAGCTCATCGACCGGGTCAGGCGGGCCTACCAGGACTACGAATTTCATCTGGTCTTCCACCGGCTGCACCAGTTCTGTGCGGTGGAACTGAGCGCGATCTACCTGGACATTTTGAAGGACCGCCTCTACATCTCCCGGCCGGACAGCCCGGCCCGGCGCTGCGCCCAGTCCACCCTGTACGATCTTCTTATGGACCTGCTGAAACTTTTAGCCCCCATCCTCTCCTTCACCGCGGAGGAAGCCTGGGGGTATCTGCCCGGATCGGACCGGCCCGCCAGCGTGCATCTGGCCTTTTTCCCCCAACCGGCGCCGGGCTTCCCCGACGAGGCGCTGCTGGCCAAATACGATTTGATTTTCAAGGTGCGTGACGAAATCAACCGGCATCTGGACCTGGCCAAGAAGAATAAGGTGGTGTCGTCCTCCCAGGAGGCCAAGGCGATTTTGGGGGTTAAGCCCGCGGCCCTGAAGGGCGGCGTGGAGGTAGTGGACCACCTCCGTGAACTGGCGGAATATGTCCGGGAAATCAAGACGGTGGCCCAACTGGAGCATCTGGAGATCGTCTCCGGCCCGGTGGGGGAAGGGGAGCCCGGCCCCGCCCTCCCCTGGCTCACCGTGGCCATCGACAAAGCCCCCGGCGGCAAGTGCGTCCGCTGTTGGTTTCACCGCCCCGGCGTCGGCGACCACCCCGACCACCCCCAGGTGTGCGCCTGCTGCCGGGAAATTCTGGGAGTCTGAACCCCATGGCCCGCAAATTCGCCGTGTTGCTCCCTATCCTGCTGGTGGGCGTGGTGTTGGACCAACTCACCAAGCTGGCGGTGGTGCGCCTCCTGCCCCTGGGGGCCCAGGTGCCGGTGTTCCAGGGGTTCTTCAACCTGGTGCACATCCGCAACCGGGGCGTGGCCTTCGGGCTTCTGGCCAACCTGGGGGTCAGCTATGCCTGGCTCTTTTTTGTCTTCACCACCCTGCTGGTGTTGATCGTAGTGGGCTGGCTCTGGTGGCGCCTGCCCCCGGGCCTGCCCACCGCAAACCTGGCCTACAGCCTCATCATCACCGGGGCGATGGGCAACTTTATCGACCGGGTGCGCCTGGGGGAGGTCATCGACTTCCTGGACTTCTATGTGAGCCGCTACCACTGGCCCGCTTTCAATGTGGCCGACAGCCTGGTCTGCCTGGGGGCCGCGCTCCTGGTCTATGTGATTCTCACCGAAAAAGAGGGGGACGATGTATCCCATCCTGTATGACCTGGGGCCCATCCGCATCTTCACCTACGGCTTCTTCCTGGCCCTGGCCTTCATGACGGCCATCTTCATCGCCGGACGGGAGGCCAGGCGCCAGGGGATCCACCCGGGCCGGTTTTACGACATGTGCTTCCTCATCATCGTCTCGGCCCTGGCGGGTTCCCGGCTGCTCTTCGTCATCCTGGAATATGACAGGTTTATCGCCAATCCCCTGAAAATCTTTGCCATGTGGGAAGGCGGCCTGGTCTTCCACGGCGGCCTCATCGCCGCGGTGGTTATGGCCTTCTGGTACATGCGGCGCCACGGCCTGCCCTGGCGGGCCACCTTTGACGCCCTGGCCGTGGGCATGCCCTTCGGCCAGGCCCTGGGACGCATCGGCTGTTTCATGGCCGGCTGCTGCTACGGCACTCCCAGCAGCCTGCCCTGGGCGGTGACCTTCACGCACCCGGAAACCTTATGTCCGGTGCGGGAACCCCTCCATCCCAGCCAGCTTTACGAGGCGGGTCTGGCCCTGGGGGTGTTCGCCGTGGTCTTCTGGCTCCGAACCCGCAAACGTTTCGACGGCCAGGTCATCCTCACCTACTTCTGCCTGGCCGGGCTGGTGCGCTTCACGGTGGAATTCGTGCGCCACCCCGGCGACTACCGGGGCCCGGTGTGGTTCGGCATGCCCTCCACCCAGGTGACGGCCCTGGTTATCGCCCTGCTGAGCGGCGCGGTCCTCCTCTGGGCCTTGCTAAGGGCGAGGCGATCTCAACTCTAACCTGATCCAGGGGGAAACATTCCGGTGCATCTGCAACGCTGGCTCACGGCCGTCATCGCCCTGCCCGTCCTGTTCCTGATCATCTGGAAGGGCGGCCGCGCCGTCTTTTGCGCCGCCGTCCTGTTGGTGAACGGGCTGGGCCAGTGGGAATTTCTGCGGATGTTCCAGGCCGACGGGGATGCGGCCCGCCGCATCAAGGCCGTGCTGTTGGGCTCCCTGGTGCTGCTGAGCTACTACCCCGTAACCACCTCCGGCTTCCTCCCCCTGCTGGCCCTGGCCGTGGGCCTCTTTTCCTTCTTCGCCTTTTACCTCATGAGCTACGGCCTTATCGAGGACCTGAGCCGGGACCTGGCGGTGAACGCCCTGGGCCTCCTTTATCTGCCCTTCCTCCTGGGGCACCTGGTGTGGCTGCGCAACCTGCCCGACGGACAGTGGTGGGTGCTGTGGCTGCTGCTGGTCATGTTTGCCGGGGACACCTGCGCCTTTTATGTGGGCCGGACCTTCGGCCGCAAAAAACTCTTTCCCGAGGTGAGCCCCGGCAAGACCTGGGCCGGCACCCTGGGGGGCTGGGCCGCCAGCATCCTGGCCGCCGTGCTGCTGGGGAGCTGGCTCCTTCCCCTCTTCCCCCTGGCCGGCCTGGCGGGCCTGGGGGCCTTCCTGGGCCTGGTGGGCATCCTGGGGGATCTCTTTGAATCCATGCTCAAACGCCAGGCCCAGGTGAAAGATGCCGGCCAACTGCTGCCCGGCCACGGCGGCATGCTGGACCGGCTGGACAGCATCCTCTTCGCCGCGCCGGTGGTGGTCTATGCCCGGCTGCTGTTCTTTAAAATGTGATGTCATAGGAGGAAACGGGCGAGGACCGGCGGCGGGAGGAAGGTTTTAAGTTTCAGGTTTTGGGTTTTAGGGTTTAGGTTGCGGGTTTTTGGTTGTTGCTTCTGATTCTCGGATTATTTCTTCCGGGTCTTGGATTTTGGCCCCTGGATTTTCAAGCTGCTACCTTAACCAGCTCAAGAATCCATGAATTCCCCCCCTTTTGTAACGGAGGGGTCAGGGGGGATTTGTTGGTATTTGTCGTACGGTTAATCAACAATTCCACCTATGAGTATGAGATGCAGGCCAGAACCAGGATAAGCCCTGGTGGCACCGGCGTCCCGCCGGTGATTTCCTTACGACACCGCGGCAAAGCAGAATGGCGGATGCCCCTATTCTCCTTGTTCCCAAGCTCCCGCTTGGGAACGTACTTGCCCGCCAAGCTCTGCTTGGCCGCAGCATCGCGGGACACCACGGGAGGCCCCGGGTTGAAAAGTCGCCGGGCAGAGGCTGAAGAATGAAGGTGGGAACCCAAGCACATGAGGACAAAACTTTCAGGAGGAGCCCCCCATGGAACTTTTAACCGGATTGAAGGAACGTCGCAGCATCCGGGCCTATACCCCGGAGCCGGTCCCTCGCGACCTGGTGGAAAAAATCCTGGACAACTCCCGCTGGTCCCCCTCCTGGGGGAACACCCAGCCCTGGGAACTGGTCGTGGCCGGCGGGGAGACGGTTAAGCGCCTCACCGCCGAAATGGCGGAGCGTTTTGCCCAGAAGGCTCCCCCCACCCCCGACGTGCCCATGCCCCAGACCTTTCCCGACGCCTGCCGGGATCGCTACATGGCCTGCGCCGCGGGGCTGTTCGGCGCCATGGGCATCGCCCGGGAGGAAAAAGGCCGGCGCTTTGAGCACATGCTCAACATGACCCGGGCCTTCGGCGCCCCGGTTATCATTTACGTCCTCTTTTCGGACGACCTGCAGGTGCCCTACACCATGTTCGATCTGGGGGCCATCACCCACGCCATCGCCCTGGCGGCCCACGCCCACGGTCTGGGAACCTGCCTCGAGGCCCAACTGGCCCTCTACCCCGACCTGGTGCGGCGGCATCTCAATCTCCCGGACACCCGCAAGGTGGTGGTGGGCATCGCCCTGGGCCATCCGGACCCCGAGGCCCCGGCCAACCGCTTCCGCACCGCGCGGGAGCCTCTGGAGCAGTTCGTCACCTGGGTGGACCTCTGAGCCGGGGCGTCGATTTGGGTAAATGGGGTGACCCTGCGGCTCCCTCACAGGGTCACCCTGGCCTGCGGCGCTTTAATGCCCCCACGTTTTTCCCCACGGGGCAAGAAATGCCGCTTAACCTGTTGATCGCGGGCATGGCGTTTGCCATGCAGTAAATCCGTCGGATTGTCGCCCCTTCCCCCCCGGCTGACCCTGCCCCGCCCGGGGCTGACCCTCATCCGGGCGCGCTGCTCCTGCGTCTTTTCCTCTTATTCCTTCTCACCCCTGGGAGGAAGCGGTCGGAGAAAGGAGGAGAGCCTTCCCTGCCCTCAAACCGGCCCTCCGTGGTGCAGGGTGAGTTTTCCGGGAGTCTCGTGCTGGTAGGCCTCAACTATTCATGTTATAATTAAAGGTCCAGGAAAAGGTGCGACGGATTCGGTCGTTTCCGTCGCCCGGGACGAGGCGCCGGCGTGCTCCCCTTGGAAATGCGGGAAACTTCGCCTGCCCTGCCGATCAGGGGCGACCTCGGGCGCCTGAGCCGTAGCCCTCAGGAGAAACTATGTTTTTTTCCCGCACCCTGATCCCCACTCTCAAGGAGAATCCGGCCGAGGCCGAGGCCGTCTCCCATCGCCTCCTGCTGCGGGCCGGCCTGATCCGCAAACTGGCTTCGGGCATCTACAACTATCTCCCCCTGGGTTTGCGGACCCTGCGCAAGGTGGAGGCCATCGTCCGGGAGGAGATGAACCGGGCCGGGGCCCAGGAGGTGCTGCTGCCCGCGGTGCAGCCCGCCGAACTCTGGCAGGAGACGGGCCGCTGGCAGATCTACGGCAAGGAGCTCTTGCGCTTCAAGGACCGGCACCAGCGGGACTGCTGCTTCGGCCCCACCCATGAAGAGGTGATCACCGACCTGGTGCGCCGGGAGGTGCATTCCTATCGGCAACTGCCCCTGAACCTCTACCAGATCCAGGTGAAGTTCCGGGACGAAATCCGGCCCCGCTTCGGACTCATCCGGGGCCGGGAATTCATCATGAAGGACGCCTACAGCTTCCACGCCGACGAGGCCGACGCCGAGGCCTGCTACCAGGCCATGTACGAAGCCTACAATGCCATTTTCCGGCGCTGCGGCCTCACCTTCAAGGTGGTGGAGGCCGACTCCGGGCCCATCGGCGGCAGCTTCTCCCATGAATTCATGGTCCTGGCCGACACCGGCGAGGACCTGCTGGCCTCCTGCACCGCCTGCGCCTACGCCGCCAACCTGGAGAAGGCCGAGGCGCCGGCCCCCGCGGTGTCGGGGGACGCGCCCCCGCCCGGCCCGCCCCAGGAGGTGGCCACCCCCGGCGTGCGCAGCGTGGAGGAGGTGGCCGCCTTCCTGCAAGTGCAGCCACAAGAGATCGTCAAGACGCTCATTTATGAAACGGAGGCGGGCCCCGCCGCGGTCCTCATCCGGGGCGACCACGAGGTGAATGAAGTAAAGGTGAGAAATCTTCTGGGAGCCACGGACCTCATCCTGGCCGGGCCCGAACAGGTGCGGGAGCTCACCGGCGCGCAAGTGGGTTTTGCCGGACCGCTGGGGCTGGCCATCCCCCTCTACGCCGACCAGGCGGTGGCCGCGCTGCCCCGGATGGTCACCGGCGCCAACCGGGACGGCCATCACCTCACGGGCGTCAACCTGGCCCGGGACGTGAACCCCGTCCGGGTGGCGGACCTCCGGGTGGTGACCGAGCGCGACCCCTGCCCCCGCTGCGGCCGGGCTCTGACCATCCTGCGGGGCATCGAGGTGGGCCATATTTTCAAACTGGGCCTCAAGTATTCCCAATCTCTGAAGGCCACCTATCTGGACGCGGAGGGTCGGGAGCAGTTCATCTTCATGGGCTGCTACGGCATCGGCGTCAGCCGCATCGTCGCCGCGGCCATCGAACAGGGGCACGACGCCGACGGCATCATCTGGCCCGCGGCCCTGGCCCCGGCGCCGGTGGTCCTGATTCCCATCTCCCTCACCGACGCGCCCACCCGGGAGGCGGCCGGCAAGTTGCATGACGACCTGGAGGCCGCGGGCCTGGAGGTCCTCCTGGACGACCGGGACGAGCGCCCCGGCGTCAAATTCAAGGACGCGGACCTCCTGGGCATTCCCTGGCGGCTGGTGGTGGGGCCCAAAACCTTGGAGAAAGGACAGGTGGAGCTGCGCCACCGACGCACCCGGGAAACGGTCTTCGTCCCTGTCGGCGACGCCTCCCGTTTCGTACGAGAGAAACTCTCCCAGGAACTTTATGGTTAGAATCATCCGCCTCCAGGATATTGAGGAGGAGGTGCTCAAGCACCACCCCGGAGCGGATACCGGTTTGATCAAGAAAGCCTACGTCTTTTCAGCCCGGGCGCACGAAGGCCAGGAGCGCCTCAGCGGCGAACCCTACCTCTCCCACCCCCTGGAAGTCGCTTATCTGCTGGCCCGGATGGGTCTGGGCCCCATTACCGTCTCCTGCGGTCTGCTCCACGACACGGTGGAGGACACGGACACTTCCCTGGACGAACTGGACGAATATTTCGGCGAGGAAGTCACCGACATCATCAACGGGGTCACCAAGATCGGCCAGCTGGTCTTCGGGGACAAGCTGACCCAGCAGGCGGAGAGCCTGCGCAAGATGGTCGTCTCCATGGCCCACGACATCCGGGTGATCCTGGTGAAGCTGGCCGACCGCCTGCACAACATGCGCACCCTGGGGTTCATGGACCCGGTCCGCCAGAAGCGCATCGCCCGGGAGACCATCGACATCTACGCCCCCCTGGCCGGCCGCCTGGGCATGTTCCGCCTCAAGGCGGAGCTGGAAGACCTGGCCTTCTTCTACCTCGAACCCGAGGCCTACCAGCAGATTCAGGAGGGACTGTCCCGCAAGAAAGGGGAGCGGGAAAAGTACATCGCGGAGGTCTGCCGGCTCCTCCAGGAAAAGCTGGAGGAGCATGGCCTGCACGGCGAGGTGAGCGGCCGCCTCAAGCACCACTACAGCATCTACCGCAAACTCCAGGCCCAGCAGATCACCCTGGACGAACTCCACGACATCCTGGCCTTTCGGGTTATCCTGAACTCGGTGGCCGAATGCTATGAGGCCCTGGGGGTGGTCAACAATCTCTTCCGGCCGGTGCCGGGGCGGCTCAAGGACTATATCGGCATGCCCAAGGGCAACCTCTATCAGTCCATTCACACCACCGTCATCGGCATGTACGGCGAACGCATGGAGGTGCAGATCCGCACCCAGGAGATGCACCGGGTGGCCGAGGAGGGCATCGCCGCCCACTGGAGCTACAAGGAAAAAAAGCCCTTCCGGGAAAAGGAGGCGCAGCGCTTCACCTGGCTCCGCCAGATGGTGGACCTGCAAAAGGAGCTGAAAAACCCCCAGGAGCTCCTGGAAGGCGTGCGCCTGGAGCTCTACCCCGAAGAGGTCTACGTCTTCACCCCCCGGGGGGAGGTCAAGGAACTCCCCCGGGGCGCCACTCCGGTGGACTTCGCCTACGCCATCCACACCGAAGTGGGCAACCGCTGCACCGGCGCCAAGGTCAACGGCCGCATGGTGCCCCTGCGCTACGAACTGGAAAACGGCGACCGGGTGGAGATCATCACCTCCCCGCACCACCATCCCAGCCGGGACTGGCTCCAATTCGTCAAGACCCCCCGGGCCCGGAACAAAATCCGGCAATGGCTCAAAGCCACGGAGCGGGAGCAGAGCCTGGCCCTGGGCAAGGAACTCCTGGAGCGGGAATTGCGCAAGCAGGGCATGAGCCTCACCAAGCTCCTGAAGGACGGCGAAGACCTGAAAAAGGTGGCCCAGGGGATGTCCCTGGTGCGGGTCGACGACCTGCTGGAAGCCATCGGCCACGGCAAGCTCTCGCCGGGCCAGGTGGTGAACCGCATGCTGCGGGCCGCGCCGCCGCCGGCCGAGGAGGCTGTGCCCGCCGAACCGGAGACCAAACCGGACCTGGGGCCCATCCGCATCAAGGACCTGGCCGACCTCCTGGTGCGCCTGGCCAACTGCTGCCATCCCATTCCCGGCGACCCCATCGTCGGCTACATCACCCGGGGCAAAGGGGTCACCATTCACCAGGAGGACTGCCCCTACCTCTCCCGCACCGAGTCTTTCCGGCAGATCCCGGCGGAATGGGACGGCAACCAGCACCATCTCTATCCGGTGAGCATCCAGGTGCTCACCGTGGACAAGCCGGGACTCCTGGCCGACATCACCACAGCCCTCAAGATGGCCGAAGTGAACGTCACCCGGGCCTCGGTGGAAACCACCCAGGACAACCGGGGCATCGCCAACTTCACCATCCAGGTGGCCCACCGGGAACATCTGGACAAGGTCTTCGCGGCCTTGAAGCGACTGAAGGAAGTAATTTCGGTGCGGCGGCTGACGGGGTGAGGAGGACCCGGAGGGGGTGGGCCGGGGGGAGTATGGGGTCAGGCGCCGGGATTCCCCCATCACCAAGTTAAATTTGGGAACCGGAGCCGCGTGGGGGTAGGGGCGGGGGCAGTGGTCCGCCCCCCAGGCCTCCTCCCCCCAGACCTGTTTCAGGGCGCAGCTAGATTCGCTGCAGCAGGCCGGCCTTGATGCGGTCGAATTCCTCGGGGGTGATGACGCCGGAGTCCTTCAGGCGGGAGAATTCCTCCAGTTCCTCCCGCACCCGCTCGGGGTCAAGGTGGGAGTGCACCGCCACCGTTTCCGCCTCGAGGACGTCGGGGCCGGTGAGGGCCAGGGGCGGCGGCGCGGCCTGGGGCAGGCCTTCGGGAAAAAGGCTCTGCTGTCCCCGGGTGCGCAGGGTCAAGAAGCCGCTGAGGAGCGTAATCTCCACATCCTTGCCGGTCCGGGTGGCTTCCCGCACCAGGTCCTGGAACTCGCCGCCGTGGGCGGCCAGTTTCTTTTTGAAGCGGCTCCAACTGCGGTAAAGCCGGTAGACGACAAAGGTCAGGAGCACCGCGAAACCGGCGAAGATATAGGCGTTGAAGCCCAGGATGCCGGTGAGCCAGACCAGGGCGACGATGAGGATGAAGGGAATGACGGTGAGAAAGATCAACAGCCCGTAAAAACTGCTGATGTTGCCCCAGCTGGCGCCGGTGGGGTCCGGCTCTTTGAATTTGAAGCGGGAAAAGAATCTGCCCATGGGTTGCATCCGCTGGCTTGAAAGGTTTAAGGGGGGAGGGGGCGGGGGGGCAAAGACCCCTGCCTCTCCCCCCGGAAACTCAATTGTCCATCCTCACCCCCCGGGGGCGGTGAAGAAGGTTTTGTAGGCCTTGTAGGTCATGTACAGATCGGCCTTGGAGGCCACCTCCAGGGGCGAATGCATGGACAACAGCGGGGTGCCGCAGTCGATGATCTCCAGGCCGTGCACCGCCAGGTATTTGGCGATGGTGCCGCCGCCGCCTTCGTCCACCTTGCCCAGATGGGAGGCCTGCCAGAGCACCCCGGCTTCATTGAAGATGCGCCTGAGCCAGACCAGGTATTCGGCGTGGGCGTCGTTGGCCGCATACTTGCCGCCGTGGCCGGTGAATTTGGTGAGGCAGACGCCGTAGCCCAGTTTGGCGGCGTTGCGTTTCTCGTGCACTTCCGGGTAGTCGGGGTCGATGCCGCCGCTCACGTCCGCGGAGATGGCCCGGGAAGCCATGAGCACCCGCCGCCTGAGGAGCGGGCTTTGCCCCTGGCGCTCCAGCAGCTGCTCCACCAGTTCCTCCAGGAGGCAGCTCTTGGCCGAGGTGTTGCCGTCGCTGCCGATTTCCTCTTTGTCGTAGAACAGGGCCAGGCAGGTGTGTTCCGGGTCCCGGGTCTCCAGGACGGCCTCCAGGGCGGCATAGGCGCAGGAGCGGTCGTCCTGGCCGTAGCCGCCCACCAGGCTGCGGTCCCAGCCCAGGTCCACGGCGGGGCCGGCGGGCACCACCTCCATCTCGGCGCTCACCAGGTCTTCCTCAATAATGCCGTACTGGTCCTCCAGGAACTTGAGGAAGGCCAGTTTGAAGCGCTCCTTGGTGTCCGGGTCGCCCAGGGGCAGCGAGCCCACCAGCACGTTCAATTTTTCCCCTTCGAAGGCCTCGGAGACCTTTTTTTCCATCTGCACCTTACGGCCCAGGTGCGGCGGGAGGTCCACCACGGTGAAGACGGGGTCCCCCGGCTCTTCCCCCACCCGGAGCTCCACGGTGCGGCCGTCCAGGGTGAGCACCACGCCGTGCAGGGCCAGGGGGCGGGCCAGCCATTGGTACTTTTTGATTCCCCCGTAGTAGTGGGTCTTGAGGAAAACCAGATCGGTGTCTTCATAGACCGGATTCTGCTTCAGGTCCAGCCGGGGAGAGTCGATGTGGGCGGCCACCAGACGGATGCCGTCGCTCAGGGGCCGGCGCCCCTCCACCACCAGGGCGATGGTTTTGCCTTTATAGGAATAGAACACGCGCGTGCCGGGTTCCTGCCGGGCCAGGTCCACGAAGCCCGCGGCCTGGGCCTGACGTTCGATTTCCTTCACGGCTTCGCGCTCCGTCTTGGCGCGGTTCAGAAACTGCTTGTAGCGTTCCGCATAGGCCGTCATGGCGGCCCGTTCAGTATCATCGGCCTGGTCCCACACCAACTTGGGGGTGACCAGAAGGCGTTTGCGCAGTTCTTCCAGACTTTCTTTGTCCAGGGGTGCAGTCACGTTGCTCCTCCACGCGGGTCTCGGTTTGCCCTGAAAAATTTCTTGGGGCATTTATGCAGGACGCCCGCCCCCGGGGGTCCAGGCAAAGCTTATAGGGCGTCCCGCGGCCGCCGATCTCGGCGTGCACGGCACGCCCTATGACTAAGGCTCACGGGGGACTGTTTTAAGCAGAAACCTATGTCAGGATAACACGGATTTCCCGAAAAAACAACGTGGCCGGGACAATTTAGCCCATCTCTCCGTCATTGCCTTGACTTGCTTGCGGAAAGTAAATAAATTGAACATGATACCTGCGAGAGTGGCGGAATCCGGCAGACGCACTGGACTTAGGATCCAGCGGCCCCGGGCCGTGGGGGTTCGAGTCCCCCCTCTCGCACCCCCGGGCGGGGGTCAGGCTGCCCCCGGCTCCCCAGATCATCTTAGAAAGCGGCGGAACATGAGCGAATTTCCCATAAAAGTGGAAGTTGAACATCTCAGCGACATCAAGAGGCGGTTGGACATCGTGGTGTCCGGTCGGGAAGTGACCCAGGCGGTGGAGCAAGCCTATCGCGATCTGGGTAAGCGGGCCAAAGTCAAAGGCTTTCGCCCCGGCAAAATTCCCCGGTCGGTTTTGGAACTTTACTACAAGAAGCAGGTGGACGCCGAGGTGTCCGACATCCTGGTGCGCCGCTCCCTGCGCGAGGCCTTGCGGGAGAAGTCCCTCACCGCGGTGGAGCTGGACTGGCCCGAACCCCTGCCCCAGGTGGTGGAAGGCCAGGAGTACCGGTTTATTGTGGATCTGGAGGTGCCTCCGGACTTCAACCTGGCGGAGAACTACCGCGACCACACCCTGGAAGACCCCGGCGCCGAGGTGGCCGAGGAGGAGGTGGACGCCCGTCTGGAGGAGGTTCGGCAAAACAACGCCCTGGTCCAGCCGGTGACGGAGCCCCGGGGCATCGCTCCGGGCGACTTTGTGGTGCTCTCCTACCAGGGCTACTTTGCCGGGCAGGCCCTGGCCGAAGCCAAAGGGGAGAATGTTTACCTGGAGGTGGGGGCCGGCAAGTTCAACCCGGACTTTGAGCGCCAACTCCTGGGTCTCGCGACCGGCGCGGAGTCCCGCTTTGCGGTGCACCTGCCGGCGAACTTCTTCAACCCGTTGCTGGCCGACAAGGTCATCGAGTTCATGGTCATCATTCACGAGATCAAAGAGAAGGTGGTCCCCGACCTGGACGATGCCCTGGCCCAGAACCTGGGCGGGAACTTTGCCGACCTGGCCGACTTGCGTCGGCAGGTCCGAGAAGATATTATTAGAAGAAAAGAGCGGGAGCGGCAGGAGCACCTGGAACGGCAGGTGATGGACCGGCTGCTCGCCGCACATTCCTTCGAGGTGCCGCCCGCTCTCGTCAAACAGGAGCAGGAGCGGCTGCTGGCGGACCAGATGTACCGGATGCAGGCCCACGGCCTGTCCGTGGCCGGGATGGACAAGGAGAAGCTCCTGGAGGCCCTCAAGCCCGCGGCGGAGCGCCGGGTGCGGGGGGGCCTGATTATGGACCGCCTGGCCGCCCGGGAAGGCATCGCCGTGGAGGACGCGGAACTGGACGCCGCCCTGGCCCGCATCGCCGTCACCAGGGGCCAGGAGGTGACCCAGGTGCGGCAGTTCTACCAGGAGCACCACCTCATGGAGGGCCTCCGGCGGCAGCTGCGGGATGGCAAGGTTATCAAGTCGCTGCTGGACCAGGCCACCCTGATTCCCACAGCCGCCGTGCCGGCGGAGGAAAAGGCGTAAGCATGCCGTTGATTCCCATTGTCGTGGAGCAAACCAGCCGGGGGGAGCGGGCCTACGATATCTATTCCCGCCTCCTCAAGGACCGCATCATCTTTTTGGGGACGGGCGTCACCGACGAGGTGGCCAACCTCATCGTCGCCCAGATGCTCTTTCTGGAGGCCGAAGACTCGGAGCGGGAAATCCACTTTTACATCAATTCGCCGGGGGGCCTGGTCACGGCCGGACTGGCGGTCTATGACACCATGCAGTACATCCGCGCCCCGGTGGCCACCTATTGTGTGGGTCAGGCCTCCAGCATGGGGGCGCTGCTGCTGGCCGCGGGGGAGTCCGGCAAACGCTACGCCCTGCCCCACGCCCGCATCCTCATCCACCAGGTCATGGGCGGGTTTTCCGGCCAGGCCAGTGACGTGGATATTCAGGCGCGGGAGATTCTCCGCCTCCGGGAGGAGCTGAACCAGATCCTGGCCCGCCACACCGGCCAGCCTCTGGACCGCATCATGGCCGACACGGACCGGGATTTTTACATGTCCGGCGAACAGGCCAAGGAATACGGCATCGTCGACCAGGTCATCATCCACCGGGAACTGACCCAGCGTCCCTGAGCCCGGGGGGATGCCCCCCGGCATTATGGAACCGCGGCCCGGTGCCGATATATAACCCGAACAAGACGGGGAAACCAGGAATTACAGGCCGCCGAACAGGCCTGGAAACCTGGGGAGGTGCATACCCTATGAGCAAGCGCAGTGCCGACAAAAGCACCGACCTGTTGTGCTCCTTTTGCGGCAAAAGCCAGAGCGAGGTGAAGAAGCTCATCGCCGGCCCTGGCGTCTACATCTGCGATGAATGCATCGAGCTGTGCAACGACATCATCGCCGAAGAGTACGAGAAAGAAGAGGCCAAGACCTCCCGGCTGGCCATTCCGGATCCCGCCGCCATCAAGAAACAGATCGACGAATACGTCATCGGCCAGGAGCGGGCCAAAAAGATCCTCTCGGTGGCCGTTTACAACCATTACAAGCGCATCAGCACCCGGGTGGACATGAACGGGGTGGAGCTCCAGAAGAGCAACATCCTGTTGGTGGGCCCCACCGGTTCCGGCAAGACCCTGCTGGCCCAGACCCTGGCGCGCATTCTGAATGTGCCGTTCACCATCGCCGACGCCACCACCCTGACCGAAGCAGGCTATGTGGGTGAGGACGTGGAGAACATCATCCTCAACCTGCTGCAGGTGGCGGATTACGACGTGGACAAGGCCTCCCGGGGCATCGTCTATATTGACGAAGTGGACAAGATCGCCCGCAAGAGCGACAGCCCCTCCATCACCCGGGACGTTTCCGGCGAGGGGGTGCAGCAGGCGCTGCTTAAGATCATCGAAGGCACCATGGCTTCGGTGCCGCCCAAGGGCGGGCGCAAGCACCCGCAGCAGGAGTTCATCAAGGTGGACACCACCAACATCCTGTTCATCTGCGGCGGCGCCTTCAACGGTCTGGAAGACATCATCGGCGCCCGCATCGGCCGCAAGTCCATGGGGTTCGGGGCCGACATCAAGACCAGGCAATCCCGGCCCCTGGGCGAGACCCTGTCCCGGGTGCAGCCCCCGGACCTCCTCAAGTTCGGGCTCATCCCCGAGTTTGTGGGCCGGCTGCCGGTCATCGCCACTCTGGACGAGCTGGACGAAGAGGCCCTGGTGCGCATCCTCACTGAGCCCAAAAACGCCCTGGTGAAGCAGTTCCAGAAACTCCTGGAGATGGACCAGGTGAGCCTCAAGTTCACCGACAGCGCCCTGGAGGCGGTGGCCCGGGAGGCTCTGAAGCGCAAGTCCGGCGCCCGGGGTCTGCGCGCCATCCTGGAAGGGGCCATGCTGGACATCATGTATGAACTGCCGTCGCTGAATAACGTCAAGGAGTGCCTGATCAACGAGGACTTTATTCTCAAGCACGCGGCGCCCATCCTCAAGTACGACATGAGCGCCGAACCGGCCTGGGACCAGCCAGGGATGGTGGCGGAAAAATGATCTTTCGACTGAACCGGACCCGGGGAGGCGAAGGGGGCCCGCAGCGGCTGCACGCGGTGCCCATGCTGCCGTTGAGGGACATCGTGGTTTTCCCCCACATGGTGGTGCCCCTGTTCATCGGGCGGGAGCGCTCCATCTCGGCCCTGGAGCACGCCATGGGCCAGGAGAAGCAGGTGCTCCTGTGCACCCAGAAGGACGCCCGCCGGGACGAGCCCCGGGAATCGGAAATCTACCGGATGGGCACCCTGGCCACCATCCTGCAGATGCTGCGCCTGCCGGACGGCACCGTCAAGGTGCTCATCGAAGGCAAGTGCCGGGGCCAGGTGCGCGCCTTCATCTCCAACACCAATTTCTTCCAGGTGGAGGTGGAAGAGCTCGCCGAGGTCTGGGACAACAACCCGGAGTTGGAAGCCCTGCGGCGATCCGTCATCAACGCCTTCGAAACTTACGCCAAGCTCAACAAGAAGGTCCCCCAGGAGGCCACCCAGACCGTCTCCGGCCTGGAGGACTCCAGCCGCCTGGCCGACACCGTGGCCGGCCACCTGGCCGTCAAGTCCGAAGAAAAACAGGCGGTCCTGGAGCTGCTGGACCCCACCCGCCGCCTGGAAAAGGTCCTGCTCCTGCTCAACCGGGAGAATGAGGTCCTCTCCATCGAAAACCGCATCAAGAACCGGGTCAAGAAGCAGATGGAGAAGACCCAGCGGGAATACTACCTGAATGAGCAGATGCGGGCCATCCAGAAGGAGATGGGGGACAAGGAGGACCTCAAAGGGGAAATCCAGGAGCTGGAGCGGCGCCTGCGCAAGAAGAAGATGAGCGCGGAGGCCGTCAACCGGGTGCGCCATGAAATCAAGAAGCTCAAACTCATGAGCCCCATGTCCGCGGAAGCCACCGTGGTGCGCAATTACATCGACTGGATTCTCTCGCTCCCCTGGGCGGAAAAGACCAGGGACCACCACGACCTGGAGGCCGCGGAGCAGATCCTGCACGAAGACCACTACGGCCTGGAGAAGCCCAAGGAGCGCATCCTGGAGCATCTGGCGGTGCAGAGCCTGGTGAAAAAGATGAAGGGCCCCATCCTCTGCCTGGTGGGGCCGCCCGGCGTGGGCAAGACCTCCCTGGCCAAGTCCGTGGCCCGGGCCCTGGGGCGCAATTTTGTGCGGCTTTCCCTGGGCGGCGTGCGGGACGAAGCGGAGATCCGGGGCCACCGGCGCACCTATATCGGCGCCCTGCCCGGCAAGATCATCCAGTCGCTCCGCAAGGCCAAGACCAACAACCCGGTCTTCTGCCTGGACGAAGTGGACAAGATGAGCACCGACTTTCGGGGCGACCCCTCCGCGGCGCTGCTGGAGGTGTTGGACCCGGAGCAGAACTTCGCCTTCAACGACCACTACCTGGACCTGGACTATGACCTCTCCGAGGTGATGTTCATCACCACGGCCAACAACCTCTACTCCATCCCCCTGCCCCTGCAGGACCGCATGGAGATCATCCGCCTGCCCGGTTACACCGAGGTGGAGAAGCTGCAGATCGCCGAGAAATTCCTCATTCCCAAGCAGTGTCAGGCCAACGGCCTGGCCGTGGACAACATTCAATTCTCGGAAAACGCGGTCCTCACCATCATCCGCCTCTACACCCGGGAAGCGGGGGTGCGCAACCTGGAGCGGGAAATCGCCTCCGTCTGCCGCAAGGTGGCCAAGGAAGTGGCCGTCAAAGGGAAGGACCACAAGGTCCAGGTGAACAGCCAGTCCATCCCCAAGTTCCTGGGGGTGCCCAAGTTCCGCTACGGCCGCACCGAGGAAGCGGACGAGGTGGGCCTCACCAACGGCCTGGCCTGGACGGAATTCGGCGGCGAACTGCTGCAGACGGAAGTGGTGGTGCTGCCCGGCCGGGGCAAGCTCCTCATCACCGGGAAATTGGGCGAAGTCATGCAGGAGTCGGCCCACGCCGCCCTGAGCTACGTGCGCTCCATTGCCGAGAGCCTGGGGCTCCCCGCCGACTTCTACCGCAAAATCGACCTGCACGTGCACGTGCCCGAAGGCGCCATCCCCAAGGACGGGCCCTCCGCGGGCATCACCATCGGCACCAGCATCGTCTCGGCGCTGCTCAAGATGCCGGTGAAGCGGGACGTGGCCATGACCGGGGAGATCACCCTCAGGGGCCGGGTCCTGCCCATCGGCGGGCTCAAGGAAAAGATCATCGCGGCGCACCGCCACCAGGTCAAGACCGTGCTCATCCCCCGGGACAACGAGAAAGACATCAAGGAAATCCCGGCCCGCATCCTCAAGGCGGTGGAACTGGTCCCGGTGGACCACATGAATGAGGTGCTGCGCCTGGCCCTGGCCGTGGACGACCCGGAGAGCATCTTCAAACCCGCGCCGCCGCCCGTGGCCGTGGAGGAGCCGGCCTTCCTGCCGGCCGAGGCGCCCACCGCGGAAATCCAGGCGCATTAATAAGCATCTGATCTCGGGGGCGTAGTTCAGCTTGGTTAGAACGCCGGCCTGTCACGCCGGAGGTCGCGAGTTCGAGTCTCGTCGTCCCCGCCACGACTTCATACGGGGCCATCCTGAAGGGGTTGGCCCTTTTGCTTTTTCCTTCGACCTCGGCTCCCTTGCCCCCGGTTTATATGAAAATAGCTTTCCGCGGGCAGCTTTCAGGTTTCAGGAAAAAGGGTCGCAGGGCAGGCTCTGCCCGCCGCCGGCCCCGGCAATGGTGCGCGGTGCGCACCCTACGGAACTTGGTTCATTTCATAGGTCCTAGGGCGTGCCGTGCACGCCGAAGTCGGCGGCCGCGGGCCGCCCTAGGAGCTGTGCCTGGACTTTCAAGACAATCACTCATGAGCCTGGGACTCACCCGCAAAGCATGATAAGCTCTCCCCCTCACTCCGGCCCCGCTATTTGCCGATGCAGAACCTCGAAAAAATGCGGTCCAGGACCTCTTCCCCCACTTCCTCGCCGGTAATCTGCCCCAGCTCCCGCACGGCCTCCCGCATTTCGAAGGCCGCCAGCTCCCAGGGGGCGTCCTCCCGCCGCCGACGGGGGACCAATTTATCGGCCCGCTCCAGACAGGCCAGGCAGTTACGCAGATGGTGGGCGTGCCGTTCCTGGGTGATGAGCTGCCGCCCGGCGGAGAGGCCCCCCTCCAGCACCAGGTTCAGGATGGCCCCTTTCAGCTCCTCCACCCCCTGGCCGGTGAGGGCCGACAGCCGCAGGACGGGCAGCGGCGCGGCGGTCCTGATCTCGTCGTCCCTGAGCGTTTGGGGCAGGTCCGCCTTGTTCACCACCGCCAGGGCGGGGCGGTGGGCCAGTTCGGCCAGCGCAGCCCGGTCCGCCTCGTCAAAAGGCTGGGAGCCGTCCAGCAGGTAGAGGACCAGGTCCGCCCGGGCCAGGCGCTCCCGGGTGCGGGCCACGCCGATCTCCTCCACCGGGTCCCGGGCCTCCCGCAGGCCGGCGGTGTCCGTGAGGCGCACCGGCACCCCGCCCACATCCAGGGTCTCCTCGATGAGGTCCCGGGTGGTGCCGGGGATGTCGGTGACGATGGCCCGTTCCGTGGCCAACAGGCGGTTCAGCAGGCTGGACTTGCCCACGTTGGGACGCCCGGCGATGACCACCAGCAGCCCCTCCCGGAGGAGACGGCCCTCCCGGTAGGAGTCCACCCAGGCCGCCACCAGGGATTTCTGGGCCAGCAACTCGTGGGTGACGTCCAGGGAGTAGACCTCGGGGGCTTCCTCGCCGAAGTCCAGCATGGCCTCCATGAAGGCCAGCAGTTCCAGCAGGGTCGCCCGGCACTGCTGCACCCGGCGCCCGAGTCCTCCCGCCAGGTGGTCCGCGGCCACCCGGAGGCCGGCCTCGGTGCGGGCGGCGATGAGTTCGGCCACGGCCTCCGCCTGGGTGAGATCCAGGCGTCCCGAGAGAAAGGCCCGCAGGGTGAATTCGCCAGGGCCGGCCGGCCGCGCCCCCGCGGCCAGCACCTCGCCCAGGATGCGGCGCAGCACCGCGATGCCTGAGTGGCACTGGATTTCCACCACGTCCTGTCGGGTATAGGTGTGGGGGGCTTGCATGAAAGCCAGCAGGACTTCGTCGATGACCGCGCCCCGGGCGTCGACGATATGGCCCAGGGTGAGACGGTGGGACTGCCAGGCGTGGCGGGGGCGGCGGGGGCGGAAGAGGCGGCGGGCGATGGCGGGGGCGTCCGGGCCGCTCAGCCGCACGATGCCGATGCCCCCGGCGCCCAGGGGCGTGGAGATGGCGGCGATGGTGTCGCCCGTGTGCCAGGGGTCCATGGGAGGCGGCTGCCTGGAGGTTTACTTCCAAGACTGGTTCCCAGGCTCCTGCCTGGGAACCGCCTTGCCCGCCAAGCTCCCGCCTGGCCGGAGTAGCATTGCCAATCAGGTGAGGCCGGGGAAGGCCCGGAAAATCCCCAAGCAGAGCTTGGGGGAAAAATTGCGTTCACAAGCAGGAGCTTGGGAACGAGAAAAGAAAACCGTCAAGAAAGGTTCCCGGCAGCTCAACCGAGCCCGGCGTCCTCTTCCTGGGGTTCCTTCTTTTTTACCGGGTAGACGATGATTTTTTTATAAAATCCCTCGCCCCGGCTCATGGTTTTGAGTTCCTTGTCGCCCTGGAGAGCCAGGTGCACCAGGCGGCGGTCGTGCGGGTTCATGGGATTCAAGGTCACGGGCTTGCCGCTCTTCTTGGCCTTTTCGCCGTATTTCAGGGCCAGGTTGGTGAGAGCCTGGTGGTGGCGGACGCGGTAGGACTCAATGTCGATGACCAGCCGCACTTTTTTCCTGGTCTTTTTGGAGATGATCTTGGTGACCAGATATTGCAGGGCTTCCAGGGTCTGCCCCTGCTTGCCGATAAGCAGGCCGGCGTCTTCGGCGGCCACCGTCAGGTTCAGGCGGTCGCCATCCAGGGAGGCCGTCACCCGGGCCGTCTCTCCCATCTGCGTTAACATCTGCTCCAGGGTTTCCTGAGCCAGGGCCAGGAGGTCGGGCTCAGCCTCCTGGCGGGGGACCGCCCGCACCCGGGCCTTTTTGCCGCCCAGGCCGAAGATGCCGGGGGAGCCCACCGACAGAATTTCGATTTCCAAATGTTCGGCGGGAAGTGCGAAATGGGCGCAGGCGTTCTCGATGGCCTCCTCCGTGGTCTTCCCTTCGAATTCCAGATATTCCATGGCCGCTTCTCCCGGGCCTCAGGTAAGGTACTTGTTGGTGTAATGCTGCTGCACGATGGCCAGGATGTTGTTCACCAGCCAGTAAATCACCAGGCCGGAGGCAAAATTGAGGAACAGAAAGGTGAAGACGATAGGCAGAAACATCATCATCTTGGCCTGGGTCGGATCGCCCGGCGAGGGGGTCATCTGCTGCTGGATAAACATGGAGGCCCCCATGATCAGGGGCGAAATGAGCAGGGGGTCCTTGGCGGACAGATCGCTCAACCAGACGATATTGGTCAGCGGGATGGTGGAGATAAAGGGGGCGTGGCGCAGTTCAATGGCGTAGCTCAGGACATTGTAGAGGGCGATGAACACCGGAAACTGCAGGAACATGGGGAGACAGCCCGCCATGGGGTTGACCTTGAAGGTGCGGTACAGGCTGATGAGCTCCTTGTTCATGGTCTCCTTGTCGTCTTTGTACTTCTCCCGGATCTTGGCCACCTTGGGCTGGATCTTTTGCATCTCCTTCATGGACTTGTAGCTTTTGTGGTTGGGGTACCAGAAGACCAGCCGGGTGATCAGGGTGAGGATGACCAGGGACCAACCCCAGTTGTTGACATAGCGGTTGATGAATTTAAGGACGTAGAGCAAAGGTTTGGCCAGAAAGTCGAACCAACCGAAGTCCACCGTTCTTTCCAGTCCCAAGTTGACGGCTTTGAGGTCGTCCAGGTCTTTGGGACCGAAATAAAGGGCCGCGGTCAACACGGTCTCCTGCGCCGGCGCCAGGGACTCGGGCTGGCGCAGGGTGACGGTGAGGAATTCGTTCGCCGCCTCTTTGACGGTGACCAGGGCCTTGGGGCTGGACTGGGGCACCAGGGCCATGAGGAAGTAGCCCTCGTCCACCGTGGCCCAATCCACTTTGCCGGTGAAGGTTTGCAACCCTTTGTTCTTGCCGCCCACCCTCAGGTCTTCCAGGCGGTTGTTGATGGAGCCGAGGAAGCCCAGCAGGGCGCGCTGGTCGCTGGCCAGGTCGCTGAAATTGGTGGTCAGGGCCAGGTCCAGATGGCCTTCCAGGTTCTGGGAGGACTGGTTGACCACCTTGGCTTTCAGGTCGAACTGATAGCCGGCGGCCTGAAAGGTGAAGGTCTTAGTGATGGCCAAGCCTTCAGGGGTGACGGTGCTGAAGCTGAGAGTCCCGGCCTCGCCGCTTTTCAGGATGAGCTCTGTCTGGGAGGCGTCATAAAGTAGTCCCGCCGGGGCCGACAGGGTTTTGCCGTCAACCGTGAGGCTCAGGGGCAATTCCCCGGCGCCGGCCCGCACCAGGTCCTTGAGTCGGCGCGGCATGACGTTGGGATCCTGGTAGCGCTCCACTTCAAGCCCAAAGAACCACAGTCCGAGCTTGAAGATGGTCTGAAAGGGCAAGGACTCCTGGTACCTTTTCAGTTGGAAGCTCTGGAGGGCGGCGCCCTGCTCGGTGAACACCGCCCGGTACAGGGGCGTGTCCACTACCACTTCCCGGGCCGGCCGGGTGGTCGGCGGCGCCGTCGGCTTGACCGGGGAGGGCGGCGCGACAGGGGGGGGAGCCGTGCTG
>Ga0194125_10000859_pt1 | contig 51871 bp, 35 predicted proteins | sample TA2KigC250mmetaG_FD_148626 | JGI IMG/M metagenome (GOLD analysis project Ga0194125, IMG submission 148626) | Freshwater microbial communities from Lake Tanganyika, Tanzania - TA2015034 Kigoma Deep Cast 250m | ecosystem: Environmental > Aquatic > Freshwater > Lake | place: Tanzania: Lake...
CGCTCTGGGAACAGGTGGACCATTACAATGCCCTGGCGCGGGCCTACTGTGCCGCGACCCCGCGCCGGCACTTCATCGATCTGAACCCGGTGCTGGTGGACGCGCAGGGCCATCCGCGGCTGGAGCTTTACCAGAAGGACAAGCTGCACTTCCATCCGCCGGCGTACGTCGAGTTTGCGCGGGTGATCCGCCCCGCGCTCGAGCGCCTGTGGGCGGCGGAGCGTTGAGGGCACGCCGGCGTGGGAATATCGGCCGCGCAGCGGCTCGTTTTCTCCGGGGCGCGCCGCCCCGGTCAGGCGCGACGAGGGGGGCGTTCGGCGGAGCGATGATCGATGGGGGAATGGCTCCGCGGACGGCCCCCGGTTGACCCCGGACCGCCGGGCCGCTTGGGTCGCGGCGCCCCGATGGATGCCACCCCCGTCTCGCCGCGCCGGTCCGCGTTTCTGCTCGATTGGATCGAGCGGGCCGGCAACCGGCTGCCGAACCCTTTGACGCTGTTCGTCCTGCTGGCGGTGGCCACCGTGCTCGCCAGCGCGCTGGCGGCCGGCCTCGGCTGGACGGTCACGCACCCGAAGGACGGATCGACCTTGTCCGCGGTGAGCCTGCTGAATGGGGCGGGCATCCGCCGGATGTTCACCGAGGCGCTGCGCAACTTCACCGGGTTCGCCCCGCTGGGGCTGGTGCTGGTCTCGATGATCGGCATCGGCGTGGCGGAGGCCACGGGACTCGTGGGCGTGCTGCTGCGCGCCTTTGTGACCAGCCTGCCGCGGCGCTGGCTGACGGCGGCGGTGGTGTTTGCGGCGATCAACGCGAATCTGGCGGCCGATGCGGGCATCATTCTGTTGCCGCCGCTGGCGGGGCTGCTGTTCGCGGCTGCCGGCCGGCACCCGATCGCGGGCATTACGGGCGCGTTCGCGGGGGTGAGCGGGGGCTACAGCGCGAACTTCCTGCCCTCCACGATCGACGTCCTGCTGGCGGGGTTCACCCAGGAGGCGCTCGACGCCTCGCGCCTGCTGCCGGGCTACCGGGTGCAGCTTCTGGGCAACTGGTACTTTCTGGCCGTGTCGACGCCGCTCCTGACCTTCGCCGCGACGTGGGTCACCGAGCGGATCGTCGAGCCGCGGCTGGGGCCGTGGCGGGGCGAGGCGGCGGCGGTGCCGGGGCCGCTCACGGCGGCCGAGCGCCGGGGCCTGGTCTGGGCGGCGGTCGCGTTTGTGGCCACGGCGGCGCTTGCCCTGGCGCTGATTCTGCTCCCGGGGGCGCCGCTGCGGGACCCCACGGCGGCCACGGCGGTCGAGCGCCTGCGGCCCTTCCTGGACTCGATGGTGCTCTGGGTGCTGCTGGCGTTCCTCGTGCCGGGGCTGGCCTACGGCGTGGCGACGGGGTGCGTCCGCAACGACCACGATGTCGCCAAGCTCACCGGGGACACTCTGGCGACGATGGGTTCGTACATTGTTTTGGCGTTCGTGGCGGCGCAGTTCCTGAGCTACTTCGCTTGGTCCAACCTCGGGGCGTTGCTGGCGATCTCGGGGGCGGGGTTCCTGCGCGGCATCGGCTTGGAGGGGGCGCCGTTGTTGACGGGCTTCGTGGTCCTGTCGGCGTTCGTGAACTTGTTTATCAGCTCGGCCTCGGCCAAGTGGGCCATTATGGCCCCGATCTTCGTGCCGATGTTTGTCCTGCTGGGCTATTCCCCGGAGGGGACGCAGGCGGTGTTCCGCGTGGGGGATTCGTGTACCAACATCATCACGCCGGTGTTTGTGTACCTGCCGTTCGTACAGGCTTGCATGCAACGCCACGATCCGCGGATGGGATTGGGCTCGGTGGTGTCGCTGATGGCGCCCTACACCCTGACTTTCCTGCCGTTGTGGACGCTGTTGCTGCTGGGGTTCCTTTGGGCGGGCTGGCCGATCGGCCCGGGCGTGGGCCTGACGCTCGCCCCGTGAGCGGGGGCTTCAGGCTGCGAGCTTGTCGGGGAATTTTCTCGTCTCGGCCCGCGGATGTCCGACACCCCGTGGTAAGCTTCTCGTCCATTCCCTAACCTTCCCTGATGCCTGCGCCCGCGCCCAACCCCGAGTTTGTGGTCCCTGACCGGGTGGGGGCGTCGCTGGTGGAGGCTACCCGATGAGTACGCCGGAGCGCATCTATCTGGGTTGGGAGCGGCCGCTGGCCGAGGCGGTCGCGGACCGGCTTCTCGCCGCCGTGCCGCGGCGTGACGGCATTTGGGACCTTGGCGCGCAGTTGGTGCTGGTGCCGTCGGCGTTCGCCAGCCGGATGTTGCAGGAGGCCCTGGCCCGGCAGGCGGGGGCCCTGCTCCTGCCGCAGATCACCACCCCGAGCCATTTCCTGTCCGGCGCGGGTTTCCAGAGTGCGGATTCCGAGCTCGCGGAACCGGACGAGGTGGCCGGCCGCGAGGGGATGGCGCTCGCCTGGGTGGCGGTGTTGACCGACGCCGGTATCAACCGCGCGGACTATCCGGCCCTGTTCCAGCGGGACCTACGCGGGCCGATGACGCCCGCGGGCGCCCTGGCTTTCGCGCAGGATCTGCTGCAGTTGCAGGATGAACTGGGGGTGGCGGCGGACGGGCTTGGGTTTGCGGAGACTGCCCAGCACGAGGCCTGGGGTCGCCCCGAATGGCAGGCGGCGGCCGGTCAGGTCGAGCGCTGGGAGCAATTGGCCCAGCTGGAGGAACGCTACCGACGGCAACTCGGGAATCTCGGCTTGGTCGACCATAACCGGCACCGCCGCCAGGTGGCGTTATCCGAGGACCTGCCGGTGGGCATCGAGGCCATCTGGGTCGCCGCGGTGCTGGATGCCCCGCCCCTGCTGGAGACGGCCTTGCGGGTCCGCGGCGCGCGGGTCCCGGTGCGCGTTCTGATCGCCGCCGACCCGGAGGATGCCGGGGCTTTCGACGCGTGGGGGCGGCCGGAGGCGGCGGCGTGGGCGAAGCCGCGCGGGTCGCCGTGGCCGGATTTCGCACGGACGGTGCACGTCGTGCAGCAGCCAGAGGATGGCCTCGAACGTCTGAGCCGGCTAGTGCGGGAACACCACACCCGGCCGCCGGGTGAGGGCCCGTCGGCTTTGGCGCCGGTGGGCCGCCTCGCGGTGGTGCCGTGTGACCGCGAGGCGTACCCGGCCCTGATCACGCGGGAGCTGCACGCGCTGGCGCGCGGACCCGGTGGTGAGCCCCTGATCAACACGGCCAACCCCCTCGGGCGCCGCCATCAGGATCACGGCATCCACCACGCGATCGCCGCCTTGCTGGACCTCGCGGACGAGCCGACCTTCGCGAACCTGCGGCGGTGCGTGAATCATCCGGTGGTCGCGGGCCGGCTCCTGCTGACCGAGAGCGAGGAGAATGAGGAGGGCGGTGGTCGCCGGAAGATCGGCTGGCATCGGCAGCAGGCACTGCTGGATGCGGTGAGCGCGGTGCATGCCCCGCAGCCCTTGGACGAAACCCTGGCGTTCGCCCGCCGCGTCCCGATGGACGCGAACATGGAGCTGCGGCAGCGGGTGCAGAACCAGCGGATTCGCGCGGCCGCGTCCGCCCTGGAAGCGGGTTTACAGGCCGCGTTGGAAATGCGGGCGTTGGGCTGGCGGCAACTCGGCGCGCGCGTTCTCGAGCTGGCGCAGCCGTCCCGCGGCGCGGAACTGAGCGACGACGAATGGCGTTTCGCGGCCGATGTTTCGGAGGCCATCGAGGCGGCGCTGGACGGCCTGCAGCCGGCGCGGCCAGACGAGACCGCTCTGGGCGCGAGGGATGTGGTGCGCTTGGCCTTGCGGGCGGCGGGCGCGCGCTCGTTCCGCGGGGATATCGACCGCGAGGCGATCAACCTCCCGGGCTGGGTCGAGCTTCCCTGGGAGCCGGTCCCGCATCTGATCCTCTTCGGGTTGACGGACGACCTGGTGCCGGGCGTGCGGCACGCGCATCCGTTCCTTCCGGCAACGTTGCGGGCGGCGCTGGGGCTGGCTGTACCGGCGCAGCAGTTCGCCCAGGCGGCCTGCACGCTGGAACTGGTGCGGCGCCAGCGCGCCGGGCGCGGGCGGGTGGATGTGATCGTGCCCCGCCACAACGCGCAGGGCGACGGGCTGCGGCCCTCCCGGCTCCTGATGTTGAGCCCGGAACGGGACGGGGACGCGCTGCTGGGCGCGGCCGGTTGCCCCGGCCGCCTTGATCACCTCTTGCAAGAGGTGCGGGCCGCGCGGGCGGAGCCCATCTGGGACATCCCACCGGAGCATCGGTTGGATGCAACGCTGCGGTTGCCGGCTGATCCCGCGAAGGCAGACGTAAAATTGCAGCGGCTGCGGGGCAGTATCAGCGCGACCGCGTTCAAAGCTTACTTGGAGAATCCGGCCGACTTCTGGCTGAAGCACGCGCTGGGGATGTCCGAGACGTCCCACGATGCGATTGAACTGGATGCGGCGGGGTTTGGCACGCTGATGCACGCGGCGGTGGAGGCGTTTGGCCGGGATGCGGAGACGCGGGACCTGACGGACCGGGAAAAAATCTTCCGGGCGCTCGAGGCGAAACTGGAGGGGCATTTCCGGGAGCGTTTTGGCCGCACGCCGGCGGCATCGCTGCAGCTGCAGCGAGAGACCGCGCGGGCGCGGCTGCGGGCCTTCGCCCCCGTGCAGGCCCGATTGCGCGCCGACGGCTGGTCGATGCTGGAGGTCGAGGGATCCCTGCCTGAGATTCCCATTGCGGAGGGGTTCACCTTGCGGGGCAGGTTCGACCGGCTGGACGTGCACCGCGATGGGCGGAGGTTTCGCGTTTACGACTACAAATCCTATGCGAAGGCGAAGACCCCGGAGCGGACGCATCTCGCGAAGTCGAAGGCGAGCGGGGAGGTAGCCTTCTTTGAGCTTCCGAGCACCGCGAAGTCCGGCAAGGGGGCGCCGCAGGGGTGGCGTTGGAAGGACCTGCAGTTACCGGCTTACGACTGGGCGCTGACGGTTGGTCGCCCGGAGGTGGGCCAGGGAAGCTTGGAGGTTGGCTACCTGTGCTTGTCGGGGGAGGCGAACCCTGAGGTGGTTCGGGTCTGGACCGACTTTGCCGGCCCGTATCGGAACGCTGCCCGGGCCTGTATGGCGGAGATCGCCGGGTTGTTGGCGCGCGGTGGACCAGAGGTCTTCCAGCCGTCGCCGCAGCCGTCCCAGTACCCTGTGTTGGCCCACTTGGCCGGGCGCCGGCCCGAGGCGGTACTGAACCTTGCCACGCTCGGAGCGACCGAGCCCGCCCGCGGATGAGCACTGACTCCGGAACCAAGAGGCCGAATTTCGCGATTCTGGCGTCCGCCGGCACCGGCAAGACCTACCAGCTGTCCGTGCGCCTGGCCCGGTTGCTGATGAAGGGAAGCCGGCCGGAGGAGATCATCGCGCTCACCTTCACCCGGGCGGCGGCGGGGGAGTTTTACCTGCGCGTGCTGCAACGCCTGCAGGAGGCGGCGACCAACGAGACCAAGCGGCGGGCCATCTGCGGGGTGCATCCGGCGGGCGAGCCCAGCCCGGTGGATCAGAACAACCCCCTCGTGCTCAAGCTGGAGGACTATCCGCCCGGCGCCTTTGCGGCGAAGCTGCGGGAGCTCGTGCAGGCTTCGGACCGGCTCCTGCTCAGCACGCTGGACAGCTTCTTCGCGCGGCTGGTCAACCCGTTTGCGCTGGAACTGGGCTTGGAGACGAGTCGACCGGTGACCGTGCCGGAGCAGGAGGCGCCTGCGCTGGCGGAGGGTGCGATGCGGACGATGCTCTCGGAGCTCGAGGCAGAGGGCCAGTTGGACGAGCTCGGCGGGCAGCTCAACGACTACGTGGACGGCGAGGCGGCGGGCAACCCCACGGAGACCCTGCTGGAAATGGTGCGGTCGTACCACGAATTACTGACGCTGGCCCGGGACGAGGCCACTTGGGGCGATCCGGAATCCATCTGGCCGGGCGCCAGCCGCCCTGCTTGGCTGGATCTAGATGAGAAGGGAGCACCCGATCCCGCCGACGTGGCCTGCGTGGTCGCGCGATTAAGTACCTATCCGCCCAGCAAGAGCGGCGAAACTACCAGACGGGATCAGTTGGTAGCGCAATTCGAGGACTTGGCCCGGGTTGGCCGGATCGCGGAGTTGCATGCGGGCAAGCTGGCGGCCTTTCTCGAGCGGTACGCGCCGGTGCTGGAGGAGACGCGGACGGAGTGGGGGATCAGTTACCACAAGCAGGAGGTGCGGCTGGATGCGGCCGAGGTGGCGGCGGCACGGCGGGTGGTGCAGGCGCTGATTAGTTTGGCGGTGCGCACGGCGGTGCGGCGGACGAAGGCCTTGCACGCCTGCCTGACGGGCTTTGAGCGGGCGTACGACGCCGAGGTCCGCCGCAAGGGGCGGCTGAGTTTTGCGGATTATGCGGTCCTGCTGAACGAGTGGTTGAGCCCGCTGGAGCAGCGGGAGGACTTGGCGGCGGCGTTGGAGGACATCCATTTCCGCCTCGATGCGAAGGTGAAGCACTGGCTGCTAGACGAATTTCAGGACACGAGCACACGGCAGTACGATGTGCTGCGGCGGAACCTCGATGAGATCGTGGGGACGGCGGGGGAGGATCGGAGCGTGTTCGTGGTCGGCGACACCAAACAGTCGCTGTATGAGTGGCGTCAGGGGAACCGCGAGCTCCTTCACCGCGTGGAGGCGATGATCCGGGCGAACGGCTTCAGCGCGGAGATGAACGAGACGCGGCGCTGCTCGCCCCCAGTGCTGACGATGGTCAACGCGTTGCTGGAGAACCTTCGGGGCCGAGAGCTGGGTCGCTTCTTTTCCCCTTTGGCGGCGAGCGACTGGGATCTGGCCTTTAAGGAGCAGCGAGCGCATCCGGAGGCGCCCCCGCTGGGCCGCGCGGAGTGGGTGCGGTTGAGGAAACCTTCCGCGGGTGACGGCGAGGAGGGCAACGGAGGCGACCCAGGGGAGGCCGGAATGGGGATGCCGGAACGCCACGCGCGTTGGATCGCGGGCGATTTGGAGCGCAGCGGCGTGCTGGCCGAGGCCCGTCCCGGAATGCCGCGTGGCTTGCGCCCTGGGGTCACGTGCGCGGTCCTAGTGTCCAGCAACGATCAGGCACGGAGAATCGCCGAGACCCTCCGGCTATGCGGCGTGGAGGCCACGGACGAGGCGTCGGTGGCGGTGGTGCGGGACAACCCGGTCACGGCGGGCTTGTTCGCGTTGATCGAGGTGACCGCGCACCCGGAAAATTCCCTCGCGAGCGGCCTTGCCTGGATGTCCCCGACCGCGCGTCGCCTGGTGGCGGATGAGGCCGGCCAACCGGACTGGACTAAGGTTACCCGGCGGATCGCGGCCCTTTTTGCGGCGCGGGGGGCGGAGGCGGTGGCGGACTGGCTGGTGGGCTCGCTCGCGCAGGACTCGACCAATGAGTTCGTGCAAAAGCGGTTGCGGCAGTTCCGCGCCGTGGCGGCGGACTATGACACGACGGGGCGGCGGGACTTGACGGACTTCATCGCTTTCGCCGAAGGCATGCACTTGCGCGATCAGGCAATGGCCAATGCCGTCCAAGTCATCACCATCCACCGAGCGAAGGGGTTGGAGTATGGGATGGTGTACCTGCCGTGCCTGAACGATGGGCAGCACCGGATGGCGGACTTGCGGGGTGGGCTGCTGTACCTGACGCCAGCGATGATGGAGAAGCGGGACGGCTCCGTCACGGGTAGCATCTACGATGAGAGCCTGTTCCGGCCGGCGTGGATTCTGGCCGGGATGAATCGGGCATTCGCGGAGCACGTTCCGGTCCTGCGGGACGCGATCGATGCCCTGCGCGCGGAGTCGGCTTATGGCAGCCTCTGCCGGCTCTATGTCGGCATGACGCGGGCCAAGGTTCGACTCGTGTTGATCACCGATAGGCTCTCCGAGAAGAAGCTGACGGAGGGAGCGGAGACGCACTTTGAGAGCGATGCCAACGCGGGCCGCCACGACTTCGCCTGCTTCGTGGAGTCGAGTTTGAAACGGACCACGCGTGGCTGGCGTAACCCAACGCCGCTGCCGCCCGACGATCCCGCTGCGGAGGTGGCGTGGACGGATGGCTCTGCACCCGACGATCTGAGCTGGGCCAAGGCCTTTGCGGCCAAGCACGGGTTGCTGTCGGCTGCGGAGGAGGCGACGGATCTGGTGGCGTCAGGCTGGGATAATTTCGCGGCGGCGGTGCGCCCCCGCCGCCGGCAGCCGTCCGCGCACGCGCCCGCCGGCGATGCCCCTTGGGCACCGCAGACCTCCGGGTTGCGCGGCAAGGCGTTCGGCACGTACCTCCACGCCTTGTTCGCGCGGCTGGGGCGGGACGCGGATGCCTTCCGGCGCGAGCTCGATGGCCTCGCCGCGCCTCTCGGTCAGGAGGAGGTCCACGCGCAGGCGATCGATCGCATCCAGGCCTGCCTGCGGGATCCGGAGGTCCGCCGCGTGCTGGTCGGTGAGCTCGAGGGCAAGCTGCTGTGGGTCGAGCGCAAGGCGGCGATCCACCAGACGTTGCCGGACGGGCAGACCGAGATCGTGCCCGCGGTCTTTGACCGGGTCTGCATCGCGCCCGGGAAGGGCGCGCTGATCCTCGATTACAAGACGACCCGGGGGGCGACGGACGCCGAGCTCCGCGATAAGTACCTGGCTCAGATGACCGCTTACCGCGACGCTGTGGCGCGCCTGACCGGCATCCCGCCGGGCGCCATCCGGTGCCAGCTAATCGGCATCTGGACGAACGTGGCTCGCGTTGCAGTGGTAGACGTTTTTTGAGGACCCGGCCTGCGCCCCACCGGCTTACGGCGTCGTGAACAGCAGCGACTCGATCCGGCGGACCGCCTCCTCGAGCCGCTTCCCCGTGGCGGCGCCGGCCCCGGTGTCCGACAGCAGGATCACGAAGACCCGCGCCCCTTCCGCGCCTTCGCGCCATCCCGCCCGGGTGCGGGTCGCGGGGGCGCTGTCGAGCGCGCCGTCTTTGCGGAATACCGCCCGCCCGGCGGCGTCCTGTCCGTCGGCGAGGACGCGCCGGCAGGCCGCGACCGTGGCCGCGTCGAGGCCGGGTACGCGTCCGAGGGCCAACGCGTCGAGCAGAGCCGCGAGTGCCTCGGCAGTGACCTCGTTGTCTCCGTGCGTCCGGCGGTCCGCGAGCATATAGCGACGGACCTGCACGCCCGCGAAGCGCGGGTCGCGCGCGTGCAAGCGCCGGGTCAGCTCGGCCGGACCACCGAGGTGCGCCGTCACCAGATTGGCCGCCAAGTTATAGGTCGCGTTATCGACGTCTCGGCCGTGGATCATCGCTTCGCAGACCCCCAAGGTGGTGCGGTCCCCGAGGAGGTGCCGCGCGGTCGCGCGCTGGTTCGGGGTAAAATGCGCGACCGCCGGATGGCTGGGGTCGTCGAGGGTGGCGGTGGCCCCGGGCAGGGGTTCCTCCAATGCCGAGGTCGTCGCGGTCGTGCCCGGGAGGGCCCTGGCCCGGGCGGCGCAGACCTCGATTAGGTGGGCCACCTTGATCGCGCTGGCTGCCGGCATCGGGCGGCGGGCGTGCCACGCCACCTCCGGGGGGCCGTCCGGCGGGCCGAACCAGATCGCGGCCTGCGCGGTCGGGCCCAAGGACGCGATGATCGCAGCGACCGGTCCGGGCAGGTCCGTGGGAGCGGCGGGTTCCGCCGCGCGGGCGGCGCCGGTGGCGGCGAGGGCGATGAGGAGGGTACGGAACCGGGCAGGGGAGGGGGCGGCGCGCATTCCCGAAGGATCGCGCCCGCGCCCCGCCCGGCAAGCCCGCGAGGACAAAGGTCGCGGTGAGCGGGGATTTACGCAGGACCGTTGAGCCGCCCCGCTCAGCTTTTGGCTCAGGGCGCGGCGCTCAGGCGCACGGGGGCGCGGGTGACCGGCAGTTCCTGCGCCCGCGACAGGTTCGGGATGTCCGCGCGGTCCGCCACCCCCTCGATCCGCAGCACCGGCAGGGGGCCCCCGCCCAAGGGTGACGTCCGCAGCGTCACGGTCCGGCGATCGGCCGCCAAGGACGCCGCGAGCACCGTGCCGCCGCCGCCTAGCTGGTAAGCCGCCGTGCGTTCCGCCCCGCCCGCGCCGTCCCCCGCGCACACCGCCTCGTCGAAGCGCACGAGCAGCCGCCCGTCGGACTCCAGCTCCGCCGCGAGCGCCGCGGGCGGGTTCGTCTCCGGCCGCGGCAGTGCGTCGATCCACTCCCGCAGTAGCGCCACGAAGGGTTTGTCCACCGAGTCCGACTCCAACGGCGGCATCCGTTGCCCGATGACATTTCCGCTCAAGCGGTGGAACAGGTCGGAACCATCCGGGTCGCGCGGCGCCACGACGTGCCGGTGTCCGCCCGCATCCGGTCCGACGAGCGGGCCGAAGACGAGGAGTTGGTCCGCGAGCGGCAGGTTAGAGTTGCCCCGCCAGGCGGCCGGGATCGGCGCGGAATTGTGGCAGTGCGCGCAATTGGCGTCGAGGTAGGAGCGGACCTTCGCCTCGGCCCCGGCGGCCGGTGCGTCGAGCGCGGCGTGGCGCCGCAGGTTGCGCGCGGGTTCCGGCCCGGGGGTCGAGTCGAACATCCCTCGGCGGGACCACTCCTCGAGCTGGTTGCGCGGCGCGCCGTCGGGGCCGGTGACGTCGCGGTTGAGCTGGCGGGTCTTCAGCCCGAGCACGTACCCGGCACCCTGTGAATGGCACTGGCTGCAGCTCTCGGAGCCGGAATGCGCCCAGAGTACGCGCGTCCGGGCGCCCTGCTCGTCGAGTCGATCGAGCGTGGAGCGCTCGTCGTCGTTCTCCACCAGCATCGCGTCGCGCCCGGCCGCGTTCCACCGGTAGTTGAGCCCGTAAAAGGCGCCGTCCGCCTGGGCGACGAGCACGCGTGTCTCCAGCCGGGTCGTCTCCGTGGGCCGGCGGGCGTCCTTCACCCAGTCGACCTGCTGCACCAGCACCGTGCCCACGGGGAAGCGCCAGTCGGCGTCCGGGTGGAAGTTGATTCGGCTGCCTTCCGGCAGGGCGATCCAGCGGCGGGCGCGCGCGCCGTTGAGCCACTGCGGCGCGATGACCTCGTAGGGCACGAACCCAGGCGCGGGCTCGAGAGTGGCGAGGTCGGCAAACAGTCCCGTGGCGGAAAGCGCCGCGGGCACGTTGCGGGGCGACGGGGCCCGCTCGGCGAGCTGCTCGATCCGCGTGCGGAGGCCGTGGCGGAGGATGAGCAGCTCCCCCGCGTGGTCGCGGCCGAAGGAGGTGATGCCGCCGACGCCGCCGTGGTAGTTGCGGAAGCCCGGGCCGGTCGCGAGCAGCTCGACGCCGGTGACGGCGACCCGCTCCGGCTCGACGGCGTAGGAGAGGGCCCAGATGCGCCCGTTGGCGAAGTCGGCGCAGACGTACTTCCCGGCGAGCGACGGGTGCCGGCGGCCGCGGTAGACGTAACCTCCGATGACGGAGCGGCCATGCTCGCGGCCGTATTCCCAGACCGGCCCGGTCCAGCGGCCGAGCGGGCGCTCGGGCGCGGGCCGGTAGCCAGGCTGGCCGCCCTCGTGCACGGCCCACTGAAAATTCTGCGGGGCGTGGCCGATCCGCAGGACCTCGATCTCCTCGCGGCGCGCTTGGCCGATCTCGCCGATCCACGCCAAGTCGTCGACCGGATCGTGGGTCATCCGGTGCGGGCTGCGCAGGCCGATCGCGTAGAACTCCTCCAGCGCGCCGGGCGTCCCCACGAAGGGGTTGTCGCTCGGGATGTGATAGTGCGCGGTCGCGCCGTCTTGCGGCTGGCGGCGGATGGGGTGGCTGACCGTGCCGCCCCGCTGGTCCACGTCGATCCGCAGCACTCCCGAGAACAGGTTCAGGTCGATCCGCTGCGAGTTGCGGTAACCGTCCTGTTGGGCGCCCTCGTCGCCCATCGCGACATAGAGGAAGCCGTCGCGCGGGTGGAAGAACATCCCGCCGCCCACGTGGAAGATCATCCGCTTCCGCTGGTGGATCAGCACCTGTTCCGACTCGGGGCGCAGGACGCCGCGGGCGCGGTCCATCGTGAAGCGCGAGACGCGGGTCCAGGTCAGGGTGGTCGGCTCGGGCCGGCCCACGCGCACCGGACGGTCGGTCCAGGAGTAGAAGATGTAGACGTAGTCCCGGTTGGGGGAGCCGGCGCGCCCGTACTCCGGGTGGAAGGCGAGGCCGAGCAGCCCGCTGTCGAAACCGCCCTGGGTCTGCCCGGTCAGGTCGAGCACGACGGTCCGCTCCGGGGAAAGCCGGTCGCGGTCCGAAACCGCGACGACGAGACCCTCGAGCTCGCCGATGAAGAGACGCTCGGTGCCGGGCTCGGGTTCGAGCACCACGGGATTGCGGAAGGTGACGTTGGGAAAGGCGGGCACGGTGGTCCACCGCCCCTCGCCGCCGAATTCGGGCGCGGGCGGGAACGCGGGATGGGCGGGTCGCCCGCCGGCGTCGGCCGCCCGCGCGGGTCCGGGCGGGAACGTGGCGGCGAGCAGCAGCGTGGGAACGAGCCAGCGGCGGACGGTCGGGCAGGGGCGCATCGGGGCGGCGGTCAGAGGCGGCCGTTCAGGCCGAAGTGGAACTGCGGATCGTTGCGGTCGAGGATGGTCCGGGGCCGGCCGTGCACGCCCCAGACCTCCCGCTGCTGGTCGTTGGTCAAATTGTACGCGTCGAGATAGAGGTCGTACGAGCGGTTGAGACGGAAGTTGAGCTTCAGCTCGACGCGGCGCGAGGCCAGGCGGTAGCGGCGGAGGTTGGGCGCCGCGTTGTATGCCATCAGGATCTCGCCGGCCATCCCGTAGGCGGCGCGGAGGTTCCAGCGGCCGTGGATGTAGGAGAGCCCGAGGTTAGCCGCGCTCGGGGTGAAGCCGGGCAGGGTGCCCGTGGTCTGCACCGCGCCGCGGACCCCGTAGTCGCCGCGGGTGGTGAGCCGCGTGTAGTTGGCGAACGCACCGAGCCCGCCCCACGGGCCTGGCAGGAAGGTGAACTGCTGTTGGTACGAGGCCTCGAAACCCTCGACCCGCGCCGAACCGCCGTTGGCCTGCGAGCGCAGCTCGTACCCCGCGTAGTTGCCGTCGAAGCCGTTGTCCGGCCCCGGGCCGATCGCCTGCCCCGCGGTCGGGTAGATGAAGTCGGAGAGGTTCTTGCGGAAGACGCCCGCCGAGAGGAGGCCCACCGGCTCGAAATAATAGTCCACCCCGGCGTCGAGGTTCACCGCGTACTGCGGCCGCAGGCCGGTGTTGTTGACGGTGAGGACGCGCGCGTCGTCGTCGATGTTATCGTTGGGGATGATGCTGGCGAAAGCCGGGCGGCCGATGCTGGTCGAGGCGCTGGCGCGCAGTTGCAGCCCGCGGAGCGGCTCGTGCTTGAGGTGCAGGCCGGGGAACACGTGGCGGTATTCGCGCTCTGCCGTGCGCCGGCCGCCGTACTGGGCGAGGTTGCGCCGCAGGAGCTCCGCGTCGGTGAGGGGGCCGGTGAACGCCGCGCGGCGGGCCCGCTCCGCCGCTGTGAGCTGGCTCACCGCGCCCTCCGCCTCCACCCGCGTCTGCTCCACCCGCACACCCGCAAGCAACGTCAGCCCGCGGAACCGGGCCTGCCCGAGCGCGTAAGCCGCCCGCACGTCCTCGGTCGCGCGCTGGTTTCCCACCAGCGGGTTCATCGTCCCGAAGGCGACGTCCTCCTGCCAGGCCGACGGGTTGGCGGTGAGGTCGGCGCGCATCGCGTCCGCCGAGGGGAATGGGCCGCCCGGATACCGGCCGTGCATCGGCCGGTAGGTGAGGGCGGTGTCGCGGAACCGGGCGAGGTTCTCGTCGCCGCTGTTGAGCAGGTTGTCGCGCCCGGCAAAGCGCCAGCGGCGGCTGAGGTTCCCGCGGCGCAGGTCCTCCCGCCGTACGCGCGCGCCGGCCTTCAGGTGGGCGGGGAACGCGAGCCCGAGGTCGCGCCGGTAATTCACTTGCGCGCCCAGGATGCGGCTGCGGACGGGGATCCGCGTGTTGGTAAGGAGGTTGTCCGTGTAGAGGTCAAGATTGGAGGGATCAGGGCCCGCGGTGTAGGTGAGGGCGGGGGCCCAGCGGTCGCCGGCGGCGCGGTCGAGGATCCAGCCGATATTGCGGAGGGTCGCGGTGCCGGTCCACGGGAAGTCCTTCACGTCGGAGAATGAGTACGAGAGGTCGTAGTCGAGGAGGGAGCGGTCGCCCCGGCTCCGCCCGCCCAGCTGGGCGGAGTGGGCGTCGACGTCGCGCACGCGCCGCAGGGTGGAGAGGCCTACGGTGGACGCGGCGAGCGCGCGGGCCTCGGTGCGGTCGTCGGTGTAGCCGGGGAGGATCGCGCCGGTGCCGGTCGGCTGGCCCTGCGCGTTGAGGGTGGCGACGCTCTGGGCCGTGGCGACGGTGGTGACGGGCACGGTCGCGCGCTCGGAGTGCGGCGAGTAGGTGAAGTTCGCGAACACGGCGTGCGACTCGTCCAGCTTGTAGTCCACCTTCAGGCCGGCGCCCCAGCGGCTGCGGAGGCTGGCGCGGCCGTCGTAGGCGAGGCTGTACAGGTAGGCCGGGCTCGCGGTCGTGTTCTGGTAGTTCATCGTCGTTAGCTCCATCGCGGCGAGATGCTGGCGGAAGTTCGCGCTGAACGAGACCCCGAGGTTCCGGCGTCCGCCCGGCGCGTCGAACACGTCCGAGAAGTGCAGCGTGCCCGCCGGGAGGGGCGCGCGGTAACGCCGGGCGCCGATCAGGCCGCCGAGCGAATAGGTGAAGCGCCGGCCGTTCACGTCGAACGCGCTGCGCGAACGGAGGTTCACCGTGCCCCCGATCGCGTCCGCGTCCATATCCGGGGTCGGCGCCTTCACCAGTTCCATCGACTCGATGTGGTCCGAGCCGATGCTCTCGAACTGGAGGCCGCGGCTCTCCGCGGTGGCGCGGCGGTTGCCGTCGATCTGCACGGAGTTGAGGGAACCGGCAATGCCGCGGATGCTGATGAAGCGGGCGTCGCCGCCGACGCGGTCGACCACCACGCCGGTGAGGCGCTCGAGGAGCTCCGCGGGGTTGCCGGAGAGCGCGCCGAAGGCGTCGGAGGAGACGACGTGCTTCACGTTCGCGGCGTGGCGCTGCTGGGTGTGGGCGAGGGCGTTGCCCTCGCGCTCGGTGGCCACGACGAAGGCGTCGAGCTGGTAGATCGCCGTGGTGAGCGCGACGTCCCGCCGCACCGTCGCACCGGGGGCGGCCGTGAGTGTGAAGCGTTCCGCGTCGAGGCCGGCGTAGGTGACCGTGACCGTGTGGGCGCCGGGCGGGAGGCGCAGCCGGTACACGCCTTCAGCGTCGGCAAGCGCGGAGCGGGCGGAGCCCTCCACCGCGACCAGGGCGCCTTGGAGGTTCGCCCCGGTGGCGCGGTTACTGACTTGGCCGACGATGACGGCCTCGATCTCCGCGGCCGGGACCGGCGTGGCGGCGAGGGTGAGCACGGCGAAGAGCGCGGGGAACAGGTGGCGGCGGAGGGAGGGCATCGCGGGGTGGGGGAAGCAGAGGTTGCCAGCCCGTCCGGAGCGTGGGCGGGGAGGACGGAGGCAGGGGTTCCACGACCCTCCGGCCCGGCGGCCCGAGCTGTCGAGAGGATTTTCCCGCGCCCCTCCCGGCCAGCCCTAGGCATGAGCGTGCTCCGCCAAAGCGGCCTTGACGGACCCGGGGGCCGGCGGTGTCGATCAGGAATGGCCCCGACCCCCCCGCGGCTCCTGCCGGCGCTGAGCCTCCTCCTCGGGGCCGCGCTTTGGTCCGCGGGTTGCCAGCGCGATCCCGCGGCCGCGCTCGCCGCCGACGCGGGTGCCGCCCTCTACCGGGCGAAGTGCGCGGACTGCCACGGCGCGAAGGGCGAGGGCGTCGAGGGCAAGTACGGCTCGCCGCTCACCGGGGACTGGTCCCTTGCCCGCCTCACGCGCTACACCGCGCTCAATATGCCCGACGACGCGCCGGAGACGCTCTCCCCCGCCGAGGCGCAGGCGGTCTCGGCCTACATCTTCGACGCCTTCTACTCCCCCGCGGCCCAGGCCCGGCTCAATCCCCCGCGGCGGGAACTCCAGCACCTCACCAACACGCAGTACGCGATCTCGGTCGCCGACCTGCTGGCCGGGTTGGCGCCCCCGGCCGCCCCGCCGGAAGCGTCCGCGCCGGCCGCCGGGGGGCTGGCCGCCGTCTACTTCGGCTCCGCGCAGCGCGGACGGTTCGACGCGGCCAAGGCCGCGCACCGCGGGGTCGATCCGGGTGTCGATTTCGAGTTCAACCCGGGTTCGCCGGCCCTCGCGCGCGCGGGCGCCGCCGAGTTCTCGGTGCAGTGGCGCGGCTCCCTCCTGGCCGAGGAGACTGGCGACCACGAGTTCACGGTACGGACGCCCAACACCGTCCGCTTCTGGATCAACGCCGAGCCGGGCGTGCCCGCCGACGCCAGCCTCGACGTGAACGTGTCCAATCCGACGCGTCCGGACCACCGGGTGACGGTGCGCCTGCTCGCCGGCCGGCGGTACCCCATCGCCATCGACTACTGGGCGCTGCCGGAGAAGCCCGGGGCGCCCCCGCCGGCGATCGCCCTCCGCTGGAAACCGCCGCACGGCACGGAACGCCCCGTCCCCGCGCGCCTCCTCTCGCCGGCCCCCGCGCGACCCACCCTGGTGGTGGCGACGCGCTTCCCGCCCGACGACGGCAGCCACGGCTACGAGCGCGGCCTATCCGTTTCCGCCGCATGGGACGAGGCGACGACGCGCGCCGCGTTCGAGGTGGCCGCGCACGTCGGGCGCCGGGTGGACCGCTTGGATGGCACGCGGGCGGGCGACGCGGGGCGGGCCGGCCGGATCGAGGCGTTTGCCGCGCGGTTCCTCGCGGGGGCGTTCCGCCGCCCCCTCACCGCAGAGGAGCGCGAGGCGCAGGTCGCGGCCGTGTTCCGCGCCGCCCCGGATCCCGAGACCGGCCTGCGGCGGGTGGTGCTGTTCGCCCTCAAGTCGCCGCGTTTCCTTTACCCCGACCTGCCCTCGCCGGAGGCGCCCGGGTCGCGCGTGGCGGCGCGGCTCGCGCTCAGCCTGTGGGATTCGGTGCCCGATGCGGCGCTGGCGGCGGCGGCGGCCGGCGGGGGCCTCGTGACGCCCGAGCAGGTCGCGGCGCAGGCGACCCGGATGCTCGGCGACCCCCGCGCGCGGGCGAAGCTCCGCGGCTTCTTTGAGCACTGGCTGCAGCTCCGCTTCGTCGAGAGCCTCCCGCCCGACCCCGCGCACTTCCCCGGCTTCACGCCCGAGCTCGCCGAGGATCTCCGCACCTCGCTGCGGCTCTTCCTCGATGACATCGCTTGGGATGGATCCGGCGATTTCCGCGAGCTCCTCCGCGCCGGACACGTGTTCGCCAACGCCCGGGTCGCCGGTTACTATGGGTGGCCGGCGCCTTCCGGTGACGGGTTCGCGCGGGTCGCTACCTCTCCCGGCGAGCGCAGTGGCGTGCTCACGCATCCCTACCTGCTCGCGGCGCTGTCCCACCCGCGGTCCACCTCGCCGATCCTGCGCGGCGTCTTCCTGACCCGCGGCATCGTCGGCCGCTCCCTGCGTTCACCGCAGGTGGCGGTGGCCTTCAACGACGCCGAGTTCGCGCCCGGGATGTCGATGCGGGAGAAGGTGGAGAAGCTGACGCGCACGGAGAACTGCCAGGGCTGCCACGCCGTCATCAACCCGCTCGGCTTCAGCCTGGAATGGTACGACGCGACCGGCCGCTTCCGCCGGGAGGACGAGGGTCGGCCGGTCGACGCCGCCAGCGACTACTTCGCGGACGATGGCCAGGCGGTGCGGCTCGGCGGCGCGCGCGACGTGGCCGAGTTCGCGCTGGCGCACGCGCCCTCGCTCGAGGCCTTCATCGAGCAGCTGTTCCACCACCTGGTCAAGCAGCCCGCGATCGCCCACGGTCCTGGCGTCCTCGCCGGCCTGCGCGATTCCTGGATCGCGTCCGGCCACGATTTGCGTCAACTGATGGTCAGGATCGCGACGCTCGCCGCCCTCCACGGCCTGGAACCCCCGCCCCCCGCCGCCCCATGACCCCCATCCTCCGCCGCTCTTTCCTCCGCCGCGCCGGTCTCCCGGCCGCGCTGCTGCCCCTCATCCACGGCCTGCCCAGCCTCGGCCTCGCCGCGCCCGCCCGCCCCCGCCAGCGGCTGGTCATCGTCTTCTCTCCCAACGGCACGATCCCCACCGAGTTCTGGCCCGACCGCACCGGGACCGACTTCGCCCTCAAGCGCATCCTCGAGCCGCTCGCGCCGCACCGGGATTGCCTCCTGACCCTGCGCGGCATCTCTAACCGCGTCCGCGGCGACGGCGACGGCCATATGCGCGGGATGAGCTGCCTGCTGACGGGCACCGAGCTGCTGCCGGGCAACATCCAGGGCGGGGGCAAGTCGATCCCCGCGGGCTGGGCCGGGGGCATCTCTATCGACCAGGAGATCCGCAACTTCCTCCAGAGCTCCCCCGAGACCCGCACCCGCTTCGGCTCGCTCGAGTTCGGCGTGGGGGTGCAGGACCGCGCGGATCCGTGGACGCGGATGTCCTACGCGGGCCCGGGCCAGCCGGTGGCGCCCACCTCCGACCCGTACCAGATGTTCGAGAAACTTTACGGCGGGATGCGGGATCGCGCGCACCTGCGCAGCGTGCTCGATCCCCTCCAAGCCGACCTCGCGAAGGTCCGCCGGATGGTCAGCCCCGAGGATCGTCGGGTGCTCGAGGAACACGAGACCCTGCTGCGGCGCCTCGAGCGCGAGACCGCGGACCGCGCCGGGCCCCCGACCCTTGAGGCGGGCGTGGCCGACCAGAATGACAATGTCCCGCGCCTGAGCCGGATGCAGGTCGACCTGATGGTGAACTGCTTCGTCAACGATATGACGCGCGTCGCGACGCTCCAGTACACCGCGACGCTCCAGTACACCAAATCCGTCGGCAGCGCGCGGATGAACTGGCTGTCCATTTCGGACGGGCATCACGCGCTGTCCCACGAGCCCGATTCCGACGCGGCGGCGCAGGAGAAGCTGATCCGGATCAACACGTGGTTTGCGGGCGAGGTGCGTTACCTGGCGGACCGGCTGGCGGCGACGCCGGAGCCGGGCGGCGACGGGTCGATGCTGGACCACACGCTGATCGTGTGGACGAACGAGCTGGGCAAGGGCAACAGCCACACCCTGGACAACATCCCGTTCGTGCTCCTGGGCGGCGGGGCCGGGTTCCGGATGGGCCGGGCGCTGGAGTTCGACAAGGTGCCACACAACCGCCTGCTGCTCGCGCTGGCGCACGGTTTCGGCCACCGGATCCCGACCTTCGGCAAGGCCGACTTCTGCTCCGCCGGCCCGCTCGCGCTCGGCTGAGCCGGCCCGCCGCCGGGCGCGAGATTTATTGCCCGGAAGCGAGATCCTCGCGTGTCTCGAGAGGTGAGGTCCTTTTCCCGGCCGTTTCCCCGCCCCGATGCCGCCCCCTGATTCCGAACTCCAGCGCTGGTTCGCCGAGGAGGTCCAGCCCCACGAGGCTGCCCTGCGGGTATGGCTGACCGGGCGGTTCGCCGCGCTGCGCGACGTCGACGACATCGTGCAGGAGGCGTATGTGCGGCTGTTGCGCGCGCGGGGTTCGGGTCCCATCGCGTGTCCGCGGGCGTTTCTGTTCGTGACGGCCCGCAACCTCGCGCTCAACCACCTCCGTCACCAGCGCCACGAGCGGCCCGCCGGCGCGGCCGAGGGCGAGGTGGGCGAGGTGCTCGATGGCTCCGCCGCCATCCCGGACGCCGTCGCGGTCGCCGAGGAGCTGCGGGTGCTGGTCGCCGCCATCGAGTCGCTGCCGGCCCGCTGCCGCCAGATCGTCTCCTTGCGCAAGATCTACGGCCTTTCGCAGCGGGAGGTCGCCACCCGCCTCGGCATCTCGGAGCACACGGTCGAGTCGCAGGGCAGCATCGGGCTGCAGAAGTGCGTCGCCTACTTCCGCCGCTACGGTTACGGCCGCGGCCGTTGAACTGCCTGGCCATCTGCGTCGGATGAACCCGCCCGAACCCGTTGAAGGGACCCCCTCCTCCTCCGCCCGCGCCGCCGCGGAGTGGGTGTTGCGGCACGACCGCGGGTTCACTGCGGCGGAACAGGACGCCTTTTCGCAATGGCTGGCCGCGTCCCCGGATCACCGTGCGGCTTGGGCCGAGCAGCGCTGGGGGTGGGAGGAACTCGACCGTTTGGCGGGGCTGCAGGCCTCGGTTCACGCGGTCCCCGACCCCGACCTGCTGGCGGGGTACCCGCCGCCGCGCCGCCGGCGCGGTCCGGCGGTGGCCGCGGCCGTCGCGGTGGCCGTCTTGTTACTCGGCTGGCGCGCGGCATTTCCCCCGCGGCCGGGCGCTGCCGCCGTCCGTCCGGAGCCGCTCGCCCTGATCGAGCGGCGGGATCTCCCGGACGGTTCCGCCGCAGAACTCAACCGCGGAGCGGAGCTGGAGCAGCGTTTCACGCCGGCGGAGCGCCGGGTCGTGCTTCGCCGCGGCGAGGCGCACTTCACGGTCATCAAGGATCCCGCGCGGCCATTCGTCGTCGAGGCGGCCGGCGTGTCGGTGCGCGCGGTCGGCACGGCCTTCAACGTGAGGATCGACGCGGCGTCCGTGGATGTCCTGGTCACCGAGGGTCGGGTCGCGGTTGTGCCCGTTGCGGCCGGGGAGGCCGGTGGCTCGGATGCCCCCGGCCTCCTCGTCGCCGCGGGCGAGAAGACGGTGGTCGCCCTCGCGCCCGCCGCGTCCGCGCCCGGCGTCCAGCCGGTATCCGCCGCCGAGATCGGGGCCCGGCTGGCTTGGCAGCCCCGGTTGCTGGACTTCACCAACACGCCGCTGCCGGAGATCCTGGCCGAATTCAACCGCTGCAACCCTGTCCGTCTGGTCCTCGGCGACCCGAGGCTGGCGACCTTTCGTCTGAGCGCGGCCTTCCGCTCCGACAACGTCGAAGGCTTCCTACGCCTCCTGATCTCGGACTTCGGCCTGCGGAGCGAACGCGGCGCCGGCGGCGAGATCGTGCTGTCCCGCGCTCCCTAGGCGGAGAGCCGGACGCCAACGGATGGCCGGGGGGCCGCGGGCCGGGGTTCACGGCGGAATTTTTGCCCGGAAACTCTATCCCCGCGGGTCGTGAAGGCAGAAACCCCGTACCCCCGTGGCCACCCCGACCTGCCCGCTCGTGCGGCGCACCCTCGTGAGGAGCGTCCTTGTGTTGACGCTCCTCTCCGCCCTTCCGGCGGCGGAGGAGCCGCGCCGCAGCTTCAACGTCCCCGCCGGCCGGGCCGGTGAGACTCTCAAGCAGTTCGCGGCCCAGGCGGGGCGCGAGATCGTGTTCGCCCCCGAGGCGATCGGCGCGGTGCCGGTGCGGGCGGTGCGCGGCGACTACGCCCCGCGGGAGGCGCTTGAGCTGATGCTGGCGGGCAGCGACCTGGTCGTGGCGCAGGACGCCCGGACGGGGGCCTTCGCGGTGCGGAAAGGGGCGCCGGACCCAAACGGGGCCGGGCCGAGGGCGGCCCCGGCCAAGGAGGCGCCGCCAACCCCGCCGGCGCGGTCCCCCCTGGACGGCGAGCGGGTCGTCGAGCTCAGCCCCTTCATCGTGCAGACCTCCGGTGACGTCGGCTACGCCGCCACCAGCACGCTGGCGGGCACCCGTATCCGCACCAATCTCGCGGACCTCGGCTCGGCCATTTCCGTCGTCACGCAGGAGCTGATGCGCGACACCGGTGCGACCAACCTCGGCACGCTGCTCGCCTACACCGCGAACACGGAGGTCGGCGGGGACCAGGGCAACTTTTCCGGCGCGCAGGAGGTCGCGAACAGCCGCTACTACCAGCCGGACGCGCGCACCGACCCGCAGCTGAACACGCGCATCCGCGGCCTGGGCCAGGCGGACCTGACGCGCGGGCTCAACCTCACCGACATCGGCTTTGACGCCTACAACACGGACCGGGTCACGGTGAGCCGCGGCCCGAACTCGCTGCTCTTCGGCATCGGCAGCCCGGGCGGGGTGATCGACGCGAGCCTGAAGCAGGCGGTCCCGAACCGGCGTTTCGGGGAGTTCGCGCTGAAGGTGGACAACTTCGGCTCGGTGCGTTCCGAGTTCGACTTCAACCAAGGGGTGGTGAAGGACCGGCTGGCGCTGCGCGTGGCGGGCCTCGACGAGCGCCAGCGGTACCGCCAGGAGGAGGCGTGGACGCGGGACCGCCGGTTCTACGGCACGCTCGACGCGGTGCTGCGCCGGGGCGCGCCCGGGGCGATGCTCGGCCCGACCCGCCTGCGGGCGAACGGGGAGATCGGTTCCGTGCGGGAGTCCCCCGTGGAGATCATCCCGCCGACCGCCGCGCTGCACGGCTGGTTCGAGCCCGTGCTGGCCTCGCTCGCGCAGTACACCGGCACCGTCCCGGCGGCGAATGTGATGCGGCCGCAGGACGGCGGCACGTGGACCTTTCAGGCCACCTACAACCCGCTGGTCGCGACCGCGGAGAACCAGATCGGGACCAACGTGCACCCGGCCGTCTTCCGGTTCATCACCGCCGTGTTCAGCAACCCCGGCACGGGGGTGGCCGGGGTCGGCACCGGCGACGGCCTGCAGGGCTACCAGGGTAGCATTACGTGGAGCAACGCGCGCGACACGCTCGCGAGCACCGGCCTGGCCGGCACCCCCGCCGCGCTCGCCGCCTTCGGCCCCGGCGCCCCGGCCACCACCCGGATCAACACCACCACGGAGTACCACGCCAACAGTCCCTATTCCGAGCCCTTCGCGATCGGCTTCGCCGCCCCCACGCTCCGGAATCCCGCGATCTTCGACTACCGGCGCCACATCTACTCCGGCGGCATCGACCTGGTGCGCCGCGACTTCAACGCGCGCAACCTCGCGCTCGAGCAGGGTTTCTTCCAGCAAAAGCTGGTCCTCGAGGCCGCCTACGACCGCCAGACCTACGAGTCGACGCGCGACTTCTTCTTCTCCGGCGGACGCCCCTCGAGCACCACCGGCCCGTACGACATCTACGTCTCGATCGCGGAGTTCCTCCAGGACGGGCAGCGCAACCCCAACCTGGGCCGCGCCTACACCCGGGTGGCGCACCCGGAGATCAAGTACCGGCGGATGGACCGCGAGACCTACCGGCTCACCGCCTTCGGGGAGCTGGATTTCTCCCGCCGCGGCGGTTGGCTCGGCCGGCTCGGCCGCCACCGCCTCACCGGGCTGCTCAGCGACCACCGGTACGACAGCCTCTCCCGCGAGACCAGCGAGTCCTGGGTCAGCGGCGATTTCGACGTCGTCCAGGGCCCGCGGCTCAACGACGACCGCCGCGGCTTCACCACGATGGTCTTCACCAGCGACTCCCTGCTCGGCCTCACCTCCCTTGACCAGGTCCGCCTCCGGCCCATCAACCTCCGCCGCCCGCAGCCTGGCGACTCCTTCCGTGTCGCCTACGCCGACACCAGCGCCACCAACGCCCCGCGCGTCCTGCGCACGGGCACGGTCACGATGGAGCGCTACCTCAACAACGAGTCGGTGGCGCGGACCGAGATCCGGTCGCGGGCCCTCGCGTGGCAGAGCTACCTGCTGGACCAGCACCTCGTCGGCCTGCTCGGCTTCCGGCGCGACGACACCTTGAGCTACGGCCGCGCCACCGTCGCCGAGGTCGGCTTCGACAGCCGTGACCAGCTCGGGCGCTGGCGCCCGGACTTCACCCGCCTCTCCGCCACCCCCGCGCTCGACGAATCCGGCGTGACCTCGACGTGGAGTCTGGTCGCGCGCTACCCCAGGCGGTTCCTGCCCCGGCTCCCCGCGGGCCTCGACCTGCAGGTCCACTACGCGGCCGCGGAGAACTTCAACCCGGTCGGGGCGCGCAACGACGCGCTCGGGCGCTCGCTCGCGCAGCCCACCGGCACGACGCGCGAGCACGGCCTGCTCGTGAAGGCCCTCGATGAGAAGGTGCACCTGAAGGTGAACTGGTTCCGCACCGCGCTCAGCGCCGCGGACGCGCCCCCGCGGGTCAACACCCTCGCCTTCGCCGTGAACCGGGTGAATGACTACCGCGACGCCGAGCTCAACCTGCGGATCCCCTTCGCCGACCAGTTGCAGAGCGTCTCCGGCGCCCCCGCCGCCTTCCCCGTGCAGACCTACGCCGCGTTCTACGCGGCGATGCTCAACGCCCTCCCCGCCGCGCTCCGGGAGGCCGCCAACCTCCGCCAGATCGATGCGAACCGGGACGGGGTCTGGGAGCGGATGGACTTCGACGGCATCCCCAACCTGCGCTCCACCCAGGACCGGATCGCCCGCGGCGCGGAGGTCGAGCTGGTCGCCAACCCGGCGCGCGGCTGGCGCGCCGTGCTCAACGTCAGCCGGCAGCAGACGGTCAACGCGAACACCGCGGTCGAGATGGGCCGCGTGGTCGAGGAATTCACCGCGAACCTGCGGACGACGCGCCTCGGCGAGCTGCGCCAGTCGGCCTCCGGCACGACCGTCCTCCGCCCCATCAACGAGCTGTGGCTCTCGCAGAACCTCGCGCCGGTCCGCGCCGCCACCGCCCTCGACGGCACGGTCTCCAACGAGCAGCGCGAGTGGCGCCTCACCGGCGTCAGCTCCCACGAGTTCCACGAGGGCTGGCTCCGCGGCCTCGGCGCGGGCGGGGCCGTGCGCTGGGAATCCGCCGTCGCCACCGGCTACCGGTTCGCCTACGACCCGCGCTTCGGCGTGCCGACGCCCCTGGTGGACCAGCCCCTCCTCAGCGGGTCCGTCCTCCACGGCGACCTGTTCTGCTCCTACCGGGCCCGCTGGTCCGGGCGCGTCCGCTGGAAGATCCAGCTCAACGTGCGCAACGCGTTCGGCGACGACGGGGATGTGCCGGTCAAGACCAACCCGGACGGCCAGGTGGCCGTCATCCGCATTCCCAACCCGCGCACGTTCACGCTCACCAACACCGTCTCATTCTGATCCCCCGATGATGCTCCCCCGCCCCGCGCTTCTCGCCCCCCTGCTCGCCGCCGCGGCCGCCGCCGCCACGCCCGCGGTCCGCTGGACCATCCACGACCAGCCCGACTACCGCTACGAGTTCCTGCGCGACGTGCGCGTCACCCCGCTGCTCCGCGCCACGCCGGAGACCGGCACCTTCAACCTCCACGGGTACCTCGCCCACCACCGGGGCGTGCTCTTCGCTTGCTGGGACAACCAGGCGCGGGATGAGAACACCTCGGGCCAGCACGGCGTGTTCCGCTTCTCGACCGACGGGGGCGAGACGTGGTCGGAGCAGCGCGAGCTCTTTCCCGCGCTCGCCGACAACGTGCCGGCATCCGCGACCAAACAGCCGAACCCCTTCCAGACCTCGCAGGGTTTCGCCGCGATCGACGGCCGGCTTTACGCCGTGACCTGCGTCGACCGCGCGCTCAAGGCCCCGGTGATCCGCTTCAACGAGGTCTCCCGCGCGCGCCTCGGTTTCCTGGCCCGCGAGGTGCGGGCGGACGGCTCGCTTGGCCCGGTCTTCTGGCTCGAGAACCCGCCGCCCGCGCCCGAACCCGGCTACCCCGCGCATCCTGCCGGGGATCCGGCGCTCGTGGCGGCGATCCGGGCCCACTTCGCCCAGCCGGCCCACCTGCCGCAACTGCTCTTCGGCCCCCGCGAGCACCCGGATTCGGCGGACGAGCACCGGATGACCGAGCCGACCCAGCCCTGGCGGCTCGACAACGGCACCTGGGTCCGGCTGTACCGCGACCAGGGAACGATCCACGGGAAGTCGCGGGCGGAGATCGAGGACTCCCGGCCGCGGCGGCACTACGCGTCCTTCTCCCTCGACGACGGGCGCACCTGGACCGCGCCGACGCGGACGAACTTTCCGGATTCGGGCGCGCGCGCCAACGCCGGGCGCCTGCCCGACGGCCAGTACTACGTGATCAACAACCCGCTGCCGATCCCGGCCCGCCAGGGCGGCCGCGCGATGCTCGCGATCTCGCTCTCCCGCGACGGGCTCGTCTTCGACCGGATGGCGGTCCTGCGCTTCCTCACCCCGCCGCAACGCCACGACGGCGTGGCGAAGGGCTCGAACGGGTTCCAGTACCCGCACAGCGTCATTGTGGGCGCGCACCTCTGGGTCATCTATTCGATCAACAAGGAGGATATGGAGATCGCCCGCGTCCCGCTGGCGGAACTCCAGGCCCTGGGCGCGGGCGCGTCCCCCGCGCGCGCGAAGCGGCGCCGTTGAACCACCCCGCCCACCGATGACCATTTTGGACTGGATCGTGGTGGTCCTCTACCTGGCCTCGCAGGTCGGGCTCGGCTGGCATCTGGGCCGGAAGCAGGACGACACCCGCGAGTACTTCATCGGTTCCGGCCGGCTCAACCCCGTCGCGGTCGGACTCTCCCTCTTCGCCACCCTGCTGAGCAGCATCACATACCTCGGCATCCCCGGCGAGGTCCTCGGGATGGGGCCCGCCTACCTCGCGATCTACTTCTCCTACCCGTTCATCTTCCTCGTGATCGCGTTCGTGATTTTGCCGGTCTACATGCGGCACCGCGTCACCAGCGCGTACGAGTTGCTGGAGCGCCGCCTCGGGCTCGGGATCCGGCTGCTGGGCGTCGCCCTGTTCCTGTCGCTCCGGCTGATCTGGATGGCCCTGATGATCTATCTCACCTCGAAGGCCACCGCGATCATCGTCGGGTTCGGGCCCGGCGCGGTGCCGTGGATCGCCGCCGTCCTGACCCTCTCGACCGTCGTCTACACGTCGGCCGGCGGGATGCGCGCGGTCGTGCTCACCGACGTGATGCAGTCCCTCGTCCTCTACGGGGGCACCCTGATGGTGGTCGCGGTGGTGACCTGGAAGATGGGCGGCCTCGGGTGGTTTCCCGCGGAGTGGCAGGCCGGCGTCTGGGACCCGCAGCCGATCTTCAGCCCCGACCCGGCGACGCGGCTCACGGTCGCCGGTTCGATGCTCTGGGTCTTCCTCTGGATGATCGCCACCTCGATGGGCGACCAGGTCTCCGTCCAGCGGTTTATGTCCACGCAGGACGTGCGCGCCGCGCGGCGCGCCATCGCCACGCAGCTGATCGTGGCCTTCATCTGCGGGACCACCCTCGGCCTGGTGGGCCTGGCGCTGCTGGGTTACTTCCAGGCCAACCCCGCGCTGCTCCCGCGGGGCGGCACCCTCAAGTCGCAGGCCGACCTGATCTTCCCGCACTTCATCGCGCACCACCTGCCGCCGGTGGTCACGGGCTGCGTGGTCTCGGGCCTCCTCGCCGCCGCGATGTCCAGCATCAGCTCCGGGGTCAACTCGATCACCGCGGTCGTGATGACCGACCTGCTGGAGCGCTTCGGCCGCCGGCCGGCGACCGACGTCGCGCACGTGCGGGCGGCCCGGTTCCTCGCCCTCGGCATCGGCGTCGCGACGCTTCTGCTCAGCACGGTGATGGGTCACGTGCCGGGCAACTTCCTCGCCGTGACGAACAAGACCTCGAGCCTGCTCGCGGTCCCGATCGCGCTCCTCTTCGTCTTCGCGCTCTTCGTCCCCTTCGCCAATCCGGCCGGCGTCTGGCTCGCGACCCTCGCCAGCGTCACCGCCGCCGTGCTGGTCGCGTTCTCGGGCCTGTTCTTCGGGATGAATCCCGCGACGGGCCTGGACCCGGTCAGCTTCCAGTGGATCGCGCCCGTCGCGCTCGTCACGGGCCTCGGCGTCGGCCTGCCCGCCTGCTGGCTCCTCTCCCGCGTCAACCGCCCGGCCTCCGCGCCGCCCCCGCGATGAGGAACAGCAAGGCGCTCGCCCGTGCCCGCCGGGGGGAGGTCATCCGCACCTGCGTCCTCGGCCATTACATCCCCGCCTTCGTCGCCCAGGCCGCGCGCGCCGGCTACGACTGCATCTGGCTCGACCTTGAGCACCGGATGCTCTCCCCGCGCGAGGTCCAGGCCCTGCTGGCGCATTCCCACCTCCACGACATCGACATCCTGCTGCGGCCGCCGACCCTCGAGAAGACCGGGCTCTGCCGGTACCTCGAGGAGGGCGCCACCGGCCTGATGATCCCCTTCGTCTGCACGCCCGAGAAGGCGCGGATGCTGGTCGAGTCCGTGAAGTTCCCGCCCCTCGGCGACCGGGGCATCGATCCCGGCGGGCTCGACAACGGCTTCCAGGCGCGGGACGTCGACGCCTACACGGCCTGGGCCCTGCGGGAGACCTTCCTCTGCGTCCAGATCGAGACGCCGCTGGCGGTGCGCAACATCGACGCCATCGCGGCCGTGAAGGGCATCGATATGATCTTCGTCGGGCCCGCCGACCTCGGGTTCCGGCTGCGCCAGGCCGGCGGGATGACGCTCGAGGAGGCGTGGGAGCGCGTCGCCGCGGCCTGCCGGCGGCACGGGGTGCCCTTCGGGGGCCCCGCCCTCGCGCCCGACGAGTTCCGCCGCCGCCGGGCCCAGGGTGCCCAGCTGCTCGTCGCCTGCAGCGAGTTCCGCAGCTGGGCCCGCGGGCTGGCGGAGGACATCCGCAGGTACGATGAACCCGGCTGAACTTCACCTATGAGGATGATCATCGGCGGCAGGAGCTGCGGCGCCGCGGACGGCGCCGTGCAGGAAGTGGTGAGTCCCGCGACCCACGAGGTCGTGGACACGGTGCCGCGCGCGACCCCGGAGGACCTCGCCCGCGCCCTCGCGCACGCGCGGCGCGGCTTCGCGGCCTGGTCCCGCGTCCCGCTCCACCGCCGCATCGAGGTGGTCCAGGCGTTCGAGCGCCGGCTGGAGGAGCGGCGCGAGGACCTGGTCCGCCTCAGCCTCCAGGAGGCCGGCAAGACGCGCGCCCTCGCGGCGGGCGAGCTCCGGGTCGCGGGCGTGCTGCTCCGCAACTTCTGCGAGGCCGCGCGTGCGCTCGGGGGGGAGACCTTCCCGCCCGGCAACCACCCCCTCGCGGAGCACGACCTGGTCCTCACCGTCCGCGAGCCCTGGGGCGTCGTCGTCTGCCTCCTGCCCTTCAACAGCCCGCTCTCGCTCTACGTGCAGAAGGTGATCCCCGCGCTGCTGATGGGCAACGCGGTGATCGTCAAGCCGGCCTCCGCCACCCCTTTGGGCAACATCGTGATGACCGAGCTGCTGCTCGCCGCGGGCGTGGAGCCGGAGGCGGTCCAGATCGTCACCGGGGGCGGCGCCGTGGTCGGGCGGCATCTGGTGGGCAGCCCGGACGTGGACCTCGTCAGCCTCACCGGCAGCACCGCGGTCGGCCTCGAGATCGCGCGGCTGTGCGCGGCGCACCTCCACCGGGTCGCCCTCGAGCTGGGCGGCAACGACGCGCTGATCATTCTGGAGGACGCCGACCTCGCGCTGGCCGTGCAGGAGGCGGTGACGGGCCGGCAGGTGAACGCCGGGCAGATCTGCTGCGCGAGCAAGCGTTTCCTGGTGCAGCGGCCGCTGCTCGAGGCGTTCACCGCCGCGCTCCACGAGCGGCTGCGCGCGATCCGGGTGGGCGACCCGGCCGACCCCGCCACCACCTTCGGCCCGCTCATCTCCGAGGCGGCCGCCGTGGAGGTGGAGCGCCAGGTCCGGCGCGCGGTGGAACAGGGCGCGACGCTGCGCTGCGGCGGCCGCCGCTTCAACCGGACGTTCTTCGAGCCGACCCTGCTCACTGGGGTCACCCCCGCGATGGACGTCGCGCGCGACGACGAGATCTTCGGGCCGGTCTGGCCGGTGCTCGCCTTCGACACCCTCGAGGAGGCGGTGGCGATCGCCAACGCGAGCTGCTACGGCCTCTCCGGGGGGGTGATCACCCGCGATGGCGCCAAGGCGCTGCGGGTCGCGCGGACGCTGCGCGCCGGCTGCTGCGTGATCAACGGCAGCGGGCTCTACCGGGCGCCCGGCCAGCCGTTCGGGGGCCCCAAGATGAGCGGCCTCGGCCGGGAGGGCGGCCGGTTCACCCTCGAGGAGATGAGCCAGCTCAAGACCATCGTGTTCAAGAACCAGTTCTGACCGCCCCGATGCCGGAAAACGCCCCATCCCCGCCGGACCCCGCGCCGCCGATCACCCTCGAGCGCGGCGCCGACGGCGTCGCCCTCCTCACCCTCAACCGCCCGCCGCTCAATCTCTTCACCCTCACGATGACGCGCGCGTTCGACGCGCGCCTGCGCGAGGTCGCGGCCGACCCCTCGATCCGCGCGCTCGTGCTCACGGGCGCCGGCGAGCGGGCCTTCGGGGCCGGCTCCGACATCCGCGAGTTCCCGGATTATCTGCGCGCGGGCACGGTGATCAGCGGGAAGCTGCGCTTCGAGAACGAGGTCTTCAACCGGCTGGAGGACCTGCCCCAGCCGACGATCGCCGCCCTCCGCGGGGTCGCCCTCGGGGGCGGGCTGGAGATCGCCCTCTGCTGCGATTTCCGGGTCGGCGCGGACGACCTGCGCCTCGGCAGCCCCGAGGTGAAGCTCGGCGTCTACCCGGGGAGCGGCGGACTCCTCCGCCTTCCCCGCCTCGTCGGGGAGGCGCGGGCGAAGGAGCTGCTCTACCTCGGCGACTTCATCGGCGCCGACACCGCCCTGCACTGGGGTCTGCTCCACCGCAAGGTCCCCGCCGCGGAGGTGGTCCCGGCCGCGCTCGCCCTCGCCGGGGAGCTCGCCCGCCGGCCCGCCGCCGCGGTGCGCATCATGAAGCGCGGCCTGCGCGAGCTTGCGGGCCGGCCGCGCGACGAGGCGGTCGAGGCGAGTTTCGGCCTGAGCGAGACGGTCTTCGCCACCGCGGACGCCCGGGAGGGCGTGGCCGCCTTCTTCGGGAAGCGGGCGCCGCGCTTCCGGCACGGTTGAGGGGGAGGACATCCTTATGCTGCTCGAGGGAATGAAGGTCATCAGCTTCTGCCACTACCTGCACGGCCCGGCGGCCACCCAGTACCTCGCGGACCTGGGCGCCGACGTGGTCAAGGTCGAGCCGCCGGGCGGCCCCCTTGAGCGCCGCTGGTCCGGCGGCAACTCGTTCGTGGACGGCGTCAGCAGTTTCTTCCTCAGCGCCAACCGCAACAAGCGCAGCCTCTCCATCGACCTCAAGCGGCCGGAGGCGCGCGAGGTCATCCAGCGCCTCATCCGCCGTTCCCACGTGCTGGTGGAGAACTTCCGCCCGGGCGTGCTCGACCGGCTCGGTTTCGGCGTCGAGGCCGCGCGCGCCCTCCGGCCCGACCTGATCTACGTCTCCGCCACCGGCTACGGCTCCTCGGGCCCCCTCAAGGACGCCCCCGGCCAGGATATGCTCGCGCAGGCGCGCAGCGGGATGATCGCCGCCGCCGGCGACTTCGGGGTGCGCCCGGTTCCGGCCGGCAACGCCATCATCGACCAGCACGGCGCCACCCTGATCGCGCTCGGGGTCGCCGCCGCCTACGCGAAGCAGCAGCGCACCGGCGAGGGCACCCGCATCGAGGCCAACCTCCTCAACGCCGCCCTCGACCTCCAGACCGAGCCGCTCACCTCCTACCTCAGCGGGGCGGGCCTCACCCCCGCGGTGTTCAAGCGGGACCCCCATCTCGCCACCTGGTACCACCCCGCCCCCTATGGCGTGTACCAGCTGGAGGACGCGTTCGTCGTGATCTCGATGAACAACACCGCCGCCCCCCTGGCCGAGATCCTCGGCAACGCGCGGCTGCGCGAGCTGGCCGACCGCGACCTGCTGCGGGAACGGGATGCCTACGCCGCCGAGCTCGCCTCCGCCCTGCGCCCCCGCCGCCTCGACGACCTCGCGCCGCGGTTCGCCGCCGCCGGCATCTGGTTCGCCCGCGTCCAGGACTACGGCGACCTCCGCGCCGACCCGCAGATCCTCGCCAACCAGGTCTTCCGGGACGTGCCCGTCGGCGCCGGCCGCGCCACCCTCGTGAACCACCCGCTCCGGTACGACGGCCAGGTCCCCCCGCTGCGCCACCTCGCCACCCGTTGCGGGCAGGACGGGCGCGCCATCCTGGGCGAGCTCGGGTACTCCGCGGCCGAGATCGAGGCCCACTTCGCGCAACGCGTCGTCTGCGAGCAGACCGGCCCCGCCGCCTCCCCGCCCAACCCCTGAGTTATGCCCCCCCCGCCCCGCCCGCAACCGGACCCGCTCGACCGGGCCCTCGACCTCGCGGTCACCAAATGCCTCCGGGACGCGGCGCGTTTGCCCGCCTTCCCCCACGTCACCCGCGGCGGGGACTGGCTGACCAGCGAGCACGCCCGCTGGACGGGCGGCTTCTTCGTCGGGATGCTGTGGCTCGCCGCCGAGCTCCGCGGCGAGCCCGGGCTCCGCGCCACGGCCCGCGGCTGGGCGCGGCGCCTGGCCCCGCGCGCCCCGGACCGCACCACCCACGATATGGGTTTCCTGTTCGAGCCGAGCTGCGTCCGCGGCCACCGCATCGCTCCCGATCCGGAACTTCGCGCCCTCGCCGTGACCGCCGCCCGGGCCCTCGCCTCGCGCTTCGTCCCGGCGGGCCGCTACATCCCGGCGTGGGAGCCCTCCGAGGGCGCCGAGTACGCGGGGGTCGCGATCGTCGACACCGTGATGAACCTCCCGCTCCTCTCCTGGGCCGCCGCGGAGACGGGCGAGGCGCGGCTGCACGAGGTCGCCCGCGCGACCGCTGCCACCATCCGCGCGCAACACCTGCGCCCGGATGGCTCCACGTTCCACGTGGTCGGCCACGACCCCCGCGGCGGGGAAGTGGTGCGACGCGGCACCCACCAGGGCGCGCACGATGGCTCCTGCTGGACCCGCGGCCAGGCCTGGACCCTCTACGGCCTTGCGCGCTGGATCGCGGTCGACCCCGCGGACGAGGTGCGGGAGGCCGCGCGCCGCACGGCGGACTACTTCCTCGGGCAACTGGGTGAACGCGTGATCCCGCCTTGGGACTTCGATCCCGCGGCGGCCGCCACCGGGCCGGTGGACTCCGCGGCGGGCGCGATCGCGGCCAGCGGCCTGCTCGAGCTGGCCCGCCGCTCCGGCGAGGCCCGCTACGCCACCGCGGCCGAGCGGATCGTGCGCGGCCTGGTCGCGACCTGCGTCGACTTCGACGCCCCGGGGCGTCCCGGACTGCTGCGCCACGGCACCGTCGATTACCCCCGCCGCTCGGGCGTCGACGAGTCCCTCATCTACGGCGACCACTACCTGATGGAGGCCCTGGTGAAGCTGCGGCGACCCAGCCTCTGGGGCATCCTCGGCTGTGTGTGACCGTCCTCCCCCCTTGAATCCCCCGCCCAACCTCCTGCTGGTGATGGCCGACCAGGTTAATCCGGCCTTCCTCCCGGTGTACGGCCACCCCGTCGTCCGGATGCCCCATCTCGCCCGCCTCGCCGCGGAGGGCACCGTCTTCGAGACCGCCTACTGCGCTTGCCCCATCTGCGCGCCCTCCCGCTTCGCCCTGCTGACCGGGCGCCTCGCCTCGGCCGCCGGGGTCTACGACCACGGCTGCGAGATGCCCGCCTCCGCGCCGGCCGTCACCCACTACCTCCGCCAGCTGGGTTACCACACCGCGCTCGCCGGCAAGATGCACTTCCTGGGGCCGGACCAGCTGCACGGGTTCGAGGAGCGCCTGACGACCGACATCTATCCTTCCGACTTCGGCTGGGGCCCGGACTGGCGCGCCGGCACCCCGGAGATCCCGTGGGCGCCCACCGGCATCAGCCCGCGCACCGTGATCGAGGCCGGACCCTGCGCCCGCAGCCTGCAGCTCGACTACGACGACGAGGTCGCCCACCGCGCGGTGCAGAAACTGTACGATCTCGCCCGCCGGCCCCGTCCCTCCCCCTTCTTCCTCACCGTCTCCTTCTCGCAGCCGCACAGCCCCTTCGTCGCCAGCCGCGAGCACTGGGAGCGCTACCGGGACGACGAGATCGACCCGCCCCGGGTGCCGCCGCAGCCGCTTGACCGGATGGACGCCCATTCGCGGCGCCTGCACCATATGTTCCGCATCGACGAGTACACCGTCACGCCGGGGCACGTGCGCAACGCCCGCCGCGCCTACTACGGGATGCTCAGCTACATCGATGACCAGCTCGGCCGGCTGATGGCGACGCTCCGGGAGACCGGGCTGCTGGAGAACACGCTGGTCGTGTTCACCTCGGACCACGGGGAGATGCTCGGGGAGCGTGGCCTCTGGTACAAGCAGTCGTTGCGCGAGGGCTCCGTGCGCGTGCCCCTCGTCGTGCGGCCGCCGGGAGCCGCCCCGGCGGCCCGGGGCCGCGTTGCGCAGCCGGTCTCGCTGCTCGACCTCCTGCCCACGCTGGTGGAGGCGGGTGCCGGCGGCGCGCCGGCGGACTACGTCGAGCCGGTCGCGGGCCGCAGCCTGCTGCCGCTGTTGTCCCCGGGCGGCGCGCTGCCGGACCGGCCGGTGTTCGCGGAGTACTCCGCCGAGGGCACGTACGCGCCGTGCCTGATGGTGCGGAAGGGACGGTACAAGTACATCCACTGCGAGACCGACCCCGCGCTGCTCTTTGACCTGAAGGAGGATCCCGACGAGCGGCGCGATCTCGCCGGTGATCCGGCGCACGCCGCGGTGCAGGCGGACCTCCACCGCGAGCTGCTCCGCGTGTGGGATCCCCCCGCCTACCGCGCGCGGGCGCTCGCCTCGCAGCGGCGCCAGTGGTTCATCCAGCGCGTGCTCGCCCGCACCACGCCGGACGCGTGGGTCCACCAGCCGGTGGCCGACGCCCGCGCGCAGTACGTCCGCGGCGGGGCCAACACGACCTTCGTGAAGGGCCAGGCCCGGCTGCCCTTCGTCCCGCCCGCCCAGCCCGACCGGCCCAGAAACTGATCCCGATGCGCCCCGCCCCCGCCCTCCTCCTCGTCCTCGGCCTCGCCTGGACGGCCCTTCGCGCCGATCCCGCCCGGCCGAACATCCTGTTCCTCGTGTCCGAGGACAACGGCCCCGAGCTGGGTAGCTACGGCGATCCCCACGCGCGCACCCCGGTGCTCGACCGGCTCGCGGCCGAGGGGGTGCGCTTCGACCGGGCCTACGTCACGCAGGCCGGGTGCAGTCAGTCGCGCTCGAGCCTCCTCACGGGGCTGTACCCGCACCAGAACGGCCAGCTGGGCCTCGCGACGTGGGGCTTCCGCCTGTACCGGCCGGATATCCCCAATCTCCCGCGCAGCGTCCGGGCCGAGGGCTACCGCACCGGAATCATCGGCAAGCTGCACGTCAGCCCCGAGTCGGCGTTCCCCTTCGATTTCGCGGAGATCCCGGCCGCTAACTTCACGCGGCAGGGCCTGCGCGACTACGCGCGTCACGCCGAGGCCTTCATCACCGCCTCGAACCAGCCGTTCTTCCTCAGCGTCAACTTCCCGGACGCCCACGGCCCTTGGCTCTCGCAGGTCGACGGCCTGCCGGCCCGTCCGCACGGTCCGGACGACGTGCGGCCGATGGCCTATATGGGGGTGGATGCGCCCGATGTCCGTGCCCATGTCGCCAATTACTATAGCTGCCTTAGCCGCCTCGACTTGCTCGTGGGCGAGGTCCTGGGCGCGCTGGAGCGCTCGGGCAAGGCGGCCGACACGCTGGTCGTGTACCTGGGCGACCACGGCGCCGACCTCCTGCGCGGGAAGCGGACCAGCTACGAGGGCGGCGTGCGTATCCCGCTGCTCGCGCGCTGGCCGGCCGGCGCGCGGGGAGGGCAGGTCCGCCGGGAACTGGTCTCGACGATCGACCTGCTGCCGACGGTCCTCGAGCTGGCTGGGGCCCCGCCGGTCCCGGGCCTGCCGGGGAGGTCGCTCGTCCCGTTGCTGCGCGGTGCCGCCCCGCCGTGGCGCGAGCACCTGTTTACGGAATTCCACACCCACGCGGCGCGGACCAACTACTGGCCGCAGCGGACGGTGCGGGACGACCGTTTCAAGCTGATCGAGAATCTGCTGCCCGGCGAGGTGAACCCCGGGTACGACTTCACCCTCGACCACCATCGGCCGGACCTGCGGGCGGCGATCGCGGCAGCTCCGCCGGACGTGCGGGCCGCCTACGCGCGGATGGAGCGGCCGCCCCGGTGGGAACTGTACGACCTCGCCGCCGACCCCTTTGAGTTCCGCGATCTCAGCGGGGATCCGGCGCACGCCCCCGAGCTGGCGCGGCTCCAGCGGGTGTTGGCGGACTGGCGCGCGCAGACCGCCGACCCGCTGCTGGATCCGGCGAACCTTGCCCGGCTGACCGCGGAGGTGGGTCGCGCGGGCGAGAAATCGCGCGAGCTCACGTGGGGTTACCCGTACTACTTCTTTGGTCAGGAGGCGCCGGCCGCCGATTCGACCGAGCGGCGCGCGAGGAAGGGTAAGGCGCGCTGACGGCGTCACGCCGCCAGCCGGCCGCGAGGGCGAGGGCGAGGCCCAGCTCCGCGAGCATCACGGGTCCGCTGACGCACCCGTTTAGCCGCGCGTGGGCGGGGGTGGGTAGGGAGGGAAGGGCCATCGCGGCCACATCGGCGTGCTTGGCGTCTTACCGTGCGCATGGGCCCGCCGGGCGTTCAGAACGCGTCGCCGAGTTCCGCGAGGAAGAACTCCAGTTGTTCCGCGCGGTAGCTGCCGGCCTCGGCGATCGCGTGCAGGAGCCGCACGTATCCGGGGTAGAGCCTCGCCGCCGCGGGGCCGGCGAGGTCCCGCAGCTCCGCGAGCTCGGTCCAGGCCCGCCTGAGCGAGCCGGTGGTCGCGGCCGAGACCATCCAGCGGCCGGTGAAGTTCGACGTGGCGGCCTACCTCGGGGCGTCATTCGGGGTGTGGACCGGCCGCGGCGAGATCGTGGTGCGCCTGCGACTCAGCGCGGACGCGGCCCACCACGTGCGGGAACGGCACTGGCACGTGACGCAGCAGGTCACCGAGCGCCCGGCCGGCGAAGGTGGAGGTGGGCTTCAAGCTCAGTGACCTGCACGACGTGACCCGCTGGGTGCTGGGGTTCGGGGCCGACTGCCTCGTCGTTGAGCCGACGGAACTCCGCGACGCGGTCGCGGCGGAGGCCTGCGCGATGCTGGACGGTAGCCGCTTCCGCGGGGCTTAGGGCCGTGTCACCGGCGACCTGTGACCGAAGTTGTCCGAGGTCGCCTGGTAGGTTGGGGAGCGATGCCTCGCCCGCACAAACGCGGAAGCGGCGTCGCCCTCCTCCAACCAACATCCCATCCGACGATGCCCACGCCCCAGACCCTCGCCAATGACCACGGATTCAGTCCGATCGGTTCCTTCCACCTGCAGCGCGACGGCTCCGTCAGCCGGACCGCCACCGTGCCGGTCACCCGCCGCCGGCCGCTTGTCTACGCCATCTTCGCGGACGATCAGTGCCGCTACGTGGGCAAGACGGTCCAAGGCTATGGCCGCCCGCTCGGTTACCACAAGAACGACGTGATGACGGCCGTTCGCGATGGCATCCGCAGCGAGCTGCGGAACGGGCGTCGCGTCACGGTCCACGCCAAGACGGAGGGGCTCCTCGCGAAGCACGAGGGACTCGAGCTGAATCTCATCGAGTCGATTGAGCAGGCGTTGATCCGTCGGCTTGATCCAGCGTGGAATCGTCAACGCCTGTCGCTAGCGTGAACCGCCTAGTACCAGTTCCCTCCCTCCGCTTCCGGTCCTAGCGCCAGGCGATCGCGTAGCGCGCGGGGCTGGCCTCTCGGCCGACCACCACGAGCGTCCCGCGGGCCGCGTCGTACGTCCAATCGGCGCCCGGCGCGAGCGCGATGCCGTTCCGGGTCACTTCCCGCGGCGCCTGTGGCACGAGCACGCGCAGCAGGTGCGGCTCGCTGTGGCCGGAGAAGTCCACCCGCACCGGATCCCCCGCGGTCAGCTTGACGGTGGTCGCCTCTGGCTCGGGGTGGCTCTCAGGGTGCCACAGGGTGAAGCGGCCGTCCGCGCCCGGATGAATGAGCCAGGTCCGGAAGCCGGCCGACGCCCGGTCCCCTAGCCCGGTGTAGTCGCGGGTCACGTTCAGTGGTACGAGCGCCCCGGCGCGCAGGTAGACGGGGTATTCGTCGAGCGGGAAGTTGCGTGTGATCCGCGCCGGGCCCCGGGTGTCCAGCTCCGCGGGCCGGAAGAGGTAGCGCCAATCGCCCGGCGGAAGCGTCACTTCGCGCCGCAGCGAGTCCGCGTGGATCGGGGCCACGAGGAAGTCGTCGCCGAGGAAGTAATGGAAGTTGCCTGCCGCCGCGGGGCGCATCAGCGGGGGGCCGCCGCGGTGGCAGTTGACCACGTGGGAATAGAGGTACGGGACCAGCTCCGTGTGGAGCCAGGAGAACTGGCGCACGATCTCCAGTTCCGCGGGGGAGCGGAGCCACAGGCGGCGTTCGCCGTGCCCGCCGTTGAGGAAGAGCCCGCAGAAGGCCGAGAACTGGGCCCAGCGGATGTAGATCACGGGCGCGATGGCGTCCGGACGCGCGGGGGCGGGGGCGGGTGGGGCGTCGGGGGTGCGGCCCCAGCCGGCCAGCAGCGCGGCGGTGGCCGGGCCCGTGTCGTCCGGATTGCTGCGCCCGTGGTAGCCGGCGACATCGCTCCCGATCACGCAGTAGCCGAGGCGGGCGGCGCGCAGGATATCCGCGATGGCCGCCTCGAGCCCGCGGTCGGCGGCGCGCCAGGTGTGGCGGTTGTCGCCGACCCAGGTCACCGGCGCGGCGTCGAGCGGGGCGAAGCCCTCCGGATGGGCCCAGGGGCGGTCGATGGACCGGATCAGGGTGGTGAATTCCGGGTTGCGGCTCAGCCCGTGGCGCAGCTCCTCGCGCGCGTAGAGGTCCATGTACTCGCGGGTGGTGAGCCAGCCCGCGTGCGCCCGCCCGTAGGGCAACCGCAATGGCCCGAAGTTCCCCGAGAAAAACGTGTCGGTGCCGTCGAGCTTCCAGCCGTCGATTCCCCATTCGAGCACCTGTTCCTGCAGGCCGCGCCACCAGCGCATCGCCTCCGGGTTCGTGTAGTCGATGAATCCGCCGACGCCCTTCCACCACCGAAATGGTTCCGGGCCGCCCGCGAGGTAGCCGGCCCGCCGCGCCTCCTCGTGGAACCCCGGGTCCTTCCCCGCCGGGGTGTCCTTGCTGGAACGGTCCACCATCGAGGTCATCCACAGCACGACCCGGTAGCCGCGGTCCTGCAGGCCGGTGAAGAAAGCCGCAGGGTCCGGGTAGCGCGCGGGGTCGACGTGGAAATCGTTGTAGCGCCGGCTCCACGGGCTGTCGATCATCACGGTCCGGACCGGCAGGTCGTGGCGTGCGTAGCCCTCCACCAGCTCCGTCACGGCGGCAGCCGTGTTGACGTCATCCTCCCAGAGCCAGCACTCGAGGGCCCAAGGCGGGGTGAGCGGGACGCGGCCGTGCCGGACCGCGTTGAACGGCATCCCCCAGAACGGGTAGATGACGCCGAGGTAGGCGAGCAGGGCGAGCGCGGCGGCCGCCCCGGCCGTGATTCGGGCGGCGCGCCTCATTGGGGCGCCGCCCCGGGCCGCCAAGTGCGGCGGCGGGCGGGAGGGGTGGGGCAAGGGGCGTTCACCGGGGCCTAGCTTCGCAGGCAACGTGCGACCTCCGCGTGGGTGTGTCGATGTCGGAGCGGGATACCGTGTTGCATTGGGGCCCGAATCTCCTTGAGCGCTCTGCGCCGCCGCGGGGAGTGTTGCCCAGGGGGCGGCCCCGCCGCCGTTTAGGTCCGCTCCGCACCCCTTCCCCCATACCCCGATGCACGCCCTCCTGCTCCTCCTCGCCCTCGTGCTCCCGGCCACTGCCGCCACGCCTGAGCTCTTCGACGTCTTCCCCGCGAAGTCCAACGGCGTCACCCGCCATCGCATCCCGGGCGTGGTGGTCACGCCCAAGGGCACGGTCCTCGCGTACTGCGAGGCTCGGCGGAACAACAGTGCCGACTGGGGCGAGATCGAGGTCCACCTCCGGCGCTCCACCGACGGCGGGCGCACCTGGGACGCCCCCCGCCAGATCGCGCACCGCGGACCCCGCCTCGAGGGCAACCCGCGGAAGAAGCAGGACGGCGCGCGCGAGCAGACGGTGAACAATCCCGTGGCCATCGTCGACCGAGTCACCGGGAACATCGAATTCGTCTATTGCGTGAACTATGCCCGCGCTTTCGCGATGCGGAGCACCGATGACGGGCTCACCTGGAGCGCGCCGGTCGAGATCACCGCCACCTTCGAGCCCTTCCGGAGAAGGTATGACTGGAAGGTGATCGCCACCGGTCCGGGCCACGGGCTCCAGCTGCGGAGCGGGCGGCTGGTCGTGCCCATCTGGCTGGCGTACGGCGGCGTCGGTGACCACAAGCCCTCAGCCTCTGGCACCATCTACAGCGACGACCACGGGAAAACCTGGCGCGCTGGCGACATCGCCTTCCCGGACGAGGGTGAGTTTGGCGATCCCAACGAGACGATGATCACGACCCGGGCCGACGGCCAGGTCCTGCTCGTGGCGCGGAACGTCTCCAAACCGAACCGCAAGCTCGTCAGCATCAGCCCGGATGGGGCCGCCGGCTGGAGCACGCCGCGGTTCCACGAGCAGCTGTTGGAGCCGATCTGCATGGCCAGTATCGTGGCGCACCCGGCGCAACCGGGCCTTCAACTCTACTCGGCCCCGCACTCCGTCGCTCGCGACGTCGCCGGCCGCGAGGTGCCCGCGGGCCGTGGCAAGCGGGAGAACCTCTCCATCAAGCTCAGTCGCGACGACGGCGTGACCTGGCCGGTCCACCGCACCCTCGATGCCGGTCCCTCCGCGTACTCGGACCTAGCCGTCCTGCCGGATGGCCGGATCATCTGCCTCTACGAGGCCGGCAATGACATCCGGCTCGCCCGGTTCAGCCTGGATTGGGTAACCGCCGGGAACTGAGCCGAGCTCCGGCTGGCCGTTCGGGCTCGCGGTGGGCTTCAGCCTCCGCCCGTGGGCTTCAGGGTCACGTGGACTTCGTACCGCTTCAGGAAGCCCGGGGTGAACGGGCCGCTCCAGAAGACCGCGTAGGGCTCGCCCTCCGCCGCGAGCCCTGGCTGCGTTGCGACCCAGGCGAGCAGTTCGTCCCGGGTGCGCTCGTAATTCTTGCGCGAGTAGGAGCCACGGGCGCCGCGGCTGGCCACGCGGCGGGCCGGCTTCCGCTCCACGACCACCGCGCCCTCGTCGCCCGCGACCTTCGCGTGCTGGCTTTCGGCCACCCAGAAGTACATCGCCGCATCGCGCACGCGGGCTTCCACCGGCACGGTCATCGCGATGTCGTGGCGCGAGATGTAGCGGAAAAGCGGCATAAACAGATCGTTCGCCCGGTCGAAGTACTCTCCAGGTCCCGCGGAGCGCAGCAGGATGCCCGGAGGGAGGACCTTCACCTCGTTTGCCCCGCTGGGGGTAGGGGGGAAGGCTTCCTCGGCGGCCACCGCGGCAGGAGGCAGCAAGGCGGGCAGCAGGGCGAGCAGGAAGCGCAGCTTCATTCCGAGGATACGGCGCGCGCCCGCGTGCGGATGCCCACAGGCCCCACCTTTGCCGAGCCTACGGCGGGCAGCCGCAACTTTTGCTCCACCTTGGCCGAGGCTCCGGCAGGCAAGCGCGCTCATCGGGTGAGCATGAACGCGGCGCTCATCACGAGCGTCGGGGGCAGGGCCGCGAGGAACAGGGCACCCGGCGACACCCCGCCCGGGAAGAAGCGGGACAAGATCGCCTGCCCCGCCGGATTCGGGGCGTTCGCGATCACCGTGAGGCCGCCGCCGGTGACTGCGCCCGCCACGACCGCGTACTTCAGCTCGTCGGTGAAGCCCGGCACCAGCGAGGCGAGGTAGGTGATGGCCGCATTGTCGTTGAAGGCGGTCAGGATGGTCGCGCCCGCGAACAGCGGCACTTCGCCGAACCGCGTCAGCACCGGCTCGATCCACCACGATTGCAGGCCGCCGTGGATGACCAGCCCAGCGAGGAAAAAGCCTACGAGCACCGGCGGCTTCAGGTCGATCGGGGTCTGGTGGTGCGCCGTGGCCTGGGTGAAGGCCAAAAAGAAGAGGAATGCCCCGATGCACAGCACCGGCTGGTGCGCCTGCCACACCACGAAGCCGAGGAAGGCCAGGTGCACGAGGGTGATCCACACCGGAACCGGCGGCCGCGGCGCCTCCGGCTTGGCGTCGGTCACCGGCCGCAGCGCCGCCAGCTCCTTCCGGAAGATGAAGTAATAGATCAAGGTCGAGACCACGACCCCCACGGTCGCCCGGTCGCCGAAGGTCTTGAACATAAACCACAGGTCCCAGTTCCACGGGCCCGCCACCATAATCACCGGCGGGGCGGCGAAGTGCGTGAGGGTCCCGCCGACACTGATGTTCGCGAAGAGAAGGCCGAGGGTCGCGTAGGCCAGGCGCGGGCTCGGCTGGAGCGCGTAGAACTGACGCGCCAGGAGGAGCGCTGCGATAGTCATCGCCGCCGGTTCGGTGATGAACGAGCCGAGCAGCGGTGCGAGGATCAGGATCGAAAGCCACCAGGCGCCAGGCGTCCCGCCGCCCAGCCCGGCCACCGCCCGCAGCGCGCGCTCCGACAGGTCGAGCACCGGTCGCGTCGCCGCCAGCGCCATAATCACGACCACGAAGAGCGGTTCGATGTAGCTGACCTTCCCGCCAATGTAGGCCACGACCTCGGGCCAGCCCTTGAACGCGGTGATCGCGCCTGCCAGGGCTAGGACCCAGAAGCCAAAGACGACCTCCACCTCCCCGAGGAAGTGCAGCACTTGCCCGCCGAAGCTGACCTCGTCCGGCTGGCCGTCGCCATCCTTGTCGGTCGCCGGTTCCTTGCTTCCCCGCCGGGTCGCGTAGCGCTCCTCGACGATGTGCGCCCAGTGACGGATCCTCGCCGCGAGGAAGGTGTGCAGAATTGCGGTCGCGAAGATTGCCAGCGCCACGAGGTTGAAGGGATCGAATGCCGCCCGCGCGCGCAGGACCTCCGACAGCCCCGTGCCCTCGGCATTCGGGTACGCGCTCAAGGGCGTGGGCAGTACGCCTGCGGCGGTCCCGCCCGTTCCACCCGCCGCGAAGAGCGGGGCGCCGGCGACGACCAGGGTCAAAAGCAGCGGGAGGGCGGGGAAACGCGGCATCCGTCGAGCCAACCTGCTTCGGTCCGTGCGTCAACGACACCCGCATCCGGCTAGCCTTTCCCGCGGCGGCTGCTTTCGTGGCGCGATGCTTCCGCCGCCCGGCCCCCGCTGATGAGTCGCCGCCCAACCGATCGTTCCGCGCCGGCTCGCCGCGATGCCCCTCCGGGCCGTCCGCCCGCGACCGTCGTCCCGGCCAAGCCCGCGCCCGCGGAGGCGCCGCCGCAGCCCGCTCCGATCGCGGCCGCGGTTGCCGCCGCCGGGGTGCCGCAGGGTGCCCGCGGAGGCGGCTGGCTGCCGGACGCGGTGCTGGTGGGGGATCGCTTTGAGGCGGGGATGGCTTTCTTCGCGGATGCGACCGGCCGGCTCACCCGCTTTTCCCGCGAACCCGCCGACTTGGCGCAGGCGCGGCGGTTGCCCGGCGTGGCCGCCTTGCCCGGGCTGGTCGACGCCCACGCCTATTCCTGGCAACGTTTTCTGCGCGGGCGGGCGCTGCCGGGTACGGACCCCGCGGGCGGCGCGGCGGGGATTCGTTTGCTGGCGCGGTTAACGCCTGAGGATGCCTACGACGCGGCGAACGTGGCCTTCCTCGAACTGCTGCGCGGCGGTGTCACCTGCGTCGCCGATTGCTGCCTGTTGCGGGACGGCGCGCCCGGCGGCCCGCCGGAGGAGACGCTGGCCACGGCCTTGGCGGTCGCGCGCGCTGCGCACGAGGTCGGGATCCGCCTCGCTTTGGTGCGGCTGGCCTGCGTGCGGTCGGCGCCGGGCGAGCAACTGCCCCCGCGGCTGCTCGTCGTCGGCGTCGATGCCTATACGCGGGAGTGCGAGGTGCTCCGGGCGCGGCTGGAGCGGGAGTACCCCGCCGATGAGGCTTGGCTGGTGGTGGGCCCGCTCTCGCTTGCCGCGGTGCCCGCCGCCGCGTGCCGGGTGATCGGCGAATACGCGCGGGCCCAGCGCCTCCGCCTGCAGGCCGTCACCGCTGCCACGCCCGCCGCCGCGGCCGCGCTGCGCACCGAGCACGGCCGGCCGGAGGTCGCCGCCCTCGCGGAACTGGGGCTGGTGGACAAACGGTTCACCGCGGTTGGAGGGGGGCAGCTGGACGAGTCGGAATTGCGGTTGATCGGCACCGCCCGCGGGGCGGTGTGCGCCTTGCCCGGCACGGCCGCCGCCCACGGCTGGAACTTGCCTGCCCCGGCGGCAGTGCGCGCCGCCGGGGCGGGCCTCGCGCTGGGCAGTGGGGCCGGGGTGCGGCTGGACCTGCTGGAGGAGGCCCGCTGGGCCGAGCGTCGCTTCCGGCTGGAGGCGCCGCCAGCGACCGCGCCGGCCGCCCTCGCGCTGCAGGCCGCCACCACGATGGGCGCGCGCAGCCTTGGGGCCACCGGGGGCGGGCTTGAGGTGGGGCGTCCGGCGGATTTCTTTACGGTGAGCCTGGCTGAGCCTTCCCTGGCCGGGGCCGATCCCGCCAGCCTCGCCACCGCGCTGGTCCAGGGCGGGCAACTCCGCGCGGTCCGCGACGTCTGGGTGGGTGCCCGCCAGCGCCTTGCCGGTGGCCGCCACCTGCGCCAAGGGGCGATCCTCGGGCGGTTCATCGAGACCCAGGCGCGGCTGCAGGCGGGCTGAGGGGCGTTGACCCCGGCCGCGCCGCGTTTTGTCCTGCCGCGATGACCCTCACCCTCGTTGTCCTCGCGGCCGGGATGGGCTCCCGCTACCGGGGCCTAAAGCAGCTCGATCCGGTGGGCCCCTCCGGGGAAACGATGCTCGACTACGCCGTCCACGACGCCCTGGGCGCCGGGTTCGGGCGCGTGGTGTTCGTGATCCGGCGCGACTTCGAGGCCGAGTTCGTGGCGCGGGTCGGCGCCCGCTACGCGGGTCGCGTGCCCGTGGACTATGTGTTCCAGGCCCTCGACGTGCTGCCCCCGGGGCGGACCGTGCCCCCGGGTCGCGAGCAGCCGTGGGGCACCGGCCACGCGGTCTGGTGCGCGCGGGAAGCGGTGGCGGGCAACTTCGCAGTGATTAATGCCGACGACTTCTACGGGGCGGACGCCTATCGCCGGCTGGCCGCGTTCCTACGCGAGGCCCGCGGCGGGCAATTCGCGATGGTTGGCTACCCGCTGGCCAACACGCTCTCGGAGCACGGGGCGGTGTCGCGGGGCCTCACGCAGGTCGGGCCGGGTGGCGTGCTGCGGACGATCGTCGAGCAGCACGGGATCACGGCCGATCAGGTGGGACCGGGCCGCGATTTCGACGGAGCCGCGCCGGTGTCGCTCAACTGCTGGGGCTTCACCCCGGCGCTCTTCGCGGGGCTGGGCGCCCGCCTCGCCGCGTTTTTGGCGGAGCGGGGGGCGGAACCAAAGGCGGAGTTTTATTTACCCGCGGCGGTCGCCGGGATGATCGCTGGCGGCGAGTCGGTGGTGCAGGTGCTGCCGACCAGCGCGACATGGTTCGGCATCACCTATCGGGAGGACAAGCCCCGGGTGCAGGCGGCTCTGGTGGCGCTGGTGGCGGAGGGTGAGTACCCCAGCCCGCTGGGGGCTTGAACTGCGGATGGGATGGTAGGGCCCCGGCCCGTGGCCTTGACCTTTTTGGGCTGGAGGCTTCGATCACTGTATAAATGACGTTCCTTGTTCTCCCGGGTCTGTGGCTCGCGCTTAGCCTGACCGGGATCCTGCGGGCGGCGCCCGCGATCGCCTCCCGGTCTCCGTTTCTACCGCCCGAGAACGCTTCGGTGGAGAAGGCCGAGGCCGGAGCGGCGGCGCTCGAGTTCCGCGGGTTTATGGACGTGGGTGGGGGCAAGCAGTTCCGGCTGTTTGATCCGGCGAAGAAGCGCGGCGACTGGATGCGCTTGAACGAGCGCAGTCCCGAGCTCGAGGCGGTGATTCGCAACCACCACGAGGGCGAGGAGAGGGTTGTGGTGGAGCACCAGGGTCGCACCGTCAGCCTAATGATGCGCAAGGCAAAGATCGTGGCGGATGCGGCTGCGCCCGCCGCGCCGCCGCCGAGCGTCGCCCCGGCGGGCCCGGCAATTACCGTGACCCCGGCGGTCACGCAGACCGTGATGGTCAACCCTTCGCCTGCCGATGAGCAGCGTCGGCTGGAGGCGGTGGCGGCGGAAGTGAACCGGCGTCGCGCGCTGCGCGAGCAGGCGTCGCGCTAGTCGGCCGGTCAGCCGTCTACGCTGGATGCTGCCGGACTCTCGATTCCGGTGGCCCCGCATCCCCTCGTGGGTGCCGCCGAGGGTGATCGGGGTGTTGGCTTTCGGGGCGCCCTCGGTCGAGATGTACTGGCCGCCGCCGCTCTGGTCCACGTGATGCCGGGCAGGTTTTTCAGGAACGCGGTCACGTTGCGCTCGGCCACCGCGCCGAACTCGTCCGATGAGACGACGTTGCGGATGTTGGCGGCGAAGCGCTGCTCGTTCATCGCGATGGCGGCGCCGCTCCTCTCGCGGGATTCGCCGACCACGAACCGGTCGAGCCGCACCGCCGCGGCCGCCGGGGTCAGCGCGATCTCCAGAGTCGTCGTGGCGCCCGCGGTCACGCGCGCCGGGGTGAGGATGGCCGGCACCCCGTTTGAGAACACGCGCTCGCGCATCTCCCCTGCCGGCACCCCCGGGAGCAGGAAGCGGCCGGCGTCGTCGGTGAAGGCCGTCAGGGCGGTACCCTTGACGCTCACCCGCGCGCCCTCGAGGCAGGTGCAGTTGGCGGGGTTCTGGCCGCGGCCCTCCAGGGTGCCGGTGGCGCCTTGGGCGCGGAGAATCTCGGGGAGCAGGGCGAGGGCCAGGAGCAGGGTCAGGAGCTTCAGAGGCAGAGAAAATCGCGCCGCGGGATGGTGGCGGCGGGAGGGAAAGTGCCGTCCTGCGGCGCGGGCGGTGGGCTAGCGCCACTCCACGTCCGCACCGAGGCTCCGCAGGTTCTCCACGAAGCGCGGGTGGGCGCGGCGGATAGTGTCCGCGTTCTTCACCACGGAGCGTCCGGGAATGCTGGCCGCGACCATATACAGCCCGACGGCGGCGCGGATGATATAGGGGGCATCGACGGTGGTCGGTCGCAGCGGGCGATCGCCGAACACGATCACCCGGTGCGGGTCGCTCACGACCACGTGGGCTCCGAGCTTCGCCAGTTCGGGCATCCAGGTGAAGCCGCCCTCGTAAACCTTGTTCCAGAATTGCATCGCCCCCTTGGCGCGCACCGCGAGGGCCAGCATGCACGGCAGCAGGTCCACCGGGAAGTACGGCCAGGGCGCCGCCTCGATTTTCGGGAGCAGGTTGCGGGTGAAGGGCGCCTCCACCTCCAAACGCTGGCGCGCCGCCACCACGGCGGTCGTCCCCTCGTGGGTCACCTTCACGCCCAGCTTGCCGAAGGCCCGCGCCATCAGGTCGAAATGCTGCGGCACCGAGTGGCGCACACGCACCTCGCCCCCCGTGATCGCCCCCAGCGCGAGGAAGGTCACCACCTCGTGGTGGTCCGTGCTGATAGTCAGCTGCGCCCCGCCCAGCCGTTCCACTCCCTCCACGGTCAACTGGCTCGTGCCGATCCCCTCGATCCGCGCGCCCATCGCGACCAGAGCGTGGCACAGGTCCTGCACGTGCGGCTCGCTCGCCGCGTTGATCAGGGTCGAGGTGCCCTCCGCGAGCACCGCCGCCATCACGAAGTTCTCGGTGGCCGTCACCGACATATAGTCCGGCCAGTGCCGCGCCCCGCGGAAGCGCCGGGGCAGGCGCAGGACGACCTCGCGCCCCCGCTCCAGCCGCGCGCCGAGGCACGCCAAAATCTCCAAATGCGGGTCGAGTTCGCGGATGCCGAGGGAGCAGCCGTCCGCGTTCACCGGGATGCAGAGGCGTTTCATCCGCCGCAGCAGGGGCGCGAAAAGGAGCACCGCGGAACGCATTCCCGAGGGCAGCTCGCCCTTCATCCGGCCCGGCTCGAAGCCTCGGTGGTCGAGGGTCATCGTGCCCGCCGGCCGCTCCCAGCTGATGCGCGACCCCTGCTCCTGCAGGAAGGCCACCAGCTTCTCCACGTCCGTGATCGCCGGGACGTTCGCGAGCGTCACGGTCTTATCGGTGAGCAGGCTCGCGCAGAGGATCGGCAACACGGAGTTTTTGTTGCCGGAGGGAGTGATGGTGCCGGCGAGCGCTTTGCCGCCGTTGACAATGAGATCGGCCATAAGGTCGGGACGGGCCCCAGAAAAAGGGCGTCCCGGAGGACGCCCCTGAGATGCGGGGGCGATGCGTCGCCCCGCAAGGCTGAAGCGGAAACGGCACTCAAATCGCGCCGCCGCCCTGCTGGCCCTCAGGGCGCGGGCCTCGGTCGCCGCGATCTCCGCGGTTGCGGCCGCGGCCGCCCCGGCGGCGGCGACGGCGCGGACCGCCGTCGTCACCCTGGCCTTCCAGCCGGGGACCGCGGTCATCGCGGCCACGGTGGCTCCGGTGGCGGTCCCCGTGCGGGGAGCGAGCCTCACCCTCCGCCGGAGCCGCGGGCTTGCCACCGAACAGGCTCTTCAGCCAGCCGAAGAAGCCCGGCTTCTCCGGCGCGGGGGCCGGCGTCGGCTCGGGAGCCGGATGCCGCGGTCCGCGGCCCTCGCCCCGGCGGTTTTCCCGGCGGCCCTCGCGAGGTTCACGGTGCTCGCGGGGTTCGAAGCGATGGCTTTCCCGGCCTTCGCGGGGTGCAAAACCGCGGCCGCCTTCGCGCCCCTCGGCCGCCTCGCGGCGCTCGCGGGAGGTCTGAAAGTGGGGACGATCCTCCTGGCGCGCGCCGGGGGCCGGGGTCTCCCAGCGCACCTCGCTGCGCCGGTGCGCTTCGGGCGGGATGATCTTCAACTCCGCCCTCTCCTCCGCGGCCGGAGCCGTCGGGGCGGGCGCCGGGGGCGCCGGGGCCGGCGGCGGCTCGGGTTCGTAGGCCCGGGGCGTGGTCACGGCCACCTCGCCGGTGAAGGGATTCTTGAACTCGCTCTTCAGAGTGATGACCTCGAGGGAGCTGGGCTTGTAGCCCGCCGGGGTGGCGGGCGCGGCGGACCCGGCGCTGGCGGGTTGCGGACGCTTGCCTCGGGCGAGACCGGTGCCGCGGGTGGCGCCGAACGAGCCGAAGGCGGGGGCGGGCTGGACGGGCGCGGCGGGCGCCGCGACGGGGGCTCCCGCGGGCGCAGGCGCCGGGGCGGAGGGGCCGGCGCGGTCCGGAAGCGGCGCGCCTGGTAGGGCTGGATCTGACATGTGGATGTTTGTGGTGTGACGGCGGCCCGGAATGCGGGATCGCGGGGGCAGCCTGAGTTGGCCGACGGAACGCGGAAGCGCTCAACGACGGCGGGAAGGGAGAACGTGGTGGACCCTTCCGAGAGTGGCAAGAGGCAATTCCGAACCAGCTTGCCAGCGTTCCTCTGCCCCGCCCAGCCTGCGCCTCATGGACAAACTCGAGGAGATCTTCCGGATGCAGGACGCCCTGAACCGCCGCATCGGCGTTAATCTGCCGCCCCCCACCGACGAGGAAAAGGTCCGCTGGGTCCTCAACTACACCCGCGCCCTCCAGCAGGAGACCGCCGAGTTGGTCGACAGCGTCCCGTGGAAATGGTGGGCCAAGTACCAGAAGTTCGACGAGCAGAACGCCCGCGTCGAGGTCGTCGACCTCTTCCACTTCCTCGTCTCCCTCGCCCAGACGCTAGGGATGTCCGCGAGCGACGTGTACCAGGCCTACCTGAAGAAGAACCAGGTTAACCACGCTCGCCAGGAGTCCGGCTACGTCCGCAAGGACGAGACGGACTCCAAGCACATCTGATGTCTTCGGCTTCGCTCAGACCGGGGGCGCCGGAAGCCGTGCAACTTATGCTGGCCTCAGGCCCTCGACTGGCTCGGGCCTCCATTTAGTCGTGGAATCGCTTCACGCGGGTTGGAGCGCGGACGTGGCGGGGCGGGTGACGACGAAGGCCGCGGTCACGTCGACCGCCGTCTGGCCGTTTTCCACGATCAAAGCGCGCAGCTTGAGCTTCGCCTTGCCGTAGCGGGAAAGGGCTTCCTTGAACTCCGCGATCGCCGCGTGCGCGGGGCGCTCGCAGATCGCCCGCAGGTCGCCGATCACCGGCTTCCGGTACGCCGCGCGGCTCTCCTTCACCACGATGCTCCATTCCGGTCGCGCCGCGCTCCGCTTGTTGCGCATTAGCTCCCACACGACTCCGTAGCCCGCCAATGTCGCCAGCGACACGAGGCTGCCGCCAAACGCCGTGTTCAAAGAGTTGCGGTTTTGCTCCTTCGGGGCAGTCAGCACCAGCGCGCGGTCATCGCTCAGCTCCACGCCCACCCCCATCGCCTTAGCGAGGGGGATCATCTCGTGGAGGAAAAGCTCTAGCGCGGGCACCTTAACCGCTTTCATCGGGGGAGGAGGTTGGAAGGTTCGGCGGGGCCCGTCAAAGCCTCATCTGCCCGGCCATCATGGCCCCGCCCGGCGGGTTTTCCGCCCTTGCCGCCCGCCATTCCGAGCGCGCGCGGGTTGACGCCTACCGGGCCCCGTCCTTCTTAAACGGGATGATTGCTCCCGGCCAGAAACTAGATCCTTCCCTCCCGCTTTCCATCGTCCGCGAAGGTGCCGAGGAAAAAACCACCCTCGGCCAGCTCCTCCGCCGCCGCACCATCCTGTCGGTCTACATGAAGAACAACACCCCCGGCTGTGACCGTCAGATGGACAGCCTCGCCGCCGCGGCCGCCGCCTTCGGCCGGGCCGGGTACGACGTGGTGGCGGTCAGCCGCGACTCCTGCGGCTCCCATCTCCGCTACGCCGCCAAGAAAAAGCTATCCTACACCTTGGTCAGCGACCCCGACGACGCCCTCGCCCGCGCCACTGATTCGCTGGTCGAGAAATCAATGTACGGCCGCACCTACACCGGCCCGGCCCGGAGCGCCTACGTGCTGGAGCCCGACGGCACCGTCCTCGCCGTGGTGGAGAAGGTCGATACCAAGGACCACGCGGCGCAGCTGCGCGCGGTGCTAAAGGGGCTTTGAATTGGAATCGGAGTCGGCCGGCGGTCGCGGGGCTTGCCACGTCCGGTCGCGGGCCCTAGCCGATCCCTGTGGCTAAGCCGAAGCGTGAATCCCCGCCCGTCCCGCCCGCCGTCCCGCCGGCCGGGGGGCTCGGCTACTTGACCGCCGCCCTCGAGGCGCCCGTGAGTCCGGCGGAGGCGGCCCTGCGCCCGCTGTCGTTCGCGGACTTCGTCGGCCAGCCCCGCACCGTCGAACGCCTGCAGGTGATGGTGGGGGCGGCCAAGCGCCGCGGCGAGGCCCTCAACCACGTCCTGTTGTCCGGCCCCCCGGGCCTCGGCAAGACGACCCTCGCGTTCATTTTGGGCCAAGAACTGGGCCGCAACGTGCGCGTCACCTCGGGCCCGGTGATCGAGAAGGCCGGGGACCTCGCGGGGTTGCTGACGAACTTGGAGGAGGGCGACCTGCTGTTCATCGACGAGATCCACCGGATCCCGAAGGCCGTCGAGGAGTACCTGTATTCAGCGATGGAGGACTTCCGCCTCGACATTATGATCGATCAGGGCCCGAACGCGCGGAGCGTGCGGTTGTCGATTCCGCGGTTCACCCTGGTGGGCGCCACGACGCGCAGCGGCCTCCTGACCGCGCCGTTGCGCTCGCGGTTCACCCTCCAGACGCGGCTCGATTATTACGATCACGCGACCCTCGACTCGATCATCCGGAGGTCCTGCGGTCTGTTGTCGATCCCGGTGGAGCCGGGTGGCTCGGGGGAGATCGCGCGCCGCTGCCGGGGCACGCCGCGCATCGCCAACAACCTGATTCATTTCGTGCGCGATTACGCGCAGGAGCGGGCCGACGGCCGGGTGACCCAGGAGGTGGCGGCGCGGGCGCTGGAGCTGTTGGAGATTGATGCCGCGGGTTTGGATGAAATGGACAAGCGGATGTTGCGAGTGATGGCTGAGAACTACCGGGGTGGCCCGGTGGGGATCACGACCATCG
>Ga0194125_10000867_pt1 | contig 51644 bp, 36 predicted proteins | sample TA2KigC250mmetaG_FD_148626 | JGI IMG/M metagenome (GOLD analysis project Ga0194125, IMG submission 148626) | Freshwater microbial communities from Lake Tanganyika, Tanzania - TA2015034 Kigoma Deep Cast 250m | ecosystem: Environmental > Aquatic > Freshwater > Lake | place: Tanzania: Lake...
CTCCCTCTGATGTTTTGATTTGGTTTCTGTTAAATCTTTCTTCTAATTCTTTTCTCTTCATTGTCGTCTTTCCTTTCACTTATTTTTGTAAAAATAAGCATTTCTCAGACGACAAATGTCGTTATTTTATCATCAACATTTTTTTCGTCTGGACAAAATTACCTGTAGTCATCCTGTAAAAATAGATTCCGCTTGAAAGGTTTCCGCCGTCGAACCTGATTTCGTATGTTCCGGGTGCAAGTTTTTCGTTTACGAGTGTTATCACTTCCTTTCCCAGAACGTCATATACAGTTATTTTTGCCATTCCACCATTTAACATTTGAAATTTAACATTTGTCATTGAATTAAACGGATTGGGATAGTTTTGACCTAACGAATAAAATTCGGGAACGTTCTCTGATATTTTCTGTATTCCGATGATATCCGAAAGTGAACGTCTCCAGATTGACTGAGTTGATGTTCCTGCATAGATAAAATTATTCACAATTATTAATGCATCAACTACAGGAGTAGTTACAAAGCCTTGATTTTTTTCACTCCAGTTAACGCCGTTGTTTGTTGATAGATAAATTCCGTTGTTTGTTCCTGCAAATATATTATTAGAATTTACAATTAAAGAATAAACACTTGAACTGTTTATAAATGTCTGAGCCCAGTTGTTCCCGTTATCTGTTGTGAAAAATATTCCGTTGGCGTCTGTGCCTGCGAATAAAATATTTCCATGTGTAGTAAGAGATAGAACTAACTGATTATTTAAAGAAGTTTGAACCCAGTTTATACCGTTATTGGATGTAATATAAACACCCTGATATGTTCCTGCAAAAATATAGTTTCCGCTTACCGTAAATGAACGAACTCCAATTGTTGTATCGAAATTAGTTTTATTCCAATTTATACCGTTATTTGTAGAAATGTAAATACCCGCATAAGAAAAAGGAGTTACGTACGTGCCCGCGAATATATTGTTTCCGTTGACAAGCAAACTCTGTACGTTTTTATTGTTTAAGGAAGATTGAATCCAGTTTATGCCGTTATCTGTGGAGAGCCAAACTCCGTTTAAATCTGTACCGGCGAAAATATTACTGTCTCTTGCCGCTAATGAAAATACGTTCTTATTGTTTAACATTGTTTGAATCCACATTGTGTCCCCCGAGCATGAGTATATTCCGTTTTGATATGTACCTGAAAATATTTTGTTTCCATAATTAGTGAAGCAATATATAAATCTATCCGGTGCTGTTGTCATTCTTGTCCATTGTGCGATGCAATCATCAGTTGTAAAGGTATTATTCAAAATTGAAAATAGTAATACAATCAAACTAAAAATTTTTATTAAATTTTTCATTTTACTATCCTCTTTTTATTTTTTAAAAAAATGTTTATTATTACTATATATTTTGTTAAAATTCCCGATAAAATTGAACCGTGATTTTCGATAACTTGACTTTCGTCACTTTATCATCAACATTTTTTTAGTCTGGACAAAATTACCTGCAGTCATCCTGTAAAAATAGATTCCGCTTGAAAGGTTTCCGCCGTCGAACCTGATTTCGTATGTTCCGGGTGCAAGCTTTTCGTTTACGAGTGTTATAACTTCCTTTCCCAAAATGTCATACACAATTATTTTTGCCATTCCACTATTTAACATTTGAAATTTAAAATTTGTCATTGAATTAAACGGATTGGGATAGTTTTGACCTAACGAATAAAATTCGGGAACGTTCTCTGATATTTTCTGTATTCCGATTATATCACTAAGGTTTCTCCGCCAAACAGCCGCAGTTTGTGTTGCAGCAAATATATAGTTGTTAGCAATCAATAAAGAGTTTATCCTTTTATTTCCTATGATTCCAAGTCCTTCGTTCTTTTGTGTCCAGTTGACTCCGTTGTTTGTGGAAACATAAAATCCGGAATCTGTTCCTGCAAATATATAATTCCCGTATGTTGTCAAACTTCTTACCGAAACGAAATTTAAAGACGTAATTGCCCAGTTAGTACCGTTATTTGTCGAACGATAAATTCCGTGATCATGAGTCCCAGCAAAAATATTACTGCCACTGATTGAAATTGAATATACAACCGATTCGTTAAAAAGATGTTCCGTCCAGTTTGCACCATTGTTTATCGAAAGACATAATCCCAGTCCGTTTGTTCCTGTGTATATATTATTTCCGTTTATTGTTATCGCCCAGACAGTTCCTGCATTTGTGCTTAAATTTGTTGCAGCCCATGACTGTCCGTTATTTGTGGAAATATAAAGTGGTGTAGTGCCGAATGTTCCTGCGAAAATATAATTTTGTGAGTTAATTGCTACAGCATAAACAGTCTTATTTCTCAGACCTGTTGTATCCCAGTTTTGACCGTTATTTGATGAATGATACACACCTGCATTAGAGACACCTGCATATCCTTCATTGCCGCTTGTGGCAAAAGAATAAGTGCAATAGCCAAGATTCGACTGATACCAGTTAACACCGTTGTTTGTAGTGTAGTTAATAAAATTACCCATACCGGCCAGAATATAATTGCCGCTTATGGCTAAACAATTTGCCATAGATATGCTTAATCCGTCAGACATCTGTACCCATTGAGTTCTGCAATCATTAGTTAATAATGTGTAATTCAGAACAGAAAAAAAGAACAAAACTAGTAAAAAGAATTTTATTAAATTTTTCATTTTACTATCCTCTTTTTATTTTTTAAAAAAATGTTTATTATTACTATATATTTTGTTAAAATTCCCGATAAAATTGAACCGTGATTTTCGATAACGTGACTTTCGTCACTTTATCATCAACATTTTTTTAGTCTGGACAAAATCACCGGCGGTCATCCTGTAAAAATAGATTCCGCTTGAAAGGTTTCCGCCGTCGAACCTGATTTCATATGTTCCGGGTGCAAGTTTTTCGTTTACGAGTGTTATAACTTCCTTTCCCAGAACGTCATACACAATTATTTTTGTTGTTCCTGCATTTAACATTTGAAATTTAACATTTGTCATTGAATTAAACGGATTGGGATAATTCTGTTCCAAAGAATAAGATGACGGAATGTGCTCTGAGATTTTTTGAATTCCGATGATATCCGAAAGTGAACGTCTCCAGACAGAATGACCTGAAGTCCCGGCAAAAATATAATTATTTGCTACTGATAATGTATTGACTTCCGGTACTATTGTGAAGCCCTGATTTTTTATAATCCAGTAAACCCCGTTATTTGTAGACAAATAAACTCCGTTTACTGTTCCTGCAAAAATATTATTTGAGTTTACAGTTAAACCAAAAACACTCAAGTTATTCAAAGAGGTTTGATTCCATTCTGTTCCGTTATTCGTTGTTAGAAACACTCCAAACCCAGAGATTCCGGCGAATATATTTGTTCCCGAGACTGCAAGTGAATAAATGAATAAATTTGTCAATCCGTTATTAACCGCCGTCCAGTTTGTGCCGTTATTTGTTGACAGAAAGACTCCACCTCCGAAAGTTCCGGCGAAGATATTTATTCCTGAAACTGCAAGTGAAGTAACATTAGGGTTTGTCAATCCGTTATTAACCTCTGTCCAGCTTGTACCGTTATTTGTAGATAAATACACACCACCGAAAGTGCCAGCGTACAGGTTTGTCCCTGAGACCGAAAGTGATAGAATATATTGATTCATTAATCCGTTATTTACAGGAGTCCAGTTCATTCCGTTATTTGTCGATAAAAACACACCGCTGCCATAAGTTCCTGTGAATATGTTAGTACCCGAAACGACAATAGAGAATATATTTAAATTTGTTAAGCCGGTATTAGTTTCTATCCAGTTTGAACCGTTATCTGTAGATAAAAATATACCATTGTTAGTTCCGGAGAATATATTCGTTCCCGAAACAGCTAGAGTTCTAATATTTTGACCTGTTAGGTTGTAATTAATTGCAATCCAGTTTGCACCGTTGCTTGATGACTGAAACACTCCACCGTTGGTTCCAGCTAAAATATTTGTTCCGTAAACTGCAAGTGATAAGACAGTTTGACTTGTTAATCCATTATTAATCGTTATCCAGTTTGTACCATAGTTCGTTGAAAGGAAGATTCCGTTACCGTCGGTTCCCGCAAATATGTTATTATCAGATATTGCAATAGCAAAAATATTATGATTTGTTAATCCGTTATTGACGGCATTCCAGTTTGAGCCGTTATTTGTAGAAAAGAATATTCCGCCTCCGTCAGTACCAGCAAAGATGTTTGTTCCTGAGATTGCAATGGACAGGATGACAGGGTAAGTTAATCCGTTATTAACCGCTGTCCAGTTTGATCCGTTATTTGTTGATAAGAAAACACCGCCGTTAGTACCCGCAAATATATTTGTTCCTGATATCGCAAGTGAATGTACATAATGATACAAAAGACCTGCATTAACATTTATCCAATTTGAGCCATTATTTGTAGATAGGAAGACTCCACCTCCGTAAGTGCCGGCGAATAGATTTGTTCCTGAAACTGCAAGTGCACGAATGGAAGAATTTGTTAATCCGGTATTAACAGTACCCCAGTTTGCACCATTATTTGTTGATAGGAAAACCCCTCTGCCATCTGTACCAGCGAATATATTTGTTCCCGACATTACAAGTGATTTTACGGATTTATTTGTAAGTCCGTTATTAACTGCAGTCCAGATTGTGCCGTTATTTGTTGACAGAAAAATCCCGCCTCCTTTAGTTCCGGCGAATATTTTTGAGCCGGAATATGCAATGCAATAAATATAACCTCCGTATGGTCCGTCAGTCTGTGTCCATTGTGCCTGACAATTATCAATATTTAATGAAAAGTATGTAATAATAAAAATAAAAATTACAAAAAGAATTTCTTTTAAGTTTTTCATTAGTTTATACATTCAAAAATTTTACAGTATGAAAATTTTTATTTAGATAAAATCATTTTCTTGGTAAGATTGAAGTTTTTCGCAGTCATTTTGTAGAAATAAATTCCACTTGACAGGTTACCGGCGTTGAAAATTACTTCATATTTTCCGGGTGCAAGATTTTCGTTTACGAGAACTGCTATTTCTTTTCCGAGAATGTCATAAATTTTCAGGGAGACATTTCCGGATTCCGGGCATTGGAATACAATGGTTGTCCGTGGGTTAAAGGGATTAGGAAAGTTTTGTTCGAGGGAGTATGACAGCGGTATGTATCCCGGTTTTTTTGTGATGCCGGAAATTATTTCGTCTAAATTCCTCTGCCAGACTGAGTAATCCCATGTTCCTGCGAAAATATAAGTATTTGTCGTGATTAATGTACTCACAGACATATTTCCGAAGCCCTGATTTTTTTGTATCCAGGTCTGACCGTTGTCCGTTGAGAGGTAAACACCGTTTTGTATCGTACCGGCAAATATATTGCTGTCTTTGACTGTGAGAGATAAAACGGATTTGTCGTTAAGGGAAGTTTGTATCCAGTTTATTCCGTCGTTTGTGGATAAATATACTCCGTGATAATATAGTCCCGCAAAGATATTGTTTCCGCAGACTGCAATTGACCTTACGTATTTATTGTTAATTTCAGTCTGAATCCAGTTGGCTCCGTAGTTAGTCGAAAAATGAATTCCGTGTTGATATGTACCTGCGAAGATTTTATTGTCTTTTACTGCAAGGGAATAGACATCCGGAACGTTGAGAGAAGTTCTGATCCAGTAGTAGCCGCTGTCCGGCGAGAAATAGACGCCGTCGTTTGCACCGGCAAAAACATATCCTTCGGATAAAGCAAATGCACGAATTATTTTATTATTGAGTGAAGTCAGTATCCAGTTTGTTCCGTTGTTCGATGACAGATATACTCCATTTGCAATTGTTCCGGCAAGTGTGCTATTTCCGCAGATTGACAGGGCTGTTACATAACCTGTGTTAAGGGATGTCTGAGTCCAGTTAATTCCGTTATTTGTTGTAAGCCTCACTCCGAAATCGTAAGTACCGGCGAAGATATTGTTTCCGCTTATTGCAATTGAATATATTGTGATATTTCCCATCCCGCCTGACACTTGAAACCATTGTCCGTTGCATTTACCGGCAGTAAATAAAAAATTTATAAATATAGAAAGAAAGATGATAATACCTGAAATATTTATTATCTTTTTCATTATACAGAATTTATATTAAATTATTTTTTATCTTTGACTAACACCAGTGCGATTATTAATATACCGCTCATTTGATTTTCATATTATTCTTGAACGAAATGTAATAACATTAATTTTTTATTACAAGTAAATAATTTATTAAATATTGCGATATTTTTTAAATAGTTGTTTTTTATGTAAAATATATAAAACCGTAAATAAAAAAAGGTTGCCTCAGGGATATTAAAATTCTGAAGTAATAGTGAGCTTATTACGGATAGTAAATATATGATAAAGATTCAGCGCCTTATAATTATATCAGTGCAGGACAAACCGATAATTTGTTGAATTGCAGTTTACTAATAGATATTTTTGATCAAGTTATTATTACCTTAATGAAACGAATGAAGTAAATCAGTTAAAGCCCGGTAATATTCACTGTGTCTGATATATAAATTCATTTATATAACTTCCTCTTCTGCCCTGAATTTTATAATTGATGGATTCTCCGCTGTTTGTATAAGGAAATATTTTGAAGTAATACATTGTTTTAGGCATTAGTCCTTCAAAAGTGCAGGAATTAGAACTTGATGATACATTTACCGTATAGAGATCATCATTTTCCGGAATTCCGTCAACAGGTATTGAAATAAATTCAAATCCAACCACACTTGATTTGATTAAGTATCCGTCAGGTTTTATATCGCCCACTTCTTCAGTCCATACGAGAGTAATAGATGTTGAGGTTTTAACGGCAGTAAAAAATGATTTAATAAAAATTTCAGGTTCGGGCTTCAGTGTAATTATGAAATATTCAGCAGGTGGAGAATATATTTCCGAATTATTAATAACGCAGAAAAAAGTGAAATAATAAGTGGAAAATTCTTTTAATCCTGTAACTGTAAATTCTTCTCCGAAGTCGTTATAAATACAAAGAGCATTAGAATCGTTCTCATACATAGAACCTTTCCCGAAGGAATTTGCAGATAAATATGAAAAAGTATTTGTAGAAGGTTTTCCTGTGATAATTTTTGACCCTTGTTTTGCAAATATCAGAATTGATTGATTTTCTTTACTGAAATTATCCGGCAGTCTCCAGGAAATATAAAGCATGTCAGTTTCACAGCCTATGTAACTTATTCTTATATCTTCGGGAGGTTTTAACTCGCATAAGAAAGCAGATTTGCAGGTAATAATAATAAACAGTATTAAGTGGAACGTTTTCATTTTACACCGTTTTATTAAATATAATATAATTAATTCAATTATTCAAATCAGTAAAATTTTAGAGAATGTTTCGACCGGTTGCCTCATAATAAAATGTATATTATCATTATTCTTTTCACAATTTTGATTTTGAACTCATAAAATTCTCCGTTTTTATTATGTTTTTATATGTATATTTACGGTTACTTTTTTTATGAGTCAACGATTAATTTATACCTGTCTGATAGTTATCTTTTTTATGAGTCAACCTGCAGCATCGAATGTTTTAATAAATCACTTGATATATCATTATAATATTTATAACTTTTATATTATAACGGTGCGTTCTTTGTGTATTGGAAACGGTCTGAAAAACTTATAATGACACTTAATACATTATATATGAATGGTCAGGAAAATATTTTTATTCTGTTTTTTAAATAAAATAATTCAGACAACAAATTACGGAGGGTATATTTATGTTTTCGGAAATAAGACGCTTGCCATTGTTTGCTATCGATATATCTATTGGAGTTGAACTGATAATTATTCTGGTAATTATGGCAATAATTGCTTTGATATTTATATTTTGGTGGATTGACCGAAGTAAGTCGAAGAAAGCGTATAAAGAAGATTACAAGAAGTTTATGACCGAGCACGATATAAGCAAATTGAAATTAAATGACTTAAAAAAATTCAGTGAAAAATTCGGTCCGATACCGGATATGAGTGTGATTACATCGGCTGTGTTTGAGGTTTATGAAAACAAGCTTAGGGAATATGTAATACAAAACACGGAGCATTTTTATTCGGAAGTAAAAAATCTGAGGGATATAATAGATATTGAGTTAAAGGAGAAGAACAGAAGAATAAAATCAGATAAGAAAATAGGGCTTGGTTTATACAAAGAAATACTTGATAAGTTTCTTGAGGATAATATATTGACGAAGGAAGAGCTTGACAAGTTAAACGAGATCAAGGAATATTTTTCATTGGATTTAAGTGAAACCAAGGCGTTGATAGAGCAAAAAGGAAAAGATAAATTCAGCGGAATGGTAGATGATTTTCTTCAAGACGGTTTTCTTTCGGATGAAGAAAAAAAATATCTTATCCATTCGGTAGGGGATTTGAAAATCACGAGTGATGAAGCGAAAGCAATTTTTCTTTTAAAAGCAAAGGAAAAACTCGAACAGTTTGGAAACTCGCTTATAGAAAAGGCACAGGATGAAATGATATCTGACGATGATTTTGCAGAATTTTTGAGTATGGCAGTGAATTTCAACGTATCTTCTGAATCTTTTTCCAGGTTCGATGTTCTGAAAAATTATAATGAAAACTATAATATTGAACACGGTATAATAAAAGCAGTCGAACCGGATGAAGATATACTTGAAAGCGGGGAGAAATGCTTCTATATCGGACCGGTAAATTTATATACTCATAAGATAATTGGTTCGGTCGAAGAACATTCACCGGAAATAAGAGGTAAAATTTATTTAACCAATAAAAGATTAATCGTAAAAGGTATTGGGGGAATCAGGGAAATTCCGTTCAGGGATATTGTTGTCTTTCTGAGGGAAAAGGAAGGTGTGATTATTATCGAAACAGTAACAAAACACGATTATTATATTCTTTTTACGGAAGAGGGCGACAAGAAGAAGACAATGAAGATATTTTATAAGGTCTATAAGGAAAAGGATAAGATAAAAATAATATAATATCTGAAATTCCCTGTAGTAAAAAGTTTTTATTTGTTTTTTTTCCTATCTGATGAGAATCATTTTCTTTATGTCGGAAAATTTTTCTGTCTTTAAGGTATAAAAATATGTTCCCGAGGGCAGCGATTCAGCATTGAACGATATAATATAAAACCCTGCTGAAAGTTTTTCGGTTATTAAATTTTTTACAGTTCTACCCAGTATATCGTAAATTTTCAATTCTACAAAACCGGATTCGGTAACTGCAAACTTTATATTTGTTTCAGGATTGAAAGGATTCGGGTAGTTTTGTTCGAGTTTGTATTCTGTTGGTATTTCTGTTCCCTGCTTGCTTATTCCGACGTATGTTGTCCATCTTGCGGTTTCTACTATTGCATTATAAAGAGTAATTGTGACAGTGGAATCGTTTCCTGTACTGTCCGGTGATGTGTATGAACCTGTTCCGTTTCCTGTCCATCCGCGGAATTGGTACAACGTTCCGTTATAATTAAACAATCTTGATAATACTCCGAATGTTCCGGTTGCGGCAGAATCATAAAATATGTTTCCCCCGAAAGTATTTCCTACAGTTGAATTTATGATTAATTTAAACTGGACTTTATAATATGCCGTCAGGTTCATAGTACCGTTTACCGATATATTGTGTGTTGTATCTCCGAAATCTGACCAGTTTAAAAACACATACTGATTACCGCCCTGTACTTTCGGGCTTACCGCCTGTATATTCATTACCGTTCCTGTCGGAACTGTAAATAATTTTCTTGTTGTGTATTCAATTCCGTCAACTTTATAAGTAACAATTCCCTCGCGGTTTGTTCCTATGGAAACACTTGACATATTTACGAGTACGTACAAATATCTTCTGTGTACGGGTGTTCCGTCTGAACCTGCACCGTATACAGCAATTTTATAAACTCCAGTAACCGCAGACGCAGGAGTTGTTATTTTGAAGTTCAGCGAATCCGGATAACCCGTCAGCGAATCTTTTCCGATGAAGTTAAAATTGATATTTCCTGAAGGGGGAGCAGAATCGAGTACCGCAGTGAATTTTACTCTGTCGTTAAAAGGTCCTTTAACGGACGGTATTTTAATTCTTATGATTGCACTGTCGTTGTTTGTAAGAGAGAGGTTATCTTCTGAAATCGTCATCGCAAAATCCGGATAATATCCGGAATAACTTCCCAGATTATTCTTTCTGGCATCCATCCAGCAGTGCCATGCAGTTTTTCGGGTCGGATTGTTGCCAATGTAATCTCCTATATAATATGCCTGACCGCTGCCCTGACCGACTGCCATGTTGTTTGGATTGAAACTTACTGTTGTAACAGGTTGATTTGGCAGAAATGAACTGCCTCCGTTTGTTGATACTGCACTGAATATTTGTGTCATCAGATTTCCTGTTGTGTCCACTCTTGAATCATACCATGTAACTATAATTCTACCGTTTAAATCTACCGATACGGCAGGCATCCATTGATCTGTCGTTGTCAAATCATCGTTGACTCTTAAAGGTGTTGACCAGGTTTGACCGTAATTTGTGGATTTTACCATAAATATGTCTGCTTTGTCGGCTCCTGCATTCGGGTTAGCGGCATAAACCACATATACATTGCCTCTGTATGTTCCGTAACTGTTATCTGCTGCCATTCGCGGAAAGTAATCCGTACGGATGCAGTTTTTTACCGTGTATCTGCCGTTGCAAATTGTACCGGGACCGACTATATAAGGTGTTGCTAGTGTATATGCACCGAATGTCTGTCCGCCGTTTGTTGAACGATATACTATTATGTATCCGGAATACGCTGCGGCAAAATATACCGAACCGCCCTGTAAGGATTCTCCCGGTCCGACAGAAATGTACGCCCCCTGGTCTCCGGTTAATGTGGTTGCAGCAGACCAGGTTTGTCCACCGTCTGTACTCCGGCAGAATCTCATACCCGATGAACCGAACTGACGCCAGCCCATATATAAGTAATTACTGTAAGGTCCGGCTGTCTGGTCTGATGAAATCCACTCTTTATCGGCAAGTCCTACCGTAGTTGAGTAAACACTTACAGGCGGAAGCCAGCTGATTCCTTTATTTGTTGATTTTACTACGGCAATTCCGTATATGTTTCCGTTTTGATATAATGTCCCGTAATACACATTCCCGAGACTGTCGTAAGTTAATACAGGGTCACCGACAACGTTGTATCCTGTGAATGACGGAATATTTTTTGTCCAGTCAATACCGTTTAAAGTATAGTATAAATTATTTATGTTAAAAGCGCATACTGCATTTAACGGGTCACGCGGATTTGAAACTATATAAGGTTCGCCGAAATCGACTCCCAGATAAAAATTATCATAGCCGCCTGTTGTTTCGACTATACTCATAGTTCCTTTCGGTGATATTATATAGTTTTCCGGTTGCTTCACTACTGAAGGCAATTGTGAATAATCGGGATCATCTATCTGTGAAAACGACTGCCAGTTTATCAGAAATATAAACAGAAAAATGGCTGTATATATTTTGTAATTTTGTTTACTGTTAAAATTTTTTAACGCTGATTTGATAATAAATTGATTCATAAAATATTTTTCAAGTTTTTGGCTGTTAATTATTATTGTTAATTATGAACATCAGGTCTTTAAGAGTATAATACACCCTCTTTTGAAATATTCCAATCGAGTAAAACTGAGATTCAAATTTTATTTCAAAATTTTTTTAATAGTTTTCATCAGATTGGAACTGTCCATCGATTTATGAACATAAAACGAATTCGAAGTACGCGATGCTTTTTTTACTGTTTCCTTATTGTCATCTCCGGAGTAATATACAACCGGTACTGTCGAGAAATATCTGATCTTTTCTATAATCGGAATACTTTCTTTGCCTTTAGATAAATGAATATCGGCAAGAATCAAATCGGGTTCCTGTTCTTTTGTAATTCTGATTGCTTCATCTTCATCTTCCGTGACCCCGATTAATTTATATCCTTTATGGCTCAGCATAAATCCTGTTAATTTAGCGCTTATTGCTTCGTCTTCAATCATCAGGATTTTTTTTATTCTTTGTAGTTCCATTGTTTTTAATATTTTTTTACAATATAAATATTAAAAATAAATAAATTAAGTAAAAAATAACCGTACAACCATGTTATTACATGTTGCAGAATCTTAGTCAAGGACGACCTTTGGGACATATTTTGTCCTTGTGAAATATTCTTAAATATATGAACTTGTAATAAATTTATTTTTTATGAAATACAAAAAAGCGATTATCAACAAAACGCTGCTTAAGAGGTTGTCAATAATAGATAATGAGATAACAAAAGGTTGTTTTCCGAATAAGAAAAAAATTGCTGATTTACTTAACGTCTCGGAAAAGACGGTACAGAGAGATATCGATTTTATGAAAACGGAATATAATGCACCGGTGGCTTTTAATTTCAAAAAAAAGGGTTTTTATTATTCGGATAATAATTTCAGCTTGAATAAAGTTACTATTGACAAAAACGATTTTATATCTCTTGCCGTAATTGAAAAAATCCTCGAACAGCATAAATTCAGTCCTTATAAAAAATACTTCGAAAAACTTTATGATAAACTGTCGTGTATTTATAACGACAAAGTATCCGTCAGATTAAACGATTTAAATGACATTTTACATTTCTCACCTTCCGTAATTAAGGATATTAATGAAGAAAATTTCAAACTCCTTTTGGAAGCATTGAAGTTTCAGAAACCGGTTAAAATCAGATATCAGTCGGGAGTTTCTAAAAAATTCACTGACTGCATAGTTAATCCGTATCATATCAGGAATTTCCGGGGTGACTGGTATCTCATAGGTTATTCGCAAAAAGATAAACTTGTAAGTGTTTATGCACTCGAACGTATTTTTAACATAAAAATTATTAATAAATACTTTAAAATTATTGGTGATTTCGATGTCGATGAATTTTTTAAAACCGGCTATGGGATGTTTGAAGAATCCGATGTGTATAACGTAATTCTGAAATTTTTACCGGAAGCAGCAGTGTATATAAGAGAAAAAAACTGGCACCCGACACAAAAAATGACCAGGAATCCTGACGGAAGCATAACTGTGAAGATGACCGTGAGTAACCTTGAAGAGGTTTTCCACTGGATATTATCATACGGAAGATACTGCAAAATAATTTCTCCCGATGAGTTAAAAGATATGATGGCTAAAGAGTTGAAAGCGGTGTTGAAAAATTATAAGAAACCTTCAGATTCTTAAGTGTCTTTGATATCCGGTAATAAGTAATTTAATTTTTTAAAATTTTTTAAGATATATAATTCATTATATAAAAAAATTTAAAAATGGATATTCAAAATTTCGATGATGTTCTCGTTGCCCTTTTAGCGATAGTAAATCCAATTAGTAAAATTCCGTATTTTCTGGATTATACGGAGGAACTCGATGCACCGCAACGGAACAGAATTGCTTATATTACTTCGTTTTCGTCTTTTATAATATTGACGACAGCAATGTTAACAGGGACTCTTATACTTCAGACTTTCGGGATAGAAATTTCGTCATTCAGAATTGCAGGCGGTGTTATGCTTTTTCTGGCAGGTTTATCGATGATTCACAGCAGCCCCGGGAAGAAGAGTTTTGTTGTTAAAAAAGACTTTTCGGAAATTATTTCAATTGCAATAATTCCGCTTGCTCTTCCCCTGACTGCAGGACCGGGAGCAATTTGTACTGTGATTCTTTTTTCGGAAGGTGTCGGTAATTTAGAAAATGTAATAACATTATTTGTGTCAATTTTGATTTGCTGCCTGGCTGTTTATGTAACTTTGAGATTATCTGTGAGGATTATTAAATTGCTGGGACAAATCGGGATGAATGTTATGACAAAAATTATGGGTCTGCTGACAATTGCAATCTCGGTTCAGTTTATTACAAAAGGACTTGCCGAAATTTTCACAAATTTAGTTAAATAGAAAACGAAACTGATTTTATAGTTATTGTTTTCACATATATTAAAACAGGTGTATGAGATTAGTTCCTTTGTGAATGTTAAATGCATTTATATTTTCGATTTTTTTTTTAAATTTTGATATTAAAATCCTCTTAATTTAAGGGATTTTTTATCACTTTCCTTCCGGGTTCGTTAAACCTTTCAGGAAAGGAAAATTTTTTAATACTATTTATATAAATATTTTATTATGTATAACTTTGTGTCACTCAGCTTAAGTTGTCCACACTGCGGAAAGTCATTAATGGACAATCAATATCCTGTCGATAATGAACCCTCCATTAAATTGAGAATTAAAATTGCAAATAAAGATGGTACAATCTGCCTTAGTTCGATATACGGAAGTTATAATTATATTTGCGATATTGATACTCCGAAAAATGAACTTGCTGAGATATTTTGTCCCCATTGTGATGTAATATTAAATACTAATGCGGAATGTAATATATGTAAAGCTCCAATGGTGATGTGCTATCTTGATATGGGCGGAAAAATCAATATCTGTTCAAGAACAGGATGTAAAAACCATAATGTCGTATTTGATGATTTGTCTAATGCTCTGAATAAACTATATCAGGTTTATGGTTTTCACACACATCACGAACATATCGAGAAATCAAAACAACCGTTTGAATCCGTTACTGATGAAACAAAAGAAGAAAAAGAAATTCTCGAAACAGGGACTTTTCTGCAGGCTTACTGTCCTTTCTGCCGAAGAGCATTAATAGAAAATGATATACTGAAATTAAAGATAGTTAATGAAAAAGGGGTTGGATATATAGAACTGAGTCCTTTTCTTAATGTATTTTCTTCTAAATCAACAGTATTTCTTGCTGAAGGCAAGCCGGTGGGCGACCTGAGATGTTTTCATTGTGATGAGAGTTTGGTGCTGAAAGATAAAAAATGTGAACTCTGCGGTTCTCAGACTGCACGAATTCATATAAGCGCAAGAAGTAAACTTATTGATTTTTATATTTGCTCTAAAAAAGGCTGTCGATGGCATGGCCTCAGTGAAGATGATATAAACGAAATTAAACTCGATGACAGCCTTGAATGGTAATATTAAAGTTTTTTCCTTATCTTTAATTTCATAGTATCACGTATAATTTGAGTAATGATAAATTTTTAAAAAAAGTACTCTCTGATTCGCTTATAAAAAACCTGTATTACTTAACGGAAAATAATAAAATTATCAGTAATGAGAATAGAAAGAATAGAAAAACAACCTGAGGTTAAGGAACTGATAACCGAACAGAAAATTGACCTGAAACTTCTTGACCCGCTCATAAAAAGGTTGAGTCATAAAAAAGGAAATTTAATTCCTTTACTGCAGGGTACACAGGATATTTTCGGCTACATCCCTCCAGATGCTTTAAAATATATTTCCGATGAACTGGGACTTAAAATGACTGATATGTACGGAGTTGTAACATTTTATGCTCAGTTTAAATTGAAACCTGTCGGAAAATATATAATTAGAGTTTGTCACGGTACAGCCTGTCATGTGCAGAATGCTGATAAAATCAGCGATGATTTGAAAACATTTCTCGAAGTGAAGGACGGAGATACAACTGTTGACGGGATTTTTACGCTTGAAAGCGTTGCATGCCTTGGATGCTGTTCACTTGCTCCGGTTATGATGATAGGTGATGACACATTCGGAAAACTTACAGGGAAAAAGGCAGTTGATGTCGTTAAAGAAATCAGAAGAAAAGAAAATCTTTCGGCTGATGAAAATTTAACTAAGAATACTATAAGTACAATTAACCTGACTAAAGTCCTAAAGGCAGGCAAGAAGGCAGGAAATTAAGAATTAAAAATATATAGAAATTACAGAACTAAAGTCAACTGGAAAAATAAATGTAAAATTAAATGTCGAATACAAAAGTTATAGTCGGTCTCGGAAGCTGCGGACTTGCAGCAGGAGCAGGGAAAGTTTATGACGAACTTTTTAGGATTCGGGAGGCAGATAAACTCGATTTCGAACTTAAAAAAACAAGCTGTATCGGGATGTGTTTTAAAGAGCCGCTGGTGGAAATTATTGACGAATCCGGCTCATATATGTACGGAGAAGTGGATATAAAAAAGGCAGATGAAATAGTCGAGAAACATATTGTGAATTTGTCTCCTGTGAAAGAGTACATTGTTCAGTCAGATACGTTCGAATCTCCTTTTAAAAATTACTTCGAAGGGCAAGTAAAAATCGCATTGCGAAACTGCGGATTTATCGACCCGGAATCAATTGAAGATTATGAAGCAAGAAACGGATATAAAGCAATTAAAAAAATTGCCGAAGAAAAAATCAGCGTGCAAGACGTCATAAAGACTGTACTTGACTCCGGCTTGCGGGGACGCGGGGGAGGCGGATTTCCGACAGGACTTAAGTGGAAATTTGCTAATAACAGCACATCCAAAATTAAATATATTATTTGCAATGCAGATGAAGGCGACCCGGGTGCTTTTATGGACAGGTCAATACTCGAAGGCGACCCGCATTCGGTTCTTGAAGGAATGATTATAGGTGCATATGCTATAGGTGCAACAGAAGGTGTAATATACTGCAGGGCTGAATATCCTCTTGCTGTTAAGCGGCTTAATATAGCGCTGAAACAGGCAAGAGAAAAAGGTTATCTCGGGAAAGATATTTTAGGAATTGAAGGTTTTGATTTAGATATATATGTAAAAGAAGGAGCGGGTGCCTTTGTATGCGGAGAGGAAACTGCTCTGATTGCATCGGTTGAAGGCGAACGCGGTATGCCGAGGAAAAGACCTCCGTTCCCGGCTGTGTCGGGATTGTGGAAGCAGCCGACAAATATAAATAATGTCGAAACATATGCAAATGTCCCGTGGATTATTATTAAAGGTGCACAGGCATTTGCAAAATACGGAACTGAAAAAAGTAAAGGAACAAAAGTATTTGCTCTGACGGGTAAGATAAAATACGGCGGACTCGTTGAGGTTCCTATGGGAGTCTCGATTAGAGATATAGTCTATAAACTTGGCGGCGGCATTACCGGTGATAAGAAATTTAAAGCTGTTCAACTCGGCGGTCCGTCCGGAGGCTGTATACCGGAATATCTGTCGGATACACTTGTGGATTACGATTCGGTAACTGCTACCGGTGCAATTATGGGATCGGGTGGAATGGTGGTGATGGATGAGACTACATGCATGGTTGATATTGCAAGATTTTTCCTGGATTTTACTTGTAAAGAATCCTGTGGGAAATGTACTTTTTGCAGATTGGGTACTAAGCGAATGTTGGAAATCCTGACCAGGATTACAAACGGCGAAGGTAAAGAAGGGGATATTGAAAAGCTTGAGGAACTTGCTGTTAAAATTAAAGACGGTTCTCTTTGCGGGCTTGGTCAAACAGCGCCAAATCCTGTGCTTACAACAATAAAATATTTTAGAGATGAATATGAAGCTCACATCAGGGATAAAAAATGCCCGGCACTGAATTGCAAGAAATTATTAACATACGAAGTTATTTCTGAAAACTGTACCGGATGTATGGTATGTAAAAAGAATTGTCCTTCAAATGCAATCGAAGGAGAAAAGAAACAGGTACATTTTATTAAACAGGAATTATGTATTAAATGCGGTGAATGCTTTACAAGATGTAAATTCAACGCTATAAAAGTTTTTTAAAATATATGATGGTAACTGAAAAAATTACAATGGATAAACTTAATATAGTTTTAAACGGAAAAGTTGTTTCAGGATTTAAAGGAGAATCTATTCTTCAACTGGCAAAAAGATACGGAATTGAAATTCCTACACTATGCAACGACGAAAGACTGGAACCGTATTCCTCATGTTTCTTATGTGTTGTGGAAGTTGAAGGAATGAGAGGTCTGCAGCCTGCCTGTTCCACAAAAATAGTGGAAGGTATGAAAGTAACAACGGATAACGAAAAAATAAGGAGTTCACGAAAGTCTGCACTGGAACTGCTTGTTAGTAATCATTATGCGGATTGCATAGCACCCTGCAAATTGACCTGTCCTGCAGGTGTGGATGTACAGGGATATATTGCATTAATCGATAAAGGTAAATATAAAGAAGTGGTCGGATTGATAAAACAGACAAACCCTTTCCCGGCTATTTGCGGAAGAGTATGCGTAAGGCCGTGCGAGTTAGCTTGCCGCAGAAATTTACTTGAAGATGTAGGTGTTGGTATAGATTATTTAAAGAGATATGCAACGGATAAAGAATTCGAATCGGGTGATATTTATATACCTTCAGCGAAATTGAACACGGGTAAAAATATCTCCATTATCGGAGCAGGTCCCGGAGGACTTACGGCTGCTTATTATCTTGCTCTTGAAGGACATAATATTGATGTTTATGAAGCTCAAAAACACCCCGGAGGTATGTTGAGATACGGTATCCCTCCATACAGACTACCGAATGATGTTATTGACCGTGAAGTAAAATGTATTACCGACTTTGGAGTTAAAATTTATTATGAAAAAAAACTCGGTGAGAATTTAAGTTATCAAGATTTGAAAAGTAAATATGATGCATTAATTCTTTCCATCGGTTCACAGTCAGGTTCAAGAATAGGATGTGAAAATGACAATGCCGGGAATGTGTTATCTGGGATAGATTTTTTGAGGAATATGGAGATTACCGGACAGCATTATGATTTTACAGGAAAGAAAGTTGCTGTTATTGGTGGCGGAAATACAGCAATGGACTGCTGCCGGACTGCTGCAAGATGCGGTGCTGAAAAAACTTATATAATATACAGAAGAACTGAAAAAGAAATGCCTGCAAATCCGATTGAAATTCACGAATCCAGACTTGAAGGCGTGGAATATATGTTTTTAACCGCTCCGGGAAAAGTAAATGTCGATGAAAAAGGATGCCTGAAATCCCTTACGTGCTTTAAAATGCAGCTCGGTGAACCGGATGCTTCAGGAAGAAGGAGACCCGTAAAAGTCGATAATTCAGAGTTTGAAATTGAACTCGATTATATACTTGCGGCAATCGGTCAAAAGACAAATGTAAATTTTATTGACAATATCAATAATAACTCGGACGAAAAACTGATTTTAAACAAATGGGGTGATATCGAAGCAAATAAGATAACTTTACAAACTTCAATCAAATCCATTTTTGCAGCGGGTGACAGCGTTACCGGACCTGCTACTTTAATAGAAGCAATAGCCCAGGGCAGGAAAGCTGCAGGAAGCTGCCACCAGTTTGTTATGGGTTTACCGGTTACAGGTGAGAAGTTTGAGTTTATCAGCAGAAAAGATAACTTCAAAAAACAAGTATCGGAAGACTATGTAGGCAGATTTAGAGAACAGGAGAGAGAAGAAATGCCGACACTCGACCCGAAAGAGAGGAAAAATTTTAACGAAGTAGAGCTCGGATATGATGATAAGCAGGCAGCGGGAGAAACGGAAAGATGCCTCGAATGCGGATGTGCCGCTAATTTTATCTGCGATTTAAAAAAATACTGCACGGAGTATAACGTTGACCAGAAAAAATATTCTGGTGAATTTAAAAACCATGATGTCAATTTTTCTCATCCCTTTATCGAAATTGACAATAATAAATGTATCCTTTGCTCAAGATGTGTAAGAATATGCAGAGAGATTGTAGGCGCAAATGCACTCGGACTTGTTAACAGGGGATTCGAAACTTTTGTTGCTCCCGGCATGAAAAATTCACTTCTCAAAACCGATTGCGAATCCTGCGGAATGTGTATCTCTGCATGTCCGACAGGTGCGATTTCCGAAAATGTAATTTTTAAACCGGGACCCTACGAACTCGATTCATTCGATACTATTTGTAATTATTGCTCAGTAGGATGTGAAATTACACTTCATCATAAAAACGGATTTTATATGAAAGTTACTGGTAAAAACGGGGTCGTTAATACCGATGGAAATATTTGCCGCTTTCCGAAGTTCGGTTATAATTATCTGAATGATAAAAAAAGAATTCTTAAGCCGCTACTGAAAACAAACGGTAAATTTGCGGAAATATCATTCGAAAAAGCATACGAAATAATCTGTGAAAAAATTAAGAGCGTAATGCCTGATGAAAACGTATTTTTTGCTGGAGCCCGCCTGTCTAATGAGGAACTGTATCTTATTCAAAAATTTGCACGAGCGGCAGTTAAAACAAATAATGTATCGAGTTTTCACTATTTGGGCAGAGAAAATGGTTATGCTGATATTTGCAAATCCAATGTTCCTTTTTCACAGATAAAGAATGCAAATAAAATTTATCTGGTCGGTTCGGAAATTAATTATGAAAATGCTGTTGTCGGATATATGATTAACGATGCAAAATTGAAAAATAATACTAAAATAGAACTTGTTACGGATAATGAAAACAGCAGGATGATAAAAAAAGTGGACAGAGTTCTGTTTGTAAAATCATATTATTATTTTATCAAAGCACTGAATCACTATATCCTTTCGAATATGCTCGAAAACAGGATGTTTATTAATGATAAAGTCAAAGGATTCGATTCATATAAGAAATCTCTGCTTGAAGAAGATTTTAACTCAATACTTAACAAGTCCGGTGTATTTTTCGAGAAGAGACTGGTAGATTTTGCGAATGATTATAATAATACGATGAATGCGATAATTGTATTTTCGGAAAGACACATTTCTTCTGATGCGGCTAAAGAAATCCGAAATCTTGCACTGATAACCGGAAAACTAGGGAAGACATCAGGCGGTATTATATGTCTGAAAGAAAAAAATAATTCTCAGGGCTTGTTCGATATGGGAATAATGCCGTCTTCGAGTGTCGGGGGCAGAAGCATTCTTGACCCCGCTCTGATAACAGAAATGAAAAAACTTTGGATTATTAAAAAGCTGCCGGAAAATGTTGATAATGATTTGTACAGCTCGATTCAGAATAATAAAATAAAAAATTTATTTATTTTCGGTGAAGACCCTCTTGGTTGTGCTGTTGACAAAGAGAAAATAAGGAATCTGATTAATAGAACAAACTTCAGGCTTGTGCAGGATTTCTTTATGACCGAAACTGCAGAAACCGCAGACTTGATTTTGCCTGCATCTTTCCAGTTTGAAAGCGGAGGTAGTTATTCGAATGCACAGAAGTTTGTCGTTACTTATGATATGCAAAGAGAACCGTTGATTGAGAAAAGAATTTTCGGGCAATTGACGGATTTAATGAGTAAATTCGGCGTGATAAATAAATTCGATTTTTCGCATGATATCACAATGGAAATTGCAGCTTTACTTAAAAAATTACCTGATGATGTTGAGGGTACATCCTTCAATCTCGAATATACCGAAAAAAGTAATTGCAATCGTATGTTTAATTACGGATGTGATAATTTAATCAAAATCTTTGAAGAGTATTTTAATTCGAAATTAAATTTATGACTGAAATGGAAAATTTTAAATCAATAGACGAAGTCCTCGATTTTGCGATGAAGAAAGAACAGGAAGCAGTTGATTTTTATATTATGCTTGCTTCGCAGTTGAAGAGCGAGGAAATGAAAAGTGTTTTTGAAGAATTTGCACTGGAAGAAGTAAAACATAAAGCTCGTCTGCAAAAAATTAAAGATGAACGTCTCTTCGAAATTCCGGTCGAGAAGATTGCCGATTTAAAAATCAGCAACTATGTGGATAATATTACGGTTCGTCCGGATATGAGTTATCAGGATGCTCTTATGCTTGCTATGAACAGAGAGAAAGCCGCCTATAAATTATATATTCGACTTGCATCGAAAGTAAATAATACTGCACTGAAAGATATTTTTATATCACTTGCTAACGAAGAATCAAAACATAAACTCCGATTCGAACTCGAATACGACGAATATATACTCAGGGAGAATTAAGTTAATACTTATAAATGTCTTTAAGTAAATTAATAGATAGAATTGACCTGAAAAATTTTCTTTATGCTAATAATAGAGTAATAAATTAATTTTTAAAAGGAGAAATATAAATTCCGAACGTTAAGATAAATAATATAGATTGCTATTATGAGATTCACGGGAAAGGCAGTCCGCTTATGCTTATTTCAGGACTTGGGAGCGACAGTCAGAGCTGGCTGCCGGTACTTGATGTTCTGGCAGAATATTTTAAATTAATCATTTATGACAATCGTGGTGTTGGGAGAACTAAATATCCCAAAGGTAATTTTCAAATTTCCACAATAGCAAAGGATGCTGTTTGCCTGCTTAAAGAATTAGGGATTGAAAAAGCAGACATATTGGGGCATTCTATGGGCGGATTCATTGCTCAGGAAATAGCAATAAAATATCCTCAAAAAGTAAATAAATTAATACTTATAAGCACATGCTCCATATTATCGGAGAAGAATAAATTAATATTTGAAAATTTCAAAAGGATTTTAGAAAGAGGAAACTACGAATTATTCATCAGGGAATTTTATAAACTAATTTTTACAAAAGAATTTCTGAACAACAGGGAAAAAGCAGAATCAGCAGTTAAACATGCAATAAATTATCCGTTTCCTGTAACTGCCGAGGGATTCAATTTGCAGGTGGAGGTTATAAATAATTTTAACTCACAAAGCAAATTAGATAAGATAAAAGCGGAAACTATTGTTATATCAGGGATAGAAGATATTCTGATAACAGCTGAAGAGATAAAGTACTTAGCAGATAACATTCCAAATGTTAAAAAAACTCTCTGTTTGGAAAATGCAGCCCATTCCATTCATACCGAAAAGCCTGATGTATTTACGGCTTCTGTATTAAAATGTCTGAATCAATATAATTAAGAAGCTGTAATGAATGGTTGGGAACACGTCATTTTGAATTTAAAAGTATTTTTTTCAGGAATCTGCCTGTGTGGGAATGAACCGAATTTGCGATTTCCTCAGGTGTTCCCTTTGCCACAACGTATCCGCCTTCATCTCCGCACTCCGGTCCCAAATCTATTATGTAATCGGCGCATTTTATCAGCTCAAGGTTATGCTCAATTACGATTACACTGTTCCCTTTTTTTATAAGTTTATCGAAACATTTTAATAGTTTTGAAATGTCATAATAATGTAGACCGGTTGTCGGCTCGTCGAATATGAAAAGCGTATTCTCGTAGTTATTTGCAAATGCTATGTGATATGCCAGTTTTAATCGTTGTGATTCACCTCCTGATAAGGTCGAACCGGATTGTCCGAGTCTGATATATCCTAATCCCACCTCATCAAGGACTCTTAACCTTGTTGTAATTTTTGGGTATTCTTTAAAAAATTTTATTGCTTCATTTACTGTTAAGTCTAATATTTCGCTTATATTTTTGTAAATGCTGTTGTTACCGCGGACTTTGATTTCAAGTGTATCTTTTTTATATCTTTTGCCTTTGCAAGCTTCACACTCGAGCAGAATGTCTGCCATAAATTGCATCTCGACCTTTATGAAACCCGTTCCTTCACATTCTTCGCATCTTCCTCCCGGTACATTGAAAGAAAAATATCCCGGGCTTAAATTCCGTTTCCTTGCTTCTCTTACAGATGCAAATAAATCTCGTATTTCGTCGAATCCTTTAATGTAAGTTACCGGATTGCTACGCAGTGTCCGTCCTATTGACGTCTGGTCAACAAGCTCTGTGAAATCAACATTGTTGATTCCATCTATTCTGTCATGCTCACCGATTTTTTCGTTGTAGTATCCTTCAAGATTCTTTTTTAAAGCTCCGTATAATATCTGGTTTATCAATGTTGACTTACCGGAACCGCTTACGCCTGTAACACAAACAAACATGCCGAGAGGAATTTTAACATCGATATTTTTAAGATTGTTTTCCCTTGCTCCCTTTATTGTTATGTATTTTGTTTTGTCGTTTGTTAATCTTCTGCCCGGAGGAATGTGAATATTGTCTCTCCCGTTCAGGAATCTACCCGTTATTGATTTTGTATCTCTTAATAATTCATTATAACTTCCCTGAAAAATTATCCTGCCGCCGTGCTCGCCTGCATATGGTCCTATATCAATTATTTCATCTGCCTCGCATATCATGTCTTTATCATGTTCAACAACTAAAACCGTATTGCCTAAATCTCTGAGTGATTTTAATATAGTTATAAGTTTTTCGTTATCCCTCGGATGCAAACCTATGCTCGGTTCGTCTAATACATATACCGAACCTACTAATGAAGAACCGAGAGATGTTGATAAATTAATTCTCTGTGATTCGCCGCCGGAAAGCGTATTTGATAATCTGTCTAATGTCAGATATGTGAGCCCGACATCCAAAAGGTATTTTAACCGGTATATTATCTCCTCAAGAATTCGTTCCGATACTTCCTTCTCATAATCTGTTGAATTCAGATTTTTAAAAAAATTGAATGCCTCGGTTATGTTCATCCTTACAACATCGAATATGTTTTTACCGTTAATTTTTAAATAAAGAGCTTCCTTTCTTAATCGTGAACCTCCGCATGTACCGCACGTTGTATACGCCCTGTATCTGTTTAGTAAAATTCTGTAATGTATCTTGTAAGAAGCCTCACGTTCTATCATTTTGAAAAAACGGTGTATTCCTATATACTTTCTTCCTCCCTTGAACACGTACTCTTTTTGTTTTTGAGTTAAACTGTAAAACGGAATTTCAACATCAACACCGTAATTTTTTGATTCTAAAATCAAATCGGTTAAGTGCTTTGAATGTTTTGGGGTTGTGAAAGGTACTATGGTTCCCTGTATTATCGATTTGTTTTTATCCGGTATAACTAAATTATAATCTATGTCCATGGTTCTCCCGAATCCCTGGCATTTCGGACAGGCACCGAATGGATTATTGAAAGAAAATAACCTCGGTTCCGGCTCCTCAAATTTTATTCCGTCTGCTTCAAGATATTGATTGTAGTTGGTGTCTTTGAACTTACCGTCCGTCTCTTCCCTTAATATCAGATATCCGTTTCCTTCCCTGAATGCCATTTCAAGCGAGTCGTGGAATCGCGATGTTGTGTCGCCGTTTTCGATTTCGTATCGGAATCTGTCTATTATTATTTTAAAATGATATTTTGTTTTTCCTGATTTTAAACCTGACTTTGTAAATAAATTTGTTAAATCCTTGTCACTATAATCGTTTGTATCATAAATAATGTCTCCGACAAATATTTTATAATAACCTTTTGATCTTAATTCGTTGATTTTTATTAAAAAGTCCGTTTCTGTTCCGGATTCGTTGTTTACTAGTATATATATTATCGGCAGTTTGTGTTTCTTTTCGCTTTTATATCTGTTATAAAATTCTTCGGTTATCACTTGAGGTGAATCTTTTTTTACCGGTTTACCGCTTACGGGTGAATATGTAACCCCGATTCTTGCATAAAGCAATCTTAAATAATCATAAATTTCTGTTGTCGTTCCTACCGTCGAACGCGGATTTCTGCTGCTTGTTTTCTGTTCGATTGCCATTGATGGCGCCAATCCTGCAATATAATCTGCATCCGGTTTTTTCATCTTTTCTAAAAATTGCCTTGCATAGGATGATAAGCTCTCTACGTACCTTCTTTGCCCTTCGGCGTATATTGTATCGAATACAATGGAAGATTTGCCGGAACCGCTTACACCGGTGAATACAATTAGTTTGTATTTCTGAATATCAAGATTTATGTTTTTTAAATTATTTACACGAACCCCTCTTAATATAATAAATTTTCTTGTATCCGGAAGATTTTCGGTTGTCTTTATTTTTGTATTTGAAACTCTTCCCATATGTTCTATACTTGACTTTTGATTTAAATTAAACTTTAAAGTTACTTAAATTAATCTCTTTAATAAATTGAAAAAATGTTCTTTTTTACTGATTCGTTTGTTATAATCTCCCTGTACAAAACTACCCTTTTTGTTTTATTGGTAAAATTATTGCATTATTAATCGGATTAATATGTTCTATATTATACTACAATTAATATTTTTCGGATAAATACTTATCACGTTTTTTTGATACATAAACTTTCGTGTCAACCCTCCTGAAGCGAGATAAATAATACTCGTTTATATTAATAATAAATAGAAATATTTTTTTACTGCAAAATAAATTTTTAATTTAAAAATTTTATGAAAAACAATTTTATAAAAGAATTGCTAATCGGTGATTTGAAAGCCTCCTTACCTATAATACAGGGCGGTATGGGTGTCAGAATATCACTTTCCGGACTCGCTGCGGCTGTTGCAAATCAAGGGGGTATCGGAGTTATTGCTACTGCGGGTATAGGTATACTTGAACCCGATAATTATACTGACTGGCTGGGGGCAAATATCCGTGTCCTGAAATCGGAAATTAAAAAAGCAAGAGCACTGACAAAAGGAATAATTGGTGTAAATATTATGAGGGCATTATCCAATTATGCCGATATGGTAAAAACTGCAATTGAAGAAAAAATCGACATAATATTTTCAGGTGCCGGGCTTCCGCTTCACCTTCCGGAATTTCTGAATAATAATTCCAAAACAAAACTTGTTCCTATCGTTTCATCAGGAAGGGCAGCTCAGATTATAACAAAGAATTGGACTGAAAAATATAACTATGTACCTGATGCCATTGTAGTTGAAGGACCAATGGCGGGAGGACATCTTGGTTTTAATGAAGAAAAAATATTTAAATCGGAATTTTCATTGGATATACTGATACCTGATGTTATAGAAGCAATAAAACCTTTTGAAGAGAAATATAAAAAGTATATACCCGTAATAGCCGCAGGCGGTATCTATACGGGCAGAGATATCTATAAATATTTAAAAATAGGCGCTGCAGGTGTTCAGATGGGAACGAGATTTGTTGCTACTGTTGAATGTGATGCATCAACCGAATTCAAACAGGCATATATTAACGCTCATAAAGAAGATATTATAATAATTAAAAGTCCTGTCGGTATGCCTGGGAGAGCAATTCGAAATAAATTTATTGATGATGTAAATGACGGTAAAAAACATCCTTTTAAATGTCCGTATCATTGTATTATTACCTGCAATTATAAAGATACACCTTACTGTATTGCATTTGCGCTGCTGAATGCATCAAAAGGAAATCTTGATAATGGATTTGCGTTTGCCGGTTCTAATGTATATCGAATTAATAAAATTGTTTCAGTTAAAGAATTAATTGATTCTTTAATTGATGAGTATGAGGTGATGTCAGAAATTCCGTATCGACTGACAAATACTGCCGCCCTGCCGTAGATATCTTTATTACAAAAAGAAAAATAATTCATTGGAAAAATTTTAAATTATTTGTTAATTTAGACTTTAGATAAATACCAATGTGAAAAACATTAATTTTGCAATAAACCCGCTGCTAACAGTTCTTTTGCTTCTCTCGTTTTATTCAGACTCCATTGCATGGGATTACGGTGAGCATAAAGAAATCGGCGATAAAGCTTTTAATAGTTTTTCGTCCTGGGTAATAAATGAAAAATATTTTAAAGAAGAACGGGAGTTTTTGGAATTTTTCAGAAAAGCAATTGGACTGGAGTATAGTTATACGGAAAAAACATATTATTTCAAACAGCTTTCTGCTAAAGATAATATAATAACTTACGGAGCACTGAACGGATTATCGGGCGACCATGAACAAAACCCGCTGGCTCTCGAAGAAGACTTAATGTATACCCGCTCGACTCTTAATCAAATTATTGCCTTGCATAACGAATATATTAAGAAGTTCGGTACCGGAGCTCCGAGTACTGAGATAATGCATTATGACATCAAATTTGCATGGTTTGCTGCTGTTGATCTTTCCCATTTCTATGAATACGGTGTATCCTATGATGACCAGCTGAACGATTTTGAGAAAGAACATCTCATTAAACTTTTGAAACCCGATTATGTTGAACAAGTCTTTAGTGATTTGAAAAAAACAAATTCTTTATGTAAATATGTGACGCTTCATTCTATGGCTGTCTATCTTGCTGAAATAGCAGGCAATACTATGGCAAAAGATTCGCTTGAAGCATATAAATATTTATATTATGCTTTTCTGTATAATGCTTTTGCTGACCATTTTTTGGAAGACAGCTTTTCGTCCGGTCATCTTGTGGTTAACAGGTCTATATTTACAGCCCTTATCAATAACCGGGCTCTCCACGATTTCTATTGTGAAAACGGTATGGAAGTGATTAATCTCAATGGGGAAAAATGGAAACAGTACGGGGATAGAAATTTTAATAAGTATCATTCGGAATGGGAAGATAAATCAAGCTATTTGCAGATTGAATACCCGCCTTTAACAAAAAATTCGGAAAGAATTATAGATGCCGTTACATTATCTGTTTCTGAGGTTTTTCAAGCTTTCCGGACATCTATGGAAGAACCAAATAGAAAAAAAATAATCGAAAGAATGCCGTCAGGTAAAATACTTTATTATAAGTTTTTTATAGAGAATTTTAAGGCTCTTAGTTTGGTTCCCGTACCGTTCGGAACAGACCTTTTATATTACAACGTTAAATCGAAAAATAAAAAAGAATTACAGAAAACTGTTGAATCAATCCCTTATAGAAATTATATCAGAAGCAGAGTCGCTAATTCATTACTCGTAGGACTTGGGGGAAATTTTACAAAAAATTCCAAAGGTGAGTATACCAGTATCATTGAACTTAGATTTAACCTTGGTACAAATTTCTATTCGTTTAATTATAACTATGAATTGGAAAAAAAAGGTACGATGGATAGTTGGTTCGGTCCGACTGTTTCCTTTCAAATTGGAAATACTGAAATGTTTAAAAAGAAAAATGACTACACTGCACTGAAACTCGGAGTAAATAGTATTTACGATATCTGGCTTTCCGAAAGCAGATTTTTCAGTGTTTATGATTATCTGGAAACAGGAATTCAATGGGATAACGGAATAGCAAGAGCCGTTTTTACGCCTTCAGTCGGTCTGCAGTTTGGCTCGCTTATCGGAATAAAATATTATGAATTGCCGATATGGATCAGAATACCGTTGGAACTTCTTTTACCTTTGAAACTCAGGTTTGGTGCCGATTATGTCCCCACCAAAAAACCCGACTACCACCTGATTGGCGAAATCGATATACTGTTCTGAACTTTCCTTGCTGAGCGTCTTATTTAATTAAACTCATTTTTCTAACTTCACTGAATCTGCCTGCAGATAATTTGCAGAAATAAGTTCCTGATGGGTGTTTTGAAGCATCCCATTTAATTTCATATATCCCGGGTATCAGAAATTCGTTTATGAGTGTCTCTGTCTCTCGTCCCGTAATATTGTATATTATTAAAGAAGTGTTTACCGATATCGGAATGTGAAATCTGATTATAGTCGAGGGATTAAACGGATTCGGATGGTTTTGTTCTAATAAAAAATTTTCCGGCTTAATGCTGGATATATTTTTTATGATTGTAGGTTGAACTAGTTCCATAATATCTCCCGGTATTGATATCGAATAGGGTAATCCAAGGGTATCCAGATTAAATTTAATCGAAGGTGAATGCTTTTTTATAAACCATACATCCTGTGCTATCCATGAAGTGTCGGGCTTTTCGAAAATTTTTATCGGGATTATACCTAAGAACATATAACTCAGATTAAAATAATGTACGAATTTTTTTGCAGTGTATGTTCCGTTTACCGTGCTGACACTCTGGTCATTCAGACGTCTCGCTTCAACTTTTATTCTCATAGGATAATTTGTTCCGTTAATACTTACAGTAGTATCTTTTTGGAAAAGGGTATATAACGAATTTACAGCCTGTGCAAATCTGTAACTGTTATACCATTTTTCCAACGATTTTATCCATTGATAAAACCCGAGTGTGTCAAATAATGTTGAATCAAGCATGTTTGTAATTTTCAAATATTCCCATGCATTCGTAGTCTGAAAATTGTAAAAACCTGAATCTGTATACGGGGCATTTTGTGTCAGATTTATCAGATTCTTTTTGGATAGTACTATACTTGCAAGTAATTGCTGGTAGTTTTCTACTACGGCAAATGAATCTATTCTGTATGTCGTTAGTGTCGTCACAGGATTGTTATTGCTGTCTAAAGGTGTAACTTTGAAATACCATTTGTAACCTGTGCTTGCAGGAAAATATGTCGAAGCATTCTGACTGTATGCTTGTAATGCCGTTAATATAATTATTAGGAATAATAATTTTACTTTCATAACTTTTTTATTTGTTTAAAATTAAACAAATTCATTAATAATTAAAATCCTAAATTCAGTTTTTTGTTGTTAAATAATTTTAAACAAATGATATTTTCTTATCTAAGAACTCTTCACAGACTTTATTCCGAACTTGTTTTAGTGACTTTAAGTATTAACCTGTGAAATCTAAAATTCATAGCTCTGTCAATTCATTAAAATTTCAGGTATTTCTATAACCATATTATTATCGAAATATGCTGTAATTAATAACTTAATTTAATCACCTAATTTTATTAAAATTGTAATTATGGAATTGAAATTTTTGAAAGGAGTTGGTGAGAAAAGAGCCGAAGCTTTTAAAAAAATAGGTATCTCTGCTGTAGAGGATTTTCTGAGATTTGTACCGAGAATTTATATAAAAAAAATATCTATAAAGGATTTTCAAAATAAATTAAACGAAAATGTCATAATAAAAGGTAAGGTTTTTGATATCATTCCTCCTGTTAAACAAACACATCCGGTTAATGTGATTGTTGCAGATGAGACCGGTTATATGGATATTCCTATGTTTGGCAAAAGTGAATTTCGTTCTAAACAATTTATTAGAAATCAGGATTATCTTTTTTGGGGTAAAACCGATTATAATCATTTCACAAATATGTATTCAATCGGTTATAGAGACCATTTGAGACTGAATTTAAAAGATGAAAATGATTATAAATTCTCAAATCTTAATATATTTCCTGTTTATGAACTTGCGGGAATTTTGAAAAAAACGTGGATAAAACCTCTGTTGCTAACCCGAATAACATACAATGCTTTTGCTTTTCTCCTGAAAAATAAATCTGAATTTGTCTTTGAAAATATTCCTGATTATATCTTAGAACAGGAAAATCTTTCTGATAAGAAAAAATCAATCATAAAGATAAACTTTCCCAAGGAAGCAAGCGAAATCGAGACTGCAAGAAAAAGGCTTGCGTTTGAGGAATTATTCTATCTTGAATTGATTCTGGCTCTGAAAAAAAGAAGCGTGAAAATAGAAACGAAAGGAATTTCGTTCAGCGTTGACATTAAAAAGTTGACAGATAATTTTGTTAAAGCACTTGCATTCGAACTTACGAATGCACAGAAAAAAGTCATTAATGATATTTATAAAGATATGATATCTTCCAATGTGATGAACCGTCTGCTTCAGGGAGATGTCGGAAGCGGGAAAACAATAGTTTCGATTTTTGCTATGCTCATTGCGCTCGAAAGCGGTTACCAGACTGCATTAATGTGCCCGACTGAAATTCTTGCGGAACAGCATTATTATACCGTGTCACGGTTTATTGAAAAATATAATAAGGCCTCCGGTACCGATTGGAAAGTTGCTATCCTTGTTGGAGGACAAAAGAAAAAATTGAGAGAAGAATTGTATAACAGTATTAGAAACCGGAAAACCCATATTATCGTGGGTACACATGCCCTTATTCAGCAGAAAGTGGAATATAACAATCTTGGTCTTGTCATTATTGATGAACAGCATAAGTTCGGAGTTTTGCAAAGAGCTGCTTTAAAAGAAAAAGGATTGAATCCCGATGTTCTTGTTATGACGGCTACCCCTATACCAAGAACATTGTCCCTGACTGTATACGGAGATCTTGATGTTTCTGTGATAGATGAACTTCCGGGAGGACGAAAACCGGTCAAGACTTATCTGCGATATGAAAATGACAGGAGAAATGTTTATGAATTTGTCAGAAACGAGGTAAAAAAGGGAAAACAGGTGTTTGTTATTTATCCGATAATCGATGAATCGGAAAAACTTGATATAAAATCTGCTGAGAAAAATTATCGTATTATTAAAGAAAAAATATTCCCGGATATTCCCGTCGGAATGGTTCACGGAAGATTATTATGGTATGAGAAAGAAGAGGAAATGAAAAAATTTGTGGAAGGAAAAATTAAAATTCTCGTTTCAACAACCGTTATTGAAGTCGGTATAGATATTCCAAACGCTACACTTATGATAATAGAAGATGCTCAGAGATTCGGTCTGTCGCAGCTGCATCAACTGAGAGGTAGAGTCGGAAGAGGTGCTCTTCAATCGCATTGTGCTTTGATTGCGAAAAACCTTGATGAAACTTCCGAAAAAAGATTAAAGATTTTGTGTGAAACTACGGATGGATTTCGTATAGCGGAAGAAGACCTCGAAATCAGAGGTCCCGGTGAATTTTTCGGCACAAGACAATCCGGGATTATCAATTTTTCGGTCACGGACTTGCAGCGTGATAAAAATTTGCTGATAAAAGCAAGAGATATTGCTTTCGGGATCGTAAAGAAAGACCCCCAGCTCAGATTGCCGGAACATCTTAATATAAGAAAATATTTTCTTGAAAATTTTAAAGATGCGTATTATTTGATGAAAATTGCTTGATTTTTATTTGTCTAAAAAATCATTAATATAATGTTTATTTTACATATATAAATAAATTTTTGAAAAATTCCTCATCCAAAATAGAGATTTTAATTCCCTTACTAACCGTAACGGTTGATGCAGTATCAATTTTTCTTGCATATTTAATTTCATACTATATCAGATTTTATTCTCCGTTTACTTCGATTGTATCGGTTAAAAGCGGAATACCGCCAATTGAAGGTTATATTTGGTTTAGCATTGTAACTATTCCTGTATGGCTTGCCGTATTCCAGTCTTTTAAGATGTATAAATTAAAAAGAAATGTTTTTATAGGCGATGAATTCACTTCGATAATAAAAAATGTTACTATAAGCATGCTTCTGTCTATTGGTATACTGTTTTTCTTCAGAGAGTTTCTTTATTCAAGGGTCGTTTTCGTCATTATTTGGTTTGTGTCGGTGTTTCTAATGACGATAGGAAGATATTTGGTCCTTAAACTCGAAAAAACTTTTTATAATAAGAGAATCGGAGTGAAAAATATTGTAGTGGTCGGTGATAGTGAAATGGCAGATAAGATTTATAAAAGATTTTCCGTCAGTACTTATACCGGCTATAACGTTATTGGCTATGTGGCTGAAAAGAAAATTGAGTATGAAAAACAGAAAAATTATCTTGGAAATTATGATGACCTGCCTGAAATTATAAGTAAATTTAACATAGAAAAATTGTTTATTGCTCTGAAAACATCACAACATTCTGATTTATTCCTGCTTTTAAAAAAATGTGAGGGAATAAATGTCGAATTTATGATGGTTCCTGATTTCCTCGAGTTAATAACAAGCAGATTGAAAGTGGAAGAAGTCGACGGTATTCCGATTATGAAGATAAAATCTTTACCGATAAACATCTGGAATGGAGTTTTAAAAAGAACTTTTGATTTCGTTCTCTCTTTGTTGCTTTTAATTATTACTTTCCCGCTGATTTCAGTTATCGTAATCCTGATTAAACTTACATCTAAAGGACCTGTACTGTACAAACAGGAAAGAATCGGACTCGACGGCAGAAAGTTTATGATGTATAAATTTCGCTCAATGTTTGTCGATGCTGAATCACGGGGTCCCTCCCTTGCTGTGCCCAATGATAAAAGAGTAACGAAAATCGGAAGGTTGCTGAGAAAATTCAGTCTGGATGAAATTCCTCAGTTCATTAACGTTATTAAAGGTGAAATGAGTATAGTCGGACCAAGACCGGAAAGAGAATTCTATGTTAACCAGATGAAAGAAACGGTACTGAATTATCTCGAAAGACATAGAGTTAAGTGCGGTATGACAGGCTGGGCTCAGGTAAACGGTCTCAGAGGTCCGGGGACGTCTATACAGGACAGAATTGACTATGACATATATTACATCGAAAACTGGTCTTTGGCTTTTGATGTGAAAATTATATTAAAAACATTTAAAGAAATTTTCTTCTCGAAATTTGCATACTAATTTATGATTGCCGTAGTAATTTTTTATTTACATGTTGTCTTTGCTGTTTATATTTTTGCAAAATCGTACCAGACCGAGGGATTGATGACTGCTTTCCTGAACCTCGTTTTTATTGTAATTCTTTTTACGGTTGGATGGACAATCTCAAGTTTTTTTATCGGATTCTTTATCTCTGATTTGGGTTATGTAATTAATTTACCACAAAATAAACTTCTTTTCGGAATTATTAAGTTGTCCGGATTTTATATACCTCTGGGCGACGGAACAGCAAGATTATTGCCAAAAGATTCCATTTCGCTTGTCTTACTTTCTGTTATTGAATTATTTTTTTACCGTTTTTATTATAAAACTACTAATGTCTGAAATTTAAATCAGAGTGAATTTTGTAATTTCTGGTGAACAGTTTAATCTTACAGGTAATCCCACCGAACCAATACCCCTCGATACGTACATATGTGTTCCGTTTTCCGAATATAATCCGCTTACATAAGGGCTGAATGCCGAAGCAAGTGATAGATTGAAATCTGATACCTTTACCAACACAACCTGCCCTCCGTGTGTATGACCGCTTACAATCAAATCTATTCCTCTGTTCTGCATATATTTGAAAAAATATGGTTTATGGTATAGTAATAATTTTGGCAGCTTTTCAAATTTGAGATTTTGGTACTCTGCAAGATTTTCTGCTTTTTCCAATGTTTTCTCGAAGTATTCCATGATTTTTCCGTTGTAATTCGAACCGCCCGCACGGGTGTCTTCCATTCCTAATATTGCTATTTTTTCATTATTAATGTCAATGATTTCTGCTTCGTTCTTTAATAATCTTACCTGTGTGTTTTGCGAGATTACTTTTGTTATGTAATCAGGATCGGAAAAATAATCGTGGTTGCCTAATATTGCATATACTCCCTTTCTTGATTTCAGCCTGTTTAATGGCTCAATTAATTCATTTGCTTCTTCTTTTTGTGAATTTGTCAAATCTCCGGCAATGAATATAAAATCACTGTCGAGTCTGTTTATTACTTCCGTGTATTCAAGCAGCTTTTTTGAATCTATAAACGGACCTATGTGTATATCACTGATTAATACTATCGTAGTTCCCTTCAATGATTCGGGTAGATTTTTGATTTTAATTTCCAGATTCGTTATTTCATAATCATCTTTGTTGATTACTCCTATCGTCGAACCGATAAAAGCATAACCTGTTATGAACATTGCCGATGTCGATATAAATTTTCGTCTCGAATAATCAAACTTTTGTATCTGTTTCTTTTCTTTAATCTGATTGTACTTTTTCTTTAAATATGAAATCTTTGTTATAATGTACCTTGTAATTTTAAAAGGAAGTTTTATTATTTTTCCTGCTAATAAATATAATCCGATGAAAAAAACTGATGCCTGAAAAATAAAATAAGGTACTATGATTATGTAATAAATAAATTTAGGATAACCCGTATAATCGAATTTTGTAAGGATTGTATATATTAATGGAATGTTAAATACTATAAAGGGAGTAATGGTAATCAGGTTTAATGTTTTTCCTTCTATCTGATTTCTTTTCAGATAATTCCGGAATGTTTTGTATACGAGCAGTTGTAGTCCGCCTAATATTATTATGACAACGGAAAAAAATATTATTCTTGACAGTAAGTTCATTAAAAATCCATATTTATACTATTACTTTTTTAACAAAAACATTAAAAAATTAATTCTAATTAAACTGCGATTAATAAAAATTTTCAGTGATTCTATTAATGTTATTGAAAACTAATTCTATTTTGGTTAATTTTAATTGCACTCTTAGCTCAGTTGGTAGAGCAAATGACTCTTAATCATTAGGTCGAGGGTTCGAGTCCCTCAGAGTGCACTAAAAGACGTTTCCTGTCGGAAAACGTCTTTGTTTTTTAAACCCGTATTATGAATAAAAAATTTCTGCTCTCGGATAAATTTTCTTATACCCTCCCTCCCAATAGAATCGCCTTGTTTCCTGCGGAGTCAAGAGAAGAATCCAAATTGCTGGTTTACCGTAATAAAAAAATTTTTGATGATGTATTTAAAAATATACCGTGTTATGTTGAAAAGGAAAATATTTTAATAGTAAACGATACAAAAGTAATTAAAGCAAGATTGTTATTCCGAAAAACAACCGGTGCTGAAATAGAAATTTTTTGCCTTGAACCGTATGAGTTTAATAAAGAAGAAAAGGGAATTTCATATTGGAAATGCCTTGTCGGAAACGCAAAAAAATGGAAAGGAGAAATACTGGAAAGGGAAATAAACGTTAATAATAATATTTTCCGGTTCAATGCGGAATTGTGTTCCAGGGAAAAAGACTGCTTTATTATAAAATTTCGTTGGACTAAACCCGATTTAAACATTTACGATATTTTAAACAGTACGGGCGAAATTCCCTTGCCTCCTTATATTGACAGGAAAGCGGAATTTGACGATGAAATAAGATATCAGACTGTATACGCTAAAAAATATGGTTCTGTCGCTGCCCCTACGGCAGGATTGCACTTCACACCGGAAATAATTAAACGGATTTTACAAAATGGTATTGATGTACTGAACGTGACTCTTGATGTTTCTCTTGGTACTTTTAAACCCGTTACAGAAAAAAACTTGTTTGATTATGAAATACATTCTGAAAAGTTCAGGTTTTCCGAATTATTCCTCCAAACACTGATTAATAATATTAATAAAAAAATCGTTGCCGTGGGAACAACAACAACAAGAGTTTTGGAAACAATATACTGGATGGGGTATAAACTTGTTGCTGAAGGGAAGTTGAATACGAATTTGAAACAGTGGGAAGTATATAATTTGAAAGATTCCGGAATTATTCATAAAGAATTAATATTGAATGAATTTCTTAAATTTATGAAAAGAGAAAATCTAAGTGAGATAAATGCAGCTACAGCTTTGATGATAATTCCTGGTTATGATTTTAAAATAACTGACGTCTTAATTACTAATTTTCATCTTCCAAAAAGCTCTCTGCTTATGCTGGTTGCGGCATTTATCGGTAATGAATGGAAAAATGTTTATAACCACGCTCTGGAAAACAATTATAGATTCCTGAGTTACGGTGATACTTCAATTTTGTTTAAGTGTTAGTATTTTATTAAAAAACAGTGATTTTTTAAGAAAATATTTTTTTTTAATTCTAAATTCTTATATTGACTTAAAGATATTTTTATTTTATTTTTTACTATATGAAATATAAGGAATTTTATACTTTTAGAATAATGCCGAGGGAATGTCAACCATCGGGAGATTGTGATATAAAATAAATTTGGTAAATTCTTTTATAATTTAAATTTATATAAATATGGAAGAGAAAAAAACTAACTTATTTGAGGATTCGACTGTTACGGATCCGGAAACCCAGAAAAGGATCGAACAAAAGGTAAATGAACTGATTGAAAGCAATGCTACGATTGTCCAGATTAGGAACTATATTGAAAATAAAAGCATGGAAGATATAGAGAAGAGGAAATGGGGAATATTTTTAAAATCAGGTTTGCCATCATTCATCGTTTTAATTGTATCGTTCTTCTTTGATGTTGGTACTGTTCCTATATTAGGTAATGTTGCCGATGGACTTGCAAAGATGATTTATCAACCTGAACAGATAATAGAGGCAAAAGAAAGCGTGGCGGTTCATGCGGTTACTTTATGGTGGTTCCCGCTTATTACTTATGTACTGTTTATGTTCTTTGGATGGATTGCTCATAGAGAATTGAAGAGGGAAATTGAGTCAGCAGTAACCTCCGAAAGAATGATTGACTATATAATCGAAAAATATACCGGTATAGTCGACGGCATAGGTACTGCACTTCCGTTACTCGGTGCTGCAATTCTGTTGATTTCTATTAAATTGGGTCCGACAATATTCTTGGGATTTTCGGTACCTTTTGAAATTAAAGCAATCGTAATTCTCGCAATGGCAAAACTGTTCGGCGGTGTTTTTGAATCACTCGGTCTTGAATATCAGGCGATAGTTCAGAAAACAAGCGTTATCGAACAGGAATATTATCATGGACTACAGGAAAAAATGCAGATTGACCTGTTAACTGAAATTAAGGAATCCAACGAAAGACTGTTCACCAAGGCATTGGCGGGCGGAGATAGAGCAGCTTCTGGATTTACCAAGGAAGACCTCCAAAAAATGTCTGATCTTGTTAAAAATACTACAGAGTTAAATGCTGTGTTTACTAAAAACATTGTTGAATTTAAAAATGCCGCAGCAGGATTAACCGGTGTCAAGATTTTTGATGCCGAATTCAGCAAACAAATTGAAAGCGCAGCCGGCTCACTGAAAACAATTGCTCATGCTGTGGAGAATTCTTCAAAAGACGTTCTTGCTACAATTAAGAGTCTTGCCGATACTCTCGTAATGGCAACCGACGGCATAAAGCAATCGGCGGATTATTCTAAAGATTATACTGTTACATTGAAAGAAAGTCTGGAAAGTATCAGAAATATTGTTGCAGAAATTAATAACATAAAGCTTCCCGATGAAAAAATTATGAAGGAACTTCAGATGACAGCTCATTTCCTGAACGAAACGATTAATAATCTGAAAGATGCGGCTGCTTCTAAGAGTCTGGAGAACCTTGTATATCTTGCTGGAAAGAGATAAAACTATAATTTTTAAATTTAATTTTAAAAGACTATGCATAAACGAGATGTAAAATTCATCATCTATCAGGTATTATACATAACCCTGTTAGCGATATTAACTTTGAAGGGTACGGATATCAATCTTGAAGAGGTTGTCGATAAAACAAAAGTTGTTGAAAAGGCAAAGCTGGATTCAATGAGAGCAGCAATGGATACATTGTTGAAAAAAATGACTCAAACAGTTGATTCTTCCGAATACTTGAAACTTTTGGAACAGATGGCTGCTCTTCAACATCAGCAAATTATTCAGCAGCCATCGTTTCAGACAGGCGGAGTTTACATTCCTCCCCCTGGGCAGCAGCAACAACAACAACAGCAACAACAGCAGCAGCAACAACAGCAGCAACAACAGCAGCAGCAATCTATTAGACTGAATCCTCCTTCAAATATAAAACAGTTTTCGACTTATGTGTTTTCTAATCCGAACGACCAGCCGATGGAAGTTGTCGGCGACGGACAGGTATTAGGAACTATTCCGCCGAAAGGCTCCAGACCCGTTAAAATAGGAGGACAAAAATCATTGGTTCTAAGAATAGGAACTTCAAGCTCTGCTCCCGCAAGTACGATTCCAAATGAAAATCCCAGTGTAACAGTATCCGTTAACGTTCCTATGGGCGGTGGGATTTCTGTTAGGTCATTAATGGGAAAATCTATATTCAAAGTTTCTATCAGCGACGATGTCCCTCAAAGTGTATCGGTTGGTGTAACCTCAGGTCCGGCTACTATTTCAAAAACTTCGGATAATGTTTATTACGTTAATTTGAATAAGGTATTTGCAAACGAAGATGCTTACGACAGATGGCGTGAAGGCAAATCCAAACCTTATAATCTGTCAATAGGAATTACAGTGAAAGATATAAACGGATACTCAAGAACTTTTAATCAATCCGTTACTTTCGGAGAGTGGTAAGATTAAATTTGAGATTGATTTATTGTTTTATATAGTATATTTTAACATTTAAATAAATATAAATATATGAAAAATTTCTATACACCTTTGTTGTATTTCGTTATTATTCTATTTCTGATGATTTTCCCCCAACTTGCAGGGGCGCAGGTTGAAGAGGAAAATTATGACCCGGAATACAGAATATTAACGAAATTCGTATATTATAATACAGTAGAAGACCCGGATTCAACTTTATCGATAACTGTTGATTCTGTAAGCGGACAGATAAGCTATAATGTCTCTTATAAAGACGTGAACATAAGTCCGAGATTTTGGACTCAGCCCCTTGCCGGAGTTACTCCCGGACCCGGTGACGGCGGAGTAACTACAACGACACCCCGTGACACTGCTCCACCTAAAGTATTCGGTAAAGCAAAGATAAAATCCGAGATTCTGGATATGGATGACGCTCAGACATTCAGATTCTTCAAAGTCGGTTATATGGCAGAGAATCCTTCTGATTCTACTTTTATAATTATTTTACTGGAATTGGGATACGATAAAGCGGATATTCTTCCGAGTTCCAACATTGTCGTTGATTATGATGGGGATAGAGTATGGATGGGTGATTATGATATTGAGGCTATGTTACCTTTTGCTCCCGCTGGTGAATCTGTCTTTACAAGATTATCAACACAATTACAGGAATTTCTTTTGAACTATTCCGATAAAGCAAATAAAATCAACCTCGGAAAATCCCCAATCAATCTTGCAACGGTTTTCACTTTTTATCCGGAAAACATTAAACTAAAAGACCTAGTCCAGCCTCCGATGAGATACAGCAGGGGAATTCAGACAACAACCGCATATATTAATCCTTATGCACAGCTTTTCGGAGGTGAACCTGTCGGAATTCCTATAAAAGAATCGGTCGGTTTTTCACTCTTTCAGGGTACTCCGTATTCCGGTCCTTTTGAATGTGATAGATTAGGTGCTGCTTTTAATATTTTAGGCTTTTCTGTTGGAGTATCTACCCGTATAAAAGAAACTGTGTGGATGAGAAAAGATACCGTAGTACTTGATAATCACATCTTCGGATATTATAATAACATATATACTCCATGGCTTGGTCTTGAACTTAAATATGTGTTTCCATTCGGAAATTATTTGGAACTGGGCTATTTTCAGTTCCTCAGTGACGGCTGGTGGGGTAAAGAATACCCTATTGTAAAGGTTGTAAATCAACAGGAACTGAGAAAAAGAGGATATCAAAATTATGATTCGGCATTACATTCAAATGACCCGACTTTGTTTATGAAAAATAATGATATTGCCTATGGCGGAAATTTCTTCAACTGGGAATTAAGATATCCGTTCCAGATTCTGAGGTCAACAAGAGCCAAAGTATATGCTGCGCAGTATTTTGGAGAGTTTCATTTTGGATTCACAGGCAGGGATTTGCAGGTAAGAACCCCTAAAGGTATCGGAGTTTTTGATTTAAGAATTGACGCAACAATGAAATCACAAAGAAGAGATTTTCAGATTTTAATCGAAACTCTTATCGCTGGATTTTCGGAAGACTTTGCAATGACTTCATTTGCTATTGGTCCTTCTTTGCGTCTGGGTAAGAGACCGTCCGGTAAATTCGGTGCGTTGACTATAGCAATCAATCTGAGGTTGAAACTCGGTGACTTTACATTAACTAAAGGATACTAATTCCTGCATAATTAGTTTGATAAAAAAACCCGCTTTAAGCGGGTTTTTTTATTGCTTTTTTATCAACCTCGCGGCAAACCCTCCGTCTGTCTTGTGTGTATGAGGAAATACCTCCATAAATCCCTCCGTGTTTACTACTTGTTCAGGGAGATAATTTCCCGCATTTTCAATTTTGAAATCCTGATTTTTTTCAAGGAATAATTTTACTACTTCTGAATTTTCCTCCTGCTCGGTAGTGCAGGTACTGTAAACTAAAACACCTCCGGGTTTAAGGTATACCTTGGAACTTTCAAGAATTTCGATTTGAATTTTCTGTAGCTCGATTATGTCTTCAATTTCCCTTTTCCATTTAATATCCGGCTTTTTGGTAATTACGCCGAATCCTGAACATGGTGCATCAACAAGTACTTTATCGACTCTTCCTATCAGTTTGCTTTTTAGAGTTTCACTTTTTGGTTCCGCTATGTCGTCGTATAATAATATCGTGTTTTTTATTCCTAGTCTCTCAAGATTGGCTTTTGTCGTTTCTACTCGTGATAAATATTTGTCTAAAGCGATAATTTTTCCGGTTCCGTTCATAAGTTCTGAAATATGAGATGTTTTTCCGCCCGGTGCCGAACATACATCCAGTATGACTTCATTTTCTTTCGGTGATAGTAACAATGATACTAAACCTGCACTATCATCCTGTATCGTGAAATAACCTTTTTTGAAGTATTCGTCTTCGTAAATTTTTGACATTGTCTTTGTTGAAAAAAAATTTTCTATGTACGGCGATTTTCTGTATAATAAATTCTTTTCTTTCATAATTTTTTCGAATTCCTCAGAGGTAATTTTTTGAGTGTTTACTCTTATCGATAAAGAAGGTCTGATATTATTTGCCTCGCATAACTTTTGTGCTTCGTCGAATCCAAAACGGTTTATCCATCTCCGTACCATCCAGTTCGGATGAGATTGGATTATTCCGAGATAGTTTACTTCGTCTATTTCTCTCGTAGGCCAGACTAATGAATCGAGTGTCTTGATTATCGTTCTTAATAATCCGTTTACAACTCCCGCGTGTTTTTCTCCCCGCGTTCTTTTTACAAATTCTACAGCTTCGTTTACCGCTGCAGAATATGGAATTTTGTTAAGAAATAAAATCTGATATAGTGCCACTCTTAATGCATTTTTCACTTCGGGTAGGCATTTCTCGTACTGACCCCTGTAAAATCCGTTTAAAAACCAGTCAAGACGTCTCATCCATCGGATTACTCCGTGTGTTAATTCATTTAATAAAGACTTATCAAAATCGTTTAACGTCGAATTTCTTAATTCCGAATCAACCAGTTTATCGAGATATGAATCGGTCCTTTCGCATCTGCATAAGATTTTTACGGAACATGACCTCGCATCCGAGTAAAGATTTTTATTTGAATTATATTCTTTGAATTGTTTTTTACTGCGTGTGAATTGTTGTTTTTGAACAGTCGTTTCGGGAGTTTCCGGTTTCAGTTCCGTGTTTAGTGCATTAGTATCATCGTTTTTACTATCTGTTTCGGAATTTTCACCGTTTTTTAAATTATATTCTTCATTCATAATATCAAAATTAGTTAAAATCGTTTTCTTATGATATGCATTAAAATATGAGAATTATTGGGTTGTATAAACAATGATTATATAATCAAATCAGCTCAATTGGGCACGGCTCGATGCTGTTGATAAAAAATTTTCCGTATGGTCTTGATATTATCCGCGTATCAAGTATAGCAATTATTCCTTTGTCGTTTTTATTTCTTATGAGTCTTCCTATACCCTGCCTGAATTTCAGAATCGCTTCGGGCAGAATGAAGTTGTTAAAACTGTTTTGTCCCGACTTTTCAATATAATCAATTTTCGCACGAATTAATGGATGCTCAGGCACCTGAAAGGGGAGTTTTGTTATTATAAGATTGCTTAATGATTCGCCGGGTACGTCTATTCCTATCCAGAAACTGTCAAGTCCGAACAATACAGAATCTGTATCCTCTTTGAATGAATTAAGCAGATTTTTCCTTGATAATCCTTCCCCCTGTGTAAAAACCTGTATATTATACTTTGATAGTGTATTCTTTAATTCAAAACTGATTTTTTTCATTAGTGCGGAATTTGTGAAAAGTATTAGTGCTTTTCCTTTTGTCATTTTAATGAAATATTCTATCCAGTATTTGATCTTTTCCTTGTATAACAAATCCGATTCTTTTCTCGGAATAGGAATATCTCTTGGTATGTATATCTTCACCTGTTTGTAAAAATCAAATTGCGTCGGAAGTCTTAATTCATGTGCTGACTCCGCACCAAGCCGGGATTTGAAATATTCAAAGCTTTCGTTTATACTTAAAGTGGCACTCGTTAAAACACAACTGTTGCCGGATTTAAAAATGTTGTTTCTGAAATAGTCGGATAGATCCAGGTTTGTCGAACAAAGTGTAATATTACTGTCTTCTTTTGTTGAAGAAAGTTCTATCCAGTATACAAAATCGCCTTTTTCTGTTTCATTTTCCAGTGTAATGAATTCATCTATTAGCCTGTTAAATTCTGCAAATTTAATTATGTAATCGTTAAGCTCGTTTAACTGATGCTCATCTTTGCAGGCATCCCTTAACGGTCTTAAACATTTTATCAGATGGTTAAATTCGTCGTTCAAAATGTTTTCAAATGAGTTTCTCTCGTATATCCTTGCTGCTGTTTTTGGTTCCTTTTCGCCTTTGTGTCTGTAATACTTCTTTTTTAGAGTTTGAAAAAAAAGATTGTTTAATTCGAGCAGATTGATAACTGTGGGTATAATATGCAAAGAATTAAAGGAATTCAGAAATCCTTTTCTTTTTTTATCATTGTAAAGTCTCGTCAAATGATATTTAATCATTTCTCTCGATATTGTTGGATACAAATGTTTTGCGGCAATATTTTCAAGTGTCTGTGCTTCGTCAAAGATTAGAAAATCGTTGTGAAACAAGTATCCGTCTTCCTGCTTTGTACCGCGTGATTTTCTCTTGTATTCGTTAAATCTGAATAATGTAAAAAATAAATAATGGTTTATTATTACTATATCGGATTTTGCTATATCGAACTTTGCCTTTTGATAAAAACATTCTGTATCTTCACCTCCGCAGGTTTTACTTGTGCAAATTCCGTGTTCAGCGCAAATGTTGCTCCATAAATTATCCGGAACTTTGAAATTAATGTCGGATGTAGTTCCGTCTTTTGTGTTTAAAAACCAATCGTATATTTTATCGAGTATTTTGGTTTCGTCCTCGTCAAAAAGGGATTTTGTGTTGTTCATTGCCTTTCTTAATCTGTGCGGGCATATGTAGTTGTTTTTCCCTTTTATTAAACTCGCTTTAAAATCAATCGGCAAAAAATCCTTTAAGAAAGGTATATCCTTAAAAATTAACTGTTCCTGAAGATTTATTGTGTTCGTGGAAATCACCGCCTTCTTTTGGTATTTTTTTGCGTAATATATCGACGGTACTAAATATGCAAATGATTTTCCGATTCCAGTCGGTGCTTCAATGAAAATATGTTCTTTGCTCAGTAAACAGTCGTAAATGGATAATGCCATTTCCGTTTGTGATGTGCGAAACTCGTAATCCGGAAAATTTTTCGAGAGAATTCCTTGCTCTAAGAAAAAGTTTTCTATTTTTTTTCTATTCTCCAAACTGATATATGAGTTTTATATAAGAAAATAATAATAAATTTTATTATCAATTTATAAATAAATCAATTAAATTTTTATACTGTTTGTTGTATTGTATAATATTATTTTTAAAAAAATTTGATTTATGCGTAAACTGACACATCCGGAAATCAAAGCACAGAGAAAGCAACTGCCGGAAATAGAAAAGTTCAAACGCAATCCTGTTTATGTATTATGCGAAAACATTCGAAGTATTTTCAATGTCGGTGCTATATTCAGGACTTCAGACGGTGCATTTATTCAGAAAGTGTATTTAACCGGCTATACACCGCACCCTCCGAGAAAAGAAATAGAAAAAGTAGCCCTTGGTGCAACACTTAGTGTACCCTGGGAATATCATAAAGAACCTGTAGGAATAATTGAAAATTTGAAAAAAGAAGGAATTAAAATTTGTGTTCTTGAAATTACCGATATGAAAAGATATTACTGGGAAATTGATAAGAATGATTTCCCGGTCTGTCTTATCGTTGGTAATGAAATAACCGGAGTGTCTAAGGAATTGATAGAATTATCCGACTTTTCTCTCGAAATTCCAATGTTTGGTATGAAACAATCTTTAAATGTTGCCGTTGCTTTCGGTATTGCTGTCTATGAAATGGTAAAGGTGTTGAATTTTAAATCCTAACCGCATTGTACCTGTCTGATTAATCACTTGTCGTACCTGTCTTCACCTGTCATTCCCGCCCCGCCCCCTAGTACTCTGGGATTAAACTCCGGCGGGTGATACCTGTTGACTGATTTTAGGTTTGACTTTAGTCGGATTATCCGACCTTCAAATGTCTTCATTACCCGATTTGGTTAAAAAGAATCCTTCAACAGTTATTTAATATATTTTTTTTGATATATTTATAACTCCAATTTTACCTCTAAAATAATCTCTGTATTTAATGTTTAATACAAAATTTACAGACCTGAATTAAATTACCCTTTCTTAAAATATTCTTAACAAAATTAATTTTCCCTGCTTGATATAAAACTGACAAGGTCAAGTAATGATTTTTTTGATTGACTGTCGTTAAAACTTTTCAGGGATGTTTTTGCAATCTCGGAGTATTCCTTAATTTTCGTAACGGTGTATTCAATGCCGCCGTATTCGTTTACAAATTCATATACCGATTTGAATTTTTTGATTGAATCACTCTTAATTAATTTCATAATTTCGACGGCTTTTTTTCTCGGTGCATTGTTAAGGGAAATAATTAAAGGCAGCGTAAACTTTTTTTCTTTTACGTCATTTCCTGTTGATTTTCCGAGTAAAGCTTTCCTGCCTGTATAATCGAGTAAGTCATCCCTTAATTGAAATGATATCCCGAGATTTTCTCCGAAATCCGAAATATTATTAATTTTATTTTCGTCTTTTGTTGTACTTAAAGCTCCTAATCTGCAGCATGTTCTGATTAGTGAAGCAGTTTTATCTTTTATTATTTTAAAGTAAGTTTCTTCAGTTGCATCGAAATTTCTTGCTTTTTGAATTTGCAGGAGTTCTCCTTCGCTCATTCTCTTTACTGCTTCTGAAGTCGTTTTAAGAAATTCGAATTCGTTGTTGTCAAGAGAAATCAAAAGACCTCTCGATAATAAAAAATCACCTATTAATACTGCAGCTTTGTTTTTCCATTTTGCGTTAACGGATAATAAACCGCGGCGCGTTTTTGCGTCGTCTACAACGTCGTCGTGTATTAACGTGGCAGTATGTAAAAATTCAACTAATGTGGCGGCTGTATATGTGCGTTCGTTTACTTCTCCGCATAGTTTGGCGCATAATATAACAAGTATCGGGCGGATTTTTTTCCCTTTTTGAGATAATATATATTTCGTAATGATATCAATAAGCGGAACGTTTGATTTCAGCGATTTTCCGAAAAGTCTCTGAAAAGTTTCCAGTTCGTGTTTTATCGGCTCTATGATGTTTTTTAAATTCAAGATACTATTGCATTAGTTCTTTTGATTCTTTCTTTTGTGATAACTTGCATATTAATATACTTATTTCATAAAGTATAAGTAAAGGAATACCTAATAATAATTGATTTGTTATATCCGGAGTCGGCGTCAATAGTGCTGCCAAAAAAAGAATTAATACTATTGCGTGTTTCCTGTATTTTCTCATAAAATGAGGTTTTAATATCCCTATACGGGATAAAAAAAAGGAAATCATCGGTAATTCGAATACTACTCCCGCAATAAGTAAAACCGAAATTATAAAATTGTAATACTCATCAGCAGCCATTCGGTTTCTTATAATGTCTGTCCCGAATTGTGCGGCAAAACCCAACGCCGTTGGAAGCATTACAAAATAAGCAAAAATTACTCCCGTGATAAAACATAAAGACGAAAAAATAACTATACCGGTTATGTATTTTCTTTCTTTTGGTTTAAGTGCAGGCTCTATGAATTTCCACATCTGATAAAAAATATTCGGAATGCTGAGTACTACTCCGGTTGTTATAATTACTTCCATATATAATGTAAACTGTCCGAATGGTTTTAAGTTCTGTATTTCGAGAACAGGGTCAGTTTTGTATAACGGGGCAAGTAAAATGTTTTCCATTATGTAATTTATAAAAATACCGGCTATAACGGCACAGATAACAACACCGATTGCAGCTTTGATTATTCTCCATCTCAGTTCTTCAAGGTGCTCGAGAAAAGACATTTGCTTTTCCCCGGATTCGTTGGTGTCTTTATTTTCTTCCATAAAAACCAAATTGTGAAGTCAGTTTCTTTACGTCTTCTGCAACTCCATTTTTGATTTTTTCATCTTTAGGATTGGTAATTATTCTGTTAATAAATTCGGCAATCTGTTCCATTTCCTGTTCCCTCATACCTCTTGTTGTAAGAGCAGGAGTCCCGAGTCTTATTCCGCTTGTAACTAAAGGACTTTTATCGTCAAAAGGAACTGCGTTTTTATTGCAGGTTATACCGACTTCGTCTAACGCTTCCTGTGCGGCTTTACCTGAAATGTTTTTATTTCGCAAGTCAATTAACATAAGATGATTGTCGGTACCGCCTGATATTACTTTATAATCCATTGCTACCATTTTTGCTGCAAGTGCTTTCGCATTTCTTATGATTTGCTCTGCGTATACTTTAAAACTGTCATCCAGTGCTTCCTTGAATCCCACGGCTTTGGCTGCTATGACATGCATAAGAGGTCCGCCTTGTACTCCCGGAATTACCATGGAATCTATTAGTTCGCTCATCATTTTTATTCTTCCCGATTTAGGTGCTTTCAGCCCAAACGGATTTTCATAATCTTTTCCTATCAATATCATGCCGCCTCTCGGTCCCCTCAGTGTTTTGTGAGTCGTTGTGGCAACGATATGACAATAAGGAAGCGGATCATCAAGCAGTTTCTTCGCAATTAATCCGGCCGGATGTGCTATGTCGGCAAATAAAAAAGCTCCTGTTCTATCTGCAATCTCACGGAATATTTTATAATCTATTGTTCGCGAATATGCGCTTGCTCCTACAGTAATCATTTTCGGCTTTTCTTTCAGTGCTTTATCTTCTACTTCATTGTAATCTATGTAACCGGTATCAGGATTTATACCGTAACTGATAAAATTATACAACTGTCCGGAAAAATTCACAGGTGAACCGTGTGTAAGATGTCCGCCGTGGGATAAATCCATTCCCATTACTTTGTCTCCGGGTTTTACTAATGTGAAATATACAGCCATATTTGCCTGACTTCCCGAATGCGGCTGGACGTTTGCATATTCCGTTCCGAATAATTTTTTGGCTCGGTCTCTTGCAATATTTTCGGCAACATCGACGTATTCACACCCGCCGTAGTATCTTTTTCCGGGATAACCTTCGGCGTATTTGTTTGTCATAACTGAACCTAAAGCTTCCAACACTGCAGGAGATACGAAATTTTCCGAAGCAATCAGTTCTAATTTTGATGTCTGCCTGCCTGTTTCGTTCTCAATTGCATCGAAGATTTCAAAATCGAATATTTTAAGGTTTTCTTTCATCGGTATTGATTTTATTGAATTATATTATTTACTTTGTTTACTCTTCTTATGTGCCTTTCTTCATTTTCAAAGTCTGTGTTTAAAAAAACTTTTAAGCATTTTACAGCTGTTTCCGGCTTTATAAAATCTGCTCCGAAACAAATAACATTCGCATCATTATGACGTCTTGTCATTTCTGCCATTTTTTCGTTCAATACGTTTGCTGCCCTTATACCCTTGTATTTGTTTGCAGGTATACAAATACCCATCCCGCTGCCGCATATTAATATTCCTCTATCTGATTCACCGCTCGATATGTTTTCGCAAACTGCTTTTGCATAATCCGGGTAATCCACACTGTTGTCGGAATATGTTCCGAAATCTTTATACTTTAATCCTTCATTGTCTAAAAATTGCTTGATTGTTTCTTTTAATCTGTAACCTCTGTGGTCGGTTCCAATGGCTATCATTATGTAACTATTTTGTAATTTGTTGTTAAAATTATGCTGCAGTTTTTGAATTTTATTCTTCTCTTGCTTTTATAAACCAGAGTTCTCCAAAATTAAGTCCGGCTGCTATTCTGAAATTTTCATCCTGTATCAGACCATTATTGCGTGACCCTCTGATGTAATAACTTAAACTGATATCGATGGAATTATCCCCGTATAGCGGAATATTTATTCCTGCTGTTATTCCGTACCTGTTAATATTATCATTATTGATTTTAAAGTATGACCTGTCATAAAAGAAACCGAATCTGTAAGTTAAATCTTCTAAAACGGTTCTGTCTGATCTGTTTGGAGGTTGTATTTCAAAACCGATTCCAAATCTGTATGCATCTTGATAATTTTCCTGTTTTACGTTTGCTACTGAAAATTTACTCCATTGCTGAATTAAAAGGTCTGCCGACATTAGAAATCTTTGACCGAATTTATTTGTAATACCGAAACCGAATGCCTCGGGAAAACTGATGTTGTAGTAATCACTGACAGAAGTTGTGTCAAAACCTATTGACGAACCGGTTATTGTTTCGTATGTCGAATATAGTTTGCATTTCGTTTGATAAATAAAACCGATTGCCAGATTGTTGATTAAATCGCTTTTAAAAAATGAACCGGCATCAAAAATGAAACCGGCTTTAAAATATGAACCGTCAAAGTTATTTTGATACTTCTGATATGTATTTATAAAACCTGATGTGTTGAAATTATAATACTTTAAATCTACTTTGTTTCCGAATGCATAATTGTACTCTGCGGCAAGTGTGAGTACTTTGAATACTTTATATGACATCCCCGCATTGATTCTCGAAAGACCGCCGCTGCCGTAAAAATTCTTCTTATATGGTACTCCGTTCGAATATGCCTGATTCGTAATCTTATAATTGATGTTTGTAATAGGATTGAAACCGAGTGTCAGTACCCACCCGTTATTCTGACTGAAAGGAATGCCTATATTAAAACCATTGACATTCAAATCTGAAAAACGAGAAGAAATATTATTATCGGATGATTTTTGAAGATAATATTCTGCCGATGCCGTTAAATTAGTAAAAGATAATCGTGAGTTGGAAGCCGGATTCATATTGTTAACATAATCTCCGTAAAGTGCAATCCCCTGTATTCCCATTGCATCTGTTCTTATGCTCGAAGAATAAATGTAATCGCCTAATCCGTAAATATTGTAAGGTGAACCGGCACTGAACTCATCCTGTGAATATGCAGTGATAAAAGAAAATAATATAATGATTAAAGTAATGGTATAAATGTAAGTCTTATTAATATATTTTCGGAGCATAAAAATCAATTTCTTATTGTGTACCTTATTGTTAGTCTTGGTCTGAGTGACGGTTCGGGATTATCCGAAGAATAAAAAACAAATTCATCAAGATTCGTTGTTTCGGTTGTATTGGATAACATAATTCCTAAATTCGGATATACTCCGCTTGTCCAGTTCTGAAAAATGTAGTTTAAATAACTGTTATAAGTGATGTAATTCTTTAAATTAGCGTAAAATATGTAACCGTCTGTTTTGTATTCTGTTGTATCAGTCAGCATTTCGATATACAGTCTTCTGTCAAAAGTCGAGTAAAATGATGATGCAGTATCGATTGTAAATTCAAGATATGCCTGATTTATAATTGAATTTGCCGGTAATTTACTCAAATCAAACCTCATAATGTGTCTGTATGAAACACCCGAAAGTGTTATAAATCTTTGATTTGGAATAATTGTTGAAGGGGCTGTGACGAGAGAAGTACCGTCAAGACTGTTGAAATATATAGTATCGGTTTCTGAATTCTTTGTTAATATTACTTCAATGTACGGTGTATAACCCGTAGCTGAATTGATTGAGTTGAATGCTTTAATCGTGTTGCAATTTGTATTTGGAATAAATGCAATACCGTAATTTTTAATCGGATAATTTATCGTATCGGCACTGTAATTCAGCCAGTCTCTGATTAGATTCGTGTCTAATGCAATGCTTACCGTGATAGTGTCCGTCGGCGTTCCAGTGTATGTACCGACCTGAATGTCGTAATCTGCCGGTGAAAATTCATCGTATTTAAGAGTCGAAATATCTTTGTAGTTTATTATCCTGTAAATGTTGAATGAAGTTGTACCGAGCGAATCTTTAAAATAATAATTGTTATATTTTAGATACATAACCGCCGATAGTACGGTGGAGCTGTCATAG
>Ga0194125_10000875_pt1 | contig 51353 bp, 38 predicted proteins | sample TA2KigC250mmetaG_FD_148626 | JGI IMG/M metagenome (GOLD analysis project Ga0194125, IMG submission 148626) | Freshwater microbial communities from Lake Tanganyika, Tanzania - TA2015034 Kigoma Deep Cast 250m | ecosystem: Environmental > Aquatic > Freshwater > Lake | place: Tanzania: Lake...
GTGCCTCATTATGCCTTACCCCGAATCGGCACAAGGGTCAAACTGCTTTTCTGTAAGTTCCGGCAATGAGGCAAAAAGCCTCATCAAACCTCAGTTCCAAATAACTGGACAACTGAAGGTTAGTAAAACCGCCTTCCATAAGTCAATGAGATATCATTCACGTCTATTTTCCCATTTAAGACTTTAGAATACAGAAAGTTAAATCCCTTTTCCGATGATTCAAAGCCCCATATAGGATAAGTCGCTTTCCGCTGACGGACCCATTTCATCTCCCAGGTTAATCCAGATAGGTCAAGGTCAACATCCGGGTCAACGAAATATCTCGAAAAACCCATGCTCGCACTTAGAAAGCCGTGCTTTTGAACTTCCCTTTTTTGGGCGGGTTTTGCCAAGCTATCACAGACGAAAAAGAGAAGCAAAATAGAGATTGCGAACATATACCGTTTCATTGTTCTAAGTATCTCCCAAATCAATTCTGAAACGTTTGGTGTAATGACGTAATGCGTAAAACGTAAAACGTAATGCGTAAGACTACGTATTACGTTTTACGCAAAAGCCTCTCTTTGAAGTACAATCTAACTCAAACTAAGCATTGAATTCAATCGCCTACAATGCCAAGCAGGATAAGGGCACCAACTTCGATAAGACAGCCTCCGCCAAGACAGACTCCAACAAGACAGCCTCCAACCTTTGGCAGGAATTCCCGTCTTGGTAATGGTGGCTTTCTACCTATCCGGCGTTCCTCCTTGATTAGCTCGATAGCCTTACGCCTGTCAATTTCTTCGCCAGCTTTATGACCTGCGAATGCTGAAGCAACTGTACCTGTGACCCATATTGCACCAAGAACCCCTGAAGCATCATCTTCTGTGCCATGTTCGGATACATAAGAACCTGCTGCGCATCCCAATAGGAGGCTAGCAGCAGAGCCGATAACACCGCCAAGCAAACAACATCCTGGTTTGTAATCGCTTATCATATAGGCTCTAATCTCTTCTTCTGTAATCGGCTTTCCATTATCATCATACACTGTTGCTTTGGAATCAGAGGCAAAAGCACCAGTGGAAAACAAACTCATTAACACCCCAAGAAATATTATCAAACATGGCAACCTAAGTCGCACTAAAACCTTTCCTATCGATGACATATTAACTCCTCCTTCCTTCTAATCCGAGATTAAAAGAGAAATAATGAAATATATCCTCATGTTTATGAGGAAGAAAAGGGTTGTGAAAATACACCCGTTTTACCGTAAAATTATATTTGATATTGGGTTCTAAAGTAAGATACTGATTTAGATTATAAGCGATTCCCGCGCCGTATCTAATAACAGGTCTAATCCCGGTATCCAAAACATAGCCTGTTTTAACATCCTTTTTGTTCCTGGAAAAAAGCCAACACGGGCCAATATCAAAACTGAAATAAGGTGAATACTTGTTCATTGGAATGCTATATCGCGTTCCAGCGGTTATGGAGACAACATCAACGTCAATAGCGCCTCGCAACACCCTTGAATACTGAAAGCTAATTCCATAAGATATGTCATTCCGCTTGTACGCGCCGTTAATTTCTATGTTTGCGCCGCTAAGCGGCAGATTCACATCTGGGGCGACAAAATACTTAGAGATACCAGGCTCACCGGTGAGAGCCAGCTTTGCCTCGAAAGCATCTGCAAAGGTATCTGTTGCCCATGTAAGTGATATTGATATAGCTAAAACTGATACAATTACTATTTTTGTCATTATCAGTCTCTTTTAGAACCTCAGACTCATCAAGGGCACAATAATCTCCTTTTTACCCGGATTGTTTTCTTCTTTCGTCAGATGATATGCTATTGTCGCGCCGATGGGAGCCAATATAACTCCCAAGGAACCACCCATGAGACAACCTGCACCTCCTTCATTTTTTATCCCTCCTATAATTCCTCCTATAATGCCATCTACTACTGGCGTCAAAATAGCCCCACCCACCAGTGTCGGCGTAAAAGAGCCGCGACATCCTGCTATCTGCCCAATGCCGTAGACTGTTCCTGAACTTGCGATGACAAAGGCAGCGGGCCCTATAATCACTGCTGTTGCCAAGGAATCCTCTGTTATTAATTTATATTTTGTATATTCGTCCACTGTAACGCCTATTGCACACATTCCGGCAACTACGGCACCGCCAGCCAGGTAACCAAAGCCGAGTTGAGACACAATAGTTAATCTGCCGCAGTCAGCAATAGACTCTTCTGTAAACAAATCACCACACATAAACATAGCTATAAAGCTGATAATCAAAGAAATGCTAATACTTCGACTTGCACGCATTTTTTCTCCTCCGTTAATATTCATAAAAAAGTTAAGAAACCGAGTTTTTTCGAAAAACTTGGTTTCTATGACTGTGCTTTGCTCAATTTTTCCTGCACCCACCTTAATTTTTCTTGTTCTTCAGGTGACATACTAAGTGTTTGCAGATAGGCTTCGATTTCCTTGACGAAATCAAGCGAACACTGTTTAAGAAACCGAGTTTTTCCAGAAAACTCGGTTTCTACGAAGGTATAGCTTGCGCGATAGCAGGCGAAGAAATCCGTCCGCAAAATCTCCAGCAGTCGGTTTTTGTGGGGATTTACGTAGATATTGCACTCCGGCGGCGCATAAGGAGTTTTCGCACATGGAGCCACTTTGCCCGTCACCCCATCAATGTAAATAATCGAACCCCGACGGGCGCGGCAACCATGCCAACGCTCAAACAGATGGAAATCTATCAAAGGGATTGATACTTCCGCTTTGACTTTTTCAAATAGTATATCATATTCCACCTCGTCACGTTCACTTAAAATCATATCTGCTTGAGCGTCTTTCGCTAAAGGCAAGAATCTAAGATAGAGTCCAAACTTGCAACCCGCTTCAGCTATAGTATTGATAAACTCTGGCGAAAGCACATGGCGATAATTGCCCCGATAAGCTGTGGCGCAGTAACCGAAAATCAATCCATGGCGATTCATGAGATTCATCGAACTCATAACTCGCTCGTATACGCCTGCGCCACGTCGCGCATCATTCACTTTCCTCAACCCATCTAAACTCACAATCGGGTAAACGTTCTCCAATTTTTTGATTTTTACCGCATCACTTTCTTGAAGCGTCGTGCCGTTGGTAAAGATGGCAAAATTTAAGTCATCGTGCCGTTTTGCCAAGGCGAACAATTTATCCTTGTCATCTTGACTGTAAAACGGCTCACCTTTTCCGATGACAACAACGCTGAACACGTTGAGCCGCTTGGCTTGTTCGATGACGTAATTCATCCGTTCAAGGCTGGGTGTCTCACACTCTTCTCGGTCTGAAGCAGTTACACAACCTTCGCATCTAAGATTGCATTTATCAACAGGCGCAAATAAGAGCGCGCCCAGGTTCGGAACAAAGTCCTCACGCTTTCCGTACCGAAGCTTTGTAATTTTCCGATTCAAACTACGCAAGACAATGTTATAAAATAACCGTCGCAACAACCGCGCCCTGCTGCCAACATCGAGATTTCTGAAACCCTGAACAATCCATTTTAGTTTATCATCGTTAGGCGATAACTGCTGCATTTCATTGAAGATATTCACCGGCGTATTTTCAGAAAAGTTGCGAAGCGCCGTAATACGTCCCAGCAAGCCTTTGAGTTCGGCTTGTCCCATTTTGCCGTATCGCTTCGCCACTGCATAACACAATGCCGTCACAACAACCTTCCCAAGACTACCCGTTAGCGCTTTATTTAGCAGTTTGTGTATATTTTTATGTTCCGCTAAAAAGTTAAGGATACCTTCTATACCAAACTTTTTTCCTGCGAATGCCATGCTATTACCTCAACTTTCGAAGGTAAGAAACCGATTTTTTTTTTGCTTTTCATTTATTATTGTAAATTGGTGATTGGTAATTTCACGTTTCACGCATCACGTTTCACGCAATTACTTAATATTATCCTTCCATGCTGAAAGATTTTGTTCACACAACCTGAAATTGAAAAAGAAACATCCGCTTCACCTCTGAAGCAATACCAGCATCCTGAACATTTTCTGACAAATTCTAACGCTTGTGGAGCGCGAATGACCGAAATATCGTCCCGCAGTACGTGTCCAACGGAAGGCAAATCGACACAGGGATGTAAATAGCCATAAGGGTCAATGCTAAAATATTTTATTCCGGCAAAGCAAGTGGGAAGCGTATTGTCGCGATAATCAACCATCCTCGCTAAATATACTTTTGACGAAATCAAGTTCCAATGGCTTTTCTTCAATTTCATTAAAGCGGCTGCTATCTCCAAAACTTCATCAGCATTGAAAGCCTTCTCCTGCGTTTTGCGGTTATGATATAACTGAAACACTATGTAAACTCGCAGCTTTTTGGCTAACTCGACCAGTTCTTTTAGCACATCCGAATTGAGTTTAGAAATAACACATAAGATTCCAGCGGTTCGGTGTCCTGTGGTGAATTTCTCGCCCAGGTAGATAAGCGAATCAATAACCTTATCATACAATCCATCTATTCCCCGAAGCTCATCATGCTTTTGTCCATCGACAAAATCTAACGAGACAAAGAGATTGTCCAGACCAGCTTTTTTTAGTTGGTCGATTCTATGTCGGTCTAACAGGCTTCCATTAGTTACAATAGATGTCCAGAACCCTCTGCCGGAAGCGTGGGAAATGATATCTTCCAAATCATCTCTCAGGGTTGGCTCGCCGCCGGAAAAATTCACAAATCTACACCCCGATTGATAAATCTTATCCAAACCTACCCTCAAATCCGCCAAGTTAAGTTCCATCTCTGCATCGGTAGGATTTCTCCAGTAGGAACAGATGTCGCACCTGGCATTACATCGATAGGTAAGCTCCCAGATGCAGTTATTGGTTCTATTATGAGAAAGCGCGGATATAAAGCTTGATAGTACAAATCTTGGAAAATCAGGAAATGTTCTCATGGTTACCCTGCATGGGAAAAGTTTTAAATCAGCAAGCGAGTTTTTCGGAAAAACTCGGTTATCGGTTTCTATATTATCTACATATTTTAGCAAAAATCACGCCAAACAGATAGGAGAAATACAATTTTCATCTATATTCCTAACTTCTTTGCCCACTTGTACTTTACCCCTAAACAAGATAAGCACAACGGTCAGGTGAATATTCTACTCACCTCTGTAAATTTTGCACTGCTTCTGCGATACAATATGCAAATATTGCATAAGAGTGACGGAGTACATAACAAAAGAAAAAGCCGGAAAGTTGGAAAACCAGTCTCACGTCTCACGTTTCACACATCATAAAGCAGTTGGCATGTTTCTTGCCTAATAGATATCTCAGAAATCATTAAAAAAATTATCACAAGGAGTGTTTTTCATGACAACGAAATTCAGGAACAGCGCAAGAAAATTGCGAGAAAACCGTAGCAATAGAATGATAAGTGGTGTTATATTGGCGGGCAAGAGAACAGTACATAATCAACTGTTAGAATTCGCTGGCGATGTGAACAATAAGGCCTTGATAGAGATAGATGGCAAGGCGATGATTCAGCATGTCATCAATTCACTGAACGAATCGAGGTATATCGCCAATATCTACCTCGTTGCGCCGGAAGATTTCAAAGAATGGCCTTTTGATTCGGAGAAGCCGTTAGAGATTATTCCATGCGGCGATACGGTGGTGGAGAATCTGCTTATAGGGATACGCCAGTCCGGCGAGGCAGAGAAGGTGGTGATTACAACTTGCGACAATCCACTGTTCAGAGGATTTATGCTGGATGAGTTTATTCAACGCTGTTTGATGACTGATGCTGACTTCTATTATAGCGTCGGGAAGGAGTCCGTTATCAAAGCTAATTATCCGCAAGTGGTGAGGACGTATGTCCCAGGAAAAGATGACGGATACACTGGAGCAAATGTTTATTTCGTGAATAAAAAAAGATTCTCTGCTAATGAGAATATACTGGCGGAGATAGATTCCTACAGAAAAACCCCTTGGAAATATATAAGGCTTTTAGGGTGGATGCCTCTGCTGAAATTCGCGCTTAAAAGAATTACGTTAGAGGAAGTGGAAACACGCGCCAGTAAGATTATCGGATGTAGATTCAAACTCATCCCTATGCCTTACCCTGAATGTGGGATAGATGTAGATAAGGTAAGTGATTTGACGTTCGTGCGAGAACTTGTTCAGAAAAGAGGATGGCCAAACGCGCTTGTTTATAAAGCCGCATAATTTAGTTAGACTTCCGAAGTCTCGAAGACTTCGGAAGTCTGGACGGTTTCTTTGAGTAGAATACTTTGGAGGTATGTAATGTTTAGCAAAATTGGATACAAGTGGGCACTAATCTATTCAGCCGTAGGATTGTCTGCACTGTTGGCGATACTGGCGGTTTTGTTCCCTGACGCTCGCTTGATGATAGCTTTCTTTATTTATATAGCAACACTGAACAGCGGACTAATACCATTTCCGACGATGACAACTGTGATTTTTCTGGGAAAAAATTATTCTCCCTTTCTGGTGGCTGCGGTGGGAACGTCAGGAAGCGCCGTCTCCAGTATCATCATATATTATATGGTAACAAAGGTTTCAAAGAAGGAATGGTTGAAAAAGATTGAGAATAGTAGCATTATCGGAAGTTGGAAAGCGTTGACGTGTAAATCGCCTTTTCTAAGTCTTGTAGTATCCAATGCTTTACCTCTTCCCATAGAGCCGTCGAGATTCATTGCTGTATTTAACCGATACAGCATAACCAGATATGTAATAGCTATCTCACTGGGAAGGTTTGTAAGATATTTTCTATTAGCCGTGCTGGGAGAGACATTTCAGATTTCCAACGGCGTCTTGATAGTCCTGACGGTTATGTTAATAGCGGCGCCTCTTGTGGTCCAAAAATTCGGAAGTAGAATTAAAAAACGCAGGCATTGCTCAGAACAAAATTCCAAAATGATGTTCAGAACGGTCAGGCCGTAGGGTATTTAAATCTAAGAAAAGAAGGCGCATGAAAGTTTCCTCCTCGTTAGTAAAATAGGTTCGTAGTAAGGCGATTAAAGATTTTGACTGAAAAATGGAGTAATCGCAACACCTATCTAAAAATTCAGTCTAAAAACAAGGCACCACTCTAAAGAGGCGATGCTGGTAGTTTTAACAAAGCCAATACCAAGACTTTAGTCGAAGTCTTTAGACCGGTGAGTATTGCCGAAAAATTAAATCAACATTCATCATCGCCTAATCCTTTCTTTGCTCGAATAACATAATGCCTTTGTAGAAAGAAATCGTCCTTGGTTACGTTCCTATGGTTGTATTCCGAAACAACCTCTTCCAGTATTTCCAATAATCCCTCACGAAGCTTCGGCGTACACATCGTTGATATTATCTGACGAGCAAATGTGGACTTTTGCGTAAATTCCTCATCCACATATACTTTAATATCAAAAAAATGCGTCTCTAATTCTTTGAATCCTGCATCGGTTAGCCAATTGCATATCCATTTTGAGGGATAACGACCTCCTGTTAAATTGCTCAACAGCATTAGCGTCGCCGGGGTGAACAAAAGAATATAAAGCGCATCTATTAAATCCCGCTTACTTCTCTTTTCTAACTGGGCATCGCCTTGAATTCCGATGGTTGATGTGAGTTCATACTCAGGGCGGAATGGGACATACGCTTCGGGATTTACTATAACAAGCTCTCCCCCTTCCCGTAGGAATTTATGCAAATTATGCAACACTTCACATATCCCCAATGGTGCAAATCCATCCACTTCTTCAATAAGATAATGTGCAAATATGAAGTCAAATGAGTTTGCGGAGAAAAGATTCTCGCAAATCAAATTTCCCAAGATTATTTGATAGTTCTTATAGTCTATGGATTGCAAAGCATTCCTGGCTTCTTCCGCTTTCCTCGTATCTCCTGGCCCAACAACACAAACAATTCGCCCGGGTCCTCTTCGAGCCAGAAAACGTGCGCTCCAACCTCCAGTTCCCGCATCTAAAACAATTTTATTTTCAAGATTGACGTCTGAAATCACCTTATCCAGAAATTTAGATTGTGAACTAACTACGACGTTCTCCATAAATCCCATCCTCCTGTTGGAATCTCTAACCAGATTTCATCATAAGTTTGTTGCATTATACTGAGTTGAAGAACAGATTTCAATAAAAAATCTTTGGAAAATATATCAACTTTCTGTTATACTTAAACAAGAAAAGTTTTTCCCCAAAACTCGGTTTCTGAAGCAGGCAATGAGGAGGTTTAAATTATGAATTCTACCCAATCAGCAAGTAGTGTCAATCCATTTGAGTTGCGCAAACTGTATAAATATCTTCGTGTCGTAGATGTCTGCGATGCAATGGACGGTATTGGATACTTTGACATCGGATTGATGTCCCCTGAAATCCGTCCCCTCTGGCCGGGCATGAAATTCTGGGGAGTCGCGCTCACAATCCGTTGCGTTCCAGCAAATCGTCCCATGTGGAAACTCAATACCACCGAAGAGATTGTCAACGCTCACGGAATCTGGTTCAAGGAAGTGGGGAACATCGGTATACACGGTTTGATTCAAGAGGGTCACGTCATCGTCACCGATACAGGAGGCGCTCGCGAGGTCGGATATTGGGGTTCAGCCAACAGTTTGGGCGTTATAGCAGGAGGCGCAGTAGGGATTGTGACGGATGGTTACTGCCGTGATACCGACGAGGTGATACTGCAAAAGACACCCATTTGCGCCCGTGCGCGTGGACGGACGATTATTCCAGGACGAATTGAGGTAGCGGAAGTTCAGACGAAAATCGGCTGCGGAGGTGTGCAGGTGCGGCCCGGCGACATCGTTGGATGCGATGGTGATGGCATAGTGGTTGTACCATTGGAGGTCGCTGAAGAAGTAGCGGTTCATGCCCGCGCTGTCCTTTTAGCGGATATGCGCGCCCGACGTAGGCTGTATGAAAGACTGGGTATGACGCCAGACGCTACGGTCGATTACGAAATGGTAGAGGCTTATTATAGCCAATTTGAATAAGAAATTCGTGGGGCAAGCCCTTCAGTTCCTTCGTGAGCCTTCGCAGGCTCAGGACAGGACTTGAGGGTTGCCTTTGTAATCATCACGCGAGAGGAGGAAGCGCTGGAGATTTTATCGCGCATCAAACTTATGAAAGAAATCGGATTTATCATCTTTGGATTGTCACTAACTGTCAACGTTGTAATTTGTGTCCAGGGACAGGAACAAGCACAACTGCCGCAAGGTTTCGGTCTATCGGCAAAATATCCCGGCGATGTGGGCATTGAAGATGACAAAGAAGTTCTGTTTGTGGAAAACTTTGAGACAGGAGCGATTGATGACTTTGCAAAACGGTGGGATAATGTTAGCAACAAAGACGGGAAGGTTTTGTCGTTTGTTAAGGATGCGCCGTCGGAAAGCGCGGGTAAACGGTGTTTACAGATAACTGCTACACGCGGTGAAAACAACGGCGGACACCTCTACACTCGGTTGCCCAACGGTGTAGACAAAGCCTTTGCGCGGTTTTATGTGAAGTTCGCGCCCGATATCGGCTACATTCACCACTTTGTTCACTTAGGTGGTTACAACCCGCCGACGCTTTACCCGCAGGGCGGCGCTGGAATACGCCCTCGCGGTGATGACCGAATTACCGCGGGCATTGAACCTTTTGGCGACTACGGACGTTTTGCACCACCAGGGGCCTGGAACTTCTACACCTACTGGCATGAAATGAAAATCTCGGCGGACGGCAAGTATTGGGGTAACGGCTTACGTCCCATACAACCAGCGCCTGTCCCACGAGATGCTTCGCAAGTTCAGGACTGGCAGTGCGTGGAAATCATGCTCAAGTGCAACTCGTCTCCTGACCTCCCGGATGGTGAATTAGCTCTATGGTTGGATGGGAAACTTCAGGCTCACTTTGTCCAGGGCGCGCCGCGTGGAACATGGACAGGTATGGGCTTCACGCTGTTGGAACAAGGCGGCGAAGCGTTCGAGGGCTTCCGTTGGCGGACGAGCAATGACTTGAATGTCAATTTCTTCTGGTTGCTGCATTACGTTACTGAGAGAGCCTTCAAGCAGAGCGAACAGTACGCCGCCAGTCACCCTGATTGCAAAATTAACACGAAAACTGCAACTGTCTGGTTTGATAACATTGTAGTAGCGAAAAGTTACATTGGGCCTATCCAAAAACAATGAACATAGATAATATAGACTGAACATCCGCATGGTCGTAAAACGTGAAACGTAAAACGTAATATGGTAGTACATTGTCAAATAAATTATGACTGTAGTAACGACTTCAGTCGTCCCCCTTACCAACAACCCCCCTACCCCCCTTTGGTAAGGGGGATTGGGGCAGGGGGGTTGTGATACGGTAACAAAAGCGACTGAAGTCGCTACTACGAACCTTTGTCAAAACAAATGTTACAGCGCAGTAGTTCACGTTTCACGCATCACGTTTCACGTTTCTGGAAGGAATAAGCTATTCTTAAAAATTCAACTGGTGCATAGTCAAAATGATGTAGTACACTAATTTCTAAAAATCGCAACGGGTGCCGCTGTTTGGAGCATAATGCGGACCTCCGCTGCCGAGAAAGGAGCAACACAAATGAACGCATCTCATCTCCCGTGTTGGCGCGGGTTCAATCTATTGGAGAAGTTTACTGATTCACACAATGCGCCATTCCGCGAATCTGATTTTGAATGGATGGCGGAATGGGGTTTTGATTTCGTGCGCCTGCCTCTATCATATCGCTGTTGGGTAAATGTCAATGACTGGTTAAAACTGCGCGAGGATGTGCTGGTGGAAATTGACCAGGCGGTGGAGTTTGGACGCAAGCATGGGGTTCACGTCAATATCAACTTCCATCGCGCGCCTGGCTACTGCGTCAATCCGCCGAAAGAACCGTTAGACCTGTGGAGCAACGAAGAGGCGCTGGAGGCATGCGCATTCCACTGGGCGCACTTCGCCAAACGTTACAAAGGTATCCCGAACGCGCAGGTGAGTTTCGATCTACTCAATGAACCTGCTATCATCCCTGAAGAGACTTATGCGCGCGTGGTCAAACGGTTGGTCGAAGCGATTCGCGCTGAAGATGCCGACCGTCTCATCATCGCCGACGGCCTCCGCTGGGGGCGTGAACCGGTGCATGGATTGGTGGACCTTGGCATCGGGCAGAGCACGCGCGGCTATGACCCCATGCAAATCAGTCACTATAAAGCATCGTGGGTTCGTTCAGAAAATTGGTCGGAGCCTACCTGGCCGTTGAAACTAAACGAAAACGACATCTGGGATAAGGAACGATTGCGCAAAGAACGCATCGAACCCTGGAAAGAATTGGAACGCAAGGGCGTGGGTGTCCATGTCGGCGAGTGGGGAGCGTTTCAGCACACACCGCATAAGGTTGTGCTTGCATGGATGCGTGACAGCCTGGAATTGTGGAAGGAAGCCGGTTGGGGTTGGGCGATGTGGAATTTCCGCGGCTCGTTTGGTATTCTGGATAGCAATCGAACAGATGTGAAGTATGAGGAATTTCGGGGACATAAGTTAGATAGGGAGATGTTGGAGTTGGTGTTGGCTTATTAGGTCTATTGTTTTGAACCGGATGCGGCATGTTTCAAATTTTCGCAACCTCGCGACGAAAAATTGCGTCTTATACCATTTTGAGTTAGAAATGAGACTATTAAACCCTCCTAAGCAAATCCCCCCTACCCCCCTTTACGAAAGGGGGGAAAGGCTTCCCCCTTTTTCAAAGGGGGATTGAGGGGGATTTTGAAATCGTCTCATTTGAAACTACAAATGGTATTACAAGGACAAATGGCCAACTATGAACGAGATTCTTCGCTTCGCTCAGAATGACAGGCGTGGGGAATTTTTGATAGGGGTGTGAAATTCGTTGTAATTTTAGAGAGAAATGTTATAATCAAAGTTCTAATAGAAACCAGGTTTTGCGGAAAAATTTGCTTTCTAAACTTTTTATACGAGGAGGAAACATCAATGAAAAAACCGAAGGTAGGGCTTCAATTGATAGTTTATGGCCCACGTCCACGAACTGACCTTGAGGGTGTCCTTGCTGAAGTCGCTTCTGCGGGTTATGTCGGCGTAGAAGCGGGCAATCTCTTTAAGCAAGCTGAACCAGAACAGATTAAGGCACTGTTTGCCAAAAATGGATTGCAACTTACAGGCACGCACGGGGGCTATAATGAGGTAGCTTCTGAGGCATCTCTGGAAGAGAATATTGCGTATCTTTTGGAGATGAAATCGCGGTATCTGATTTGCTCCGGGGTAGCGCCCGGCGAAGGGATAGCGGCTTACGAAACTGCCGCTGAAACTTTCAATAAAGTCGGCGAACGATGTAAAAAGGATGGGCTTATCTTCTGCTATCACAACCACGCCGGTGAATTTCAATCCTTCAATGGCGTCAAAGGTATGCACCGGCTTTGCGAGCTGACTGACCCAGCGCTTATGCAACTCTGCATTGATGTTTACTGGGTTCACATCGGTGGTGAGTCGCCGGCGGAGTTCATTAAACGCTATTCTGCAAGAGCGCCGTACTATCACTTCAAGGATGGCGGGAAAGGTTACTTCATCGAACTGGGACAGGGTGAAGTGGATTTAAAATCTGCTTTTAAAGCAGCGCTTGATACAAAAGCAGACTGGATTGTTTGCGAGCAGGATAGAACGGACAAAGAACCGCAACAGTCAATTATCGAAAGCCGTCAATATCTGAAGGCATTGGGGATTTGAGCGTGAGGACAAAAGGGCAAAGTGGCTAAACGGCCTGGAACATCATTACCTTGCCAGATGCCTTTCGCATAGCCCTAACATAAAGATGAGCGATTTTGAACATCGCAGTGAGTTCAAAATTCGCTCTATCACTTCGTTAGACAATTTTTAATTTTACCTTCACTTTTAAATCAACTTTGCAATGCGTCTAAAAGATGTCAGCAAAGAGCCAGGAGAACAGTTCATAGTTGATATAGAACAACTTGAGCCGTGCTGCAAGAAACACCGCATCCCCAAGCCCACAACGTTTTGTTATCCTGGCTATCGCACTGGGCAAGAAGCTATGGAGGTTCTCCTGGAAAAATGCTTTCGCGCGGCGCGGCGTTTCCCCTAAATTTCCCTATATTCAAGAAGGCGGGCGAGGACCTGCTTACAATCCGACGGAACATCATCCTCTACTCATTCCTACGACCGGCGCTTCGGGGCCGAACTGGGGGTTCGACGATTTAGTTTGGGCAGTACAACAGGCCATGAACGGAAAAATCGCTGCCCTGACATTCCACGGCGTACCTGACCTCGACCACCCCTGGGTCCACACTCCGCCTGAAGCATTTGTCAGGTACATGGAGTACCTTCGCGACGAAGGCTGTACGGTCATCGCCAGGCGCAACCTGGTCAAATATGTCGCCCCGGCCGGAGTCTGAAGGACTCGTCTCGGTCAGAAACCGCGTTTTTGAGAAAAACCCGGTTTCTAAACTTTAATAAAGTAAGGAGAGTAAATTATGAGCAAATTGGCTCTACTTGGTGGTAAAAGAACAATCGTAAGAGAGACAGACCAGCCAAGGAGAGGAGGTAACCCGGAATCTTTTGAGGAAGCGTTTGCCAGATATGTAGGAGTCAAATATGCGCTCCCGGTTTCTTCTGGGCAAACAGCTTTGAATTCGGCGTTGACTGCCACGGGCGTCGGACCGGGTGATGAAGTTATTGTCGTCTCATTCACCTGGGTGGCGAGCGTATCTTGTGTTTTACACCTCAATGCTATTCCCATCTTTGCTGATATAGATGACATGACCTTCACCATGGACCCCGAAGATGTAAAAAGGAAGATTACTGACCGTACGAAGGTTATACTTCCAATTGACATTTATGGGCATCCTGCTCCAATACCTGAGTTGATGAAGATAGCTGAAGAACATAATCTTTTGGTCGTTGAAGATGCTGCTCAAGCAACCGGAGCGCGCATTAACGGCGAGGTTGTTGGCAGCATCGCTCATATCACCGCCTTCAGCTTTGCCGGGAAGCCACTGGCTTCCAGCAGTGGCGGCATAATGACTACCGATAGTCGGGAATTTTATGAACGCGCTGCTCTGGCTGGTCAGCATCCTTCGATGCTTTCAAGAGTAATAACGAAACCTGAACTGCGAAAATATGTTTCAACCGGCGGCTATGGGGATAATCACCGACCAGATGGGCGCGCTATGGCTTTGGCGCATGAAAACTTAAAAGGAATGGATGAAAGAACAGATGCAAGGATAGAAAATGCGAATTTCCTCACTGCTGAATTGAGCCAGATAAAAGGTATCACTCCACCTTATGTCAGACCAGGGGTAAGGCATGTCTACCACATGTACACCTGTCTATACGATGAAAATCATTTTGGTGTGCCCAGAGATAAGTTTGTTGCGGCTCTGAATGCTGAAGGCTTGACAACCTGGACTTATATAGATGGGCCAAACTATGTCTTTGAACCCGATGGTACACCCATCCATGTTGGCCCTTTACATCATCGCCCAATCTACCAGGAATTGAATCTCTATGGCAAGGGATGCCCATTCCAATGCCCTTATGGAATTACGCCAAAGTATGAGATTGGCTCTCTGCCCGTTACTGAACGGATAACGAAACAAGAGTTTAACTTCCTCCAGGGGGATTTATCTCTGCCTCATGATTTGGATATGATGAAAAAGTATGTGGAAGCAATCCATAAAGTAGTAGATAATATCAATGAATTGAAGGAATAGAGGGTAAAAAGTGTCTAAAACGCATGGGATTAAATATACTCCCCCTTTTCCAAAGGGGGCCGGGGGGATTTCTTTTGGATTATGATTACCTGAAGTGATGGCCACTTCAGCCACCCGGAAATTGAGTTAAAAACCATTACATTTACTTTATTCCTTCGTGTTTCTTATGATGGAACTTTTCCATTCCTCTTATTTCTTATGATGGAACTTTTCTAATTCCAATTATTTCTTTTTGTCAACTTTTTGAAAACTTACTTAAAGAAAAAGTTGGAAGAAAAGTTTGGTTACAAAGTTGAGTTTAAAAACCAAAAACAAAAAGGAGTTTAACAATGATTAAGTGTGCTTTAATTAGCGGAAAAGGTATGGGTTTGATGCATGGTGGAAACTTCAACAACCATCCCGATGCAGAAGTGGTCGCGGTCTGTGATATGGACCCACAACTGCTTGCTAAAGCCCAAGAGCAGTTCAAGACGCCTGGGTATGCGAGTATCGAAGAACTTCTCGCAAACTGTGATGCGCCACTGATACTGCTCATCGTGAACGAAACCCGGCGTATCCCGCCATTGCGACAGCTTATAGCGGCAGGAAGGAACGTATTCACCGAAAAACCTCTCTGCGGCCTGGAGGGTCAGTATCGCGTGCGTGCGGAGGATGCAGCCATTGCAGCGCCAGCCATAAAGGAGTGGCGCGCCTCTGGTCTGAAGTTTGGTATCGACTACAACTACCGCTTCATGACCCACTTCCGGAAGTTACACGAAGATGTCGTGGAAGGTCGACTTGGCGAGATAAAGATGGTGCGCGCCCGTGCGCATTTCAATTGCTGGTCGCATGTGATTGACCAGATACTCTGGTCTATGGGGTTGCCCGAATGGGTAAGCGTCATAGGTAATCCTGCTGAATCAGGCGGCTGGCAACGGATGATTCATATAAAGTGGGCAAACGGTGTGATAGGAGCGCTTGATGGTTCGAACACCTGGGGTTACGACGACCACCCTCTGCGCGTCATGATTGTCGGCGACAAGAGTTACGCTGAAGCGCGAGGTTTGGATGGGTGGTACCGACGAGGCAAGTCCAATGCGTGGCCACAGGGGGTGGAAGAACTTTGGGAAGCAGAATCAGGAAAATCGGAGATGAGCGAATCTTTCCCCCGCATGGCTGACGGCGTAATCAAAGCTATGCTGGCTGACAAAGCCTTTCCGGCAGACGGCGAAGCGGCATGGAACGAAATATTGTTTGAAGCCGCAGTGCATCGTTCAGCGCTGAACGATGGCGCGCGTGTGCTGTTGGCCGATGTCGAAAAAGATGCAATGGGAAAGTGTTAAGTCTAATACCGATTTAGGCTTGCAATCCCCCTTACCACAACCCCCCTGCCCCCCTTTATTAAGGGGGAAGGGGGCGTAGGGGGTTGTCTGTATTGCGTGACGCGTAATGAGTAATGAGTAAAAGAAAAAATTACTCATTACGTATTACGTTTCACGTTTCACGGTATCTATCAATAAATTTTTTATATATTGCACTGAACAAGAAAGCGCTGCTTCTGGATTACCGGGTCGCTGAGAAAGCTTCCTATACTTGACATTTATTAACCTTTCCGGGCTGGTTAAGTATTCTCTAATTTCGCCTGGAAATCCCGCTTCGAAAGCCATATAATTTTTATAGCCGATACTCTTTAGAGCCTCAAATCCTGCATGCAAATCTGTGTGTCCAAAACCAGGCAGCAAGCGGTTACTGTCTGCCAAATGCACATGGTAGATATATTCTCCAGCCGCTCTTATGCTTGCGGATATATCCCGCTCTTCTATGTTCATATGGAAGAAATCTGCCAATATCCTGACATTCGGAGATTGTACCCTTTTACAGATGTCCACAGCCTGTTGGAGGGTGTTTATAAGATATGTCTCATATCTGTTTAGCGGCTCAAGGAAAATGAAAGTGCTTAGCTCTTTAGCATAGTCACTTAGCTCCTTCAACAATACAACTAAAAGTTCTTCCTCAAGCTGACGTCTACTTTTGTAAGGCGAAAGGTCATTAATCTGGGGCTTCCATAAGATGGGCACTGTGACTAATCCTAATGCTCCTATCTCCTTTGCAATCAAAAGGAGCTGCTTGATGTCAGACATAGCTATTTCCCTTTCAGATTTTCCGTCCGAAAGCAAACAGCCTCTATATCCGGTGGAGATGCTTGAAGGCTTAATTTGATGTCCTGACGTAGCTTTGAGTATCTCCTCAACACGCCCAAACAAGTCGCTGCCTCTAAATTCTATGGCTTCAAAGCCATACTTTGCCAAATTATCTAATCTTTCATTCAAATCTCTGCCTGGTATTATGCCCTCCTGACAGGATAGTTTCATTTTTTGGCTCCTTTCATTGTTCCCCTTTGGAGTGCAGAAGCCTTTGCTTCTACATAGCGTCCCGATTCTCGGGACAGGTCAGCAGAGACTGACGCACTCCAAATGGGTTGACATAATAATAATATTTGCTATAATTCTTGTAAAATGATTATTTTAGACTTCCTAAGTCTCGAAGACTTAGGAAGTCTAAGAGGAGAATACAAATGACACATAGAGAACGAGTAATAGCTGCGTTGTCGCACAAGGAACCGGACAAAATTCCCATCGACCTTGCATCCACTCGGGACTCCAGCATTGTCGTCGAAGGTTATGAGCGGCTCAAAGAATATTTTGGCGTTGTCGAAGAAAATCGAATAACCAGCCGGATGATGCAGGCGGTGGATGTCAATGAACAAATTCTCCAAAAACTTGATATTGATACCCGCGCTGTAAATCCTGGTAGCCCGGACAAACATACAGAAACCGAGATTGCTGAAAATCAATATAAAGACGAGTGGGGAATAGTAAGGATTAAACCTCCAGGCAGTTTTTACTATGACCAGGTTACCTTTCCTCTATCGGGTGACATCACTATTAGGGATATTGTCAAGTATCCCTGGCCTGACCCGCATGACCCTGGGAGAATCAGAGGACTTAAAGAGCGCGTCAAAGAAATACGTGAAGAAACCGATTGCGCGGCGGTCTTGAATCTCCCGAGCGGATTTGTTCATGTCAGTCAGTATTTACGAGGTTTTGAGGATTGGTTTGTTGACATTAAAGCAAATCCAAAACTACTATCGGCGTTATTTGACGCCGTTTTGGAGGTAAACCTGGCCATCTGTGAGGAGATTCTAAAAGAGGTCGGCGACGAAGTGGATGTATTGATGGGTTCTGATGATTTAGGATTTCAAAATGGTTTGATGATGTCTGTGGAAACATACCGTGAACTTATCAAACCTCGACATCAAAAGTATTTTCAACTATTCCATGACCTATCGCCAGCCAAAGTGTTTTTTCACACCTGTGGTTCAGTAGTTGATATTTTAGACGACCTTATAGATATTGGTGTGGATGTTCTTCATCCAGTACAGGTTACTGCCGCGGGGATGGACCCGGCATCTCTCAAACAACGATATGCCGGCAGACTTGCTTTCTGGGGCGGCATTGACACTCAGCATGTTTTACCTCATGGCACTGTGGAGGAGGTCAAAGCGGAAGTGGAGCGAATGATAGATACTCTCGGGCCTGGAGGCGGCTACATCCTGGGCGCAGTTCACAACATCCAGCCCGACGTGCCTGTGGAGAATATTTTGGCTATGTATACGCACGCCCGGGAGTACAAACCATCATTTTAGATTTTCAAAAGTGTACGTAATTGTAGTAACGACTTCAGTCGTTTGCTTGCTCCCAGAAAGAACGAATGAATTTTGTCTGTGGTTTAAACCACAGGCTACAAAAGCGTAAGTTTATTTTTGAAAAATATCTTAGGAGGAACCTAATGCAAATTGGAATTATGGCAAGAACTTTTGTCCGTCCAACGCTTGAGGAAACGCTTGATGCAGTTATAAGTCACGAAATTTACTGTGTCCAATTCAGCCTTGGTTGCGTCGGCCTGCCTGAATTGCCCGAACACATCAATACGGGACTGTGCGATAGAATCCGTAGGGAAATGGATGCGCGCCAAATAACAATGTCCGCGATTTCTGGTACCTTCAACATGATTCATCCCGATTTGCAGAAACGACGGGATGGATTGCGACTGCTACGCGAATTGATGTCTGTTTGTCATCGGCTTGGTACATCAGTTATCACACTCTGCACCGGCACACGCGACCCAGAAAGCATGTGGCGGCGACATCCTGAAAACGACTCACCGGAGGCGTGGGAGGATTTGGTTGCTTCTATGAAAGAAGCGTTACAAAACGCAGAGGAAAACAAAGTCACGCTTGCCTTTGAACCTGAAGTATCCAATGTAGTTGATTCAGCCATTAAGGGCCGCCGCTTACTCGACGAGATGCAATCGCCGTACCTGAAAGTCGTCATGGATGGCGCCAATATATTTCATAAGGGAGAACTTCCGCGCATGCGTGAAATCCTTGATGAGGCTTTCGCTCTGCTTGGTGAGGACATTATTATTGCGCATGCAAAAGACCTCGACCATGATGGTGAGGCCGGACATAAAGCCGCCGGAACAGGTCTATTAGATTACGACCGCTACCTGTCATTGCTAAACACCGTTGGCTTTGACGTACCGTTGATTCTTCACGGACTCAGCGAAGAACAAGTCAACGAATGCATCGCTTTCCTGCGTGGGAAAATCTAAGTTGAAACTAACCTTGCCAACCTTGAAAAGGTTTCAACCCTTTTCAAAGTTGGTAGTTTTCTGAAGGTCATGAGGTATGGAAAAGATAAGAAAATTCCCTAAGATTTTTGACAATAACACCGGTGCCACATCAGGAGAAATCGAAACTATTAAGGTCAAAAAGGGCATCTGGCGAACTTATGACGCCACCGATGGATTGCCCGGCGGAGTTTGGAGTCTTCTGCAAGACCGACAGGGCTATCTCTGGTTAGGAACTTCGGTAGAACATGACATCGGAACTGGTCTCTGTCGCTATGATGGCGCGGAATTTATCACCTACACCACCGACGATGGATTGGTCGATAATCATATCATGTCCATCTGCGAAGACCGTCAGGGGCGTCTGTGGTTGGGAACACCGGGGGGTATCTCCTGCTTCGACGGGGAACAATTTACCAACTACACCACGGGATTAGCCAGTAATTATGTCACCTCCATCTGCGAAGACCGCCAGGGACGCTTGTGGTTCGGCACAAGATGGTCCGGTATCTCTTGCTTTGACGAGGGGCGGTTTACCAAATTCACCAAAGAAGGCGGTATCTCTTGCTTTGATGGGGGACGGTTTACCAAATTCACCAAAGAAGGCGGGTTGCCCATCGATGGTACCAATGCCATTTGTGAAGACCATCAAGGTCGGATGTGGTTCGGTGGAGGGGGTGGTGTCTGCTGTTACGATGGGCAGCGATTTACCAGCTACACAACTGAGGATGGATTGGCGGGCAATCAGGTCAAGGTAATCTGTGAGGACCGCTACCACCAGATGTGGTTTTGCACAGATGACGGCGGCGTTTCGATGTTTGATGGAGAGCGATTTACCACCTACACCACGGACGATGGATTGGCGAGTAATCATGTCACGACCATCTATGAAGACCGTCAGGGAACGTTGTGGTTTGGCTTTGAATGGGCGGGCGGCGGGGTTTCCCGGCTTGTTGACGCTGGACAAAGCGAGGGGCGTCAGCCTTATTTCATCACCTATACCGCCGATGATGGCCTATTGGACAATATGGTGAATGACATCATCCAGGATGAGGAAGGCCATCTGTGGTTCGCGCATCGTTACAGCGGCATCACCTGTTACGACCCCGAAACGCTACGAACCATAACAGAAGTACCCGTCACCCACACGCTTATCCAGGGCCGGGAAGGGCGTCTCTGGTTTGGCAGTTCAAATGACCTTTGTTGTACTGGTTTAGATGCTTCTGAGACACATCGCGTTCAAACCTTTCATTCCATTATACTCCGTGTGATGCAAGATTCCAACGGTGGATTCTGGGTGGGGACGCAAGAGAATGGACTATACCACTATGAGTCAGTTCAGGCAGTGTGGGAGGGCGCGGGAAAGCACTTCATGACGCAAAGCGGCCTCAATTGTGACACCGTTCTGTCCGTGCTTGAAACGAGAGATGGAACCATCTGGGCAGGAACGTGGGGAGTGGGCTGGATAGGGGGAAACCCTGGGTATCTCTACAGGTTGGACGGGGAAACTTTTGAAGCCATTGAGACACCCCATCCAGTCGTCCATGAACTGTTTGAGGATAGCCAGGGGAGAATCTGGATGGGAGGCTGGGCAGGCGGCGGATTGTCCTGTTACGATGGCAAGGCGAAGCATGCTTCACCCCTACGAACTTATACGACCACCGATGGCCTGCCAAGCAACAGTGTCCGGTCCATCAGTGAAGATGACGCAGGAAACTTATGGATTGGGACGCTACAAGGACTATCTCATTTTGACGGGAAGAGATTTGTCACGTATGGAAGGGAACAGGGCTTGTTGTGTCTTTGTCATCGCTCCTCAACGAAGGACGCGAGGGGGCAATTATGGTTCAGCACCTCTATGGGCGGGATTTATCGTTACGATGGGAAACATTTCCAGCAACTTACCACCGATGGTGGACTGCCCAGTAATTGTATCACGGGATTGGTTCCTCAACCAGATGGGTCGATGATTATCGCTACCTCTCACGGAATTGTGCATTACCGACCAACGGCCACCATCCCGCCGCCGATTGAGATTCGACAAGTTATTGCCGATGAGGTATATCATAATCCTAAAGAACTTGAACTAACCACTACAGGGGCAACCCTCCTCACCATCTCCTATCATGGCTTGAGTCTCGCCACTCGCCAGATGCGATATAGTTACATCCTGGAAGGTTATGATAATCAATGGCAAGACACGTGGGAGCGGCAGGTCCGTTATGAAAAACTCCCCGCAGGCGAATACACCTTCAAAGTCATCGCCATCAACCGCGATTTAGTGCCTTCTCAAGCCCCCGCAACCCTGAAGCTTAAGGTTGTCCATGACCCGTGGGAAAGACGGATAGCTGAGCTGGAGAGTGACCTTGCGGCGAAAAACAGACAATTGGAAGCGAATATAAAAGAACTCCAACAAGCGAAAGAAGCCGCTGAAGCGGCCAATCGCGCTAAAAGTGAATTTTTAGCCAATATGAGCCACGAGATTCGCACTCCCCTCAATGCCATCATCGGATATGCTCAACTTTTGCAAAGCGATAAAGACTTGAATCAACGCCAACGGGACGCCGTTTCCATCGTTGGCAACAGCGGAGAGCACCTGCTTTCGCTTATCAATGGCATCCTCGAACTCTCCAAGATTGAAGCGGGACGGATGGAATTACAACCAATCGACTTTGAACTGAATACCTTCATAAAAGAATTATCGGATATGTTTCAACTGCGTTGCGAGCAAAAGGGACTGCACTGGCGCGTCAAGTTGGAGACAGGTAAAGAGACAGGTAAAGAGACACCCTTACTGGTTCACGGAGATGAAGGCAAGCTGAGACAAATCTTAATCAATTTGTTGGGCAACGCGGTGAAGTTCACCGCATCGGGGGGAGTCATCTTACGTGTCACAATGCGCAAGAGACAAGAAGGCGAAACCCGTTTTCTTGGAGAAAACGGGTTTTTACAGAACCTCATTACTCATCACTCTTCACTCTTCACATTTGAGGTAATAGATACCGGAGTAGGCATTTCCAAAGAAGATCAGAAATTAATCTTTTCTGAGTTCCAACAAGGGGAGCCGGGAGTCCAAAAAGGCGGTACAGGACTGGGTTTGACTATCGCCAAAAGACATGTCCAGCTTATGGGAGGGGAACTATCGGTGGATTCAGAAGTGGGCAAAGGCTCGCGCTTCTTCTTCACCATATTGCTTCCTCTTGCCACAAAGGTAGAGCGTCCCGCTGACTCGTTAGCTTCACTTCCAAAGAGAGCGCAGATTATTCGTCTAAAAGACGGATACTCGGTGAAAGCCCTGGTGGCTGACGACAACAAAGAGAATCGAGATGTCCTGGAACAGATGTTGTCTGACATTGGAGTGAAAGTGAGGTTAGCCGAAAATGGCTCACAGGTATTGGAGGCGGTTCGTATTGAGATACCCGATATCGTCTTCATGGATATTCGTATGCCGACAATGGATGGCCTGGAAACCACCCGGCGGATTTTTCATCAATTTGGGGATGCCCCGCCAGGTCGTCCATACATTGTCGCTGTCTCCGCTTCGGCTATGGAACATGAACGCAAGCAGTTTATGGCAGTTGGGTTCGACTATTTCATTGCTAAACCCGTCCACGCCGAACAGGTTTACAAGTGTTTGGCAAGCTTATTGCATATCGAATATGAGTACGAAGATGCTGATATGTCACAGATGGATATCTCGAACATCGTCCTTTCTGCCGAACTTCTCAAGCGTCTGAAACAGGCGGCGGAGTTTGGCCGGATGACGGAATTGAGAGAGGCTTTAGACGAAGTCCGCCAGATTGGTCCTATAGGCCATCTGTTGGCGGAAAGATTTCTTTCCTTGAGCCGAAACTTTGATATGGATACAATTCTTGAAATTTTAGAAAAAATCAATGGTTCTTCAGAGTAAAGTGTGGAAGTGAAAATTGCAATAGTTTCAAATCCCCCCTGCCCCCATTGGCATCAAGTTAAGCGTTTTTTAAATTCCCCTCCCTTGACGGGAGGGGTTAGGGGAGGGTGAGGGGTGGGGTGCACCATTTCACCATTTCACCCCCACCTAACCTCCCCCGTCAAGGGGGAGGAACAGCGTGGTATCTGCAAAATGGGTCTTAAGTTGATACGTGGGAGAAATCTTAGGTCTCCCCCTTTGAAAAAGGGGGCCGGGGGATTTCCTTCCTTACCATAGCAAGTTCTGTTCCCAAATTCAAGTCGGGAGAGCCAAATCAATCATGAACGAAAAAACCAGGCCAAAAGTACTTATTGTCGATGACGAATCTGCCAACCTTAATCTCTTATGGGATACGCTGGAGCCTGAAGGCTATGAAGTCTTAGCTGCTTCCAATGGCGAAGCCGCCTTGAGGATAGCAACCAGCGAGTTACCCGATATCATTCTGCTTGATGTCGTGATGCCGGGGATGGATGGTTACGAGGTCTGCCGTCGGTTGAAGCAAGATGAAGCCACCAGGAATATTCCAGTGCTCTTCGTTACTATCAGGGAGGAGAGTGAATCTGTCATTAAAGGCTTTCAAGCTGGTGGGGTAGATTATATCAACAAACCTTTTGAAAAAGCAGAACTGCTTGTTCGTATTGAAAACCACTTAAAAATCAGTCGCCTGACACACGAAGTTTTACAGAAAAACCAGGAACTTGAGCGGAAAAACATCGAATTACGTCAAGAAATGGCGCTTCGAGAACAGGCCGAGGACGAACTAAAGGCGGAAAGGGAACTGCGTAAGTTAAGAGAATTCACTGAAATTATCTTCAACAATATAAATGATTCCATCTCAATTGTAGATGCGACTACTTTTAAAATAGTGGAAGTCAACCAGGCTTTCGTCAACAGGTCGAAGCTAAAAGTACAAGATATCATTGGGAAAGACTGCCATGATATAAACCATTTCGGCGTCAAAGGTGATGATACTTGCCCAATAGGGGAAACCCTGAGAACAGGTCGTCATTCATCAGCCGAACATATACACTATGACAAAGATGGTAGAAAGATATATGTCGAAGTTGCAGTTTACCCGATAACCAACGACAACGGCGAGATAGACAAAGTCATCCATATTGCACGGGACATCACCGCGCGCAAGCAGACGGAGGAAGCGCTTCAGAAGGCTGATGAACAACTGTCCATGCTTTCTCAGCAGGAAGCTTCGCGCTGGGGAATTGCTGCCTTTGTCGGGAAAAGTAAAACCATTCAAAAAATCCTGGGTGAAGTGAGGCAACTTCAGAGCGTCAAGACGACAAATGTTTTAATCACCGGCGAAAGCGGCACGGGCAAGGAATTGATTGCCCGCGCCATCCATTTTGGTAGTGATAGAGCCAAAAGTCGCTTCATCCCTATTAACTGCTCTGCTCTTCCCGCGGAATTAGTGGAGTCTACTCTCTTCGGACATTTAAAAGGCGCCTTTACAGGAGCCAATAGTACTCGCAAAGGCTACTTTGAACTTGCCGATGGCGGAACTCTGTTCCTTGATGAAATAGGCGATATGCCCATTGAATTACAACCCAAGCTATTGCGTGTTATAGAAGATGGCTGTATCATGCCTGTCGGTGGGGCTATTGAAAAGCGTGTCGATGTCCGCATCATTGCCGCGACCAATCAGAATCTCGCCCAAAAGATTGCTCAAGGATTATTTCGAGAAGACCTCTACTTTCGTCTCGAAAGGTTTCATGTGACCGTCCCGCCGTTGCGGGAGCGGAAAGAAGATATTCCGCTGCTGACCGCTCATTTCCTCAAAATGTTTGCCACGGACATGGGCATAGAGCATCCATCAATAAGCCCCGAAAGTTTGTCTGCCCTGGAAGCGCATTATTTCTCCGGCAACGTTCGCGAACTGAAGAACATTATCGAGGGCGCCCTGATTAAAAGCGGCGGTTCAATCATCCAACCTGAACATCTGCACTTTATTGACCTCAATAATTTATCTCCCGCCCAGACGCCTCCCTTAGATGAATCACAACGCACTGCTGAATGCTCTATGTCCCTTGAACAAATCGAAGCGCTGGTAATACAACGCGCCCAGCGACGAAAGGCAGAAAGCGTTGATTTACAGGAGCATTCAGCCTCACCTTTGATAACTGATGAGGAGAAGATTTTAGTTTATCTGAGGGAACACGGCAGCATTAGCAACGCTGAATGCCAGGACTTCCTCAATGTGGACCTGAACCGTGCCTCTTATGTCCTGCGAAAGATGCATCGGTACGGTTTATTAGTGCGCGACGGCGAACGCCGCTGGTCACGTTATCGCCTACCTTTGATTGTCGATTGTTGATTGTCGATTGTTGATTGGAAGCTTATGTTCTCAATCAACAATCATCAATCATCAATCATCAATCCAGATCAATTTCCTTGATGTTCCTTATTCGCAATCTATTCGCATATTATTCGTGTGCTATTCGTGTGCGAATAGCGTGTGAATAGAGTGCGAATAGATGGTGTTGCATTTCATCTTTCTCTTAGATACTACGAACCTTATGGCCTGCCTCCCGACTAAGTCGGGACGAAGGGACGAAAGCGGACAGTATCCGCTGATTAACAGACAACGCTGATTGTCCGTGTGTTCGCTACGCTCAGCAGTCCCCCTTAATCCCCCTTATTAAAGGGGGGTAGGGGGGTTGTGGGGGCCAGGGGGTTGTTACTTCGTAAACCGCCGTCTATTAGGTCAGTAGTATCACCTTTTTAAATACGAATACGATATACAGCGTCCCAATTCGATTAGGGACGCTTTTTTTATGCCTTGGCATGGATTTTGCTCTATTGAATCTATGTGCTTACCTCGAATACATTTGGCAAAAATCAAGGAGGATTTTAAACATGAAACGAGTAACGGTAACCACAACCCGAACTCACAATATATCAAGGAGGATTTTAAAGATGAAAAGAGTAGCAGTAACCGCAACCTTAACCTTATGTCTTTTGTTGGCTTGGGCTATCGGCGCAAGCCTTGCAGCAACGCCGTGGAAGGTATCCGGCGTCTTTATGGATGTGTGTAGTTGTGACATACCATGTCCTTGTAATACAGGGGGAAAACCAACTCTGGAAACTTGTCGTGCGATTGAAAATTGGCACATCGTTCATGGTTTCTATGGGGATGTCTCTCTGAATGACGTAAATGTTTCAATAATGTTTGATGGACCTGACAAAGATGGTAAATGGGTGATGGCCACATACATTTCTGATAATGCTTCCCCGGAACAGTTTGAAGCTATTAAGAGCATTATTCAGGAATTCATGAGTGGTGGTATTGCAAAGGATTTAGGCGTTAAGTCAGTTCCCATCAATTTTGGGATGTCTGGAGATACATATACATGGTCTATTCCCAACATCCTTGAGATCAAAAGCACCCTCTTGCGGGATATGCCGGATGTTCCAGGGTCCTATGCGCCTATTTATCATCAGGCAAAAGCTGTGGTATATAAGTATAAAGACTACGGCATAGATTGGGATTACAGCGGAAAAAATAGCGAGCAGGGAAGGCTGTTATTTCCACCGGAGGAACCATCTGATAAAGTCGTAGGCACGATTCGTGCGGGCATCACGCCAGTAGGCGTGGATATTAACCCTTATACTCGGATGGCGGTTGTATCGAATATGGGTGATGGGACAGTTTCCCTAATTGATATAGACACTCAAAAGGTGACAAAGACAATTCCCGTTGGAAAGGGGACAAACGGAGCAGTTATCAACCCTTATACGAACATCGCTGTCGTCGCCAACGCGGAAGATAATACAGTGTCCATCATTGACTTAGCGTCAGGCACTGTCAAGAAAACTATCCCGGTTGGAATCGCCCCTCTCTGCCTTGGGATAGATACGGTCAGAAACATCGTCGTCGTCCCAAATTCGGGTAGTAACGACGTTTCTGTGATTGATTTGAAGGCAGAAAAGGTTATCAAAACCATCCCCGTTGGCGTGTCGCCTTGGTGCATGCATTGGTGCGTAAATCCCTACACTAATCAGGCGATTGTCGGCAATTTTGGTGAGGGAGAGAACACGCTCTCGGTGATTGACCTGGAAAAGGGAGTTGAAATCAAAAGAATCCCTGTTGGCACATCTCCTGCAGGCGCGTCTTTGAATCCGTATACCAACATGGCAGTTGTGCCAAACTGGGGAAGCGAAGATGTATCCGTCGTTGACCTGACCGCTTTCAAGGTGATAACCACCATTCCTGTGGGCAAAGGACCGAATTGCAGTATAATCGAACCCACGATGAATCTTGCCCTCATCTCGAATGCTGGTGAGGACACCGTTTCTGTCATCGACCTCAACACCATGTCGGTTGTAGATACCATCCCAGTTGGCGTCTATGGTAGTTGCTATGCTATTGATGCGGCTACGATGACGGCTTGGGTAACGAATTTAAACAGCAATGATATAACCATCATTGACCTGAAGAAGCTTTCCACGGCTATGGAAGATTACAGCAGAACGTTCTTCCTTAACCTTGAATCGGGGTTAAATATGATTTCGTTGCCGTTGAAGCCTATCACACAAAGCACCGCGCGTGATTTGATGAACGAAATCGGCGCGACGATGGCGATTAAACTTGACGCCAAAAGAAGTCGATTTGTTGGTTTCACTGAAGCTGACGCTGGAGATGGTTTCCCAATCGAAGGCGGGCAGGGATACATAGTCAACGTGAAGAATGGCAAGGTGGTCCCATTTATAGGAGCGGCGTGGACGAACGAGCCGCCGGTGGAAGCTGCGCCTACTTTGGAGGCAGATTCCGCATGGGCTTTCGTTCTCAGCGGCGCTTTGAACAATGCAGATGCAGTTGGTTCTGGATATCGTGTGAGCGTTACTAATCTACGGACAGGAGTGACAGTGTCGGATACAATTTCCTCTGACGGGACGTTTGCGGCGGTAACCGCCGATTTGAGCAGAAAGAGCGTTGTTGAACTGAACGATACTCTAGAAGTTTTGGTGCAAGATACGCAAGGCAAAGTCGTCTCAGGACCATATACCTTTAAGGTGACGCCTGAAGCTATTGAGAAGGCATATCTCTTTGTTACCTTGCCTTTCAACAAGGTGATACCGCAAAAAACAGCGCTATGGCAGAACTACCCAAACCCGTTCAACCCAGAGACGTGGATTCCCTATAGTCTTTCCACATCTGCTGATGTAACGATTCGGATTTACGATATACGTGGACAACTGATTCGCACTTTTGCTCTTGGTCATCGTGATGCAGGGGAGTACCTAAAACCCGGCAAAGCAGTGTATTGGGATGGACGGAATGAACGCGGCGAGTTAGTCTCAAGCGGCGTCTATTTCTATACATTCCAGTCTGGCTCTTTCACCGCCAGCCGTAAAATGGTCATCATCAAATAGTTATGCAGTTGAGGTGGAAGCCCCAGCTTGTTGGGGCAGTCACGCGCTATCCAACCTCAACAAGTTGAGGCTTCCATAGGCAACTGCGTAACTCCTACTTTTAAATACTTTATCAGGAGGAATTATGAAAGGATTTTTTCTTGTTGTTCTTTTAGTATTACTGGCAATAAGCATTGCCTTTGCTGAAGATAGAGAAATTCAGCAACTTGAGGAAGTGGTTGTGACAGCGACGAGAATTGAAGAACCCAAAACTGATGTCCCTGCTTCTACTCAGGTCATTACTGGGTATGACATCAGAAAATCCACCGCAAAAAACGCAGCCGACCTTATCGGAGAAGCAGGTCTCGGCAATATAACTATACGCTCTTTTACAAAAGGCGGGGGGACAAGCGGCGGTGTTGTTCAGTTGAGGGGATTTCGGACAAATGTCTCCGGTCGTGTAATAAATAACTCAGTCCTCGTTCTCATTGACGGTCATCTTACAGCAACTACAGACCTCTCCCAGTTTCCTGTAGACAACATAGAAAGGATAGAGATAGTCAAAGGACCTGCCTCTGTTCTTTATGGTTCGTCTGTCCTGGGTGGTGTTATCAATATAATCACAAAAAAGAAAGGCGAAAAAGGCATTCATTGCTCTATCGGCGGCGAAACAGGCTCGTGGGAGTATTGGAAGACCCGGGCAGGCCTGACCGGCAACAAGGGGAACTTTGATTTTTATATCTCGGCAAACCAATCTTCACAGGGTGAGTATGAGGCGAAGGGTTATGGAAAAATAGGAAACACGGAGTACAACGGGGATGCAGTATCATTGCGCATGGGCTACAAATTCCTTGATGACCACTATATATCTCTTGGGTACAGTTACTGGAAACAATGGGATATAGGTAGACCCGGGCCTATTTATGACCATGACCCTGACGATTATGCTGATGTAAAAAGGGATAACATTGATGTCGGATACAAAACAGAGAACTTCAATGCATATTGCTATTATGGGAAAAACAAGGACCTATCATACACCAGTCAGAAGGCAGGTCCGGGAAACTCCATTATCTACTTTCAGGAGAGAAAAACCCAGGGGGCAGGGATTCAGAAGACATTTCCCATTGCCGGCCACAGGCTGGTCGCGGGAGGACAATGGGATAGAATAGACTTTGAAGGATGGAAAAGCGTCGGGCAGCCATACGAGCCGAGCAACAAATATAATAGCTACGGCGCCTTCTCCGAGGGAAGGTTCAGTTTGTTAAACAACAAACTTCTTTTGACTCTGGGGCTTCGTTATGACTATTTTGAAAATGAGGTTTTGCCCACCAGAAATATGACGATTACACCGAGGAAGGAAGATTTTCAGAATATCACCAAAAGGGGTGGGATTGTACACAAGATTACAGAAAACCTGAGATTAAAGGGAAACATCGGAGAGGCATATCGTGCCCCTTCACCCCTTGAGCTTGGCTCTCAATATCAGGACACAAAAGGTGTATGGCGTGTAGGAAATCCTGATTTAGACCCTGAAAAGAGCCTGACCACGGATGGAGGTATTGAGTATTCAACGCCTCTTTTAAAAGGCGGATTCGTATTCTTCCATACCGACTATAAAGATAAGATTACACAATACTATGATGAACCCCGTGGTATAAACACATACAAGAATGTTCCTGGCGCAACCATCCAGGGTGTAGAGCCTAATATCTCCTATGATGTGGGAGTAGCATCAGGACTGGATATCTCCATAGAGCCATTCGCTAATGTAACCTACTACACAAGGTATTCCGTAGAAGACGAAGAGACGATAGCGAAATACGGAAGCACCCTTCTGGACACTCCAAAATGGGCAGGTTCTTTTGGGGTAAAGTTATTGCAGGAAAAATGGGATGGGAGGCTCATTGCAAAATATATGGGTAATCAGAGGGTTCAAGACCCCAAAGTTACAGGGGTGAAAATTGTGGAGAAGGGCGATTTTACAGAGGTCGACCTGAAGGGGTCATATAAACCGATAAAAAACCTTGAAATTAGTGTATCTGTGGAAAATCTCTTTGATAGGGCCTATGAGTATGCCCTTTATTATCCGATGCCGAGAAGGACACTCTGGGGAGGGGTTAGATGGATGTTCTAATAAGAGTGGATAGATGGTTCAGAACAACAACACTTTTTAGAGGCATCCTTTTTGTACTGGCTGGTATTACTATGGGTATAGCCTTTGCTAAGTTTAATGTTAAGGACTACCGCCATGCCTCTATAAATCTCAAAAAAGGCGTGGAGGCAAAGCCAATTTATATCAGCAATTATGACGGCAAACAGGTGCTCGCCGTGTCCATGAAAAACTTTCAGAAGGCAAAAGACATTGAAATAAGAATGGATGGAACTGCTGTCCAGAGCTGGTATCCACCTGTGGTCAGGATGCCCTTTTGGAATTTGGATTTTGAAGATGGAAAATTTAAAGAGGTAGTCTTTGGAAAGAGGCTGCCTCTGTATCTGATAATTGATGAAAACACAGAGCATGGGCGGTTAGAAATAATCGATTCTTCAGACGGCTCTTTAATTCAGACATTGTATGTTATGAGAGGCAATCCAGATGGAGGACGCCATTAAGAAACGATATATATTTATGGTTCTTGGCATCGCTTTATTCTTACCTCCGTTAAGCATATTGCCTCAAGCGGCAGGGGAGGTAAACATGTGCGGTGCAGTGTGCCCAAGGATGTTTTTTATACTCCCTGCAAAAGATATGTGGACAGGGTTCATCAATAATATACAGTCAATGTGGCTTGGAGTAACACTTGTGGGAATGATACTAATAGTCACATTATTTTTTGGCAGGCTGTGGTGTAGCCATTTCTGCCCGGTAGGCGGTGTAACAGAGCTTGGCAGCAAGTTTATCCCAAAATGGTTGAAGATAGATTTCTCATTTGTCAACGCGCCTGCATTTAGATATGGATACCTTGTGGTCTATATTGCAGGGGCATTGATAGGTATTGGCAATATAGCATGCAGGTTGTGCAACTTCAGGGTAATACCGTTTTTAATTGGTTCACCTTTTGTTCCTGCATACAGAACATATCTCACCACATCAATGGGGCTGGCAGGATTAATGACAGTGGGCTTATTAGGTTTTGTCGCAAAAGGCGGGAGGGGATATTGCAATCTCATATGTCCTGTAGGAGCATTGGATAGTGTGCTTAATGCTGTAAGCGCAAAACTCAGTTTCACGAATAGGGTTAGAACGGATATGTCAAGGTGTAATGGCTGCGGTAGATGCGTTGATTCATGCATAGTGTGGGCATTAAAGCTTGATGGAGGGCAAAAGATAAAGAGAGACCTTTTTTCCTGTATGTCATGCAGGGAATGTGAAAAGGTCTGTCCTAACGGGGCAATAAGTTATGAAAGAGTTAAAGAACAAAATAATATGTAGCGTAATTGGTGCATTAAGCGGATTAACAGGACTTATCTCCCTTTCAAGGTGTCCTGGCAATACCTGTATGTCCTGTTTTGGGTGTGCGGGGATAGGGGTAGGATTTTTGCTCATTGCTTTGTTCAGCAAAATGAGGTCTCGCCCCTCATCCCTTCCTTCTCCCCTTAGGGGCGAGTGTAGAAGCGTTGGGTTGAGGCAGACTCCGTAGGGTAGGCATCGCCCACCGAAGCATCGTTGAAAACTTGGCATTAGTCTTTTTTTTAGGTGGTATTTTGATAAGGAAAGAAAAATCATTAAAAACCGGAAAATCCCGTTTGATAACGCCGAATCGGATTGCCGCCGCTGTTTCGCTTTTCATACATCTCGTCGGATTTTTATCTGCAATGTTTTATGTTCTTGAAACAAACCGCGGTGTGGAAAATTATGTGGAGATAGATATTGCCGAAGTCGAGCGCCCACCCAAATTGAAGCGGCGGCCGATTCCGCATACTTCTAAAATTCAACCAATCAATCCTACAGAAATCCAAACACTGCGTCTCAAAACCGTTGTTGGCACAATTGCAGACATTCCCTCGTACAAAACCGATTTTGTCTTGCCATGTGGCGAAGCATTTCAAAGTTTACTTAATTTGCCAGGCAATGATGCTATTTCAGCGGATACAGGCATCTCGATTCAAATTAACCCTTCTTCCCGCGTAATTCCGCCAGCGCGTATTCCGCTTAGGATTACTTTTAATTCTTCGCTCAAACTTCAGATGGTAAACTCAATCGAATCGGTTGCGAAGGTTGCAGAATTGACGATGATACAAATACCGACGACTTCTTTGGACGAGTCCATCGAGCCGCCCCAATTCATCCACAAGGTTGTACCTCGCTATCCTGACGTTGCCAAAAGCATAGGAATAGATGGTCTTGTAATCTTAGAGGTGGAAATCGGAATTGATGGAATAGCGCAGGATATTAAAGTAATCCAGAAACTCGGATACGGTTGTGATGAAGCTGCGATTAACGCTCTGAAAGCCTCAAAATTTTCCCCTGCGAAACGAGGTAGAACGCCTGTCGCTGTCAAAATTCAGATTCCCTACCGGTTTCGGCTTGAAGATTAGGTATTTTTCAATATTAAAGTTTACTTTTTCAAAAGGGGCTGGCAAAATGAAACATGCCTTATCGTCTACCTTGATGCTTCCTATTCGCAATCTATTCGCAGTTTATTCGTGTGCTATTCGTGTGCGAATAACGTGTGAATAGATGGTGTTGCATTTCACCTTTTGGGTTCTTCATGGTTAAGAGGCTGTATGAAAAGGGTTGTTATTGTCATTGCGAGGGCGCTCCCATAAGCCGAAGGTGTTGGTGAGTTGCGAGGAGGAACAACGAAGCAAACTGAACACCCATCGCAATGACACTTTTCAGACACGCTCTAAGTCGGAAGAGATATCTTTTTAAGTACCTATCCTAATTCGGCTAAGGACGCTTTTTTTATGCCTTGGCACAGAACTTGCTCTATTGAATCTACGTAGCATCCTGACTTGTGCTATCTCAGCACAAAACAGAGCCATAAATAGGAAGAGATTCCTATTCTTTTCTTTTTAATCAAACTTTTTCTTTCCCCCTTACAACCCCCCTGCCCCCCTTTATTAAGGGGGACAAAGGGTAAGGGGGTTGTTAGGAAAAGAAAAAGTTTGGATGGCTCACAATAATATATCAAGGAGGTTTTAAACAATGAAACGAGTAACGGTAACCACAACCCGAACTTACAATATATCAAGGAGGATTTCAACCATGAAAAGAGTAGTAGTAACAACAACCTTAACCTTATTTCTTTTATTGGCTTGGGCTATCGGCGCAAGCCTTGCAGCAACGCCGTGGAAGCTCTCGGGCATCTACTTAGAATCGTGCAATTGCGATATCCCGTGTCCGTGTCTTAACGGAGAAATGCCGACAACGGGATTTTGTCAAGACCTTAGCAATTTCAACATCGTCCACGGGTTCTATGGAGATGTTTCGTTAGACGGCGTGAAGTTTACAATAATGTTGGACTTTCTCGACACAGGGGATTGCATAAGTGCCACTTATGTTGATGAAAAGGCGGAAGCCAAGCAAGTCGAAGCGATTCAAAAGATTATTCAAGAGTCGTTTGGCTCGCTTATCACAAAAGACCTTGGCGTCAAGTCTGTTCCGATTAATTTTGAGATGTCGGGCGATACGTATAAGTGGAGCATTCCCGGAATTTATGAACTTGAAAGCGTTCTTGTTCGGGATATGCCGTCCGTTCCCGGTTTCACTGCGCCCATCCTACATATAGCGAAAGCCGTTGTGCAGAAATTCACGGATTACGACAGAAACTGGGACAATGCGGGAAAGAATAGCTTGCAAGGACGGTTGTTAATGCCGTCTGAAGCGCCATCTGATAAAGTCGTCGGCACGATTCGTGTGGGCATCGGGCCAGTAGGCGTGGATGTGAACCCTTATACTCGGATGGCAGTTGTAGCGAATACGGGTGATGGGACAGTTTCCCTGATTGATTTGACCACTCAAAAAGTGACAAAGACAATCCCCGTTGGAAAGGGGACAACCGGACCAGCTATCAACCCTTATACGAACATTGCTATCGTCGCCAACATGGAAGATAATACTGCGTCCATCATTGACTTAGCGTCAGGCACTGTCAAGAAACACATTCCGGTTGGGAAGACCCCTGTCTGTTTTGGGATGGATGTGGTCAGAAACATCGCCGTCGCCGCGAATATGGGTAGTAACGATGTTTCAGTGATTGATTTGACGACAGAAAAGGTTATCAAAACCATCCCCGTTGGCGCAATGCCTGCCTGTATGCACTGGGACGTAAATCCCTATACCAATCAGGCAATTGTCGCCAATATGGGAGAGAACACGCTCTCGGTAATTGACCTTGAAAAGGGAGTTGAAATCAAAAGGATTCCCGTAGGCACAGCTCCAGTCGGCGCGTCCTTAAATCCGTATACCAACATAGCAGTGGTACCTAACACGGGAAGCAATGATGTGTCAGTCGTTGACCTGACCGCTGGGAAGGTGATAAACACAATCCCTGTGGGCAAAGCGCCGGGTTGCAGCGTGATTGAACCCACTATGAATCTCGCCCTCATCTCGAATTCTTTCGGTGGCGATGACACTGTTTCTGTAATCGATCTAAACGCCATGTCAGTTGTGGACACCGTCACAGTTGGCGCCGGACCTAGCTGCCTCGCTATCGATGAGGCGACGATGACAGCTCTGGTGAATAATGAAAGCAGTAACGATATGACCATCATTGACCTGAAAAAACTGTCCACGGCTACGGAAGATTACAGCAGAACGTTCTTCCTTAACCTTGAATCGGGCTTAAATATGATTTCATTGCCGTTGAGACCTATCACGCAACGCACAGCGCGTGACTTGATGAATGAAGTCGGAGCAACGATGGCGATTAAACTTGACGCCAAGAGAAGCCGGTTCGTCGGCTTTACCGAAGCTGACGCTGGAGATGGTTTTGCTATCGAAGGTGGACAGGGATACATAGTCAATGTGAAGGAAGGCAAAGTGGTCCCATTTGTGGGAGCTGCATGGACGAATGAACCACCTGTTGAAGCTGCGCCTACTTTGGTATCCGATTCCGCATGGGCTTTCGTGCTCAGCGGCGCCTTGAGCAATACGAATGCAGTTGGTTCTGGATATCGCGTGAGCGTCACCAATCAACGGACAGGAGTGACAGTGTCGGATACAATTTCCTCTGACGGGACGTTTGCAGCGGTAGCCGCCGATTTGAGCCGAAAGAGCGTCGTTGAACTGAACGATACTCTAAAAGTTGTAGTGCAAGATGCACAAGGCAAAGTCGTTTCAGGTTCGTACACCTTTAAAGTGACACCTGAAGCGATTGAGAAGGCATACCTTTCTGTTATCTTGCCTGTCAACAAGGTGATACCGCAAAAAACGGCTCTCTGGCAGAACTACCCGAATCCGTTCAACCCTGAGACGTGGATTCCATATAGTCTTTCCACTTCTGCTGATGTAACGCTTCGGATTTACGATGCGCGCGGACAACTGGTTCGGACCTTTGCTCTTGGTCATCGTGATGCAGGGGAGTACCTAAAACCCGGCAAAGCAGCGTATTGGGATGGACGGAATGAACGCGGTGAGTTAGTCTCAAGCGGAGTCTATTTCTACACCTTCCAGTCTGGCTCTTTCACCGCCAGCCGTAAAATGGTCATCATCAAATAGTAACCATACCGCACCAACCTTGAAAAGGTTCTAAACCTTTTCAAGGTTGGCGCAAAGTTAGGAGTTGTTTCCTTGTGTAGTTCACCGGCGGTTGCGAGTGGGAAAAGATAAAGAATGTAATTCCTCATCACCTAATTGGTACTATTGTACGCCGGCGTTGTTCACTTTGGCGACCTTGCCCATTCGATTTGCTTTGGTTTTGAACATGGGTAGACGAAACAACCGACGAAGCAACCCCGGTATTTCACTTTGACGCTCATCGGGCACATCCGTACATACAATACAATAGCGTTTATCGCGCAGAGTAGGTTTCCAAAAATCGTTGATGTTCATTGTGACGAAAGTGGGTTGTTTTTCTTGCGCCAGCAGGTCAGGGATTACATCATCTTTGATGACTGTACCGGGGCGCAGGGAAGTTATTCGTCGCGCGGTTGTCCAATGCTGTATAGGGAGCAAAACACGTTGAACATGGAGTTGTTCATCGGCAATAATTTGACTCATGCGACTTTTTCTATCTCCCTCTCATATTGAACTTGTTTTATCAGCGCTTCTGTCGCCATTTGAATAACTTCTTCCACTGCTTCTTTAGTTAAATTAGGATATCCGGCAAGAATGTCATCAATGCTATCTCCCAGTCGCAAAAAGGTCAGCACAGTTTTGACTGGAATGCGCGTCCCCTTGAAAATTAATTCTCCGTGATATACTTCCGGGTCGATTACCAAATAGTTTCCAATTTCTATCTTTGACATTAAAAACCCCCAAAACATTAGTTTTGAATAATACCATATTTAGATGTGATTGTCAACTTTTAATCTAAAAAAGCAGGAATTCCGCATGTTTATGAGGAATATGCAGGTGGTCATGGAGATCTATTGTCTTCACGTCTTCATACTTCTTTACCATTTTTGTCTAAATTTGTGTTAGTCAACATGATATTTAACATTCTTCTTTTTTAACGCAAAGACGCCAAGACGCGAAGAATCTTTTTCTTTGCGACCTGACGTTAAAAAATTTACTGTCAACTATCGTCTTGACCAATACACTTTTTGAGAAACGGCATAGAAAGTATCGACCTTTAAGGTCGAGTGTAAAAGGTTTTGCGGGTTGAGGGTTTTGCCGGGTAAAAGTGTTGCGCTTTTATCGAATCCGTAAAGCCTTGGTCAAAAACAAAAAGCCGCTTTTAATTACACAACTTAGAAAAAAGCGGCACAGAAAGGAGAACATAAAATGATTAAGTATGGAATCACCCTCTTGAGCCTGTTATGGCTCGTGTTGCCTCTCTATGCAACGGATGTTTTCGTTGCGCCAGGGGAGGCGATACCTGGTGATGTGGAAGGCACCGTCCTGCTTCTGGCAGGCGAGCACCATGTCTTTGAAACAGTCGAAATCACTAAGTCATTAACCTTAACGGCGGAACCCGGAGCTGTCTGGCTTTCACATGCCAATCCAGCCATCGCGGTTCATGCCAATGATGTGACCATCAGCCACCTGGTGTTGAAGTCAGCAGACCCAACAGCAGCGGCGATTGTCTCCGGCAGCCCGGTGACGTTGAAACAACCCTCGCATCGGGTTACTGTCATTTCCAACCAGATTGAAGGTTTTATCAGCGGTGTCCTGAATGTTTACGGCGACGGATTCGTCGCTATAGATAATGAAATCACCGGAGTTGGAGCCGTATTAGACCCGCTTGGAAGTGATACCGTCGGTATTTTGAGCACGATGGGGAGCAACGCGGTCATTGAAGGTAACACGGTCTCTGGATTTCTGGATGGGCTTTTTTTCTCTGGCGCTCATGGTCGCGCCAGTAACAACAAAATTAGCAAGACGCAGGTAGGGGTTCCCACGTGAAACTGGTATTACCCGGTTCCGGGCGAACCGGATTTATACCAGAATTTAATCCCAAATAACGCTGCGAACTATTGGGATATCCATGATAATGAAATCACCGATGGGGTGCGAATCCCAGACTATTGGGGTTTTGAGTTACCTTCTTGGGGAATCCAGTTTGTAGATGGGGCAAATCACAATCTGGTTTATGGCAATCTCATCAGCGGCGTTGACACGGACATCGTCATCTTTGGCTCATTAACGCCTTTTGAATCAGCGTTTGGGCTCTTGCCAAAGACATACGAAAACGTGGTGATTGTCAACCCCGGTCAGAAAGTCATTGAGAATCTGGAAGGTGACAAGGACCCCTCCTCTGGCAATGTTCTAATTGGCATTAAACCAGTGGACGAGGCAGGGACGGCTCTGCTGAATGATGTGCTGAAAAACGCTGGGCCAATCATTGAGCCGACAGTGGAAGATTTCAGTAGAGTATTTTTCACGCACCTTTCCGCTGGTCTGAACATGATTGACATTCCTCTTAAACCTGTAATCCCTTATACTGCCAGAAGTTTAGCAGAATCGCTTGGCGCGACAGTTGTTATCCGCTTGAACGCCAACCGACAGCGGTTTGAAGGGTTTACGATAAGCCATGCTGGCCCTGGTTTTCCAATCGAAGGTGGCAACGGCTACATCGTCAATGTTACCGAAAGTAAAACGGTATCTTTTGTCGGCTCAACGTGGACAAATAAGCCGCCAGTCGAGATGGCGCCTTCTGTAACGGACCGCACCTCCGCCTGGGCTTTCGTTTTCAGCGGCGCTTTGAGTAATGCAGATGCAGTTGGCGCTGGATATCGCATCAGCGTCACCAATCAACGGACGGGAGTGACAATGTCGGATACAATTTCGTCTGACGGGACGTTTGCGGCGGTAGCCGCCGATTTGAGCAGAAAGAGCGTCGTTGAACTGAACGATACGTTGGAAGTTGTGCTACAAGATGCACAAGGCAAAGTCGTCTCAGGACCGTATACTTTTAAGGTGACGCCTGAAGCGATTGAGAAGGCATACCTTTCTGTTACCTTGCCTTTCAACGGGGTGATACCGCAAAAAACGGCGCTATGGCAGAACTATCCGAACCCGTTCAACCCAGAGACGTGGATTCCCTATAGTCTTGCCACATCTGCTGATGTAATGCTTCGGATTTACGATGCAAGCGGACAGCTTATCCGTACTTTCGCGATTGGTCATCGTGACGCAGGTGAGTATATCAAACCTGGCAAAGCAGCGTATTGGGATGGACGGAATGAGCGCGGTGAGTTAGTCTCAAGCGGCGTCTACTTCTATACATTCCAGTCTGGTTCCTTCACCGCCAGCCGTAAAATGGTCATCATCAAATAGTAACCATACCGCACCAACCTTGAAAAGGTTCTAAACCTTTTCAAGGTTGGTCACAACTCAAAGGAGAAACGTAATGAATACAGAAATACCAACCAAGGAAGGCTTTGTCTCGTTTCGAGGCTACAATGTCTGGTATCGTATAGTCGGCGACTATGAAGCACCAGGCAAGTTACCACTCCTGTGCTTGCACGGTGGGCCGGGAGCAACCCATGACTACCTGGAACCGTTGGAGGCTATGGCGGCCACAGGGCGTCGTGTCATTTTCTATGACCAGTTGGGTGCTGGCAACTCAGACCATCCATCTAACCCATCTATGTGGACGGTGGCATTGTTTGTCGAAGAACTTGGTGTGATTCGCCATGCCCTCGGACTGAAGCGCGTGCATATCCTGGGGCAGTCGTGGGGAGGCATGTTAGCGATGGAATATGCGTTGACGCAGCCTGCAGGATTAGCAAGTTTGATTATTGCCGACTCTCCCGCCAGCATGCCCCAATGGGCGGCTGAGACGAATCGTCTGCGCGCTGAACTTCCGCCCGAAGTGCAGGAGACTCTCCTGAAACACGAAGCCGCCGGCACTACTGATGATGCCGCTTACCAGAAAGCAATGATGGTATTCTATCACCGTCACGTTTGCCGTCTCGAGCCCTGGCCGGATTGCGTCAATCGGACCTTCGAGAAGTTAATGCAGTCACCTGAGGTTTATTACACGATGAACGGTCCAAGCGAGTTCCATGTAATCGGCGTACTTAAAGAGTGGGACATCGTGAATCGGTTAGGTGAGATTCGCGTGCCCACGCTGGTTATCGGCGGTCGATATGACGAGGCGACGCCAACTATTACAGAGACGGTGCATCGTGGCATTCCCGGCTCCGAGTGGGTCATCTTCGAGAATAGTTCGCACATGCCGCACCTTGAAGAAACAGAACGATACATGCAAGTGTTGACAAATTTCCTAAATCGTGTAGAGTCACAGGCGTAGTCAACTAGTTAGTAGTGTCTAAAAAGTCATAGAAACACTAAAACACTAAGAATACAAGGAGAACTAAAATGAGTGAAAGAAATATTGATACTTTTGCAGGACGTATCCAGGAAGAGATTATATCGGGTATGAGTTGCCTGACTCTATACATAGGTCACCGTCTGGGATTATTCAAAGCCCTGGCTGATGCAGGACCGGTTACATCCGACGAACTGGCAAAGCAATCCGGGTTGAATGAGCGCTATATACAAGAATGGTTGGAATGTATGGCGGTAAATGAATATCTGCATCAGGATGCAGAGACCGGGCGTTTCTCTCTTCCACCAGAATATGCCCCTGCCCTTGTGGATATAGACAATCCATATTATGTTGCCCCTCTTTCCAGTTACATACCCTGGATGTCGGCGCCTATCAAACTGATTTTGGATGCTTTTCGCTCAAGCGGAGGAGTTCCTTATGAAGCATACGTGGAAGACGAAGATATTTTCGATGATGTAGGAATGTCCACCAGAGGCATATATGTCAATAATTATGTGCATAAATGGATTCCGACTATGCCCGATATTAAGAAACGTCTTGAATCTGGCGCGCGTGTTGCGGATATTGGCTGCGGCACAGGCTGGTCGAGCATCGTTCTGGCTAAAGGTTTTCTAAATGTCCATATTGATGCCGTTGATGCGGATGAAAAATCCATCCAGCAGGCTCGCGCCAATGCACATAAGGAAGGGGTATCCGGGCAGATAGAGTTCCATCATTCTACGGCAGAAGATATGGCTTTGAAAGGCCCTTATGTTCTGGTAACCAGCTTTATATGTATACACGATATGGCTTATCCGGTGAAAGCTCTCAGCAGGATAAGGGAAATCACTGCGCCGGATGGGGCAGTCTTAATCGGCGATATGGCTGTGTCAGATAATCTGTCAGAGAACTATAACTTTTGGGGGAGATTTTGCTATAACGCCAGTGTCCTGCATTGTCTACCTCAATCAATGGTATTCCCTGGCTCCGCCGCGACCGGGACATTGATGGGACCTGGGAAGCTTCAGCAGTTCGCTTCTGAGGCAGGATTCAGGAAAATGGAAGTGCTTCCAATCGAAAACCCGTTCTGGCGTTTTTATCGTCTGACACCGTAACGAACAGCCAACCTTGAAAAGGTTCTAACCCTTTTCAAGGTTGGTTATGAGGGCAAACAGGTGTAAACCGTAATCCCATCGACCCGCCAAAAATCGCGGTCACTCGACACAAAATTCGTGATGTCATAAGCCTGTTCGCTTCGCTCAACGGTTACTTCGTGAACCGCTGCCGTGGCGATGTGGTAAGCATCCGTTGGGCGAAGGTGAAAATCGTGAATCAGATTTAACGCAACCTTCGTCAGCCCGGTGTTGGGAATAGCGGCAATTTCGCAAGCCCTCTCAAGGTGTTCACTTCGTTCACCGACGGCTTCGCCTTACGGTGCGCAAATGCGCACAATTTCGTTCCACGAGTGGGTCAGCACAGCAGGATTTTGTCCACGCTTCATGCAAAATTGCCTGTCGTTCAGGCGGAATGTGTTTGGGAATGAAATCTTCCACTGAATTGACACTCCTTGTCTATGGGTTAGTTTGATTATACCAGAGAGAGGAGGACACGTCAAGAGAAAGACTTATAAGACGAAATTGGGAATGCGGAATGAAAAAACAGCTTTTTTAATGCCGAAATCCGAATTCCAAATTCCGAATTCCGTTCACCCTCTCCCTCCCAAAAAACTCAGAGCCAAAATCAAAAGCACCAAACAGGAAATGAGCGCGAATTTTTTCTCTTTTATCCGGATGAAAGAAAACAGCGTTATGATGAGTAATAGTAGAGGCATTCCTAACAAGACAAGAAGGCCGATATCCAAAATTGGCGTTGGACGCAGAGATAGGGATTCTTTAATCGCCTGAAGCGGCGGAAGGACATAAGGGCGGTGAGGGCCTGGGCGCATGACTAATAAAAAAATCCCGATGCCGATGATTGTTACGATGATAAAAAAACCAATTTGTAGTACGCAAGCGAGGAGATTATTCAACTTGGATAAATCGTTATCGTTTTTCATTATTTTCTTCTCCTAGACACGAGTTTTTCAGTTATCAGAAGATAGTGCGTCTTTAACGGAAGATTCAACCGCAGAGAACACAGAGAGGGCGGCGGTTTAGCTTCTAAACGGCTGAACTCAGAGCACGCGGCGAAAAAGAGTAAGAGAAAAGCCTCTGCGTTCTCCGCGCCTCCTCCGCGAACTCTGCGGTTAACAAAGGATTAGACGCTAACTGAAAAAGTCGTATCCTAGAAAAAACTTTTAAGCAACATCTGCACTGCCAGCCCAGCGAGGATAACAACGAAAATCCAACGGAGCGATTCGACGCGTATTTTGGTTCCGATTAGGGAGCCCAGTTGGGCGCCCAAGAGAATCCCGATAACGCAAAGGCCTGCGATGATGGGATGGATGAAAGCGTTTAAATAATAGACTATTGCGCTTGTGGTCGCGGTTGCCCCAAGCGTCAAGATACTTGTTCCAATCGCGACTTTTAACGGTACATTCATCACGAGATTCATTAACGGCATAATGATGAAACCACCGCCAATACCTAACATTCCTGAAAGCACTCCGGCTAAAAATCCACCTGCTAATCCCCATTTTAGATTCAATACCGTATAGTGAATTTTGGTCTGTAAATCGATATCAAAATAGTAGCCCTGCATTAAAGATAATTTCGCCGAGTAGACATTATCAGATTCATCTGCCATTGGGATAGTGTGAAGCGCACGTTTCCTTAACATCGAAAACGCGGTATACAACAGCGCCGGAACAAAAATTAACCGCAAAATGTCTACAGAAATCTTCGTGGCGAGCATTCCACCGGCAAGTGCGCCAAGCGTCTGTGCTACCTCCAGAATCATCGCAAGACGAATATCCGTGTAATGTTGCCGCAAATATTTGATAGCACCGGAACAAGAGGTAGCAATAACACTTACCAGACTCGTTGAAATGGCAAGATGCATCGGCACTTTAAAAACTAAGTGCAATACGGGAACAATTATGACGCCGCCTCCTATCCCAAGGAGCGAACCAAAAACTCCTGCGAAGCAGGCAAAAAGAAACATCAGCACGGAAATCAACGGAGTCAACTGAAGCACATCCAATGTTCAAATTCCTCCAGCAAATCCAAGTTGTTTAGAAATCCTTTGGGCAGTTTTCTTGACCAATTCGGCAAAATGTTGCTTATGGTCTAATGTCAGACGAAAAACTGGACCAGCAAGGTCGATGGCGGCTATCTTTTTTCCGTTGCCATCGAAAATTGGAGAGGCAAAACGCCTCACACCCAACCGACGCTCCTGGTCATCAAAAGCCACACCTATTTGGCGAATCTGCTCAAGTTGTAATTTTAAAACATTCACACTATAATCGTGTTTTCTGTTAATCGGGGAAGCCTATTCTCAAGAATGAACTTTTCAAAATCCTGCGGAGTCATGTATGCCAAATGCACTTTTCCAGGCACGCTCGCATGCAACGTCCGATAACGGCTTCCTTAACCATTGGTTACATTTACAGCATGCAAGATTGCCTGCATGCAGTTTTGCATATATTATACCCTAAAATTTTTTTATGTCAATAAGTTTTGTAACCAAACTTTTCTTTTTTGCTTTTCATAAGAAACACTGAGGAAAAAAGTAAACATCTATAGCCGCTGATTATCAGACAGCGCAGATTGGGATTTTTGTTAATCAGCGCTGTCTGAAAATCGGCGGCTCTATTCAAATTCAACACCGTTGACAAATTGGGTATTTTTTGATAAAATAAAACTTAAAATTCACAGGAGAAACAAATGAACCGATTTTACGCAAGATGGATAATCATTCCAAACTTTTCTTTTAAAAAGAAAAGTTTGATCAAAAGAAACACTAAGGAATTTATTTATTTCTTTAGCATATTCGCGTTGTTTATGGCATTTGGAAACTCTAAAACTTCAGCTTTAGATTCCGCTGAATTAGCAAAAGAAGTTACGATTTATCGGGACACCTACGGTGTACCGCATATCTTTGGCACAACCGATGAAGCCGTCGCCTTCGGATTGGGCTATGCTCAAGCTGAAGATAACTTGCCGCAAATCCACCAAAGTTTGATGGAAGCTTCAGGCAGAGTGGCGGAACTTGAAGGAAGCAAGGAAAACATCAATAGGGATTACCGCGTCAGACTGTTGAGGATTCCTCAATTCGCCTGGGAAAATTACGATAGGATTCCCCAAAAGTTCCAGGCTGTCTTAGAAGCATTTTGTCAGGGAATAAATTTCTATATGCAGAAATATCCTGACAAAGTTCCGCAGAACATGGCCGAAGTCAAGCCGCAGGGAATCATAGCGTTAGCGCGTTATACGGTCATCGAAAAGTTTGTATTGCCCTGGAGAACAATGAATGAGATGATACGACTACATGAACCGAAAGGTTCTAATATGTGGGCTGTCGGCCCAAAGAAATCCGCTAATGGCAAGGCTATGCTTTTAGTGAACCCTCATCTTCCCTGGGATGGTTTGGTGCAATGGTATGAAGCGCACTTACACAGCAACGAAGGCTGGAATATGATAGGCGGAACATTTTTCGGTTCGCCTGTCATTTTTTTAGGACACAATGAAAAATTAGGCTGGTCGCACACAGTCAATAGTCCAGATACATGGGACATTTATGCAGTAGAGCTAAATCCCGACAATCCACAACAATATCGCTATGAAGGAGGCTGGCGCGAAATTAAATCTGTGGAGGAAACTTTTCGCGCTAAGACCGAGAGCGGATTCTTCACATCCACAGATACGTTAGAATATACCCACTATGGCCCGGTGCTGGAACGCAAGGAAACTTGCGCATATACATTGAAGGTGGCGGGTTGGGATGATGTTCTCGCTTTGTATCAATGGTATCGCATGAACAAAGCTAAGAACCTTGCTGAATTCAAGGAAACGCTTTCAATGATGGCGATACCGATGTTCAACTGCGTTTACGCTGATGTGCAAGGTAATATTTTTTATTTATACAACGGCAAGGTTGCGCATAAATCAGAACAATATGACTGGCGGCAAATTATACCCGGCGGAACACAAGCGACGGAATGGCGGGATTATTTAGCGTTAAATGAATTGCCGCAGGTGCTAAATCCCGTTTCTCAGTTTGTGCAAAACTGCAACTCCACGCCTTTTCAGACGACGCTCAACGGTAATCCAGACCCCAATGAATTTCCTCCATACCTCGTCGGCGAGGGCATGAATATGCGTGCCGAACGCGCGCTACAAATACTCGAAGCTGATGATAGCATCACCCTTGAGGAATTCAAACAGATGGCTTACGATAACTACGTTCTATTGGCAGAACGCGCTAAACCGGATTTAATCAAAGCTTTCTTCGATTTGCCTGAAGTGGAACGACAAAAATATCCCAGAGTAGCTGAAGCCATTGACATCATAGAAAAATGGGATAATCAAGCGAGCAAAGATTCAATCGCTATGCCACTTTTTCATTACTGGACGCAGATTTATCGCTCCACGGTAAAAAGTGATGACCCTCTCAAAGCCCTTGAAGCATTGAAAAAAGCCATTGATGAGTTGGAAAAACAACACGGTACATTTAAAGTGAAATGGGGAGAGATTCACCGCATCAAGCGCGGTGATAAGGAATATGCGCTTGATGGCGGGCCGGGCGACTACGGCATCTTGCATGTCATAGGCAGTCATCACCAGGACGGCAAATGGTATGCTCACGGAGGGCATTCGTATGTCATGGCGGCGGTGATGAGCCAGCCTATCGAAGCATATAGCATCTTTCCTTACGGTAGCAGCAGAATCCCCGGCAGCAAACATTACGCAGACCAAACTCCGTTGTTTAGCAACGACCAATTCAAACCTGCATGGTTCACCAAAAAAGAGATTATGGCAAATTTAGAGAAGGCATATCATCCGGGGGAGTTTTAGGATAGGGTTCTTGCCGCGAAAAGACGTCCGGGTTCTTTTCTTTCGTGTCTTTCGCTTTTTGTGTATTAGTCAAGATGATGATTTACATGAGCAAATGAGCCAATAAGCAAATTTGCAGATTTGCAGATTTGCAGATTTGCAGATTTACAGAGAGCACAGAATATTTGCAAAGTGTCAACAACCTTATTGACCATTACAGTCTTTCGCTTTTTTCGTGTTGTTCCTTCGCTTTCACTCAGGACGGTCAACTTTCACTTTTCCGTTTATGCTTAGAAGTAACGACAACTTGGGCCGAGATTAAGAAGTAAAATAACCTGAGTTGCTATTTATCAGGAGCAACAATTCAGTAGGTGGGCATCGCCCCACCCTACGACTGGTTTCCACTACTGCTTGCCTGTCGGCAGACAGGTCAAGCAAAGAAAGGAAGGAAGGCCTGCCTGCGTCTGCCGAAGACAGGCAGGCTGGGATTAGGAAAAGGTGTAGAGTTTCTCTCACCCCCTAAAGTTTTTTTTATGCCGCCTTAGCGGCAGCAAATTAGAATTTCTACAAATCCAATAAAATGCGTAACCGGTCCTCGATTGCCGTTAAGGTGGCCGAGGATACTTCTCCCCACCGACGCGAAAGGCGCTCCTTTGTGATGGAGCGCACATCTTCGCACTTGACGAAACTTTGCTCCATTAAGCCCCCTTCCGGGGGGTTAATCTCAATGTGGTAGGGGATACCTTTGGCTTTGGTGGTAATCGGCAGGACGATGACAAGACCAGCCAGACTGTGATTGAACGGGGCGGCGGAAATCACAAGGACGGGGCGTTGGCCAGCTTGTTCACGTCCCCGCGTTGGCTCCAAATCTGCAAACCAAACTTCGCCACGAGATGGATTAATCATGGACGACCACCTTTCCATCTTTATCCCACTGCTCTGAAAGATCGAGCCCGTCCATCAAAGTGGAATCCCATTCCGCTCGCTCTTGAAGTTCCCCTTTCCATGCGTCAGGGTTGCTTTGCAGAGCCGCATAAGCCTTATTGGCCTCTTCAAAAATCATCCTTCGCCGATAGTCCTCAATTGCCTTGTCGAGGATTGCTTGCATTGATTCGCCAAATTTCATCGCAAGCTCCCGGAGAATATTTCGAGTTGTTTCACTGACTCTCATTGTCACGCTTGACATGAATATTGACCTCCTTTCAGCAGATGCACTTCAACCGCCTTAATTCCTGAACACTATTCCCACACTGCCGACACTTTGCGAAGTTGTTCCTGCGCCTCAGTGTCATCTTTTGACTTCTCCTCCAAATGCGCTAAAAACGCCTTCCACCCCTCTAAATGCGGCGCTTTTTGAGCTAACTCGACGATGAACTCCCATCCCTTCGGGTCTTTAGGAGGATAGACATACCCTTTCATGAAACAGTCAAGCGACTTCTCGTAGTTCCCAACCATCAGGTAAATCTTGCCTAAAGTCCGATTGGCTAGAGGAATACGTTTGTTAAGGTCCGGCGCGGTTATGGTTTCCGCGATTATCAGGTTCTCCTCGGTGAAGATTCGCTCATTCGCCCAGCGTACCACTATCATAAAAAACCACTGCCTCGATGGCCAGCAGGCTCTTATCTCCTCCCTGCTGAGTTTCACCAATGACTCCATTGCCTTCGATAGAAACTTCCGTGCCTCATCCAATTTCCCGTTGCGATAACACGCCTCCGCCATGACAGCGTTGAGGTAGAAAAGGTCATGCTGCTTCTCCCCGCTTCCTTCTCCCTCACCCCGGTCCTCTCCCATCAAGGGAGCGGGAGCCTGAGCGGAGGCGGCCGGGGGTGAGGGACTCAAAAGTTCCTCGCACCATCTCTCACCCATCTCAATATTTCCCGATTCCGCGTATATTCCCCCGAGGGCATACAGACACCACTTCAGCCATCCCCCTGAGCTGCCTTTCTCCTGTGCCTCCATCTGCCTTGCTCGGGCGAGTCCCTTCCTCAATGCCTGAACTGCCTTCTCACATTCCGACTGATTCGTATAGCAGAAGTGCAGCCATATATAACCGTGTATTACCTCTTTTAGGTTGCCTATTATCTTATTTATCTCAATGCTCTCCAGAATTGTGGATTCATCATAGTCAGGTCCTCTTTGGCGCAGCAGCATCGCATGGCTTATCAACCGTCTGTCCCCAGAACGCTTTGCGGCATCATAGGCTATCTGGGCATACATTCTGGGGACGTCCTCGCGTTCCGTCACCCATATAGAGAGCCAATTCGCCGCGTCGCATAGCACAACTATCTCCTCGAAATTGTCGGTGTCCTTGACCAATTCAAGTCCTTTCCGAACCAGTTCATACGCGAGAAAAGGATTACCCTCTTCCTCACGCCAAGAAAGCACTTGGTAAATCAAAGCCATTTCAGCAGAGTTCGTGTCATCTCCCAAAGTCTCCTTAGCGAGGTTCAGATAATGTTCCTTCAACTTGCGGTCAGCCACGCATCCCTCCAAATGCAGATATAGCCGCGTGCGCTTCCTCCTGTCGGTGCAATACTCCAAGGCTTTCGCATAAGCCTCTTGAGCATTTTGGTTCCTTCCAATCAAATCGTAGATTAAGCCTAACGACTCGTATATCTCCACGCGTTGGGGGTTCGCCGCTTCGCCCATTCCATCCGCGACCTCAATTGCCTTTTGGTAAAATTCGATCGCCGTCTCATTCACATATTGCTTCTTCGCCTTCTCCGCTGACTTCAACAGGTATTCCAACGCCTTATCCTTGCGGTCGCTCCGCGAGTAGTGATGCGCCAGTTCCTCATAGTAGTCCTCGGTATGCCCCCGGTAAAGCATCTCTATCCCTTGAGCAACCTGAAGGTGAAATGCCTTCCGCTGATTTTCCAGTATCCCCTGATAGGTCGCCTCTTGCGTCAAAACATGCTTGAACGCATACTCCAATTCAGGGACCGACCTTTCCTCATAGACCAAATCCCGCCTTTCCAGTTGTTCTAAATACCTCTCCACTTCGCCAGCCTGCCTTGCGATATAATCCAGCAGTTTATACCGAAATAGCCTCCCGATAACGCTGGCGCACTGCAACACATATTTCACCTCCGCCTGCAGCCTGTCCACGCGTTCAAGGATAAGCCCCTGCACCGTGTCGGGGACGTTCAGGTTCTCCACCTCTTGTCTCGCCTTCCACCGTTCGCCATCTCTGTAGATTAGGTCTTTATCTATCAGAGAGCGTATCATCTCTTCAATGAAAAACGGGTTCCCCTCAGATTTTTGCAGGATGAGCGCTTTCACCCTCTCTGGAAGGTTGTCTATCGCCAAAAGCGATTCCACCAGCCGCCTGCTTTCCAGTGATGTAAGTTGCTTCAACGCTATCTCGGTGAAAAGGTCAGGGCATTTTCGGGAGGCGATGCTCGGCAACTGCCAACAACGATGTTCCTTTTCAGTTCGGTAAACGCACAGAAGCATCAGCGGCGCGCTGGAGAGCGCATCCATCAGGGATGATAACAGGTCCATTGAGAGGTCATCCGCCCAATGAAGATCTTCCAAAACCAAGATGAGAGGACAATTCTGAGCAATGGCGACGAAGGTATCCCTTAGTCTCATCAACGTCAGGTAACGCAACTGCTCCGGAGTGAGATGGTCTAAGCGGCTATCGAGTTCGTTTCTGAACTTCACCGAAAACAGTTCCCCGAAAAATGGCAGGAATTCATCAGAGCGATTTGGGAACACGGCTTTGATGGCCTCGGTTATCTTACTCGCTATCTCAGGCTCGTTGTCATCCTGTGTCAGGTCGAAGTAACTTCTCAGGATATCCAGGAATGGCCAATAACTTACAGGTTGGCCGATGGAGAGACAGCGTCCTTCCAGCCAGGTGTAGCGCAATCTGACAGATTGCGCTACATCCAGCCACTGCTTCAGTTCCCTCACTAACCTTGTTTTTCCAATTCCAGCTTCTCCCACGACGGTTACCATCTGTCCTCTGCCTGAGAGCCATGACTCGGCGCATTCGGTCAGGATGGCGAATTCCCTGTCCCTACCGATGAGATGAGATTGCAGTTCTTCAATTCCCCTCAACTTTTGGGGATGGAGGGCTGGACGCAATAGTTCATAAGCTGTCACGGGTGAATCTATTCCTTTCAGGTGCAACGGACCCACGGCTTGAAACTCAAAGGCGCGTTTGATAAGTCGGTATGTTCCTGGCCCTACCAGAATATGCCCCGCAGTGGCGGCATCCTGAAGCCGTTTGGCAAGGTTAATCTCCGGACCATAAGCGCTGTATTCGGTGTGTTGTTCGACTCCGATTTTTCCCACATACATGAAGCCCGTGTTAAGCCCAACGGAGATGTTTAAGTTCAGCGCTAAAACTGCTCCGCGCATCTCCAGGGCGGCGAGCGCCGCTCTTTCGGCGTCGTTCTCATGGGCGATAGGAGCGCCGAAGAAGGCCAGCACGTTGTCCCCGATAAACCGATTAACGCTCCCCTCGTAACGACATACGGCGTCCACGATGGCTTTGAAACACTGATTGACAATATCGACAAGATTTTCAGGTGAATGCCGGTTGGTAAGAGCTGTAAAGCCGGAAATATCCGCAAATAGCGTTGTGATGAGTCGGTTTTCGCCTGTCATTTCCAAAGTCGCGGTGTGCATGCGTTGCGAGAGGGATTCCGGGATGAACCGTTGCAATTGAGCGTGCATATCCTCTAATTTAGGCACGGCCATTTGAGCCGTGTTTGTAGTAACGACTGTTTATTTTTCAAATTAAAAACCGACACCTTCTTCTGGCAAGTCACTATGCGCTGAGATTGATTTCGATTCGGGGAATCGGAATCAATCTCAATGA
>Ga0194125_10000879_pt1 | contig 51212 bp, 53 predicted proteins | sample TA2KigC250mmetaG_FD_148626 | JGI IMG/M metagenome (GOLD analysis project Ga0194125, IMG submission 148626) | Freshwater microbial communities from Lake Tanganyika, Tanzania - TA2015034 Kigoma Deep Cast 250m | ecosystem: Environmental > Aquatic > Freshwater > Lake | place: Tanzania: Lake...
GAGCACCTCGCGCTGGCGCGGGGTGAGGCGGTCGAGGTCCGGGTCGACGGCGGCCGGGTCGAGCGCGGGGAAGGCCTCCAGAACGAAGCCGGCGAGCTGCGGCGAGAAGACGGCGTGGCCCGCCGCTACCAGGCGGAGCGCCTCGACCACCTGGCGGGCGGTGGCGGTCTTGGTCAGGTAGCCCGAGGCCCCCGCCCGAATGACCGCCACCACGTCCGACGGCGCGTCGGAGACCGAGAGCGCCAGGAAGCGGATCCCCGGATGGGTGCGCCCCACCTCCTTGACCACGCGATGGCCGCCGCCTCCGGGCAGGTGCACGTCGAGCAGCACCACCTCCGGCACCCTCTCCCGGATCAGTTCGATGGCCGGGTCGACGTCGTCGGCCTCGCCGACGACGTCGACCTCGCCGCCGATGGCCGCCCGCACCCCGGCGCGGAACAGGTCGTGGTCGTCGACGACGAACACCCGCAGCCGGGCCTCAGCCATGGTCCCTCCCGAGGTGCAGGTCGATCTCGGTGCCTTCCCCCGGAACCGAGCGGATGGAAGTGGTGCCGCCGACGCGCTCCAGGCGAGCCACGATGGACTCGGCCAGGCCGCGCCCCGGCCCGGGGTGCGCCGGGTCGAAGCCGCAGCCGCGGTCGCGTACGGTGACGGTCACCCCGGCGGGGTCCACTTCGGCGAAGAGCGACACGGTGGCGGCTCCCGAGTGCCGGGCGGCGTTCACCAGCGCCTCGCGGGCTGCCGCCACCAGGGCCTCCCCCGGTCCGTCGGCCGGGCCGTCGCCCACCACCACCGCGTCGATGCGCACCATGAACAGGTCCTCCACCTCGCCGGCGGTCCGGCGCAGGGCGGCGCGCAGCGAAGGGGAGTGGGGGGAGGCGATCTGGTCGAGGTACTGCCGCAGTTCCCTTTCCTGGCGGCGCGCCAGCGCGGCGACGCGGCGCGGATCATCAGGGTCGCGCTGCACGAGGGCCAGGGTCTGTAACACGGAGTCGTGCAGGTGGGCCGCTATCTCGGCCCGGTCGTGGGCCCGTATCCGGGCGGCCCGCTCTTCCTCCAGTTCGGCCTGGGCGCGGCTGCGGGCCCGGTCGTGGCGGCGGAGCGTGCTCGCCGCCCAGCCGAAGACGAGGGCGGCGGTCAGGTAGACCCCCACGTCGCTGGCGACCTGGGTGGCGGTTCGTCCCGCTTCTCCCAGGGAGCCCACGATCTGCCCGGCGGCCAGGACCAGGGCGCCGGCCAGGGCGGGCCACAGCCCGGCAGCGCAGGCGACGAGGAGGAGCCAGGACAGTGGATAGCCCCCGAAGAACAGGTCGCGCGACCCGGCGATGAAGGGGGATAGAGAGACCCACACGGCCACCAGGCCGTCCACGGCGACCCAGGCCGGATGGTTGAACCAGCGGGGGTGCAGGGCGTGGATCACGGTGATGCCGGTCCAGGCCAGGGCGAGGGCGTAGGTGGCGCCCACCACCACCTGGTCGGCTCCCGGATCGGTGGCCAGAGTGGCGCCCACCAGGGCGCCCATCCAGACGATGGCCACCAGACGGAACCCGACGACGACGCGCCGCAGGGTGGCGTCGATGGGCGAGGCGGTGGGAAGGGTCTGGGTCATGCTCCCGCCTGGTGCCCCCAGCCTAGGGATCGGGCCCACCCGGGGTCGGCCGGGCCGGGCCGCTCCGGTTCAAGCCCCGCAACGAACGGGCGCCGCCGCGGCGGCGAGTGCCCGGACGCGGGAGGCCGCTTCCTCAAGGCGGGAGCGCGCCAGATCCCCGGTGGCCAGGGCGGCCACGATGGCGGAAACGGTGGGCTCCACCTCGTTGGGGTCCACCACCAGCAGCAGGTCCTCTCCCGCAACCAGTGCCTGGACCGCCAGGCGTCCCGCGCTGCGACCGTCGGCCACCCCGGCCATGGAGAGGGAGTCGGTGATCGCCACCCCGGCGAAGCCGAACTCGTCGCGCAGCAGGCGCAGCACGGCCGGCGAGAGGCTGGCGGGGAGGTCGGGGTCGAGGGCCTCGTAGACGGGATGCCCGATCATCACGGCGCGCGCCCCGGCGGCGAAGACGGTGTGGAACGGGGGGAAGTCGACGGCGCGCAGGTCGTCGAGGGTGGCGGTGATGCGGACGGCGGCGAAGTGCGGGTCGGCGGCGGTGCGCCCGTGGCCGGGGAAGTGCTTGGGCACCGCGATGACCCCCGCCTGTTCGAGGCCGCGCCAGAACGCCGTGCCCAGTTCGGCCACCGCGGCAGGATCGTCGCCCAGGTGGCGGCCCTCGAGGGCGGGATTGGGCCCGGTGACGACGTCCAGGACGGGGGCGAAGTCGACGTTGATGCCCAGCGCCAGCATCTCGTCGCCGAGCAGTTGGCCGGTGATCTCGAGTTCCAGCGGAGTCATCTCGCGGGCCTCGGCGGCGGTGGGCAGCGGCGTCACCAGGCCGCGCAGCCGGGCCACCGCCCCGAGCTCCTGGTCGACGGCCACCAGCACCGGCCCGGCGGCGGCGCAGGCCGCCTCGGCGGTGAGCGAACGCACCTGAGCGCCGCTGCCGATGTTGGGGGCCAGCAGGATGATGCCGCTGCCGCCGGCGGCGAGGTGCGCGGCGGTGCCCTCGTCGATCCCCCAGCCGGCGAGGCCGACCAGCATCACGGCCCGGGCCAGGCCGAGCACCTCCGGCGGCGGGGGCGCGGTGGTGCTCGGCGGTGCGGTGGTGCTCGGCGGCGGGGGAACCGTGGTCGTGATGGGTGCGGCGGTGGTCGTAGAGACGGCCGGCGCGGTGGTAGCGGGGAGGGTCGTGGTCGTCTCGGCGGCGACTCCGGCGCCGGCGCATCCCACGGTCAGCAGGGCGAGCGCCAGCAGGGCCGAAGCCGGTTGCTTCACCGGGCTACAGGGGTGTGGCGTAGGCGCCGGGATCCTGGCCCGCTTCCTCCTGCGCACGGCGCACCAGGTCCAGGTAGCGGCTGCCCCCCAGGATCTGACGGTCGAGCAAGGCGCCGAGATGCCGCACGGTGTAGGCGGTGGCGTCCTCCAGGTGGACGTCGATGTCCGTCGCTCCTTTCACGTAGAGCAGGCGGGTCCAATAGGAGTTCACCACCACGCTGAGGAACGACTGCACCACCGCGTTGCGCTCCAGGGCCGCCAGCGGCCGCATGTAGAGCACCAGCAAGAAGAGCAGCACCGCCATGACTCCGACGCCGCCGACCACGCCGGCGTGAGCCCAGTTGTAGCCCCCCTCGGGGATGTCCACGGCGATGCGGACGGTGGCGATCGCCGCCCCCAGGGCGATCAGGAACACCACCAGGAAGAGCCACTTCATGATGGCGAAGGCGAAGCGCTGGCTGCGCGCCGCCCTCAGGAAATCCCGCTGGCCGGCCTGCAGGACGCCCCGGGCGTAGGCCTCGATTCCGCCGGCGGAACGCGGCGCGGCGAAGGGACCGGAGGGGCTGGTCTGCGCCGGTCCGGACGATGTGGCTGCCATGAGACCCTCCTGAGCGCCGCTGCGGAGAGCCCGAATCTAGTGGAGTCGGAGCACAGGCGGGAGACGACGGGCAGGGCGGGCCGATTTCGGGGGCGCAAGATCCGGTTCAGTCACCCACCGCCATCCTCCCGGCCAGGGCTCCGAGCCCGGGGGAGAGCCGCACCGGCGCCGCGGCGCCACCTTCCCGAGAGCGCAACCGCTCCGAAAGGGAGGCCAGGCCGGCCCGGCAGCGCTCCCGGGCCGCCTCCAGGGTCTCCGGAGGGTCGAGGCGGCGCCCTTCTGCCATGACCTGGTGCAGGAGGGGCCAGCCTTCCACCCCGGGTTCGCCGGCCAGGGCGACGGTGTCCCCGACGATCCGGCCGGCCTCTTCCACCCGGTGCACCTGCTTCACGCCGGGCAGGGTGGCCTTGCCGGTGGAGGTCTTCATGCGGGGCCCGGCGGCCGTCTGCACCAGTTTGTAGACGGCATCGAGGCTGGGCTCCTCCCCCCCGGTGACCAGGCGGGTCCCCACCCCGAAGCCGTCGATGGGCGCGCCCGAGGCGACGAGGGCTGCCACGCCGTCTTCATCGAGGCCACCCGACACCAGGATGCGGATGCCGGGAAGGCCGGCCTCATCGAGGAGGCGGCGCACCCGGCCCGCCAGGTCGCCCAGGTCGCCCGAGTCGAGGCGCACCCCGGCCACCTCGATCCCCTCGGCGGCGAGTTCCCTTGCGGCCTCGGCGGCGATGCGGGCACCGGCGACGGTGTCGAAGGTGTCGATCAGCAAGACCGGGTCGGTCGGGCAGGCCCGGGCGAAGGCGAGGAAAGCCTCCCGCTCCGATGGGTGGGAGAGGATGTAGGAGTGGGCCATGGTGCCGCCGACGGGGATGCCGAACTCCAGGCCGGCGGCGACCAGCGAGGTGGCCGCCGCCCCGGCCAGGTAGGCGCTGCGCGCGGCCGCCCGGGCGGCGTCGGCTCCGTGGGCTCTCCGGGCCCCGAACTCCACCCAGGCCCTCCCCCGGGCCGCCAGGGTGACCCGGGCTGCCTGGGAGGCGATCAGGGTGTGGAAGCCGATCGCGTTGAGCAGGAAGGTCTCGGCGAGTTGGGCTTCGATGATGGGGGCGGTGACCCGCAGCAGGGGCTCCCCGGCGAAAGCGATCGTCCCCTCGGGCATGGCCCACACCTCGCCGGTGAAGCGCAGGTCACGGAGGAAGCCGAGGAACTCGGGGCGGAAGCGGCCCAGGGAGCCCAGCCGGGCGAGGGCGTCCTCGTCGAAGCGCAGGGCCTCGAGGCGGCGCAGCGCCTCCTCGAGGCCGGCCGCCACGAGGAAGTTGCGCCGGCCTCCCAGTCGGCGGGCCCACAACTCGAAGGTGGCCGGCGCGTGGTTGCCGTCGGCCAGGTAGGCGGCGGCCATAGTGAGTTGGTAGAGGTCGGTGAGCAGGCCGCCGGCCGCCGCCTCGCCGGGGCGCCGCGGCGCGCTCACCGCATCTCCACCCCGTGCTCGGCGAGAGTGTGCAGGGCGCGCTCGCCGTCTCCCGGCTGCAGGTCCACCGCTCTAACCGCGGCCGTAACCACCGCCGCCTCGTAGCCGAGGCGAACGGCGTCGAGGCCGGTCTCCTTGACGCAGTAGTCGGTGGCCAGGCCGGCGAGGACCACCCGGTCGATGTCGCGCTCTAGGAGCGCATCGTCGAGGCCCGTGGAGGACACCTCGCCGTCCTCGGGATGGCGCACCGAGAAGGCGGAGTAGCCGTCCTCGCCGCCGGTCCCTTTCCGGATGAACAGGCCGCCGTCGGCGACGTGGAGCGCCGGATGGAACTCGGCTCCGGGGGCCCCTCCCACGCAGTGCACCGGCCAGGTTCCCCCGTCGCGGGCGAAGTGCGGCGTGGTGGCGGGATGCCAGTCCTGGGTGTAGACCACCGTGGCCCCGGCTTCCCGGGCGCGGGCGATCTCGGCGTTGACTGGGACGATGATCTCCTCGGCGCCCTTCACGTAGAGGCTGCCGGCCGGGTCGGCGAAGTCCTGCTGCACGTCGACTACCACCAGGGCGGTGCGGGTGTCGTAGGCGGGGCGGGTCGCGGCGCGGATGCGATCGACCATGGCCGCCAGGTCTTCGGGAGGGGTGGGCCGGGGCTGGGGGAAGGGCAGATGCCCGCCGGCCTCCAGGGGGATCAGGTGGACGTGGGCGTGAGGGACATCGGCCCCGTACACGATCACCACCACCCGCTCGCACCCCGTGGCCCGCTCCAGGCGGTCTGCCACCCGGCGCACCGCCCGCCACAGCGCGGCGTAGGCGCCCGGGTCGAGGTCGAAGATGCCCGGGGCCTCCTGCCGGGGCACGACCAGGGTGTGACCGGGCCGGGCCGGGTTGATGTCCAGGAAGGCGCAGGTGTGCTCGTCCTCGTAGACGCGGTGGGAGGGGATCTCGCCCCGGATGATCCTGGTGAAGATGGACGGCATGGGCGCCAGGTTACGCCGGGGCCGTCCGGCATGCCCTCGCGAAGGTCAGGCGGCGCCGCGGAACCCGGCCCGCTTCAGGAGCGCCCGGGTGGCGGCCAGGGGCGCGGCGGCGGCCTCGTCGATGGGGCGGGCGTTCTGCTCGTCTGAGAGGATCTCGACCACGAGCGGCGCGGTGACCCCATGCCGGTCGAGGAGGCGCAGGAAGCCGACCAGGTCGAAGCTCCCCTCCCCGGGAAGGCGCCGACGGCGGGTGGTGTCCTCGATCAGATCCCCGACCACCCGGGCAGCGGCGTCGTTCAGGGCGACGGCGATGTAGCGGTCGGGGGGAATCGCGGTGAGCGCGGCGGGGTCGGCGGCGCCGCGGAAGTAGTGCCACGCATCCAGGTTGACGCCCCCGTTGGGCCGGCCGGCGGCCTGGACGATGGCCCCGGCGGCGGCGGCATCCGGGATTCCGCTCCAGGGCAGGAACTCCAGGCCCACGAGCAGGCCGTGCCCGGCCGCTCGGTCGCAGACGGCGGCGAACCGCTCCACGATCAGATCCGACGGGGGTGCCTGCTCCGGGGGATTCACGTCCCCCATGTTCAGGTGGCGGACGCCGAGGGCGTCGGCCATGCGGAGCAGCCGGGTCTCCAGGTCGCGGGCGAAGCGGCCCCGCTCGTCGCGGCACATCCAGTGGTAGAGGAACTCGATCTCGAAGACCGACTGGCCGTGAGCGGCGAGGATGGCTCGGAGGTCGGCATCCGAGTGGCCGGAGGCCCGCAGCGCCTCGTAGTCGTCGACCAGCAGTCCGATACCGGCGTAGCCGGCGTGCGCCGCGGCCGCCACCCGCGCCTCGAACGGGGCCCGGGCGGCCTCACCCTCGCCGGCGCCGGCCCGGGAGCCGGACAGGGTGTAGTAGCCGGCGATCAGATCGAGGGGCCCGAGGGGGTGGGGGGAGTGCGCCGTCGTCACGACGTCAGGGTACGCCCTCGCCGCCCGGGTCGAGCATCACCTCAGCAGAAGACGGCCCAGGCCCCGAGGGCGGGGCGCTTCTTGAGCCAGCTGAAGCCCAGGGCGCGAGCCTCCGAGCAGAAACCGGCCGGTCTGCCCGAGTACTCGACGCCGAACACGGCCCGTCCGGCGGCCACGAAGGGGAGCAGGGCGGCGCATTCGTCGTACTCGAAGCACTGCTCGTTGAGGGCCCAGTCGAAATGCGCCACCAGCGCGGGCACCTGCCCCAGGTCGTTCTTGAGGCCTACCGACAGGCCGCGCCGGCGCGCCTGGGCCGCCAGCCACCGGTTGTAGGCCGCCTGGTCGGCGCCGGTGAGAGCGAAACCGCTGGGGTTGGCGTAGGCGTCGACGTTGTCCGGTTCCACGCCGTCACAGCCTTTCTCGGCGGCGAGGTCGAGCCTGGCTTTCATCACGGGGCCGAGCAGGTCGAGACGGCGGATGTCGAGCCACCGCTCCCCCGGCCACCCTTCGAGCGGCTTTCCCTTCACTATGTTCGGGAAGGAGGCGGCGTCGGGCCGCCAGTTCTCCCAGGAGCCGGCGCTGAAGTAGCACACCACCGCTCGGCCGTCGGCGTGGAGCCGGTTGATGATCGCCTGTGGGGCGTCGAACAGGTCGATGTCGTACATGGCCACGTCGAATGAGGGGTCGACGGCGCCGGCCAGCTGCCATTGCCACGTGGTGCCGGGCGGCGGACGCCACACCCCGGGGCGCGAGTGCAGGGTGAGCTGGTCCAAGTGGAGGCGGCTGCCTTGGCCGACCAGACGGAGGCGCACCTTGCCGGCGTCGCGATGGGCGGCGGCCGTCGGCAGCAGGCGCACCGTCCAGCGGCCCGCCGGGGCGCCGCCGCCGGCCCAGAGGGTGTCCCACGATCCGGTGGCGGCGTTCCAGGCCTCGAGGCGCCACTTGCGAGGAGCCACGGTGCGCAGGACCACCCGCAGGTCCAGGGGGCCCGGCGGTGGGTGGAACACGAAGACGCCGACGAAGCGGCCTCCTTCCGGGTCGAGGCGCAGGTAGCCGGCGGAGAGGCTCGCCGTCCCGAAGGCGTCGCGAACGGCCAGCGTGGCCGGGGTGCCCGTGGCGCTGCCGGAGAAGACCCGGGACAGGGTCGGGGGCGTGCCGCCGCCGAAAGCCGGGATGGCGACCAGGGAAGGCGCTCCCGCCGCCTCGGGGCAGCCGGCGGCGAGGAGGGCGCCGGCGAGGAGGGTGACCGCGACCCGGCGGATCATGCGCCGAGTGTATGTCTCCCCGGCCGGGCGGGGAGGCCACAATGGGGGCATGCCCGAGCACTACACCGTCGAGGAGGCCGACGCTCTCATCCCTGAGGTGGCGGCGCGCCTGGCTCGCCTGGGCGAGTTGCAGCGGCAGGCGGCGGGGTCGCTGGCCCGGGCCCGGCGCCGCGCCCGGCGCAACGGCCACCGCGGGGGCCTCGATGCCGGTTTGGCAGGGGAGATGGGCCACCTGCTGGGATGGTTCGAAGAGAGGCACCTCCTGGTGAAGGGGGTGTCGCCGCCCCTGGTGGACTTCCCGGCGCACTACGGCGGCCGCGACCTGCTGCTCTGCTGGACCGAGGGCGAGGAGCGCATCGCCTGGTACCACCTCCCCGACGCCGGTTTCGCCGGTAGGCGGCCGGTGGAGGAACTGGACCTCTGACCCGGCCCCGGCGGCGCCGCTCGGGCCGGTGAGTCAGCCGGCGTCTGCCACGAGGGCGCTGTCGGCGCGCTGCCACATCGCTCGGAACCGGCGCGTGATCAGCAGGATGAGGGGCACGAGGAGCAGGTTGCCCACGGCGAACAGGCGAAACTCGGCGGAGAAGCCCAGGTTGTCGGTCAGGGCGGTGGCCACCCCCTCGCCGGCCCCGATGCCGATGTTCCCCATCGTCTGCAGGATGGCGAACATCGAGGCGGCGATCCGGGTGTCGGTGATGCCCATCTCCATGGTCACGTACGAGGTCCACTGCAGGCCGACGGCGATCCCCCAGAAGGGGGCGGCGGCGAGGATGGCCCTCTCGGACTCGATCGAGCCGAACATGAGCCCGCCGGCCATCACCGCCCCCACGGTGACCAGGGCCGCCGTCGTGCGGCTGAAGCGAGCCACCAGGCCGGCTACCCCCAGGGCGCCCACCACCATGCCTGCCCCCTTGAGGGTGCCGTAGATGCCGATGGTGCGGCTCGAGGAGCCGAGGACTTCCGACATGTAGTAGGTGACCAGGCCGTCGATGCCCTGGAAGAAGAACCAGGCCAGGACGAGGAAGAGGGCGAAGAGCAGGTAGCGGGGCTGCAACATCACCCGGAGCGCCCGCCGGTCGAAGGTGTGCGCCGGGGTGCGCTCGGCCGGTTCCCGAACCCGGCTCACGAACCACAGCGGCACGAGCAGGAGGCCGGCGATCACCAGGAAGATCACCTGGTAGCCGGCGGCATCGGCGATGAGCCCGAAGGCCAGCGACACCACGACCAGGCCGGCGGCTCGCCCTCCGGTCATCGAGGCCTGGACCCGTCCGTGATCCGCGGGGCGCACCACGTCGACCGCCAGCGCGTCGGCGGTGGTGTCGAAGAGGGCCATGAAGAAGGTGGCGGCCAGGACCATGGCGGCCAGCATCCCGAAGGAGGCTGCGGGGTCGATGAAGTAGGCAAGAGCGAAGGCGACGGCGGTGGCCACCAGGCCGATGAGCATGTAGGGGGTCCGGTGGCCGCGGCCGAACAGGGACCAGCGGTCGGAGACGATGCCGTAGAGCCACTTGATCACGAAAGGCAGCAAGGCCAGCGAGGTCACCACGGCCATCCGGTCGGGGTCGATGCCCTCCGCGGCCATGTGCGGCTTGAAGAAGTTCAGTTGGTAGGCCTGGATGACGCCCTGGACGAAGTAGATGGCGCCGAACATGAAGAACAACTGATGGCGGCTCAGTCCAACGTCCAGCAGGCCCTCCCCGTCGGTGGACGCGGAGGCTAGTGCGGACCGGCGAGGCCCGTCCCGCCCGGGGACCGGTGGACTCGTTGCCTGGGTCGGCAGCGCCGGGCCCCGTGGCGCGGCCGGCCACTACAGTCCCTTGCCCATGACCCCAGCTCTCGAAGACATCCTCGCCGTCGCTCGCGGCGCTGCCCGCGCCGCCTCCATCGTCTGCCTCGGCGTCCTGGAAGAGGCACCCGCTACCCCCGAAGCCATGGCCAAACTGGGCAAGGAGCCGGTGACGGTGGCCGACTACGGGTCCCAGGCGGTGATCCTGCAGGCGGTGGCCTCCTCTTTCCCCGAGCACGGGGTGATCGCCGAAGAGGGGGCGGCCCACTTCTCCGCCCACGCCGCCGCGGCCGGAGCCGAGCAGATGGTGCGCCTGGTGGGGAGGGCCCTGGGGCGGGCAGTGACCCTGGACCAGGTGCTGGGGTGGATCGACCACCGGGGCGGCACCGGGCCCTACACCTGGGTCATCGATCCGATCGACGGCACGAAGGGCTTCCTGCGGCGAGAGCAGTTCGCCGTGGCCGTGGGGCTGCTCTACGAGGGCGAGCCGGTGGCCGGGGTCCTGGCCTGCCCCCATCTGCCTCTGGACCTCAGCGATGCCGCGTCCCCGCGCGGCTTGCTCTTCTGGGGCGAGCGGGGCCTGGGGGCTTTCGCCGAGGGCCTGGAGGGAGGCCCGGCCCGGCCGGTGACGGCGAGCGGGGTGGACGCCGCCGGGGAGGTGCGGGTCCTGGGCAGCGTCGAGTCGGCTCACGGCGATCCCGCCCTGGTGCAGGCGGTCATCGAGCGAGCCGGCCTGGGCGGAGGCTGGGTGCGGCTCGACAGCCAGGTGAAATACGGAGCGGTGGCCTCCGGGATGGCCGAGGTCTACCTGCGCCCCCGCTCCCGCCCGGACTACCGCGACTGCGTCTGGGACCACGCCGCCGGCACCGCCATCGTCGAGGCGGCCGGGGGGAGGGTGAGCGACCTCGACGGCCGTCCCCTCGACTTCTCCCTGGGCGCCCGCCTGGAAGCCAACCGGGGGGTGCTGGTCTCCAACGGACGGGTGCACGGCCTGGTGCTGGAGGCGCTGGCGGCCGCCGGGAGGTGACCCCCGGCACCAGGGAGGCGACGACGGTCTAGCGTGGGCGGGTACACCCGGGAGTGACATGCTCGATCTCGAGAACCTGGAACACCGCGCCCAGGAGCGTCTGTCGGCCACGATGTACGCCTACTTCGCCGGGGGCGCCGACGACGAGACCACGCTGGCCGACAACACCGCCGCCTGGAAGCGGATCCGCCTGCTTCCCCGGGTGATGCGCGACGTCTCGGCGGTGTCCATCGCCACCGAGGTGCTGGGCACCCCCTTGGGCATGCCGATCCTGGTCGGCCCCTGGGCCTTCCAGGGCCTGGCCCACCCCGAGGGCGAGACCGCCACGGCGAAGGGGGCGGCCGCCGCCGGCACCGCGATGGTGGTCTCCACGGTGGCCACCACCTCGCTGGAAGACGTGGCCGTCGCCGCCCCCGCGGCGCCGCGATGGTTCCAGTTCTACCTGCTGCGCGACCGCCTCATGAGCGAGGACCTGCTGCACCGCGCCGCCGCCGCCGGCTACCGCGCCGTGGTGATGACGGTGGACAAACTCCCCGTCCCCGGGCGCCGCCGCCGCCTGGCGGCGGACCGCTTCAGCCTTCCCGAGCGCACCGTCATCCCCAACTTCGGATATGTGGTGCCCGAGGGGAAGGACACCGGGCCCGACGGCTACCTGCGGGGCCTGCTCGACCCCTCGGTGACCTTCGACGACCTGAGTTGGGCCTGCGCCGAGTGCCGTCTGCCCCTGGTGGTGAAGGGGGTGCTGAGCCCGGAGGATGCCGTGGCCGCGGTGGAAGCAGGGGCCTCCGGCCTGATCGTCTCCAACCACGGCGGCCGCCAGCTCGACGGGGCCGTGGCCACCGCCGATGCCCTCCGCGCCGTGGTGGACGCGGTGGCCGGGCGGGTGCCGGTGCTGGTCGACGGCGGGATCCGCTCCGGCGCCGATGTGCTCAAGGCCCTGGCCATCGGCGCCTCGGCGGTGCTGGTCACCCGGCCGGTCATCTGGGGCCTGGTGGTGCACGGCGCCCCCGGAGTCGAGGCGGTGCTGCACGAACTGGCCGCCGAGCTGGCCCATGCCATGGCGTTGTGCGGGGCGCGCGATGTGGCCGACGTGGACCGAGGGATCATCTCGGGGATGTCCGCCGCCGGGGCCTGCCGCTGAGGCGGGTCGCGGGCCGCCCCCCGGCCGCGTAGCCTGAGAGGGTCGACAACGGAGGCGCCTTGCAGTACCCCACCCACGATGTGATCAACCAGCCGCCGCCGCTGGAAGGCCACAACGCTTTCACCCTCGACCTCGCCCTGAGCGAGGCGCTGACTCGTGAGGGTGCCGGCTGGGCGACCGACTCGCTGGAGGAACTGGGCGCCCTGGCCGGGTCGGCCGAAGCCATCGAATGGGGCCGCCTGGCCAACGAGAACCCCCCGGTGCTGCACACCCACGACCGCTTCGGCCACCGCCTCGACCGCATCGACTTCCACCCCGCCTACCACCAGTTGATGGAGGTGGCCGTCGGCTCCGGGCTCAACGCCGCCCCCTGGGCCGACGGACGCCCGGGGGCGCACGTGGCCCGCGCCGCCAAGTTCATCGTGTGGACCTCGGTGGAGCCGGGGCACCTGTGCCCCATGTCGATGACCTACGCGGTGATGGCCACCCTGCAGGAGGAGCCGGGCCTGATGGCCGAGTGGCTGCCGCGCCTGGCCTCAGCCGAGTACGACGCCGCGTTCGCCCCCGTTACCCGCAAGCGCGGGGCCACGGCCGGCATGGCCCTAACCGAGAAGCAGGGCGGGTCCGACGTGCGGGCCAACACCACGGTGGCCGTCCCCGACGGGGAGGGCGCCTACCTGCTCACCGGCCATAAGTGGTTCGTCTCGGGGACCATGGCCGACGTGTTCCTGGCCCTGGGTCAGGCCCCCGGGGGCCTGACCTGCTTCCTGCTGCCGCGTTGGAAGCCCGACGGGTCGAAGAACAACTTCCTCATCCAGCAGTTGAAAGACAAGATGGGCGACAAGGCCAACGCCACCAGCGAGGTGGAACTGAACGACACCTGGGCCCTCCCGGTCGGCGAGGAGGGCCGGGGGGTACGCACCATCATCGAGATGGTCGACCGCACTCGCCTGGACTGCTCGGTGGGCTCGGCCGGCCTGATGCGCCACGGCCTCACTCAGGCGATCCACTTCGCCCGGCACCGCTCCGCCTTCGGCAAGGTGCTCGACGACCAGGCGCTGATGCTGCGGGTGCTCGCCGACCTGGCCCTCGAATCGGAGGCGGCCACCAGCAGCGCCCTGCGCCTCGCCGGGGCTTACGACCGGGTGGCCCGGGGAGTCGAGCCCATGGGTTACGCCCGCATCGCCACCCCGGTGACCAAGTACTGGATCTGCAAGCGCAACGCCGGGCACTCCGCCGAGGCGCTGGAGTGCATCGGGGGCAGCGGGTACATCGAGGACTCCGGCATGCCCCGCCTGTTCCGCCAGAGCCCGCTGAACGGGGTGTGGGAGGGCTCGGGCAACGTGATCTGCCTCGACGTGCTGCGGGCGATGCGCAAGGAACCCGAGTCGGTCGAGGCGTTCCTCGGCGAACTGGACGCCGCCTTCGGGGCCAGCGAGACCTACGACGCCGCCCTGAAGGACCTGAAGCAGGCGCTGACCCTCCCCACCGAGGAAGGGGCCCGCCGCCTGGTGGAGCGCATGGCGGTGCTGCTGCAGGCGTCGCTCTTGCTGCGCCACTCACCGGCCTTCGTCGCGGAGGCCTTCGTGGCTGCGCGCCTCGGCGACCCGGGGGTGGCCTACGGGGCCCTGCCCGACGGGGTGGACTGCGCCGCGATCGTCGACCGGGCGCTGCCTGAGTAGCCCCGGCGGGGTCACAGGCCCTCGACGGTCACCCCGTCGGCGTAGGCAGCCAGCTGCCTGAGGTCAGCCGCGTCGGTGGTCAGGACCCGTCCACGGGGTTCAGCGGCGGCGACGACCAAAGCATCCACTGCAGATCCGACACGGGCCTTGGCTCTGAGGAAGGCTGCTCTACGGGCCAGGGCCTCCGGCACTTCCTCAATGAGATCACACGTCTTCAGAAGCCGGTTGACGGGGGCATCGCGGCCGGCATTCCCCCGCAGGCACTCGACGAGTGTCGGGGAGAGGACCATTGGGGGCCAGAGACCTCGCTCCCGCAGTCCAGTGATCAGCCTCGTGGAATAGCGCGAGCGTGCCACCAGGCGGCTCACCGCTCCTGAATCCAGCAGCAACACGGTCAGCTTGCGGCCAGGTCGTGTCGGCCGGCGAGGCGAAGCACCAGCGCATCGGCCTCGGCAGCCTCTTCGGGGGTGGGCTGGCCGACTTCAGCGATGAGCTCAGAAAGGTACTCATCGGTCGCCTCGAGGAGACGGCGGCGCCGGGCTTCGATCCTGACGGCACTCTGGAGCAACTCCGAAGCCGGCAGACCGAGTTCCTTGACAAGCCGGTAGACGTCCTCGGGGAGATACACCTGCATCCTTGGCATACGCCTAAATGTACACACAAAGGGGACGAGCGAAAAGGGCGCCGCCTACACCGTGTACGCCAGGAAGGGCGCCGCCTCCGCTGCGGGGAGGCGCGCTGCGAGCCTTACCCCTTCGGCCTCGTGGTCCTGGGTCAGTACCTCGGCCACCCGGTGCAGGGCGGCCACCAGGTCGCCCCGGCCGTGGGGGATCAGCAGGTCCAGGCTCAGGGTGCCCCGGGCGATGCGCTCGTCGAGGGCGGCCAGCAGGGCGTCGATCCCCTCGCCGGTGACCGCCGACACTCCCACCGCCTCGGGATGCAGGGCCAGGAGGCGGGCCACGATCGGGGCGGGGGCGGCATCGACCTTGTTGATGACCAGGATCTCCTCGTGCCCCGTACCCCCCACCTCGGCCAGGGTGGTGTGCACCGCCTCGATCTGCCCATCCGGGTCGGGGGCGGTGGCGTCCACCACGTGCACCAGCAGGTCGGTTTCCACCGCTTCTTCCAGGGTGGAGCGGAAGGCCTCGACCAGTTCGTGAGGCAGGCGCCGCACGAAGCCCACGGTGTCGGAGAGCAGCAGCAGGCGCCCCGAGGGCAGGGCCAGGCGCCGTACGGTGGCGTCGAGGGTGGAGAAGAGGCGGTCCTCGACCAGCACCCCGGCCCCGGTGAGGCGGTTGAGCAGACTCGACTTGCCGGCGTTGGTGTAGCCGACCAAGGCGGCGGTGGGCAGGCCGGAACGGCGGCGCGCCTTGCGGCGCGTGCCGCGATCGACCCGCAGCGCCTCGATCTGCTCCTGGAGCACGCTGATGCGCCGCAGCACCCGGCGCCGGTCGCTCTCCAGTTGGGTCTCCCCGGGGCCCCGGGTGCCGATGCGGCCCGCCTGCTGGCTCAACTGCAGGCCGCGCCCGCGCAGCCGGGGGAGGCGATGGCGGTGCAGGGCCAGTTCCACCTGGGCCATGCCCTCCTTGCTGGTGGCGTGCTGGGCGAAGATGTCGAGGATCACCGCCACCCGGTCCACCACGTCGCAGCCGAACACCTCCTGCAGGTTGCGCTGCTGCACCGGCGTCAGTTCGCCGTCGACCACCACGACGTCTACATCGAGTTGGCGGCCGAGCGCCGCCAACTCCGCCGCCTTTCCCCGGCCGATGTAGGTCCCCGGGTCGGGGCGGCCCCGCACCTGGGTCTCACGGGCCACCGCATCCGAACCGGCGGTGGCGGCCAGGCGCTCCAACTCGTCCAGGGAGTGCTCCGCTTCCGTCGCCGATCGCCCGTCGGCGACCAGGGCGACGAGCAGGGCGCGCTGGCGCCGCACCGCCAGGTCGGTGACGGTGGCGGTGAGGCGGCGGCGGTTGCGAGAGGCGCGTTGGTCGGCCACGGCCTCATGTTGCCACGGCCGGGACGGGAGGGCTCGCTGCCGAGCCTCCTCCCTCGAGGTGCGGAGGCCACAGGTTCGTTGTGCCACGACGAAGCCGCACGGCGACTACGCTGAGTGGCAGGAGGAAGCACGGTGAGCCTGGCTTTGATGGGGCGGGATCTGCGAGCCCGGCGACGCGCCCTGGGCCTGACCCAGGTCGCCCTGGCGGAGGCCGTGGGGACGCGCCCGGTGATGGTGGGCCGCTGGGAGCGGGGCGAGGCCCTGCCTTCCGCGGACGAAGTGATGCGCCTGGCCGAGGCGCTGGAACTGGACCCGGCGGTCGCCGCCGCTTGGGGTGGGGTGGCCCGGCGGCCCCCGGCGATGCCGGCCCCGCCGCCGGCCGAGTCGGGCGCCGGGCCCCGGTGGGCCGGGCTCAGGCAGGCCATCTCCCTCTTCTCGGCGCGCTGGGGGGTGCGGCGCCGGCCGTGGGGTTCGATCCCGGGCGATGCCGGCGACGGGGCCGTGTTTCCCTCCCCCGGGGTGCCCCGCCTCGGCGAGTCCTACTTGGACGACCCGATGGAGCGGCGCCGGTACACGCTGCGCTGGGTGCTGACCCTGCTGGTGCTCGGCGCCCTGGCGGTCGGCCTGGTGTGGGCCCTGGGCGAGTTGCACCAGGGCTGGGGAGCGTTCCTGGATCTCTTCCGGGGTCGTCCTCCGAGCACAGGACTGACTCGCGCCCTGGGCTGGCCGGTCGCCGGATAGACGGTTTCCGGGACGCGTGGCGCTAGGTTGCGCCCGTGGCTCAGATCACCTTCCTCGGCGGCGCCGACACGGTCACCGGCTCCAAGTTCCTGCTGCGGCACGGCGGGCACTCGCTCCTGGTGGATTGCGGCCTCTTCCAGGGCCCCTCGGAGATGCGCCGGCTCAACTGGGAGGACCCCGCCTTCCGTGCCGGCCTTCCCGACGAGGTGCTGCTCACTCACGCCCACATCGACCACAGCGGCTACCTGCCGCGCCTCGTCGGCCACTACGGCTACGACGGGCCGGTGCGGGCGACCGCGGCCACGGTGGACCTGCTCGGGGTGATGCTCCCCGACTCCGCCCGCCTGCAGCAGGAGACGGCGGCCTATGCCAACAAGAAGGGCTACAGCCGCCACCGCCCCGCCCTTCCCTTGTACACCGAGGAGGATGCCCGCCGGGCGCTCGGGTTGCTGGCGGCGGTGCCCTACCACGAGTGGTTTCCCGTCCCCGGGGGCCGGGCCCGCCTCTCGGTGGCGGGGCACATCCTGGGCTCGGCCCATGCCGAGGTCGAGGTGGACGGGCGCCGGGTGGTGTTCTCGGGGGATGTCGGGCGCTGGGACATCCCGGTGCTGAAGGACCCGGAGCCTCCCACCGGGGCCGACCTGCTGCTGCTCGAGTCCACCTATGGGGGACGCCGCCACGACGAGAAGGCCGATCCCGATGGGATGCTCGCCGCCGCCGTGGAGAGGGTGGTCCGGCGCCGCGGGATCATGGTGATCCCCGCCTTCTCGGTGGGCCGGGCCCAGGAGATCCTGTACCGCCTGCGCGGCCTGGAGGACGCGGGGCGGATTCCGTCCCTGCCGGTGCACCTGGACAGCCCCATGGCCGTCGACGCCACCGAGTTGTACCGCCGTCACCACGAGGAGCACGACCTGGAGATGACCGCCCTGGAGGAGGCCGGGAAGGCCCCCTTCCGGCCGGCCCGCCTCCGCGTCACCCGCACCGTGGAGGACTCCAAGCGCCTCAACGACCTGACCGCGCCGGCGATCATCCTGTCCGCCTCCGGCATGGCCACGGGCGGCCGGGTGGTGCACCACCTGAAGCGGCGGCTGCCCCATCGCCAGAACCTGGTGGCCTTCGTGGGCTACCAGGCCGAAGGCACGCTGGGACGCTCCCTGGTCGATGGGGCGGCCGCGGTGCGCATCCACGGGGACGAAGTGCCGGTGCGAGCCGAGGTGGCCATGCTCGATGCCTTTTCGGCCCACGCCGATGAGGACGAGTTGCTGCGCTGGGTAGCGCTCGCCGCCCCGCGGCGTATTGCCCTGATCCACGGAGAGCCGGAGGGCCGGGAGGCCCTGGCCGGGGCGCTGGCGGGCGTCTTCCCGGGCGAGGTGCTGCTGCCGGCGCGCGGCGACACCATCGGAGTCTGAGCCCGGGCGCCGCCGAGGGCCGGCGCGGCGCGGCCCTCACCCCACCAGCAGGCTCTTCGCCAGAAGGCCGGCGGCAGCCAGGCCCGAGACCCACAGGATGGCCGCCCGGAGCACCGCCCCCTCGACACGCGAGGTCAGGAAGCGGCTGGACCAGAGGCCCAGGAGCATGGCGGGGAGTAGCAGACCGGCCAGAGTGAGATCGGCGGGGACGATCTGGCCGGCCACGGCCCGCGCCACCAGGTTGATCACGTTGCCCACGATGAACACCGTCGAGATGGTGCTGCGCAGCGTGGGACCGGCGGCGCGGTGGTAGATGAGGGCGAGAGCGGGGCCGCCCATGGCGGCCACGTGGTTGCCCACCCCCGAACCGACCCCGGCCAGGAAGCAAGTGGCCCGGGTCCTGGCGAGCGTGACCCCGGAAGCCAGGATGAGCACGGCGGCCAGGATGCTGGAGGCCACGGTGATCGAGAGGAGGCGCACTCCCAGAATCGCCACCAGCCAGGCGCCCAGCGCCGCCCCGGGCACCCGCCCGGCGATCACCCACCCCAGCCCCCGGGTGTCCAGCGCCCCGCGGTCCCTCCAGAAGACGAAGCCGTTGAGCACCAGGGCCAGCAGCATCTGGGGCACGGGCACCAGGGCAGGGTCGACGAGGGCGAGTATCGGGACCGACACCAGGGCGATCCCCATGCCGATGGTGCCGTGCACCGCGGCTCCCGCCAGGGTCAGCACCCAGGCCAGGGCGAGCACCGGAAGGGAGGCGGGCATCGGCCGCTCAACCGGCGGGTGGGTCTGGGATCACCGGCGCAGTATCCCAGACTCGGCGGGTCCTGCGGCAGGCCGCCGGCTATGACTGGCGGCAGGAGTCGGGGGAGTAGATGCCGGTGACCACGGCGTTGTCGTCCTGCGACTCCACCGGGCCCCACAGCAGCAGGTCTTCCCCCAGCCCGCTGCGCAGTTCGAACACCAGGCCGGCCACGGGGTGCACCACGAAGTCGATGACGAAGCCGGCGTAGATGCTCTTCAGCTGGGACACCTTGTCGCCGACCCGGAGACCGCTCCTCGTTTCCATGTCGGTGGTGGGTGAGGTGATCCCGCCGTACTTGAGGTCCATGCGGTAGGAGACGAACTTGCTATCCCCGGGCTCGCCCTTCACCACGATGTTGAGGGGTCCCCACTGCACTACGCGGATGGCGTCACCGGCGCACTCGCCCCAGGTGCCGCTCCCCACGATGAACCCGGTGTCCTGGGTGGGCTCGCCGAAGGTGGCGGCGAGGCGCCCCAGGACCTGGTCGCCGTCGGCGCCGAAGTCCAGGGGACCGATGTCGTTCTTGGTGAGGGTCAGGTCGGCGATGGGGATGGGGTCGCCGATCGGGTCTATCGGAGGGATCTCGCCCCCGGGCAGAGAGGTGGTGGTCACCGTGCCGTCCGTGCCGGTGGTGCTGGTGGTGGCCCCGTCCTCGGTGGTGGTGCTGGTGGTGGCCCCGTCCTCGGTGGTGGTCGACCCCTCGGTGGTGCTGGTGGCGCCGGTCGTGGGGGTTGTGGTGGGGCCGGCTGCCGTGTCGTCGGGGGCCAGGAAGCCGAAGGCGGCGATGCTCATGGCGCCCAGCACCACGGCCACGGCCAGCCCGATGAGCCAGGGGTTGGGCTGGGCAGGAGGTCCGGCGCCGCCGCCGCGGCGCGCCGTGGGCACCCGTGTCCGGCGGGCCGATCCCGGGTCGAATCCGGGGAAGGGCTCGCCGCCGGGGGGCTCAGCCCCTGTGCTGTTCCGCGGTGGCCGGTCCATGCTGCCCGCCGTGTCGCTGTGGGGGAGATGATAAGGGCCGCGGCGGCATCGGCGCGGCAGCGGTCCGCGTCAGCCCTCGGCCAGGATGGACGCAGCCCCCGGATAGGCCGATTCCAGAACCTCGGCGAAGGAAGCCCGGGGGAGCAGCACGTACGCCCCGCCGGCCGTCACGTAGTCGGCCACGGGGATGCTGGGCCGCTTGATGTCGTCCACAGCCACGCTGCGCATGTCCCAGGCCACATCCACGGCATCGCGCAGAGATAGGCCGGCATCGATGGCGAAAGCGTCGGCCAGGTCCTCAACCAGAGCCGACAACTCGGTGATCGAGCGGAAGGATTTCAGCCGGCGCAGAGCCTCCAGCAACAGTTCTTGCTGGCGCTGGTTGCGGGTCAGGTCGTTGACTCCGGGCATGGGGCGCCATACCCCGTCCACCTGCTCCCAGGTCTTGCGGGAGCGTACCCAGGCGAGGGTGGTGGCCCCGTCGCCCATGGTGCAGCCGGCGGGCAGGGCGAGTTCGCTCTTCGTGTCGCGCACCGGGCGGTCGACGCAGATCCGCACCCCGCCGACCCGGTCGATGACGGCCTTGAAACCTTCGAAGTCGAAAACGGCGAAGTGGTCGATCTGCACCCCGGTGAAGTCCTCGACGGCGATGGCGAGCAGTTCAGGCCCGGTCACCGCGGCGCCGCATCCGTTGAGGGCGGCATTGATGCGGGTATAGCTGCCGGGCGTGCACGGGTTGGGCAGGTACAGGTCGCGCGGCAAGGAGACCAGCACCGGGTCGGAGCCATCGGCCGGCCGCAGGAAGAGGAGAATCACGTCGGCGCGCGTGGAAGCCCCGCGCTCGGGCCGGTAGTCGCTCCCGATGATCAAGAAGGATTGGAGGGCGCCGTCAGCCAGGCGGGGGGAGGTGGGAATGGTGATGTCGGGGGGGAGCGTCCCAGGAGCGTCATCCCCGTCGACCGGGAAGGGGTCTGGGACACCGGGGCCGGAGAGCTGGCTGAGAGCCTGGCGCGCCTCGGCGACGTCGAAGGGGATGCGCTCGACGCTGCTCCACGCTCTCCACACCCGGACGACCTGCCACCCCGACCAGGCCACGACCAACACCAGCAGCAGGATGCCGGCGCGTATCAGGTTGCGGCGCAGGTGGGTGCTGAACGTCACGGCCCGACTCTACGCTCGCCGTCGGACAAGCGAAAACGGCGCGTCAGCAGGCGGCGCAGTTCTGCGGCGTCCATGGTCGGCCCAGTGCAGGTGTGCCCGCGGCAGAGGTAGGCCGTGGACCGGCCCTCGAGGGCAACGCGGCCCTGCAGCAGGGGGATGCCGCCGTCGCAGTGCCCGTCTCCCCAAGCCACGAACAGGTCTGGCCGGAAGGACTCCTCGGCAACGGCCAGGAGGGCAGCGGTAGTCGGATGGCCCGCCGGCCCCACCACAGCCAGTTCACGCGCTGGAGCCAGAGCAACGGCCAGTATCCCGGCCAGGTGGGCCACCGCCGTCGGGGCGCCCTCGAAGAGGCGGCCAGCCACGCGGAAGACGGCCGCGGCGCGCTCGCCGTAGCGAGCCTCCCCGGTGTAGGCGGCCAGGGTGAGCAGAGCCTCAGCGGCCAGGGCGTTGTCCGAGGGTGTGGGATGGTCGGAGAGGTTCAGCGGGCGGGCGATCAGGGAGGGCGCATCCCGGCCGGTGGCGAAGAACCCCCCGTCGGTCCCGTCGCCGAACAGGTCGATCATGTCCTCGACGAGGCCGCCGGCCTGGTCGAACCAGGCGGGATCACCGTCGGCTCGGAAGAGGGCAAAGAGGCCCAGGGCCACCGCGCCGTAGTCCTCGCAGAAGGCGGGCACGTCTCCCCGGCCGGCGCGCCGCGAGCGCAGCAGGCGCCCATCGGGGCGGCGCAACTCTGCCAGGGCGAAGCGAGCGGCCCGCACCGCCGCCTCCAGGTACCGCGGCTCGCCCAGGACCGTGGCGGACTCGGCCAGAGCACGGATGGCGAGCCCGTTCCAGGCGGCGACCGCTTTGTCGTCACGCTCCGGCCGGACCCGGTTCGCCCTCAGGGCGCGCAGGCCCTCCAGGGCGGCGACGACCGCCTCTTCGACTTCGGCGGAGTCGGTTCCGGCGTCCCGCGCCACCGCCTCGGCGGGCCGGGCCCGGTGCAGCACGATGCGCCCTTCGAAGTTGCCCTCCGGGGCGGCCCCCAGGACGGGGGCGGCCAGGGAGGCCGCGTCCCCGGAGGCGGCGAGGAACTCCGCCCAGGTGAACACGTAGAAGCGGCCTTCTTCCCCCTCGCTGTCGGCGTCCTCGGAGGCGGCGAACCCCCCATCGGGGAGGCCGAGGTCGTCGACGAGGTAGTCCAGGGTGGTGCGGGCGACGCCGGCAACGCCGGGGTCGCCGGTGACCTGGGCGGCCCTGGTGTAGAGGCGGCCGAGGAGGGCGTTGTCGTAGAGCATCTTCTCGAAGTGCGGCACCAGCCAGCGCCGGTCGACGGCGTACCGCGAGAAGCCCCCTCCGATCTGGTCGTGGATCCCGCCGTCGGCCATGGCGGCCAGCGTGGCCTGCACCATCGGCGCCGCCCGGGGCGTGTCGCTAGCGTCGGTGATCCGCAGCAGGAACTCCAGAGCGGCCGCCGGGGGGAACTTGGGGGCCTCGCCGAAACCGCCGTGCACCGGATCGAAGTCCCTCTCCAGGGCCCGGTAGACCGCGCCGAGGGCATCGGGGCCGGGGTCGGCGTCGGCCGTAGGCGGCGGGGAGGCCAGGCGCCGCGCCAGGGCGGCGCCGGCGGCGGCAACCTCGCTTCGCCGACCCCGCCAGGCTTCGCTCACGGCGGCGAGCACCGCGGTGAAGGCGGGCAGGCCGTGCCGCGCCTCTCGCGGGAAGTAGGTGCCGCCGAAGAAGGGCTCTCCTGAGGGGGTGAGGAAGGCGGTCAGCGGCCAACCGGCCCGGCCGGTGAGGGTGGTCACCGCGTCCAGGTAGATCCGATCCAGGTCGGGCCGTTCCTCGCGGTCGACCTTGACCGCCACGAAAGACCGGTTGATCAGTTCGGCAGTGGCCGGGTCGGAGAAGGACTCGCGCGCCATCACGTGGCACCAGTGGCAAGCCGAGTAGCCCACCGACAGGAGGATGGGAACGTCGCGTCGGCGCGCCGCGGCGAAGGCCTCGTCTCCCCACTCGTGCCAGTCGACGGGGTCCCGGGCGTGCGCCAGCAGGTAGGGGCTCACGGCGGCGGCCAGGCGGTTGGGGGTGTCGATGGGCACGGGCGGCGATGGTAAGGGGGCGGGGACGGCTACCCGGCAGCGCCGTGCCGGACCCGCGGCCGAGGTCGCGAAAGCGCTTCCCGGCCGCGCCGATCGCGGGGGTTCACAAACCCCCTTCTTTGTGACATAGTGTGTGAGAGCCAGCCCTTGTGAAGCGCTTCACAAGGGCCGCCACTTCTACGAAGCTCCGGCGAGAGGACACCGACTTCCCCATGACGGTCAGCAATCGGACGCGGCGGGATCGAGAACGCGCCAAGCTCACCGACGAGCGCGGGCGCCTGACTACCGATCTGGTCAGCCAGTACCTGACCGCCATCGGTGAGTACGACCTGCTCACCGCCGAACTCGAAGTCGAGTTCGCCCAGAAGATCGAAGCCGGGGAAGAAGCGCAGCGCCGCCTCGAAGAGGGGCGGGTGCTCTCGAAGGTGGAAGAGGTCGAACTGAAGCGCCAGGTCCGACTGGGCCGGCAGGCCAAGGACGACTTTCTCACCGCCAACCTCCGCCTGGTGGTGGCCAACGCCCGCCGCTACGCCAACACCTCGGGGATCGACTTCCTCGACCTCATCCAGGAAGGGAACCTGGGGCTGATCCGGGCCGTCGAGAAGTTCGACTGGCGCAAGGGCTTCAAGTTCTCCACCTACGCCACCTGGTGGATCCGCCAGGCCATCACCCGGGCCATCGCCGACAAGTCCCGCACGGTGCGCATCCCGGTGCACCTGCACGACACCCTGGCCGCCGTCCGGGCTGCCCAGGCCAGCCTCAAGGCCGAGCTGGGACGCGACCCGAAGCCGGCCGAGATCGCCGAGGAGGCCGGCGTCACCGTCGACAAGGTGGAGCTGGCCCTGGGAGTCGCCGACACGGTGTCGCTGGAGCAGCCGGTGGGCGAGGACGGCGCCCAGCTGGGGGACTTCATCGAGGACGAGGACGCCGTCGACCCGGTGCGCGTCACCGAGGAGCTCGACATCGCCGACAGCCTGCGGCGTTCCATCTCCCGCCTACCCGACCGTGAAGGGCGCATCCTCGCCCTGCGCTACGGGTTCCTCGACGGGGTGCCCCGCACCCTCGAGGAGATCGGCGACGAGTTCAACCTGACCAGGGAGCGCATCCGCCAGTTGGAGAAGCTGGCCCTGTGCCGCCTGCGCCATCCCTCCTTCGGGATCCGCGAGCAAGACCTGGTCTGACGAGTTGGCCGTCCGGGGCCCTGGGGCCCCGGACGGGTGGCGGGAAGAGCCCGCCGGGCTCATCGAGGACGGCGCGGGAGGTGCGGCGTGAAACTGGGCTCGCTGGTCGGGGGCAGCGCCACCGTCATCGGCCTAGAGGCCACCGTCGCCGAGGCGGCCGAGGCCCTCATTGCCGACGGCGTGGGCAGCCTGGCCGTGGTCGAGGGGCGCCGCCTGGTGGGGATCATCACCGAGCGCGACGTGGTGCGAGCCGTGGCCGAGGAGGCGGACCCCGAGGAGGAGTCGGTGGCGGACTGGATGACGGACGCCCCGGACACCTTCACTCCCGACGTGGAGGTCCGCGAGGCGGCGGCGTGGCTCCTCGAGATGGGCTATCGCCACATGCCGGTCATGCAGGAAGGCGAGCTGCTCGGCATCGTCAGCATCCGCGACATCCTCTGGGCAATCATCTCCGGCGAGGAGTGAGAGCGGGGGTCCTGCCGGGTGTGGGGCGGCCGGTGAGGCTTTCGAGGGGGTCCCGAGAGCCTATAGTCTGGCCCATGAGACGGGGGGCGCCGGCTCTGATCGCGATGGCTTTGCTGGTGGGGGCGTGCTCGCCGGCCGGAGAACCCGCTACGACCTCGCGGGTGCCGGGGGGCACCACCACCCTGACGCCGGGGACGTGGGCGACGGGTGGGACCACCACCACCCTGGCCGGTCGGCCCATGCTCGGGGAGGGACCGGAGAACCCCATGCCCGTCGGCGAGGGGCATGTCGTCGGCGGCTGGGACATCGCGGTGCGGCCGCATGGTGCGGACAGGCCACTGGGGATGTTCGCCAATCTGGACGGCGCCCTTCTGGTGGCGGTCAGGGTCGCTGCCCGGTGGACGGGGGATCTCGACCCGAGTCCAGTCCTGTCCGATGTGGTGCGGTTCCTGGCTCTGGGCGTCGACGGGTCGGAGGTGGGGGCGGAGACCGGGCGCTGCCCGGACCCGCTGCCGCTGACCGGGCCCGGGCCGCTTGCCGAGGGGAATGTCTGCTTCGAGCTGCCGCTGTCGGCCGTCGACCAGATCCAACTGATCGCGGAAGAGTTCGGGGAGGCTGCGCCGCACCGGGCCTACCTCGCTACCGACGTATCGCCCCAGATGCACTGCTCCACCGGTGCTTGTTCGCTGCGCTACCTGCAGGGCCCAGAACTCACCCGGGAGGAGTTCCTGGCCACCGACATCGGACAGACCCTGGAGTCAACCTTCATCGGCGGTGACGCCGAAGCCGAGAACAACGCATATGTGGCGGCCGAGGGGTTCTCGATCGTGTCGGATTCGCTGGTGCTCGGCTACCGGAGGGGCCGGCCCGTCTTCGGTTTCGAGCTGGAGGGCGGCCGGGTTGTGTCGTGGGGAAGTGGCGGCGGCAGTGCGCGTCTTTCTTCGGGCGACTTGCTGGCCGCCAGATGGCAGCCGGTTACGCCACTGGATTCCGAGGCGATCACGGTGCCGATCCAGGTCCCGGGTGGCGCCTGCGTCACCGAGAACGGCTCCGAAGTGGTCACCCAGGTTCGTTCGGTCGAGGTGGTCGAGGACGCTTCCAGTGTGCGGGTGGTGGTGTGGACCTACGACAGACAGTGGCCCGGCCTCTGCGCGGGCTTGGGGATCACCTTGGATGCTGAGGTGCCACTGGCCGCCCCGCTCGGGGAGCGTGTCCTCATCGACGCTGGCGGCTTCCCGGCGGAGAACAAGTCCCTCCAATGCCCAATCAGGGAGGAGAGTCTTCCGGACCAGGATCTGCCGGAAGCGGTTGCGGCGACCAGGGAAGCCATCTACCTGGCCGCCTTGTACTGCGACTGGGCAGCGCTGGAGGAGCTGGCGATTGAAGCCGGCGGGATCGAATACGGGGACGGCGCCGTCGGCTGGGTGGGGGATCCCGTGCCGTTTTGGAGAGATGCCATGGGCGGTATCCGAGAAGGCAAGCATCCCCTGTGGTATCTGGCTGGAGCGTTGGAGTTGTCCCCCGTTGCGGTGGAGGGGGACGGCGGGGAGATCCTCTTCTATGGCTGGCCCGGGGTGGCATACAAGGGCAATCCGACGCAGGCCGACTGGGACGAACTGCGGGCCCTCTACTCCGAGGAGACAATCGAAGCGTTCCGCAGCGGGGGCGAGGGCTACGCAGGTGGGTTCGTTGTCTACATCGGGCCGGACGGCACCTGGCTGGGCGCCCTGATCATGTCCGTCTGAACAGGCACCGGCGAGCGCTGCCGCATGGGCGCACAGCGAGGATTCCTCTAGTCAGGGCGGTTGACTCGCGCTGTCAGCGACTGGCCAGGAACAGTGAGAACTCCACCCTGGTGAGGTGTTCGAGGGGGTCCCGAGGGGGCGCTCACGGTCGCCTCTGCCCCTGGCGAAATGGTCAACTGTGCGCGAAAGTCAGCAGGCATTCGCCGGTCACCGCGTCGACGTACACGTAAGCGATAGACATCGTCCCTGGGTCGGCCCCGTCTGGCAGAGGCGGCCCGAATACGGGAAGAGACAGCCCCGAGTACCGGATCAGCCACACCGGCCGGTCAGTGATGTGGGTGCTGGGATCGGTCAACCGGACTAGGTACGCGGTGACGTCCCCCGCCGTGGAACTCGGAACCTGAGCGTTGGCGATCTCAACCGCCTCATCCCGGGAGATGGCGACGGCCGCCTCGTCCGAAGACAACTGCACCGCGCTGAGACCAGCCTCCACAGCATCCGCGGGCAGGCTGACCGGAGTAGGTTCCGGCGCTCGGCTTCCGATGCCCGGCTGGCTTGCATCTTCTGGAGGCAAGGCACAGCCGGCGAGGAGGGCCAGGGCGGCAGCAGCGAGCGCGGCTGCGATAGTTCCAACGCCCCTGAGTGATTTGGCACTCATAGACACACCCCCTGAACCGGCCTACGGGTCGGCTCGGCGCGATCAACCAGACCGGAACATACAGCGGAGCCTGACATAGCGAAGCAGGTGACCCCTCCATCAGCGACGCTGGCGCTGCAGCACAAACTCCACCCTGGTGAGGTTTTCGAGGGGGTCCCGAGGGGGCCTCGGCTGACACCTCTTCCTCTGGCCGTGCATGGATGGGTCACGAACTGGCCAGGGATTGCGGTCTTCCGACGCGGCGCCGGAGCACTTCAAGACCAGCCGGGTCCCTGCCGATTCTTGCGATTCTTGCGTTTCTTTCGATTTAGTGATAGGTTGGCCGCACGAGGAGGAGAGATGGTCAGCACAACACTCGAGCGGACAGTTCTGCCGCCCGCCGAATCGATCGAGGATCTCGCCGAACGTTTCAGTGGCTTCGGCCAAGCACCCGTCACCAAGGTCATGGGGCCGAACGGAGAGGAGATTGTCCTGCCTGCACAGGTGTTCGAGGCGTTGCGTGACATAGTGCAACTGATGGCGCAAGGTCGAGCAGTGACGATCGCACCCGTTCACCAGAGGCTCACGACGCAGGAAGCTGCCGATCTACTCGGCATCAGTCGGCCCACCCTCGTGAAGCTCCTGGAGTCAGGGGAGATCGCTTTCGAGCAACCCGGCAGGCATCGACGGGTGCGCCTAGTGGACGTACTCAAGTATCGCGATCGTCGATCAACACAGCGGCGCGACGCCCTTGACAAGATGGTTGAGATCGCTGACGGAAGCGGAATGTACGACCGCACTGCCAAGCCCAAGCGGACGCGCTAGGTGGAGTTCTCGGTCGTTCTCGATACCTGCGTCCTCTACCCAGCCCACCTTCGAGACACGCTCCTGAGGCTGGCTGAGCGGGGACTGTTCCGGCCACTATGGTCAGAAGACATCCTCGACGAACTCAGGCGCAATCTCATCGAGAGCGAGATCCCTGCCGCTTCTGTGGACAGGTTGCTCGGCGAGATGCGCCGAGCGTTTCCTGATGCCATCGTGACGGGCTACGCCGGCCTCATCGGTGCCATGGTGTGCGATCCCAGAGACCGTCACGTGCTCGCCGCTGCAGTGAGAGCCGACGCGGGTGCGATCGTAACGTTCAACACGAGCGACTTCCCCGACAACGCTCTAGACGAGTACCAGGTAGAGATCATCCATCCCGACGACTTCCTTCTCGATGAGCTCGATCTCACATCTCGTTCGGTTCTCGACGAACTCGGAGATCAGGCCAAAGCGAACCGACGGGAGCCCAGGTCCCTCTCCTCACTCCTCGATGCGTTGGAAGTAGCGGGTGTGCCGCGCTTCGCCGATGAGATCCGGCGCCGGATCTAGACACGGGCGCCTCTTACCGCAGCCGGCAGCCGGACCCGGTTTGGCGAGCGGCTGGCCCCGGCCTGACAGGGCGGCGCCAGTTGCAGCAGGAACTCCACCCTGGTGAGGTTCTCGAGGGGGTCCCGAGGGGCTGGTACCTGCTACCCGGGCTTGATCACGATGGCGTGGGCCGTTACAGCGCGAGATGCAGGCGGAGTGCCTCGTCGAGTTGCAGCATCAAGTCGGCCGGCACGGCTCCGAGTCTCGGGCCGATGCGATCCATCGAGATCGATCGGATCTGCTCGGCCTGTGCCTTGGAGTCTCGAGGCAAGCCGGTCTCCTTCGCCGGCAGGAGCACCTGGAAGGGGAAGACGCGCGCCACGTTCGAGGTCACCGGGACCACGGTGACGACCCCGCGACCCAGTCGGGCCGCGGTGGTGTTGGCTCCGTCGTTGGAGACCACCACTGCGGGTCGACGCTTGTCGGCCTCTCCGCTCCTGGCGGGGGCCAGGTCCACGGATCGGATCTCGCCGCGCAGCATCAGCTGCCGGCCAGTCCGTCGGCGACCGCGATCTCCCACTCGTCACCGTCTTCCGAATTCGACCACTCCTCCCAGGCTTCGGCGTAGCCCTTGCCGAGCTCCGCGGTGCGGAGGAGGCGGACCGCCCGGTGAACGACGGCGGATCGTGACTCGTAGCCTTGGGAGCGGGCGTACTGGTCGAGGAACTCGATGTCTTCGTCGGGGAGGCTCACACTCACCTTCATACTGCGATCCTACCAGCAGTAGGACTACTTGCCTACCAGGAGTCGGGTGCGGCGAGGGCCGGCTACCGCATGGCCGGCCCCAGCTGAACCAGGACCTCCACCCTGGTGAGGTCTTCGAGGAGGTCCCGAGGGGCCGGGGGTCTTGTGTCTGCCCTCGGGATAGGTCATAATTCTGACCTATGAGTGACACGATGCCGTTCTCGGAAGTCAAGGCGCATCTCTCCGAACTCGCCGACCGCGTCGAACTCCAACACGATCGGATCCTGGTGACCCGGAACGGCCGGCCCTCGTTCGTGCTGGTGAGTCCCGACGACCTCGAATCCCTTGAGGAGACTCTCGACATCCTTCGCGACGACGATCTGATGGAGTCGCTACGCCGCTCACGCCTCGAGGCAGCCGAAGGCAAGCGGCTGCGGCTGCGGGACCACGTCTGAGGCCGGAACTTGTACGAAGTCGAGATCACCCCCGAAGGTCTCCGCCATCTCCATCGATTGCCCGAGAGGGTGCGAGCCGCCGCCCTCGAATCGATCCTGGGACCGATCGCCGCCAACCCGCAACGGCTCGGCAAGCCCCTCCTCGGCGAGCTCGAAGGCCTCCGCTCCACCCGCCGAGGCGATTACCGGATCATCTACGAGATCGTCGAGGCCGACCAGGTCGTCATCGTCCACCGTGTGCAACATCGCCGCGACGCTTACCGATCCCGCTGACCTGGTCGGCCGCGGCGGGTCAATTGGGACGGAGTCGGAGCACGAACTCCACCCTGGTGAGGTTTTCGAAGGGGTCCCGAGGGGCCGCCATACCCTGCCGCGAGCCGACGTTGTTACGAGGGGATGTCAAGGATGAGTCCGAGCGTCTCCCGTATCCGGGCCAGCGCCACGGCGCCGACGTTCCCCAGCACGCGATCGACGCGACCCGCCGACACCGCTCGGACGTGCTGGCATTGTGCTGCCGCCGGCCGTTCGAGGCCGTTGGACTGGTCCGGTTCGATCAGGATCTCGGAGCCGAAGCCGCGGATCGTGGTCGTCAGCGGGACGACCTGAATCACGCTGGGTGAGGCTTCGAGGATCCTCTGCGCGGTGGTGACGACTGCCGGCCGGCGCAGCCCTGCCTCTCGTCCCAAGGGGAGGCCCAGGTCGAGTTCGACGACGTCACCCGAGTTCAGCATCGAGCCAGTCTGTCTCGCCTGAGGTGAGGGCTCCGGCCAGTTCCTCGCCGATGCGCTCCTGGCGAAGCCGCCGCACCGCCAGGGCCACCGCTTCGCCCACAGTCGTGCCCAGCGACGCGGCCAGACGCTTCAACTCGTCGTGCGTGGCGGTGTCGATGCGCACACTCGTGCTCTGCATGCAATGCAGCATACACCACTGCATACAGATGCAGAAGGTGCTTCTGAGATGCGTGGCCTCGTACGGAGCCTCCCGTTCACCGGGGATCGGGCAGTTCAAGGACCAGGTCCACCCTGGTGAGGATTTCGAGGGGGTCCCGAGGGGATCCTGACGGTCCTCATCCCCGGGGTGGCGCGTCGACCTGACTGGTCAAGCCCTGGTCGCAGAGGGCACCCACCAGACGGGACCGAACTGCCCGTCACCCGACCCCTGACCCTGCCGCCCCCACCGCCCCGGCCGGTGCAGACACCGCTGGGCAGAGTGCTCGACCGCGTCGCTGGGCTTGGAGCCCTGAGGCCGGCCTCATCCGGCCCTTGGAAGCCGAGTGAGGTACTTGACTCTGGCCGAGGCACTCGCTATCGCCGAGGCAGTGACGGTAACCAAGGCGCGCACTCTGGCGAGGGTCGCCCAGTTGGGGTTGCTCGACTCGGCCCTGCACGCGCCGCAAGCGGGCTTCGGCGATGTCGAGTTCTACCCGGCGCTCGCCGACAAGGCGGCGGTCCCGGTAGTGCGACTGGCACGCAATCACCCGCTGCCCGATGGGAACAAGCGACTGGCCTGGCAGGCCTTGACGATGTTCTGCGCGCTCAACGGCCATCGGCTTGAGGTACCTGCCGATGAGGCGGTCGACATGATGCTGGCGATCGCCACCGGCGGGGTCGACGAGGCGGCGGTGGCAGAGTGGCTCTCAGGTCGGATCAGCCCGCCAGCCGCCTAGGCCGGATAGGCCGGGCACGGGGCTGAGGCGAAGGGCGAACTCCGCCCTGGTGAGCTTCTCGAGGGGGTCCCGAGGGGCTCGGTTCCTGCCGTCGGGTGGGCCTGGGGGGCGGGCATTGACCCTTTGGCATAACAGACTATAATTCTGGTCATGTCGCAGGTGCTTCCGCTTTCCGAGGTCAAGGCCAGGTTCTCCGAGATCGTCGAGGTGGTGTCGAGCACTCACGAGCGGGTGACCGTCACCCGCAACGGCCGGCCGGCGGTGGTCGTGGTCAGTGCGGATGATATGGAAGCCATCGAGGAGACCCTGAGCATCCTCTCCGATCCCGCAGCGATGCGAGCCATCGAGGAAGGCCGGGCCGCCATCGCCGCCGGTGACTTCTCAACGGCAGAGGACCTCGAGGCCCTGCGAGATCGACTGCGCGCCCGGTCGGCGTGACTCCGCCGTCCTGGGGCCTGGTCGTGGCCGGTCCGGTCCGCCGGGCCATCAGTCGACTGCCTGCCAAAGTGGCGGTTGCGGTGCTGGACTTCCTGGTGGGCCCACTGGTGCAGGACCCTCATCGGGTGGGGAAGGCACTGCGCGGCGACTTGGCGGGATGCCATGCGGCGCGGGTGGGTGCCTATCGAGTGATCTACGAGATCGAAGCGGAGGGCCGGGTGGTGCGGGTCCTCTTCGTGGATCACCGTGCCGACATCTACCGACCGCGTTGACGGCCGGAGGGCCTCCAGGCCACCTACAGCCGCAGTGAGATCTCCACCCTGGTGAGGTGTTCGGGGCCCCGGGGACCGCCGACCTCGCCGCATCCCGCCTAGAGGACTCGGCCCAGCCGCCGGTTGAGGGCGGCCATCACGGCGCGCACCGCGGCCAGGGACGGGTCGGCGTCGGCCAGCAGGGCGGTGCCCACCAGCACCTCGCCGTCCTCGCCCAGTCGCACCTGGGCCAGAGCCACCCGAGCCTCGCCGATCTCGGCGGTGGCCACCGCCATGAGTTCGGCCTGCAGGTTGCCGCCGACGCGCTCCACGGCCTCCAGCGCCGCCTCGGCGGCCACCCGCGGCCGGTGCGAGCGCTCGGCGGAGCCCACCGCCGTCCCGTAGTGGCGGCGGCCCTCCCAGTCGAGGGTGATGGTGACGCGGACGTCGTCACCGTCGGCGTCTTCCTCGATGGCCACGATGACCGGGCGCCGGTTCACGGGCGCCAGCGTAGAGGGTCGGCGCCGGGCGGGGGCACTAGTCGACGGGGAGCCAGACCAACGGCCATCTCGCTCACGGCCACGCTGCTCTTGAGCGGGGCCAGCGGAACCGTCTCCACTTCGGCGGCGCGGGCCGACCAGGAGGCGTCCAGGTCGGCCAGTTCGGCGGCCAGGTCGTCCTCCAGGGCCTGCAGATCCTCCACCTTCCCGCTGAGGCGAGCCTCGGCCCCGACGCGTCGCTGCTCCGCCTTGCGGGTCATCGATCGCTTGGAGGCGGCGGTGGACAGGGAGCGGGTGGAGCGGCGGCCTCCCAGGAACACCCCGAGCAGGGTGCCTACTCCCGAGGCGAGTTCCTCCTGGCGGCGCGTCTCCTCGTCGAGGGCCGCCTGGTCCACCCGGAAGCGCTCGCCGTCGATCTGGCGGCGCAGCGTGTCGAGGCGGCCCTTGAAGCGATCGCGGATCTTGGCCGCCTCGGCGTCGGCGGCGGCCTGGGCGGCGGCGTCGCAGCGGGCGGCGAACTCCTCGGATGACTCGCCCACCCGCGAGTACAACTTGACGGCCCGATTGCGCTGCACCTCCACGGTCTGGGCCCGGGCCAGGTGCTCTTTCAGGGCCCGGGTGGCGCCGGTGAAGTAGGCCTTGGCGGCCAGGTCGGCCTCGGGGAGCAGGTAGGTGACGCCCGCCGGCGCTTCGGCCAGGAAGTCGCGGGCGTCGTAGTCCACCGCCACCCCGGTCGTCGGATCGAAGACCCTCGCTATCGGGTAGAAGACCGCCTCCCACTCCTCGACATGGTGTACCCCGGCGGCGGCGTCGCGGTAGGTCAGGTGGGCCCGGGCGGCCAGGGCGGCGGCCAGACGGGTACTGCCCCGCCGGGCCCCCGCCTGCTCGGCCCAGGGAGCCCCCGGGTCGAGGTGGTACACCGGCACCCCGGCGGCGACGCGGGGCGCGGCCGTCGTCTCGTCGTCGGCCGGGGCGGGCGAGGGTGGCGCGTCGGAAGGGGCCGCCGCCTCCCTCCGCCGGGGGTCGTCGGCGGTGAGTTCGGCGATCTCGGGCAGGGTGAGCGGCCCGCGCAGGTACGACATCGCCCAGCGGGTGGTGAAGCGGGTCGGCTCCTTGACGCGGGTGCGGTGCAGCAGGAAGTGGCGCTTCCCCAGGCCCGAGATCATCCGGTCGAAGCGCGCCACGTCGGCCCCGCCCTCGGCGGTGCGGAGCGCCTCGAGGATGCGCGCCTTGTCGCGCTCGGTCTGCAGCAGCCCGATGCACCAGGTGCCGGCGTTCGACATCGCCTTGTAGTCGAGGTCCATGGGGTTCTGGGTGGCCAGCAGCATCCCCACGCCGTAAGCCCGGGCCTGCTTGAACAGGGTGAGGAGGGGCTTCTTGGCCGGGGGGGAGGCGGTGGGCGGGACGAAGCCGAAGACCTCGTCCATGTAGACCAGCACCCGCAGGCTCGAGGAGCCGGGCTGGGAGCGCATCCAGGTGATCAGGGCGGAGAGCGCCAGGCTCACCGCGAACTGCCGTTCGTCGTCGCCCAGGTGCGCCAGGTAGAGGATGGCGGCCCGAGGCTTGCCCTCCGGGTTCCAGAGGAGGGAGGGGATGTCGAGAGGCGGCCCGCTGCGCCAGGCGGCGAAGGAGGGGGAGGCCACCAGGTTGTTCAGCCGCAGGGCCAGAGCGAGGCGGTCCTTTTCGGGGAAGAAGGTGTCCAGTTCGAACACCCCCAGCTTGCGCAGCGGGGGCCGGTGCACCCGGGCGATGAGTTCCTCGAGGGTGAGGTCGGTGCCCTGCTCCCAGGCAGTCTCCACCAGGTTCGCCAGCAGGATGTGCTCCCGGCTGGCCAGGGGGTCGGCGGTGATGCCGGCGAGGTGCAGCAACCCGGTGACGAAGGCCTCGATGAGGTCGCGGCGGGCCTCGACGTCGGTTCCCTCCGGGACGGCCAGCGAGCCGAGCACGTCCAGCGGCACCCCGGCCAGAGAGCCAGGGGTGTAGAGATGGAAGTCGGCGGCGTCCCGCAGTGCCCGGATGTCCTCCGGGCCGAGCCCCGAAGCCTCCAGCCCCTTCGACCAGGCGGCGGCGGCCGCTACGGCGGCCTCATCGGGGGTTCTCTCCTCGCGGCGGGCGGCGGTCTCATCCACCCAGGGGCGGAACTCGGCGGGGGTGAGGCCGGGGAAGGTGAGGAGGAGGTTCGTCATGTCGCCCTTGGGGTCCAGGATCAGGGCCGGGATCCCGGCGCGCAGGGACTCTTCCAGGAAGATCACGCCCAACCCGGTCTTGCCCGACCCGGTCATGCCGACGATGACCCCGTGGGTGTTGAGGTCCGACGGGTCGTAGTGCACCCGCTCGCCGGTGCGCTCACCCGACCCGGCGTCCAGTACCTCCCCCAGGTAGAAGCCCTTGCCCGCCGTCATCGCTGCCTCCCCGGTCGGAAGGCGAGTGTAGGAGGCGGGGGCGAGGCCGGCCTCGTTGGGAGGTCCGCCGGCCCCCGGCTCAAGGCTGCTCCAGGGCGGCGATCGTGATCTGGTTGCGCAGTTGAATCGCTTGCGACCAGCCCTCGGCCCAGGCGGTCACCCGCCGCATGGATCCCGGCAGCCCGGTGAGGTTCTGCGACCGCAGGTTCGCCAGCAGCCCGCCGACGATGTCGAGCCCCTCCGCCGCCCATTCGCGATACCACTGGTGGAACTCGGCTGCGTCGGGCGGCGGCGTGATCGCCTCCCACTTCGGGAGGAACTCGTCGAACCGGCCGAGCAGCTCCTCGCAGGGGCCCACGGCACCCGACACCCGTCCGTCCAGGAGCGAACGCTGCACCTTCCCCGTCAGACGGTGGTAGTCGGCGGTCAGCGGTACCCACAGGTCGGCAATGGCGATCAGGTAGCGGTTCATGGGCCGGTCGGGGTGTGCCGCGAGAACCGCGCCGATCAGGTTCTGCCGCTCGGCGACCTCGTCCACGGAGCGTATCGACAACTCGAGGGTGTCCACCGCAATCGAGGTGAGCTCCCGCAGGTCCATGGCCTCGGCGGCGCCGCCCAGCCGTGCGCTGATCTCGGCGCCGTCCTCGGCGAGCGCGATGAGATTCCTTTGGTTGGCCTTGGCCTCCGGAGGTGGCGACAGTCCGGCGATCGCCGCGGCGAAAGCGGAGTAGGCGGCTTCGGCTCCTTGGGCAAGGTCGTCGGCCGCGGCCCCGCCGGTGGAGGTCAGGATGGGGCTGGCTTCGGCCGCCAGGGCGGTCTCGGCCTGGAGGACGCCTATCAGGTAGGCGCCGAGGGCCGGCAGGTCGGACACCACCACGGTGCCGCCGGAACCGCCCCCGCAGGCGGGAAGGAGCAGCGTGGCCAGCATCAGGAACAGGCTCACCCGCCGCATCGCGCCCCCTCAGATCGCCGTGGCAAAGCGTAGTCTTCGTCGGTCGTCCTCGCCGGCGGGGCAGAACCCTCGCGGCTCGCGAAGCACGCTCTAACCTGGATCCTCGAAGGAGACATTCATGCCGACATCGCGAACCATGGTGGCCCTGGTGCTGACCGCCCTGCTCGCCGCCGCCTGCGCCGGCACCGAAGGGAACGGCGGGCCGCCGGTGCCCGACCCCGACCTCACCATCGAGCGCCAGGTGGGCTACGCGGTGGTGGTGGACCAGACCGGCGGCCGGACCCTGATCGGCTTCAACGCCGACCGCAACGCCACCTCGGGCGACTCCTACGACGTGACCCAGGCGGTGTGGCGAGTGGAGGCCGGCCCTTGGAACGAGCCTCCGGTGACCTGCCTGGCGGTGGGCAAGCGCCTGGAACTGGGGATCAGCAAAGTGCAGAACGCCTCGCAGCCGGGCCTCCTGAAGAGCCGGGTGATCTGGCTCAGTTGCCTGGCTCCGGCCGACTGATACCCACCGGCACGCGGCGGCGCACCTCGGCTACCCCCGTGGCCACATCGGGGACCAGGGTCACCAGCGAGGCGTCGGTGTCGATCTCCGCCGCCAGGCGAGGGATGAGGGCCGCCCAGGACGGCCCCACCGCGATGACCGGCTGAGGCGGGGCCCCGCCCAGGGCGGCGATGAAGGCCACGTTCCAGGCCACCAGCAGTTCGGTCAGCGTGCCGATGCTGCCGTCGAGGGCGAGGCAGGCGGCGCTCATCGCAAGGAGCCGATGGATGCGCTCGGTGATGGTCGGTGCCGGGATCTCCTCGGCCACCCAGGAGTTGGCCCCGGGGCGGTCGGGGAAGGCGGCGGGGGCGGTCACCCCGATGACCCGGGCCCCGGCTTCGGCGGCGCCGCGGGAGCAGGCCTCCATGGTGCCGCCGTAGCCCCCGGTGGCCACGGCGTAACCCGCCTCGGCCAGGAGCCGGCCGCAGGTGCGGGCTTCCTCGTAGCCGGGGTCCCCGGGGCGCCCGGCCGAGGAGCCGAAGACGGCCACGACCGGGGCTTCCGCCCGTCCCGGCCCGGGTACCCGCCTTGCTCGGGGCATCCCTCTCCCTTGCTCGATCCCGGCATGCTGCCGCCCCGGCCGGCGGGGAGCAAGACCGGGCCTCCCGGCGCGACGACAGCCCCTAGGGTGGGGGCGCCTTCATCCGAGGAGCGTCATGCCTTACCGCACCATCATCGAGCCCTTCAAGATCCACTCGGTCCAGGCCATCGGCTTCCCCAGCCCCGAGCAGCGCGAGGAGGCCCTGTACCGGGTCGGCTACAACCTCTTCGGCCTGCAGGCCGACGAGGTCATCATCGACCTGCTCACCGACTCGGGCACCGGGGCCATGTCGGACGCCCAGTGGGGGGCGATGCTGGTGGGCGACGAGTCGTACGCCGGGAGCCGCTCCTTCGGGCGCTTCCGGGAGCGGGTGGAGCAATTGACCGGCCTCCCCGAGATCATCCCCACCCACCAGGGACGGGCGGCCGAGTGGATCCTCTTCGCCGTGATGGTGAACCAAGGGCAGGTGGTCCCCAACAACACCCACTTCGACACCACCCGGGCCAACATCGAGTACCAGGGGGGGCGCGCCGTGGACCTGGTTATCCCCGAGGGGCGCGACCCGGCGGCGCTGCACCCCTTCAAGGGGAACCTGGACGTCGCCGCCCTGGAGAGCCTCATCGCCGAGGTGGGGGCGGAGCGGATCCCTCTGGTGATGGTGACGGTGACCAACAACTCCGGCGGGGGCCAGCCGGTGTCGCTGGAGAACCTGCGGGCGGTGCGGGCGGTCTGCGACCGCCACGGCCTGCCCCTCTTCCTCGATGCCTGCCGCTTCGCCGAGAACGCCTGGTTCATCAAGGCACGGGAACCCGGCTACCAGGACCACACCCCCGAGCAGATCGCCGTCGAGATGTTCTCCCTGGCCGACGGCGCCACCTTCAGCGCCAAGAAGGACGGCCTGGCCAACATCGGCGGCTTCCTCGCCATGAAGGACGCCGACGCCGCCGCCCGGGCCCGCAACCTCCTCATCCTCCATGAGGGCTTCCCCACCTATGGGGGCCTGGCCGGGCGCGATCTGGAAGCCATCGCCGTCGGCCTCGAGGAGGTGCTGCACGAGGACTACCTGCGCTATCGCATCCGCTCCACGGAGTACCTGGCCGAGAAGTGCCACGCCGCCGGGGTGCCTACGGTGCGGCCCGCCGGGGGGCACGCGGTGTACCTCGACGCCCGGGCGCTGCTGCCTCACCTGCCCGCGTCGCGCTACCCGGCCCAGGCCTTGGCAGTCGAGTTGTACCGCGACGGCGGGGTGCGCGGCGTCGAGATCGGGTCGGTGATGTTCGGCCGGCCGCAGCCCGACGGCACCGAGGAACCGGCGGCCATGGAGTTGGTTCGCCTGGCGATCCCCCGCCGCACCTACACCCAGAGCCACATCGACTACGTGGCCGAGGTGATCCTCGCCGTGGCGGCGCGGGCCAGCGGCATCGGCGGCTACCGCATCGTGGAGCAGGCCCCGTGGCTGCGCCACTTCACCGCCCGCTTCGAGCCGGCCGAGGAGCCGCCTCCGGGCGGCCCGTCCGGTCAGCAGTCGTAGGCGTCCAGCGAGACCAGGGACGGGGCGACCTCGGCCAGCCAGGTCCCGTCGATCCACCCGCAGAGGTCGGGGGCCTCGGCCAACTCGCCGGCGTCGACCAGGTAGGCGGCGTAGGACTCGAGCATGGCCACCTGGTCGTCGGTGAGGTCGGCGGCCCAGGCTTGGAGCCACCCCCGTTCCCGCCACCGGTCCGCCACCTCCTCCGGCGTCAGGCGGAGACGGCCGGCAGCAAGGGCCGCCGCCGCGTCGACGTTGTTGAGCAGGTACTCCAGGCCCTCCAGCCAGGCTCGCACCAGGCGGGTCATGCCGTCGTCGCCGTGGGCCTGCTGCCAGCGGCAGGTCACGTTCAACGGCGTCACCTCCCGGTAGGCGGCCCCGATGTCTCCGACGTAGCGGCAGTCCTCGCCGCCGCAAGCCTCGAGGGCCCGGGCCGGGATGGGCTCGGTCCAGATGATCGCATCCACCCGGCCGTCCTCCAGGGCGGCAGGGAGGTCGGCGGCGGGCAGGTCGACCACCGGGACTTGATCCCAGCCCACCCTGCCGGCCGACAGCCACAGGCGAAGGGCCACCTCGCCGGGGCCTCCGACCGGGGTGCCCACCTTCCGGCCGATCAGGTCGTCGGCGGTGATCAGGTCGCTGCGTCCCACCAGGCGCATGCTGTCCTGGTCGATGAAGGTGAGGGGAGCCCGGAAGCAGGCGCCGCCGGCGAGAGCGGTGAGCAGGGCCCGCCCGTCGGGCAAGACGACATCCACCTCCCCGGCGATCGCCGCCGCCAGGGCCTCGGCGGCCGTGGCGTAGACCTCCACCGATACGTCCAGGGCGTTGGCCCGGCCGATGCCGGTGCCGGGTTCGGCGAGCACGAAGGGAATGCCGAAGGCGAGGCTCGGGGTGATCCCGATGCGGAGGCTCACCGGCGGGGGCAGGGTGGTCGTGGTGGTGGAGATCGGGGCGGGGCGGGTGGTGGTGGTCGTGGTGGTGGTAGGCCGCGGGCTGGTGGTGGAAGGGGCGGCCGGCCCGCCACAGGAGGCCCCCAGCAGCACGGCCGAGAGGAAGGCTGCCGGGAGAGCGAGGCGGAGAGGCCGGGCCATGGCCGCTCAGGTTAGAGCCGCCGGGGAGTGAGCAGAGGCGGCGGCCCACGCCACCCGGCGCCGGTGGATGGCTTTGGTCCCTGGCACGGCGCGTCCCGGGGTGGCATGCTGGAGGGCGATGTTCCGCGATCGGCGCCATGCCGGCGGGTTGCTCGGGGAGCGGGTGCGCTCTCTCGAGCCGGCGCACCCGGTAGTGCTGGGACTGCCGCGGGGAGGGGTCGTGGTCGCCGCCGGGGTGGCCGGGGCGCTGGGAGCCCCCCTCGACGTTCTGGTGGTGCGCAAGCTGGGCGCGCCCGGCAACCCCGAACTGGGCATCGGGGCCATCGCCGAGGGGGGGATCACCGTGCACAACGAGGGGCTCATCGCCCGCCTCGGGGTGAGTGGGGCGGATCTGCAGGCGGTGGCCTCCCGCGAAGCCGCCGAACTGGAGCGCCGGACCCGGGCCTACCGTCGGGGCCGGCCACCTCGCCCGCTGGAGGGGTGCACCGCGGTGGTGGTGGACGACGGCCTGGCCACCGGTTACACGGCGCGGGCCGCGGTGGCGGCGGCGCGGGCGCGGGGCGCGACGGCGGTGTGGCTGGCGGTGCCGGTCGCCGCCCCTGAGACCGCGGCCGAGTTCTCCTCGCTGGTGGATCGGGTGGTGTGCCTCGAGATGCCCGAGTTCCTCTTCGCGGTGGGAGCCTCCTACGCCGATTTCTCTCAGACCGGCGACGACGAGGTGGAGCGCCTGCTCGCCTCCGCTCCGGGCGGCCCGGCGGTCAGCGAGGTGGTGGTCGAGGGAGGGGGGATCGCTCTCCCCGGGACCCTCACCGTCCCCGCCGGGGCCCGGGGGTTGATCCTGTTCGCCCACGGCAGCGGGAGCAGCCGCCACAGCCCGCGCAACCGGGCGGTGGCCGCGGCCCTGGAGGTTCGGGGCCTGGCCACCCTCCTCTTCGACCTGCTCACTCCCGAGGAAGGCCGCGACCGGGCTGCCGTGTTCGACATCCCCCTGCTGGGCGATCGCCTGGCGGCCGCGACCACCTGGCTGCGACGCGCCGGTGTGGCGCCGGACCTCCCGGTCGGCTACTTCGGGGCCAGCACCGGGGCCGCCGCCGCCCTCTGGGCCTCGGTCGACGCCCCGAGCATCGCCGCAGTGGTGAGCCGGGGCGGGCGTCCCGACCTGGCCGCCGCCCGACTGGGCGCGGTGAAGGCCCCCACTCTGCTCATCGTGGGGAGCCGCGACCCGCTGGTGCTCGACCTGAACCGGGAGGCGCAGGCGGCCATCGGCGGCGTCTGCCGGCTGGAGGTGGTGGCCGGCGCCACCCACCTCTTCGAGGAGGCGGGGGCGCTGGAGCAGGTTTCCCGTCTGGCCGGGGACTGGTTCCGGCGCTGGATGCCGGCCGGCGCGTAGCCCCGGCGCGCCCGATAGATTGGGAGCCCCCAGGGAGGAAGCGATGTCGGCCAGCCTCAGCGAGCAACTCAAGCGGACCACCCTCTTCGGTGGGTTCTCCGACCGGCAGATCGCCGACGTCCTGGCCACCGCCAAGCGGCGGGACTTCGCTGCGGGGGAGCAGATCATCCGGCAAGGCGACGAGGGGGGCCGCGGCTTCTACCTGGTGATCGAGGGGGCCACCGAGGCTCGGGCGGGGGACACCGTCCTCGCCCGGTTCGGCCCGGGCGACTACTTCGGCGAGATGGCCCTGCTGCTCCCCGATACCCCGCGCACCGCCGACGTGGTGGCGGTAGAGGACGCGAGTTGCCTGGTCATCACCCAGTGGGACCTGCGCGCCCTGCTCTCGGCTCACCCGGAGGTGGGCCTGGCCATGATGGCCGAACTGGCCCGGCGCCTGGCCGAGACCGACCGCACCCTGCGCGAGTAGCCGGGTGCCGGCAGTCCGCTTCCTCCCCGACGAAGTCGTCAGCGCGGCCGTTTCCGGAGAGACGCTGCTCCAGGCGGCGCGACGCGCCGGGGTGCCTCTCGCCTCGGCTTGCGGGGGCGAGGCTGCCTGCAGCACCTGCCGGGTGTTGATCATCGAGGACCCGGCGGGGCTGGAGCCGCCCCCGGAGGAGGAGGCGGCGGTGCTGGCTCCCCTCGGGGCCGAGGCGGCGGTGCGCCTCGGCTGCCGCGCCCGGGTGCGGGGCCCGGTGACGGTACGGCGACTGGTCATCTACGAGAACGATGAGGCGGTGACCACTCGCTGGAAAGCCGAGCCGGAGCCCCTGGGCCGGGAGCGCATGGTGGGGGTGCTCTTCGCCGACCTGCGCGGCTTCACCGCCTTCTCGGAGTCGTTGCTGCCCTACGACGTGGTGCACGTGCTCAACCGCTTCTACGCGCTGGCCGAGGCGTCGCTGGACCGGCACGCCGGCCGCATCGCCACCTACCTGGGCGACGGCTTCATGGCGCTGTTCGGCGCCGAGGAGGCCGTCGGCGAGCCTGCCCTGAGGGCGGTGCGGGCCGGCCTCAGTCTGATCGACGCCGTGGACGGTTGGAAGCCCTACCTGGTGGCACTGCACGGCAGGGGCCTGGAGGTGAGTGTGGGGGTGCACTTCGGGCCGGCGGTGGTGGGCGCCCTGGGCCACGGAGAGTCGCGTATCGTCACCGCGGTGGGCGATGTGGTCAATACCGCGGCTCGCATCGAGCAGGCGAACCGGGGTTTCGGCACCCACCTCCTGGTGAGCGAGGCGGTGATGCGGGTGGCGGGTGAGCACCTGGCCGCCTCCGCCCTGCCGCCGGTCGGCCTTCCCGGCAAGTCGGGTCGGCACGTGCTCTATGCGGTGACCGGGGTGCGCCCGTGAGCCTCGCCTTCACCGTCTGGGGAGCCAGGGGGTCGATGGCGGTGAGCGGCGCCCGCTACTTCCGCTACGGGGGCGATACCTCCTGTTACCACGTCGAGGTGGAGCCCGGCCATCACCTGGTGATCGACTGCGGCACCGGCCTGCGCTCCCTGGAGGAGCGGCTGGGACCGCCCCCGCTCCGCTTCACCGTCCTGTTCACCCACTATCACCTGGATCATCTCCAGGGGCTGCCCGTGTTCTCCCCCCTGTACGAGCGGGCCAACCAGTTCGACTTCATCGGGGCCCGGCGCGGCGGCGTGGGGGCGGCCGAGGCCCTCCACCTGCTCTTGCGGGCGCCGCTGTTCCCCGTGCCCTACGACGAGGTCCCCGCCCGGTGCCGTTTCCGCGACCTGGTCGGCCCCCTGGAAGTCGGCCCGGTGAGAGCGGCCGCCATCGACCTGCGCCACCCGGGGGGCGCCTCGGGCTTCCGGCTGGAGGGTCCTGCCGCCTCGATCGTCCTGGCCACCGACCATGAGGCCGGCGACGAGTCCATCGATGCGGCCCTGGCTTCCTTCGCGGCCGGCGCGGGGGTCCTCTTCCACGACTCCCAGTACACCCGGGACGAACTGCGCGGTCCCCGGGCCGGGTGGGGTCACAGCTCCTTTGCGGCGGCCGCAGAGGCGGCGGCGCGGGCGGGAGTGCCCGTGCTGGTGCTCACCAGCCACGACCCCGAGCGCGATGACGAGAGCCTGGAACGCATGCTGGCCAAGGTTCGCCGGCACTTCCCGGCCACCGAGGCGGCGTGTCCGGGCATGTCCTTCCCGCTCTGAACCCGAGAGGGCGCTACTCCCTGGGGAACCAGTCGGCCTGGTAGTCGCTGGTGGCGTTCCACAGCAGCCAACCGGCGCCGTGGCGCTCGGCCTGGGCGATCTGGGCGGCGATCTGGGCGGCGTTGTAGTAGAAGGCCTGAAGCCAGGGGCGCATCATGCCTCCCTGCATCTTGGGCACCCCGGCGTCGAGCGCCTGCCCCACCACCTCGGCGGGGTGGGCATTGGGATCGTCGAAGCCCAGCCACCCGCGGGAGTAGTGGCTCGGGTAGATCATGGGGCTCAAGGCGTCCACCGATGCGGAGAGCTCCTCGACCCGCTGACCGATCCCTTGATCGTCGCCGACGGAGAGCACGATGGCGAAGATGTCGGCGGACACGGCGCACCCCTCGGCGTGGAGGCGGCTCCGGGCTTCGCTCAGGAAGGCGGCGATGGTCTCCACCCGCACCTGCTGGTCGACGGGTACGTCGTAGCCGATGACGCTGAGGTCGCCGTCGGTGGGGAAGCGCACGTAGTCGAACTGGATCTCGTCGAAGCCCATCTGACAGGCCTCGATCGCCAGGGCGAGGGGGTACTCCCAGGCGGCGCGGTCGGTGGGGTCGGCCCAGGCGAGGCCCTTGCTGTTGGTCCAGACCCCGCCGCTGGCCGTGTGGCGCGCCGCGTGGTCCGGATTCGCCGGTGCCCAGAAGGGATCCTGGAAGGTGACGATGCGGGTGATGGTGTACAGGCCGCTCTCCTCGGCTGCCGCCAGGACGCGCGCCGCGTCGTAGGTGTTGATCATGGCCCCCGTGGAGCGGGCGCCCGGGACCTGGGAGTCGTAGAGGACGTGCCCGCCCTCGTCCTTCGTGTCGAAGAGGAGGGTGTTGATCACCGTGTCGTCGATCATGTCCAGCAGTTCGGCGAACCGGCCGGCGGACCCCGCCACCGGCCCGTAGACCCGCACGCCCTTCACGATGAACGGCTCCAGGGTCACCGAGAAGCGCTCCGCCGAGCCGTCCCAAGCCACCTCGGCCGCCTTCCAGGCCACCTTGCGCGCCTGCACCGGCCCGGGCACGGCCGCGATCACCTCGAAGGTGCCCAGGTCGTCGGTGACGGCCTGCTGCTCCCCTACCTGCACCGCGACCTCGGCCACCCCGGAGCCCCGCGGGTCGGTGACCCGGCCCCGGAGCACCCGGGGCTCGAGTTGCAGGCCCAGAGGGCCGTCGGGGGGGAGCGCGTCGACCTGGAAGAGAGCGTCCTGGTAGCCGGGGGCGGTTACCGCCAGTTGGGCCGGGGCCTCGAATGCCAGGGACGCTCTGCCGTCTTGGCCGCTGGTGGCCGTGTGGCCGTCGGGCCCGGTGACCACGGCGTCGGCGAGCCTGAGGGCGAACTGCCCATCTCCTAGAGGCACGGCCCCGGCGGCCAGGGAGTCATCCGGCCCCACCGTCCTCCCGAGGATGAGGAGCGGCACCGCGTTGTCGGGATTGAGGCGGCGGAACAGCACCCAGCCGGCCGCCCCGAGCAGGGCCAGGACCACGGCGGCGGCGAGGACCTTGGCCCCGGCCCCGGCGCCGCGCCGTCTGCCGTAGCCTCCCGTCCCCTGAAAGATGTCCAGACCCCGGCCGCGGAGTCGAGCCAAGGCGCCTCCTTGTCCGGCCGCCACCCGGCCGGCGCCTCTAGGTTAGGGGGCGCGGCCGCACATCCGAGGGGCGGCTCACCCTGGAGTCGCCGGCCGCCCTAGAGTCGGCGGCGATGCGAGCCGCTCTGGAGGTCTGTCGCCGCTGGGAGGGGGAGGGCAAGCAGGTGGCCGCGGCCACCCTGGTGGCAGTGGCGGGGTCGGCCCCGCGGCGCGAGGGGGCCCGCCTGCTGGTGTCTTCGGCCGGGGAAGCCTGGGGCTCGGTGAGCAACGGCTGCGTGGAGGGAGATGTGGCGGCTCATGCCGCCGAGGTGCTGCGCACCGGCCGGTCCCGGCTGGCGGCGTACGGGATCGCCGACGCGCAGGCTTTCGAGGTGGGGCTCTCCTGTGGAGGGGAGATCGAGGTCTTCATCGAGCCCTGGGCCGGCCTGGAGTCGCTGCTGACCGCCGCCGCCGCCGAGGAGTTCGTGGGGGCGCTGGCCACCGTGGTGGCCGGCCCGGGCCAAGGGTCGCACGGCGTCTACGACCGGGAGCGAGGCATCGTGGCCGGCGATCTGCCCGGAGCCGCGGCCGCTTCCCTGCTGCCCGACCTGCCCGCCATGGTGGATGCCGAGAGGAGCCGGACGCTGGCCGTGGGCGGCTCTCGCGTGTTTGTGGAGATCCTGGCGCCGGCGCCCCGCCTGCTGCTGTTCGGGGCGGGGCACACCGCCGAGGCCCTGGTGCCCCTGGCGGCCGCCGCCGGGTTCCGGGTGACGGTGTGCGACCCGCGCCCCGGCCTGGCCCTTCCGGAGCGCTACCCGGCGGCCGCGGCGGTGCTGGTGGGCTGGCCCGACCGGATCGTCCCGGGCCTGGCCTGCGACCGGCGCACCTATGCCGTGGTGCTGGCCCACGACCCGCGCCTCGAGGCGCCGCTGCTCCCTCTGCTGCTGGCCTCCCCGGCCCGCTACATCGGGGTCCTCGGCAGCCGGGGTACCCACGGCGCCCGGTTGCGGCGCCTGGCGGCCGAGGGGTGGCCGCCGGAGCAGTTGGCCCGCCTCCACGGCCCCATCGGCCTGGACATCGGGGCGGCCAACCCCGAGGAGGTGGCGGTGGCCATCGTCGCCGAGATGGTGGCGGCGCGCCGCGGACGGCTGGGGGCCGGGGGAGCGGCGGCCGGGTGAGCCGGTGGTGGCAGGAAGGGGTGGTCTACCAGGTCTACCCCCGCTCCTTCCAGGACGCGAATGGGGATGGGGTCGGCGACCTGGCGGGGGTCCTCAGCCGCCTCGACTACCTGTCCGAGGTGCTGGGGGTGGACGCCGTCTGGCTCTCCCCCTTCTACCCCTCCCCCATGGCGGACTTCGGGTACGACGTGGCCGACTACTGCGGGGTCGATCCCCTGTTTGGGGATCTGGCGGACTTCGACCGTCTGCTCGCCGAGTGCCACCGCCGGGGCCTGCGCCTCATCGTGGACCTGGTGGCCAACCACACCTCCGACCGCCATCCGTGGTTCGCCGACTCCCGGGCCTCGCGTCTCAGCCCCCGGCGTGACTGGTACGCCTGGAGCGACCCCGCCCCGGACGGGGGGCCGCCGAACAACTGGCAGTCCGTGTTCGGGGGGTCCGCCTGGGAGTGGGACGAGGCCACCGGGCAGTGCTACCTCCACTCCTTCCTGGCCGAGCAGCCCGATCTGAACTGGCGGAACCCGGCGGCCCGGGAGGCGGTCTACGGGGTGATGCGCTTCTGGCTCGACCGGGGGGTGGACGGCTTCCGCATCGACGTCGCCGACTTCCTGATGAAGGACCCGGCCCGGCGCGACGACCTTCCGCCGGAGTCGGCGGAGCGGCCGCGCTCCCGGGCTCACCCCGATCTCCACGGGGTGTTCCGCGAGATGCGCTCCTTGCTCGACGGGTACTCGCCGCCCCGCCTGGCCGTCGGGGAGATCCACGAGGATGACCTCGGCGTGTGGGCCTCCTACTACGGGGAGGGAGACGAGCTCCACCTGCCCTTCAACTTCTCGCTCCTCCACGCCGCCTGGGGGGCGGGGGAGGTGCGCCGCCGGGTGGAGGCCGTGGAAGCGGCCCTGCCCGCCCCGGCCTGGCCCAACTGGGTGCTGGGCAACCACGACGAGCCGCGGCTGGCCTCCCGGGTGGGTGCCGGGGCGGCCCGCGCCGCCGCGATGCTGCTGCTCACCCTGCGGGGCACCCCCACCCTCTACTACGGCGACGAACTCGGCCTTCCCCAGGCGACGATCCCGCCGGAACGGCAGCAGGATCCCTTCGGGCGCCGCGTGCCGGGGAGAGGCCGGGACGGCTGCCGCACCCCGATGCTCTGGGATCGCGGCCCCAGCGCCGGGTTCTGCCCGCCGGGGGTGGAGCCCTGGCTCCCCCTCGGTCCCGGGGCGGAGGAGCGCGGCGTGGAAGCCCAACTCGCCGATCCCCGGTCGCTGCTGAACCTCTACCGGGCCCTGCTGGCGCTACGCCGCGCCTCTCCGTCGCTCCACCGGGGCGACTACCGCGCCCTCGCCGTCGCCCCTGAGGGATGCTTCGCCTATCGCCGCCGGGCCGCGGGGTCGCCCGGCTTCGTGGTGGCGCTCAACTTCACTTCGACGGCCGGGAAGGTCGAGGGGATCGCCGGCCGGGTGGCGCTGTCCACCGGCATGGACCGGCAGGGCGAGACGGCGGCCGGGCGCCTCCGCCTGGGTCCCGGCGAAGGCGTGGTGGTGGAGGAGCGGGGGCCTTAGGGGCCTAGCGGATAGGCGGTGGGCTTCGCCCGCTGTCTGGTCTGTTCCGCCCGAAGAAGCTGCGCCTTCAGGCGGGGGTCCGGCGGATGGGGCTCGCTCCGCTCGCCCAATCCGCGCGGCCCCTTAGGGGAGTGGGCCGCCGAAACGGCCGTGGTGGACCAGTTCCTCCAGAGGCCGGCGCCCGGTGAAGCCGGCGGCGGCGGCCCTCCGGCGCTGCTCGGCCTCGGCGTCCTCGTCCGGGTAGCCGAGGGCGATCGCCCAGGTGGCCTCGTGCCCCTCGGGCAGAGCCAGGGCTTCCCGGGCCCGGTCCCGTTCGTGCAGGGTGATGGGGCACGACCCCAGGCCGCGGGCGGCGGCGGCCAGCATCATGTTCTGCGCCGCCCGGCCGATGTCGAAGTCGTTGCCTCCGGGCAGGCGGATCAGGACGACGGTGGCCGCCGCGGCCCGCACCGGCCCGGTGAACTGCCCGGCGGTGGCCAGGCGTTCGAGGCCGGCGGGGTCGTCCACCACCACGAAGGCCCATCCCTGGCGGTTCTTGGAACTGCCCGTCCATCGGCCCGCTTCGAGGATGGCGGCGAGTTCCGCCGGGGGGATGGGGTCGGGACGGAAGCACCGCACCACCCTCAGGCTGAGGATGTGGCGGTAGGCGACCGGGCTGGGCCGGACGGCGGGCATGGGGGCCTCCCTGGAGGTCGGCGGCGGCTTCACCCTAACGCCGCCGGGCCCATCCCAGGACCCAGCCGATGGCGCCTCCGGCGAGCGAGAAGGCCACCGCCTCGGCAACAGCCCCGCCGGCGGGGATCAGGGCGGGGCCTTCGAGGCGGCCGGTGAGGGCGAGCAGCGCCGTGGCCGCCAGGGCGAGGGCGACGCCGGCGGCGGCCCCGGCGAGACGGAGCCGCGGGCTCGGAGGGTGGGGGCCCAGCGCGATGCCGAGCGGGACCACCGCTCCCACCAGCAGGGGCGCCGGGTGGTACACGTTGCGGGTCAGGAAGGCGGGCACCGCCCAGACCAGGGCGAGGACGGCCCCGTAGATCACGGCGCGCCACAGCGGTCGCATCGGCGAAACGGTACCGGGGTGACGAAGCGGAGGGGAGGCCCGTCGCCTCTGTTCCGGGGCCGCAGGCTTCTCGAGTGCGCTTAGGGGCCTAGCGGATAGGCGGTGGGCTTCGCCCGCTACCTGATCGGTTCCGCCCGAAGAAGCTGCGCCTTCGGGCGGGGGTCCGGCGGATGGGGCTCGCTCCGCTCGCCCAATCCGCGCGGCCCCCTAGGGGCCTGCGCCGCGCTAAACACCGGGGTGCCCAGGAGACTGCGCCGAGCCGCCTGCCGATCGCACCGCACGCCGGGCGGGGTGGGTACGCCGGCGCACGGAGGTGATTCCACGATGGCCGACGGCAAGACTGCCAGGAAGCAGACGGGGCAACCCAGCAAGAGCGCGACCGGTGAGGCTGCCGAGGGCTTCACCCACGAGGAGCGGGCTGCCATTAGAGAGCGGGCTCGGGAGTTGAAAGCGGCCACACGACGCGGGGCGCGCTCAGCCAAGCCGGACGGGGAAAGCGACGTGCTCGCCAAGATCGCCGAGATGCCGGAGCCCGATCGTTCTATGGCTGAGCGCCTCCATGCCATCGTCAAGGCCGGCGCCCCGGCCCTCTCGCCGCGGACCTGGTACGGGATGCCGGCGTATGCCAAGGACGGCGATGTCATCTGCTTCTTCCAGAGCGCGCACCAGTTCAAGTCGAGGTACGCGACCTTCGGTTTCAGCGACAAGGCGAACCTCGACGCAGGCGCCATGTGGCCGACCGCCTTCGCGCTCAAGGAGTTGACCACGGCCGAAGAGGAACGAATCGGCGCTCTCGTGAAGAGAGCGGTGGGCTGAGGGAGGGCATTCCGGCCCGGGTTGCTGCGTGCAGAGGTCACCCCTCTTCTCCTCCCCCGCCCCAGCGGGGGAGGTGGCCCGCCAGGGCCGGAGGGGGAAGCCATCTTCTCCTCCCCCGCCCCAGCGGGGGAGGTGGCCCGCCAGGGCCGGAGGGGCAAGCCATCTTCTCCTCCCCCGCCCCAGCGGGGGAGGCGGCCCGCCAGGGCCGGAGGGGCAAGCCCTCTTCTCCTCCCCCGCCCCAGCGGGGGAGGTGGCCCGCCAGGGCCGGAGGGGGAAGCCATCTTCTCCTCCCCCGCCCCAGCGGGGGAGGTGGCCCGCCAGGGCCGGAGGGGGAAGCCCTCTTCTCCTCCCCCGCCCCAGCGGGGGAGGTGGCCCGCCAGGGCCGGAGGGGGAAGCCATCTTCTCCTCCCCCGCCCCAGCGGGGGAGGAGGCCCGCCAGGGCCGGAGGGGGAAGCGGAACACGCCGACCTCCGTCGCGCCCTCAGCAACCCTCCCCCCAAGCCCCGTCCCGCTGGAGCGGGAGGGGGAGCAGTCCGCTCCCCTCCCCCGCGACGGGGGAGGGAACCGTGCCCTGGGCGAGGGTGCCGGAATGTCATCAGAGCAACTAGGGTCCAGGGGTCAGAGGATCCAACGGGGAGCCACGAGGGTAGCGACGCCAGCCAGATCCAGTTCGGTTATGACTCCTGTGGAGACGTCGTAGAGGAGTACCGGCAGGTACTCGAAGCTGTCCCGCCAGGCGGTCCGGGTAATGGCCACCGTCTCACCATCGGAATGCAGACGCATGACGAAGGCCCAGGGATCGGCCACCGGCAGCCGGTCAAGCTCGTGCCCGGTGCGAGTGTCGTAGAGGACGAGGTCGCTCGGGGAATCCTGCGGGAGGTCGGCTGATTCGACATAAGCGATGAGACTCGACTCCGGGATGGTCGTGAGAGTCCAGACGCAGCGGCATCGGCGATCGGCGGACCAAAGGGCGCCCCGGGCGGCTGGGTTGGTGGGCCAGTCGAGTTGCCCTCCACTCAGGTCCCAGGCACTGAACCACTCGCCGCCGTCACTAGTCGTTGACATCAGCAGGCGCTGGTCGCCTGGCTGCCAGCCGAGCCCGGTCACACTCCCCTCGCCGGGGAGGTCGGCGGGTATCTCCACGGGCTCCGTCCTGCCATCGAGGGGCAGCGCCCACAGGTGCAAGTAGGAGACGCCTCCCCCCGGGTAGTGGGTGTTCTCAACGAACAGCACGGTCGGGTCACCGGAAAGGGGGGCGACGGCCTGGATCGCAAGTAGTCCCAGGTCGGGGAGTGTCCAAGCATCAGGCAGCGGAGTCGCCCGAAAGGCCAACTGAACATCGCCATCAGGACTGACCCGCCAAAGGGCGTCGCCCCCAAAGCCCGCAGCATCGGGCCAGGCCTCAGGGTACATGTCTGGGTCGGGCATCTGGATGATGAGACCGCCGAGGCCGTCGGCCATCGCCACCTCGGTAGGAGTGGTGACGAGGGTGCCCACCATCTGCCCGTCTCGGAGCAGGTGGACACCGTTGCCGTTGGCCACGAGCAAGTCCCCCGGTTCGAGTGCCCAGCCGCTCTCCGCCTGAGGTTGCTCGGGCAGCAAGGTCGTGCTGGTGGTCGTGGGTGGAAGGGTGGTGACCGTCGTGGTCGTCGAGCTCGTCGGGGCCGGGATGCTCGAAGTGGTGACGGGCAGTGTGGAGGTCGGATTCGAGGTTAGTGATGACGTGGCCGTGGTGGCAGTGCTCGCAGAATGGCCACAGGCGGCGATGAGCACGATGACAACAAGCACAAGCCCCAGACCGGCTCGGGCATTACGGGCCATGGGGAACACCCCCTCTGTGCGTGGTTCTCCGAATGGCACGGCCGGTCTGCAGATGGGGGGGCCGGCTAACAGTGCAGCCTACCGGCGAGGCGGCCTGTCGTCTTGACTTGAGTTAGCAACGAAACTGGTCACGGGGGGCGGCGTGTTCGGGGGGCTTGGGGGAGTTACAGGTTTGGTATTTGTC